>Ga0208561_100030_pt1 | contig 40475 bp, 40 predicted proteins | sample Shrwel1BS1Day9_FD_187536 | JGI IMG/M metagenome (GOLD analysis project Ga0208561, IMG submission 187536) | Subsurface microbial communities from deep shales in Ohio, USA - Utica-3 well 1 S-1-Day9 (SPAdes) (version 2) ... | reverse complement strand
CTGCGCCCGAGGCGACATGGAAAACCGGATCAAGGACCAGCAGCTGTATCTGTTCGCGGATCGAACGTCGAGCGTTCAGTGGTGGACCAATCAATGGCGGCTGATCTTGTCCGGCTTCGCTTACACCCTGTTCGAGCGATTACGAGCGCACTTGAAAAAGACGCCCTTCGAACGGATGAGCGCCAGCAACCTGCGGCTGAAGCTGATCAAGGTTGGCGCGGTCATCATCCGCAATACCCGCAGAATCCGGGTGCTGATGAGTGACAGCTATCCCTACAAAGACGAACTCACGGATCTGGTACGCCGCTTGGTTCCAGGGTAGATGCCCGGGCTCCCCCGGCCCGACGCAATGGGGGAAAGGGGGCAGTGTATCCAAACGACAAAAAATGATTAATTATTAATCAATCGTGCCCACATCTGAGCGGTCATGGCGGTCACCCGCTTAGTCTGCGAGACTTGCAGGGTGGCTGTGAGAAATCCGGGGTAAAGCGATTTACGGCCAACCAGACAACGCGCACTGTGATCAGGCTTTTGAGCCCAATCCGAGGTGCTGCGAAAACACTGACACTGGACAACGGCAGCGAGTTTGCGGAACACGAACGGGTGGCTAAAGAGTTGGACTTGGCTGCCTATTTTTGTGACCCATACTGCTCGGGCCAGCGGGGCACGAATGAAAATACGAACGGCTTGCTGCGCCAGTACTACCCGAAAGGAACGAACTTCGCGAAGCTGTCTCAGACACACATTAACCGAGTGGTTGAACAGTTGAATAACCGGCCCAGGAAACGACTGGGTTACCGGACACCGGCGGAGGTGTTCTGGGGTGAATATTCCGGAGCACTATGAATGAGCGGTGCTGCGGTTATTGGTTGAATCCACGAGGAATATAACGGAAACAGAGTTGTCTGCATTACTTGAAGCGGGATATAAGGACGACATAATGCTTTGGATTGCAAAATATTTTTCGGGGCGAACCGATAACTTGCTATGCTTGGCGTAGTCTTGGAAGACCGGCTGGTAGTGAAAACCGCCATGCACCATTTTTCATGGGAGGGAGAGCAATGAGAACGACATACCACGAAGACGATGACATCTTAGTGCTTCATCTTTCGGAGAAACCTATTGCCAAAGAAGCGTCCCAGGATTGGAACACCCACATCAGTTATGCCGACGACGGCACCATCGTGGAAATCGTCATCCTGGAAGCATCAAAGCAGGGTGCCTGGCCGCTTCTGCGCAGTCATGCAGCATAAATTTATCCATGCAGGACGCCACCATGCGCTACAGCTCCCTCCTCCCGGATGTGATCAGGATTGCCGACGAAGCCAGCGAAAAAGTGCTTCATATTTACCAGTCCGAATTCAAAGTGCATTTCAAGGAAGATAACAGCCCCATTACCGCAGCAGACCTCGCCGCAAACGATATTATTGTTCAAGGCCTGCGCCGTGTTGCCCGGGATATTCCCATCGTTTCAGAGGAAAGTGCCGAAGCGCCCTGGGAAGAACGCAAACACTGGCGCCGTTTCTGGCTGGTGGACCCCATCGACGGCACCAAGGACTTCACCCAGCGCACCGGTGAGTTCACCATAAATATTGCCATGATTGAAGACGGCGAGCCGGTGATGGGGGTGGTGATCGCGCCTGCGCTGAAAGAAGCCTACTGGGGCGTAAAAGGCGAGGGTGCCTACAAGCGAGATCGCACCGGAAAAGCCCGCCACATCCGCGTAGCGGAGCTGCGAGACAGCTTGCGAGTGGTAGCCAGCAAGAACCACCTGAACGAAGACACCCGCGCCTTCATCGCCAAGCTTGGGTCTCATGAAACCGTGCAGGCGGGCAGCTCCCTGAAATTCTGCCGCATTGCCGAAGGCCATGCGGATATCTACCCACGCATGGGCCCTACTTGCGAATGGGACACCGCCGCCGCGCATGCCGTGCTTGCAGCGGCTGGAGGGAAGGTGCAAACGTTAGAGGGTGAACCGTTGAAATATGGCAAAGAGAACGTGTTGAATCCCTGGTTCATTGCCGCCGGAAGTTGGTATCTTTGAGCTATGACTTGGTACGTGCTTCAACACAAGCCCGCACAGGGCGACCGCGCTTTTCATAATCTCCAAAACCAAGAAGTTTCGTGTTTTTACCCGAAGATAGAGGTAGAGAAAATTCGCTCGGGTAAGCGTCAAAAACGCCTGGAGCCGCTCTTTCCTGGCTACATTTTTATTAACCTTGAGCAAACTGATCCTGTGTGGTCAAAGTTACGCTCGACCTTGGGTGTTCTGCGTGTTGTCAGTTTCGCGGGCAAACCGATGCCCGTAGACGATGCTGTCATCGATCAAATAAAAGCGAGCATGGCTAAAGTGGCTGAGCAGGGTGGTATCAAAAAAGGCCAGAAAGTTGGGCTTGAAGAAGGCCCGTTCAAAGGCATAAATGCCATTTTCCAGGCCTACGACGGCGAAGAACGTGCGATTGTATTGATTACCTTCATGCAAAAACAGCAAACCGTAAGTGTGCCTGTCTCTGCCTTGAAACCATAAGTTTCCCTGCTGCTGGTTCAGTAAGGGGCTCCTTGCTGCTTGTATTTCATTGCACCCAGGCTCTCTGCTTCCTTTCAATCGTTCAAAAATCGATCAAAGTGTGTGTTTATGCTACATGTTAACAATTTGTTACGCATGTAAGTGCCTGATTTTGGTGCGCAAGGAAAAATTGTCACTTGCTTGTCGCGCCGGGATACGTACAATTGCGACGGTTTTTCAATATCAGTATCAGCTCTATTAACCGACAGGGATTCGTTGGGGGAAATATGCCCCTGCTTTTAAAGGCCCTGTCTTAAGTTGCATCGAAAAAGTCAATTTTCATGTCCTTAAAGCACTGGGCCCTGGTCGGTGGGGCGGTAGCGTGTCTGAACGCATATTCAGCAGTAGCAGCCCCATGGGTAAAGCCCGGTGATGCCAGGGCGAGATTTGCTATCCAGAAGCTTGCCGACCGAGGCCATATCGAAGCCTCAATAACCACTTGGCCGATCAGTTGGGTCGACGCGACCGCTGGAAAACAAAGCGCCGCGCAAGATCAGCAAGCGGTGGGTATGGCTTCCGCCTACCTGAGTTTTGAAAAAGAGCAGCAAGCCACTGAAGGTTTTCGCGGCGAGTTCAACGTGCGCGCCCAAAACGAAGTGCTCGGCATCACCGGTTTTGAACAAACCGGCACCGGCAAAGCCGAAACCAGCGTTAACCTGCAATGGCAAGGCAGCTTTTGGGGGCTGGGCTTGAACCCCACCTACACCCATGAGCCAGATGACGATAAAGAGCTGCGCCTGGACGGTTCCTATCTCGCCGTTAACCCCTGCAACTGGGTGCTTGGCGCCGGCGCCATTGACCGCTGGTGGGGGCCGGGTTGGCAGTCCAGCCTGATTCTCTCGAACAACGCCCGCCCCATGCCGACAGTGTGGCTCAGCCGCAACCGTACCGAAGCACCAGAGACCGAATGGCTGAACTGGATTGGGCCATGGCAGTTCACCGCCTTCCTTGGCCAGTATGAAAGCAGCCGCCAAGTCCCAGACGCCAAGCTTATGGGCGTGCGCTTGGCGTTTCAGCCTATCGATAACCTGGATATCGGCTTCTCTCGCGCCATCATGTATGGCGGCGAAGGCCGTCCAGAAGGCTTTTCCACACTCTGGGATGCGTTTACCGGCAAAGATAACGGCCAAAATGGCGCGAACGACCCCGGTAACCAGCTTGGCAGCATTGATGCCCGTTACGGTTTCACCATCGGCGACCAAACCATTGGCCTGTACGCTCAGATAATGGGTGAAGACGAAGCTGGCGCCTTCCCCTCGCGTAAGTCCTGGCTATTAGGCGCTGACTGGACCACACAGTGGTTCGAAGCCGACCAGCAATGGTTTCTGGAATACGCCAACACCACAGCCGACGATTTTCTGGGCGAAGCCAGGCCGGGCATCACCTATGACCATAGCCGCTATCAAACCGGTTATCGCTATTATGGCCGCAATCAGGCCACCAGTCTGGAAGGCGATGCTGAAGCCATCACCTTGGGCGCGTACCACTTCATGACCACTGGCAGTAATCTAAGTGCAAGAGTGACCTATGCAGAGTTGAACAAAGCTGGCCAGGCCATGCCACAGGGCACAGACCCGGACGTATTCTACAACGTGCCAATCAAAGGCCAAAAAGTGGCCATCGCCAACCTTGGTTACGGCACTGAAGTGCTTAATGGCTGGTTAGACATCAGCCTTCAAGCCAGCGACAAAGCCATCGAATACATCAGCGGCGAAAAAGACCAGCTCTCAGCCAGCGCCAGCTGGACCTACCGTTTCTAACGTTACAAACCGGACTCCAACACCGTGAATCTGAAAAAACTCCTGCTACCGTTAGCCCTGCTGCTGCCCCTAGCAGCCCACGCCCAGTCCATCAGTCCCGAGCAAATTGAGCGCTTCAAAAGCCTCCCCAAGGCTCAGCAACAAGCGCTTGCCCGACAATATGGTATCAACCTGAGCGACATCACCGGCAGCGGCCAATCCAGCCAGCGCCCGCAGCAAGTAGAGGTGGTCAAAAGCCAGGGCGATGGCGAAACCAGCAGCGAGCAGCTAGAAAAAGATCTGCAGGAAAAAGAGGCAGAACAAAAGCAAGCTGAGAAAAACAAAGGCCTGAAACCCTACGGTTACGACCTGTTCAGCGGAGAGCCCACCACCTTCGCACCAGTCACCGAAATTCCCGTGCCGCAAAACTACACCCTCGGCCCCGGCGATACCCTGCAGGTGCAACTGTGGGGCAAAGAAAACCGCAACCTGGAACTGCCGGTGGGCAGAGACGGCACGATCAATTTCCCGGATTCAGGCCCGCTTAGCGTCGCAGGCCTCAGTTTTGAAGAAGCACGCGAACAAATCCGTACTCGAGTGCAGGAGCAATACATTGGCGTGCAGGCCAGTGTTTCTCTCGGTGCGCTGCGGAGCATGCGTGTGTTTGTGCTCGGCGAAGCCCGTAATCCCGGCTCCTATAGCGTTAGTTCCCTGTCCACCATTACCAATGCCCTGTACGTATCCGGTGGTATCAAACAAACCGGTTCGCTGCGCAATGTGCAGCTCAAGCGTGACGGCAAAGTCATCAACGAGCTGGACTTGTACAACTTGCTACTCAAAGGTGACAGCTCCAACGACGACCGCCTGCAAGCCGGCGACGTCATTTTCATTCCGCCAGTCGGGCAGCGAGTGGGCATTGAAGGCGAAATCTACCGCCCGGCCCTGTACGAACTGGACGGCGAGAACACCTTGGCTGAACTCATCCGCATGGCTGGTGGCCTCACGCCACAGGCCTATCCACAACGAGTGACGATCGAACGCACCAACGACGATTTCCTGCGCATCATTGCCGAGGCCGACTACACCGAAGCCAAAGGCAAGAATGCCCGCGTCCTGCCTGGGGATCTGGTTAGCATCGCCTCCATCTCGGACATCACTGGCCAGTACGTCGAAATTCAGGGCGCCGCCACTCGCCCGGGAAAGTTTGCCTGGATGCCGGGAATGCGTGTGAGCTCGGTTGTGGATAACCTGGACGCAGATCTGTTGCCCATTGCCGACAAAGACTACGCAGCCATTGTTCGCACCAACCCGAGAACCGATCAGATCTCTGTTCTGAACCTGCGCCTTCGTGAAGCTGTCCGTAACCCCGGTAGCCAGTATGATCTGGTGCTTCACGAAAAAGACCGGCTGTTGTTTTTCTCTGATGTTGGCAAGGTAGACATCGAAGAGAAGGAAGCGGAGAAAGGTGAGGAAAGCAAGGCTCAAACCAGAACTGAAAAGACCAAAGAGACAGAAAACGACCCAGAGGCCTACACCCGCCGTAAACTGTTTGCCCCGGTCATCGAGCGCTTGAAAACCCAAGCCACGCCGGCATCCCCCCAGCAGGTCATCAATATCTCCGGCCCCGTTAGGTATCCTGGCCAGTACCCTTTGCCGGCGAGCCGTAGCCTGGCAGACGCAGTATTCGTGGCCGGTGGGCTGAAAGATTCGGCCTCGCTGCTGCAAGCCGAAGTGGCCCGCTATACCACGGACGAAGACGGTATTGGCCAGACCACCATCCTGGACGTGAATCTGGCCAAGGCCATGGCTGGTGAAACCAGTATTACGCTCAAAAGCCGCGATCGCATTCTTGTTAAAGCCATCCCGGAATTCAGCAAAACCCGCACTGTCACGCTTGAAGGCGAAGTCCGTTACCCGGGCGAATACACCTTCCGCGACGGAGAAACCCTGGCTGAAGTACTTCAGCGTGCCGGTGGTTTGACCGCTAATGCCTTCCCTCGCGGGGCCATCTTTACCCGTGAAAAATTACGCCAGCTCGAAGCACAGCGGTTGCGCGAAGCAGAACAGCGTTTAAAAGGCAATTTGTTGGGCATTCAACTGGAAGGTGATAGCTTCGGTGGAGATAACGCTCAACGGGTTCAGCAAGTGCAGGGGTTGCTGGAAGATGTTCAGGATAGCCGGCCTGTCGGTCGTATGGTAATTGACCTTCCCGCAGTATTGGAAAACGAGCAATACCAAGCCATTCGCCTGCAAGATGGCGACAAACTGACCGTCCCAATGATCCCGCAGGCGGTTACCGTACTCGGCGAGGTTCAATACCCGACCAGCCATCTGCACACCGAAGGTCTGAGCGTGGAGGATTACCTTGAACGCTCCGGCGGCCCCACACCACAGGCCGACGAAGACCGTGTGTACGTGGTCAAAGCTGACGGCTCAGTCATGCTGCCCCAGCGAAGCAACTGGTTTGGTGGCGGTGGCAGCCGACTGGAACCGGGCGATACCATCATTATGCCAATCGACGTAGATCGCCTGAACCAGCTGGAGCTCTGGACCAACGTCAGCCAGATCGTTTACCAGATGGCCCTTGGCGCCGCAGCAGTGGGTAACCTGTAATGAATCAACCAGTAATCAGCCAGGCACCGCAGCAGCAATACTACCCGGATGATGAAATCGACCTCCGCGAACTCTTCGCCACTCTGTGGCGGGGCAAGTGGATTATCATCCTGTTCACCATCGTGTTTGCCGCTGCCGGCGTGTTCTACGCCCTGAGTAAGCCCAACATCTACCAGGCCAGCGTGCTGCTGGCTCCGGCCCAGAGCGAAGGCAGTGGCCCGAGCATCAGCGGCCAACTCGGTGGCCTGGCCAGCCTGGCCGGGGTCAACCTCGGCGGCGGTGGCTCAGGCAAAACCACCATGGCCAAAGAAGTGCTGCAATCCCGCGCCTTTCTGACGGACTTCATCCATCGCCACAACCTCACCGTGCCGCTCATGGCCACTGAAGGCTGGAACATGGAGCGGGAAGCGTGGGTGATTAACGAAGAAGTCTATAACCCGGAAACACAGGAATGGCTCACCGATGAAGAGGGCGAAAGCCTCAAGCCCACCGACTGGGACCTGGTAAAGGCTTTCAAAGAGCACCTGAGCATCTCCAGTAACGATGAAACGGGCATGATCACCCTCAGCATCAAAAGCCAGGCGCCCCCAGTGGCTGCGGACTGGGCTGAAAAACTCGTACACGACATCAACGAACACATGCGCGAGCAAGACGTAAACGAAGCCGAAGCCCGCATCGCCTACCTGGAAGAAAAACTCAGCGAAACCAACATCGCCGGCATGCAACAAGTGTTCTACCAGCTGATCGAAAGCGAAACCCGCACTGTGATGCTGGCCAACGCCCAGAACGAATACATCTTCAAAACCGTCGACCCGGCCGTGGTACCGCAAGAAAAAAGCGAACCCAAACGCGCCCTCATCGCCATCGTAGCCACCATGCTAGGCGGCATGCTCGGCGTGTTTACCGTATTTGTCATTGCCTTCATTCGCTCAGGAAAAGAACGAAACGAGGCAAAAGCTTAAACACATAGAGGGCAAAGGAATGCCAACCGTCAACATTGAACATCACGGCGCCAAAACTGGCGTAACCGGCTCCTGTCACCAGTTGCACATAGACCCTGAAAACAGCCTGTTAATAGATTGCGGCCTGTTCCAGGGCCAGGAAGCCGGCAACACGCGCAACACCCAGGAAATCGACTTCAACACCAGCGGCATCCAGGCACTCATCGCCACCCACGTACACATAGACCATGTGGGCCGCATACCCTGGCTACTGGCCGCCGGCTACAGCGGGCCCATCATCTGCTCCCGGCCCTCGGCCAAACTGCTGCCCCTGGTACTGGAAGACGCCTTCAAGCTCGGCATCAGCCGCGACAGGCAACTGGTGGAACAATACCTGGCCACCATTGAACAACGCCTGCTGCCATTACCCTACAACCAATGGCACAGGGTAATAGACACCCCGGAACACCGGGTAGGCATACGCCTGCAACGGGCCGGCCACATACTCGGCTCCGCTTACGTAGAGGTTGACCACAACGGCACCCGCATCGTCTTCAGCGGCGACCTGGGCGCCAGCCATACACCACTGCTGCCAGCGCCAGAATCACCGGGAAAAGCCGACATACTGGTACTAGAAAGCACCTACGGCGACCGCAACCACGAAAGCCGGGAAGACCGAAAACACCGCCTGAAAGCCGCGATAGACCGCGCCCTGAAAAATCAGGGCACTGTACTCATCCCGGCCTTCAGCATCGGCAGAACACAGGAACTGCTGTACGAACTCGAAGATGTCATCAGCGACGAACTGCCGGTCATACTCGATTCGCCCCTGGCGACCAAATTCACCGCCGCCTACCGCGAACTGCAACCCTACTGGGACGAAGAAGCCCACGCCCGGCTGCAACAGGGCCGCAAACCACTGGCCTTCGACAACCTGCTAACCGTGGAAGGCCACCACGAACACCTGAAAATGGTCCACCACCTGGCCCGCAGCGCCCGCCCGGCCATCGTTATCGCTGGCAGCGGAATGTGCAACGCCGGGCGCATCGTCAACTACCTCAAAGCCATGCTGGGCGATGAAAGGCACGATGTACTCTTCGTCGGCTACCAGGCCCAAGGCACCCCCGGCCGCGACATACAGCGCTACGGCCCCAACAACGGCTACGTATGGCTGGATGGCGAAAAGCACACCATCCGCGCGAAGGTAGAAACCATTGGCGGCTATTCCGCCCACGCAGACCAACAAGGGTTGGTGGAGTTTGTGGCGGGGATGAAGGAAAAGCCGAAAGATATACGGCTGGTGCATGGTGAAGAACATGCCAAACAGGCCCTGCGAGCAAAGCTGGCGAACAAATAGCCAAAGGCGTATGCTCTTGATAATTGATGTGACTGGGGGTGTTCAAATGAGTACCTGCAAGGAAAAACAAGCCGTGACCAAAATACGCAAACACAACCGAATCAACGCCTTTGACGACAACCGGAAATTACTGCGTTATGCCCAACTGGCGTCACGTAACGCGATAGGTGAGTCGTTTGAAGCCGGTATCTCCGTTGTATACATGAAAGACGGGCAGCTCGTTCGCGAAGACCCGGATCACGAAGTAACCGTGGTTAAAAAACTGCAGAACAAGGAAAAGTTCGACCTGAGGGAGTACCTGTGCCACGGATAAGGCAATCGAATCGGGATTTGAGCCTTATCTGTACTACATCTGCACCACGGACCCGGATATCAATAAAGCAAGGGTGGCCCAGCGTGTGGAATCTGGCGGGCACCCAGTACCTGAAGACAAAATTCTCGGTCGATACCATCGCAGCCTGAGCTTGTTGTGTGAAATGGCCCGCAAATGCAGAAGGGTGTACTTCTTTGACAACTCCAGCCAGCGGCACCTGCATTTCTCCGAAATCACTCCAGATGGCTATCTCGACATTTTCGAAAAGCAGTTTAATCAGGTAGAGCCAACTTGGTTTGTTGAGCATTTGTTAAAGAAATGGCCGAGAGAAAAGGTGCGGATTGCTAGCCTTTAGTCGCGGGCCGAGCACATTCGTCTGGTACACGACGAAAAGAACGAAAACAGGCCCTGAAAGAAGAGCTGGAAGCCCTCGCCCTCTAAGCCAAAAAAACAGCCACATGGTATGCTTATAAAGTGAACAGCACGCAGAGGCAGCACTATGTACGCAATAGAGTTTGAAGCCGACATCCAGAACGGCACGGTGAAAATTCCCGAAATGTATCGCCAGCTGGATAACGCACACGCCAAAATTGTCCTGATGGTGAATGATGAGAGCTTCCAGGCTCAGCGCGAAACTGAGCTGGATTTTACCAACACAGACATCAAAGCGTTCTCAGGAAGAGATGCGCTGGATATTCAAAGGACCATGAGAGATGAATGGTAAGTATCTTCTGGACACCAACGCTCTCATCTATGCCATCAACCGAAAACTTAAATTGCCGAAAGCGGACTACGCAGTTTCAGTAATTACCAAAATGGAGCTGCTTTCCTGGCCGCAATTATCTCAGGAAGATGAGCAACAACTCAGAGCGGCTTTGTCGGGCACGGCCGTTTTACAGTTGAGTTCAAGCATCCAGGAAAGAACCATAAAGATTCGAAGGGCAACGTCGCTGAAACTGCCAGACAGCATCATATCGGCAACGGCGTTAGATGGCGGCTATGTTCTGGTTACAGACGACGTAAAGCTGAGAAATCGCCATGTTGGTGAGGCGATAAAACTAGACGGGTTGATGGGGACTGGCCATTAAAAAATGGCTGCACACCCAATGCCCCAATCCAAACTAAAAACCACGATCCACAACCTCTGGCCAAAGCTGCTCGTCATTGTCGCCGGTTTTGGCCTTTACGGATTGGCCGTAACCTGGCTCCAAGGCGACTTTAAAAGCCTGGTAATCGGAATCGGTGGCGGCCTGGTCTCTATTCCGCTGGCGTTCATTTTCTACGAAATCTGGCAAGAGAAATCCCACCGCAAGCTCAACAACAGCGTTTACGAGTTTGCGGAAAACCAGATGCAAGTAAGCATCAGAGCCGTCAAATCAAAGCTTGAGCTGTTAGTCGCCGGAGCATTCGCATACTTCGAGAGTGGCAGGTTCCTGGTTGACGATGAAGACATTGAGAACCTCAAAATCTACGTTCAGGAAGATGAAAGCGAAAACGTAGCGCCTGACAACGACAATCTGCTGGACTTTGAGCGGGAAAGTATATATGAAGCCTTGGTCGATGGCCGTTATCTGGCATTTCAGTTAACCGATCTGTCGCTGGGTGAAGAACTGCACCGGCTTGAAGGTTTGCTCTCCAACGCCTTCATCATGGAACGGCTGAGTGACAGCCAGGTTCGAGCCATTATCTATCTTATTGAAGTGGTCAAAATGCTCGAAGCTTTCCTGGCCCTTCATCATGATGTGTTCCTCAAATCCAGCGTGAAACTCCACGGGTTTCGAACCGAAATCATTCAGCAAGGTCTAAGCGCGTTGATTTTCGACAACCCGGGTACGGATGAATCGGTAACGTTAGACATCAAACCAGCCGGGGAAATGCAGCCAAGCGCAGAGCCACTGAATGCTTACGTGGTGAATCCGGATTGCTACGCAGCCCTGAGTGACCTGGTATACGACGTGGTGGAGGGCATAAACGGCTGGAAGTCCGTGTCTGACCCGGTTTATATGGATCATGAGGCTGGAAGAATTGGGGCATTATAAATCCTCTATTCTCCCATGGGGCAGTTTCACGAGGCAGACAGGAAGCTCGTGCCATAATGTTTGCTGAAAGTACCCGCAACCGAAAAGCTTTTTACTTGACTAACCCGCATGGTTATCTGGAAGAGCGATGATGACCAGTGGGAGTAGTCCACAATGGCTCAGGAAGATGAGCGGTTGCGACATGAATTTGACGAAAAAGCTGATTCAAGCAGGTAATCATGCAGCGCCCGTCCGGCTATAAGCGCCATCAAGTGCTAAACTGTCAAAAAACGTGTAAAGTTGTGCTTACCGCAACCAAAGATAGCCTGTTATGACACCTGTGATGAAAAATGCCCCCCTGGTGCACGTAGTCGCCGACATAAGCTTTACGCGCCTGCCTGAACCAGCCGCAGATGTGGTTGAGCGCCTGCACTCCGAGCTGCTCGATGCCGGGTTCCCGGAACGGATTGACGCCATTCGTCAAGCTGTAGAGGTAGTGGTTTCTACTCCCGAGTCTGAGCAGCAAACGGAGCAAAAAGTCACCCAAATAAAAAGGCTGGTGTTTCGCAACGCGGGTAAAACCAGGTTGGTGGAGTTTACTCAGAACTCAGTGGAAGGCACCGGCCGCTTGATTCTTAAAGTCACGGACTACCAGGGTAAAGAAGAATTTTTCGCTCTGTTGGAGCAATTACTGGGCATTTTCAAAAATTGCCTGCCTCAACTCGGTAAAACGGCCCTGAAAGGCCTTGCCCTCAATTACGTGGACCTGATCGTCCCAGCGGGTGGTCAAACTATGGGCCAGCTAGTCACCCGGGAAATATGTCCGCCGCAATTAGCCGCCGTGCAAGACCAGAAATTTTTGTTTGGTAGCAGCTTCCGTTTGGTGGAAACCGCACCTGACCAAAGATTACGGGTGGCGTTTGAGGAAGTTCCGGTTAATAACCGAGGTCTGACAAAGGTACTGCCAGACCACCTGGCCGAGCACGACAAGCGCTGTGGGTTGAGCATTCAAGCAAAAGAGCATTGGTGGAACATATCCACTGAAACCTACGGCATTCTCGATACTCAGCACATGTGCCAGCTGCAGCAAAGCCCGCAGCTGAAAGAGTTTGATATTCTCGATAAATTTCGGGCGCTTCAGGCAACCTGCAGCAGCGTATTCCGCGAAGTTACCACTGAAGCTGCCATAGCCAGTTGGGCCTAAAAGGAGCCACCCATGCTTGCCGCTGACATGCCTGCACAAGCAATGTTGTTGAGTACGTACCATTTTCCGGCTCAGCAAGTAGTTGCCGGAGCGCCTCCACTCAGTACCTTGGCCACCGACCAGCCCAACTGGCCAGAGTCGGAGCGCCCAGGAACAGACTGGCAGAGTGTGCGGGTGGTGTCTGACGCCGCCAATAATGCCGTTTCCACTGTGCATGTGTTTACCCAGCGACCGGTTGCCGCAGAAACGCAGAACGGCAGTGCGAGCATCACCGCCGCTAGTATGATTGCCAGTGCACAAACCGTGACTGGCCTCAGCCTGAAAGATCTGGCAGCTGTGTATGGTGTTTCCCGTCAAACGCTCTACAACTACAAGAAACAGAAAGACCAACCGAGCGATGCAAATTGGCAACGCCTGCAGCGAGTTGATAAAGCTATTGGCGAGCTGAAGCCTATTTTCCCGGCCAGTCCTGGTGCTTTGGCAAAGCGTGTTGCGAACGAACAAGGCGACACATTGCTGTTGTTGTTGCAACAGAAAAAGCCAAACCTTGAGCAACTCAAAGCATTAGCTCACCAGCTGGCTGACCAAATGAACAGCACCACACCAGCAAAGCGCCATCAAAGCACTTTGGATGAACTGACACGGCACTGCTGATGACTACGGATTCAACAGGGAAGCAGTTGCTCGTTAAGTGGGGCGTTCGTCAGGGAAGTTACATTGCAGCCCCGGAATATCCGCAAGGCTGGTGTCAGTTTCGCCCCAGCCCCGAAATGCGAGATAAAAGCTTTAAAAAAGATTACGTGCTACTGGTGCAAAGCCAGGACTGCGACATCGCAGCGAAAGAGGAGCTGGAGCCAGAAATAGAATTGCTCCCTCTGGCGCCCATCAAACCAAAAAAACTCTTCCCGGGTAACCAGTACGCCAAAAGCTCTCGCACGCTACAAATAAACATTGATGGCCAGAACTATGAGGGTAAGGTGCGAGCTACGGTCACTGTGCCAAAGCAGGAACTACTGGAATGGTTAGAGGCGAATACGGAAACCGCCAATATTGCGCAGCTAACCTCTGAAAACCTGCGCATTTTGACCGCATGGAAGGCAAACCGTTACCAACGCGCCGCGCTACCAGACCGTTTTAACCAGGCTTTCATCCCTCTGTTTGAAAAATACGCCGATGAGTTGGGTGCTCATTCCACAGAAAGCGGTAACAGCTGCGTAAGAGGCTTGTACCTGCACCTGGATACGTTTGAGGAAGGCGCAGCCAACTACGAATTTGCACTGCTTGCGTTGCTGAAACACGATACACCAGACCCACAGAGGCTCGCCATCGAAGAACAGGTAGAAGACCTGATTCAGGAGATGGAAGAGAACGAAGGCTTTACGTTGGCAGAGCACCCAAACCTGCCTGGCAACGCCGAAAGAGAAAGTGCCGTCACTGTCGCGCAGCTGACTCAGTATATGAAAATCAACCTGGATTACCTGTCTCTACGAGAAGGGGATGAGGATTTGGGGCCGGATGTTGGGTAACCTTTGGAGCATTAATGCCCTTTTTTGAGAGCCTGACAAAGCTCAAAGAGCATCTCGGCATCAAGCCCATTAACACAGGCCAGCAATTTAACTTCCGCGGGATTGTGTTCGATGATGTCGAAGCCCTGCACGCCAGGACGAGTATAAACGGCGATTGCGTTAACCTCGTGAGCGGTGTTGAGTTTGCCTTCACAGAGTACCGTGGCCAGACTCAGGAGTATGAATCCTGCCTGTCTACTCTGGATAGTATTCAGCACGACCATGAACTCTTTGCAGCCTTGTGTAGTTCAACCTACTTTAAGCAGGCATTGGAAGCCCACCCGGTCATAACCCAGATAAGAAGTAAGGGGCTTAATCTGGGTGAAAATGGTGAATCTTTACCAATTTGTGTTGATCTGGATGGCATTGCGCAGCATTACGGGCTCCCGACCCAATACCTGGATATCACCAGTAACTTCTCAGTAGCCAGCTTTTTCGCCACCCAGCGTTGGGACAATAAAGCTAAAAAATTCGAACCCATGCGGATGACTCCAAAGCCGGGTGTTATTTATCAGCTCCAACCGGCTTTTCTTATAGCTCAGGATAGTGATAACGGCATCCCGTATACGCCTATTGGCTGGCAACCTTTCCCAAGACCTGAGCAGCAACGAGCCAACGCAATCCGCCTGCCAGCAGGCGAGGACTTTGTTGAATAACTGCCTGTAGCAAGTCATTACTTCAACCATAGCAGCAATCAGTCCAAACGAATCTACGAGGAATTTGAGGGCGGAGAGAAGCTGTTACCAGCAGATGACCTGGCTGACTTTGCTGAAAGCGTGCAGAGCAAAACCAACTTTCCCCAGCATACCCTTGACGAAGCTTTGAGGCTTTACGAGAAGCGTAGGAAGCCACAGGACACAGCAAATAAGCGCCAAAGCCTGATGGCCAGAGCTGGTATTACGTTGGAATATCCGGGTGATTCTGAAGCCTACCGCTGGAATTTCAGCCAACAGGCCTTCGATGCCGAGATACAACGGATGCTGGGTCGGGTGCGATCTCGCTGGGCATGTTATGCCCAGTAAACAGTACCGGACCAGAGCGAGACTCTTTAATCCCTCGGCTGTCATGGCGGTCACTTTTGTGGCCTCTGCTCTTCCGGTTTTCAGTTGCAACCCAAACCCCAAGCCACTAACATCCCCGCGTTCAAACATTGAACACAACAAAACACCATAGCTTCATCGCCCACGATGCCTGCAACAGGGTAGGGCGGTAGCGTGCCTAAACTCCAGATCATGCCCCATGAATAACGACACCCACCTCCGGGTACTCAGACTTGTTGAACAAAACCCCGGCATCTCCCAGCGGGAAATGGCCAGAGAGCTGGGCGTGAGCCTGGGCAAAGCCAACTACTGCTTGCGAGCGCTGCTGGAAAAAGGGTGGGTGAAAGCGCGTAACTTCAAGAACAATGACAGCAAGCTGCAATACGCCTACCTGCTGACGCCCAGTGGCATCGAGAACAAAGCCCGGCTTACCGCCACCTACCTGCAGGCCAAAATGGCCGAATACGAGCGGCTTCGGGTGGAGATAGAGCAGTTGAAGGAAGAAGTCGTCGCCACAGAGCATGATCTCAGTTAAAGCGAACGGTCAACCTCGACAAACTCACTACCTGGCCCTACGTGGTCAAACACCACTCAAAGCCAGCGGCGACCATCCGCACAATTATTGACGGCACGGCCTCACGCCACCATCATTTTGTTAAACAAAGCTACTACTGAAGGAGAATAACGGCCATGGCAGGCTTTCCAAAACATTGGCCCGAGTGTTGTCCGCCTGATGATGCACAGCCAGCCGAAGGTGTTGTGTACAGAATTTGCCGAGAGAATCCGCCAGCCCTGGCGGACTTTCGGTCCCATGCCGAACTCGGTAAGTCGTCAAAGGGTGATCCATGCATGCGGCACGGTTTGTCGGTGTTTCGAGACATTTCAGACGCTCGACATGTAACGGAGCTCTTCCCAAAGTTGGGCAAGCTGATTTTTCGTGGTGAGTTGGCGCCAGAACACGGTAAGATCAAACCGACACCGGCGAAGACAAGGCCATCGCATGTGACTTGGTGGCCTTTTGAAGAAATTGAACGCGCCTCCGCCTTCACCGTCAGCAGCGAGGGGTAACAATGGACTGGCAAATTAAAGGTCTTACTTGTGACTCCAATAATTTTCAAGACATTGAAATACTCGACGTTCTGATAGACGTTGACGGCCCACGGCTGTTCACCGCTGAAACCGGATTGTGTACAGCTTTGGTTATGCTGGTAGACGAAAATGACCAGCATGCCCGCTATTTGGTTGCGCCTACTAACGATGAAATTGTAAGCCAGCTTCAGAAGGGCACAGTCAGCGTCCGCAAAGCGGTAGACCAACCCGTAGTCTGGATGTTGGAGGCTAATCATGCGCTTGAGCCCCAAAGGGCCTGGCGAACAACCTTGAGCGGCTTACCTGAATCCGTATTGCCAGAGAAAGGGCGAATGCTTTGGCCCCACCTACAACCCGCATTTCGTTTGCGCGCCATTGGCGAGGGGCTATCAGCTGGTACAGTGCCAGCCAGTGTGATCAGGCAAGTGGTCGAAGGGGCCAGTACCGCATTAAGAAAAGCTGCCGCTCACGTGTACAAAGAGCCAGCCAAACAAGGTCGTGCCAGTAATTCCAGGAAGCGCTTGTACGATCTGCCTGTACAGCATTTTGCCTACAACAGCTTCGAAGTGGCGTTCAGTCTTCCTGAAGAATCGCAAGAGTGCCTGCTGAAGGACGACGAAGATGCGGAAATGCAACAAATCGGAAGTGCCCTGGCGCATGCAATTCGTCGTTCAGAAGGCACCGACAACACCGATTCCGAGCTCGAAACACTCGAAATTGAGCTTTTGGAAGCGCTGGAAAAACTGGTGCCGCCATTGTCAGGCATTGTTACAGAGTTTGAGGTGGGCGGAACCATTCTAGGGAAAGGTGATGAAACCTATCGGCTTGGCCGGGAAACATCCAAGCGCGTAAAAAGAGTGCTTCAGGCCGTGAGAACAAAAGAAGAAAAAATCACCACCCTGGAAGGCCTGGTATCAGAAATGGACCGCGACAACTTCACGTTCACTCTTCGCCAGACCTCCGATCACAAAGATCACGTATGTTCGTTTTCGGCAGAGATCTTTGATGAAGTGATGGCGGCGTTTGTTAATGAAAGCCGAGTGGCCATCAGCGGGCGAGAGACTCTGAAAAACGGCAACATCGACGTCTCAATCTTCAACGAAGTAGGCGACGATTCCGCTCAGCTGTGAATCTGGGCTGAATACGGTTTTCACACGAAAACGACGAAAACCAGCCCCCTCCCATACGATCAGCAATCTACAAAGGGGACTGACCGTACTAAGTCAGACCCCACCCAAAGCCAGCGACGATCTCCAAACTCGGGCAAAGCACCAAAATGAAACTACTCATAACCGGCGGAGCCGGCTTCATAGGCTCCGCCGTAATTCGCCACATCATCCAAAACACCCAGGACGAAGTGGTCAACGTCGACAAGCTTACCTACGCCGGTAACCTCGAAAGCCTGGCGGAAGTAAGTGACAGTGAGCGCTACGCCTTTGAGCAGGTCGACATCTGTAACCGTGCGGAACTGGACCGTGTACTGTCCCAACACCAGCCGAATGCCATTATGCACCTGGCCGCCGAAAGCCACGTTGATCGCTCCATTGATGGCCCTGTGGCATTTATAGAGACCAACATTGTTGGTACTTACACGCTGCTTGAGGCCTGTCGCCAGTACTGGCAGGCACTGGAAGGCGACCAGAAGGCCAACTTCCGATTTCACCACATCAGCACAGACGAGGTGTACGGGGACCTCCCGCATCCTGATCAAACGGATGCCGCCAAAGAGCATTTATTCACTGAGCATACGGCATACGCGCCCAGTAGCCCCTACAGCGCCAGCAAAGCCAGCTCAGACCACCTCGTGCGGGCGTGGCAACGCACTTACGGCCTGCCAACGCTGGTAACCAACTGCAGCAACAACTACGGCCCCTACCATTTCCCGGAGAAGCTCATCCCGTTGATGATCCTCAACGCGTTGGAAGGAAAGCCTTTGCCAGTCTATGGTAAAGGCGATCAGATTCGCGATTGGCTCTACGTCGAAGACCATGCCCGGGCATTGTATAAAGTGGTCACCGAGGGCCAGCCGGGTGAAACTTACAACATCGGCGGCCATAACGAAAAACAGAACATCGATGTGGTGCTCACCCTGTGCGATATCCTCCAGGAGTTGCGCCCACAGGAAGCCAGCTATCGGGATTTAATCACCACAGTAAAAGACCGCCCCGGCCACGACAGGCGCTACGCCATAGACGCTAGCAAAATCCAAAAAGAACTCGGCTGGGTACCCAAAGAAACCTTCGAAACCGGCATCCGCAAGACCGTACAGTGGTACCTCGACAACCTGGACTGGTGTCAACGAGTACAAGACGGCAGTTACCAAAGAGAGCGATTGGGGGAAGGTGTATGAAAATCCTGCTCCTGGGGAAAAACGGCCAAGTTGGCTTTGAACTCCACCGAACCCTCTCCCCTCTCGGTCCCATAACAGGCCCGGACAGAGAAGAGCTGGATCTAAGCGATCAACAAGCCGTAGCCGATTGCCTTGAAAAAGTTAAGCCAGAGTTAATCGTAAACGCTGCTGCCTACACAGCTGTAGACGCTGCGGAAGAACACCAACAAGCAGCCAAGCGCCTGAATGCTGACTTGCCCAGCCAATTGGCAGAATACGCAAAAGCCAACAGCGCCCGCCTTGTCCATTACAGTAGCGATTATGTTTACCCCGGAAATGGTACCGAGCCCTGGCAAGAAATCAGCCCCACAGGCCCGCTAAGCGTATACGGCCGAACCAAACTGGAAGGCGACAAAGCCATCCAGAACAGCGGTGCAGATTACCTCATCCTTCGTACCAGTTGGGTCTACAGCGCCCGCGGCAACAATTTCATGAAAACCATGTTGCGGTTGGCCCAAAGCAAAGAAGAACTCAGCATCGTCGCGGATCAGGTGGGCGCTCCGACACCGGCACGGTTGATCGCACAGGTAACCGCCCTGGCGATTCACGGCCAGTTAAAAACAGGCCTTTACCATTTGGCTCCCAGAGGAGGCACCAGCTGGCATGGCTTTGCCCAGGAAATTTTCCGGCAAGCACAGCAGGCCGGTGAGACTCTATCCTTGGGCCCCGACAATGCCCGGGCTATCCCGACAAGCGACTATCCAACGCCGGCGAAACGGCCATTGAACTCGCGGATGGCCCTGAGCAAACTGGAAAACACCTTGAACATCCGGTTGCCGGACTGGCAAAGCCAGCTGACGCTCACCTTGAACGAATACCTGGAGAAGTAAATGAAAGGGATCATCCTTGCCGGTGGCTCCGGTACCCGCCTTTATCCGATTACCCGAGGCATTTCCAAGCAGCTCCTCCCGGTGTACGACAAGCCAATGATCTACTATCCGCTATCGGTCCTGATGTTGGCTGGTATCCGGGATATCCTGGTCATCACTACGCCGGAAGACCAGGAAAGCTTCAAGCGCCTTCTAAACGACGGTAGCCAGTGGGGCATTAACCTGAGCTACGCAGTGCAGCGGAGCCCGGACGGCCTTGCCCAGGCCTTCATCATCGGTGAAGACTTCATCGGCCAGGACAGCGTGTGCCTCGTGCTGGGCGACAACATCTACTACGGCCAGGGCCTTAGCAATATGCTGCAAGCCGCTGCTAAGCGGGAGAGGGGCGCCACCGTATTCGGCTACCAGGTCACCGACCCGGAACGCTTTGGCGTAGTTGAGTTTGACGGCAATCAACGCGCCATTTCTATCGAAGAAAAGCCGGCCAACCCAAAGTCCGATTACGCCGTCACCGGCCTGTACTTCTACGATAACGATGTGGTGGAAATCGCCAAACAGGTAAAACCCAGCCACCGTGGCGAACTGGAAATCACCAGCGTCAACCAGGCCTACCTGCAACGGGGCGACTTGAACGTCGAATTGCTGGGCCGGGGCTTCGCCTGGCTGGACACCGGAACCTTCGACTCACTACATGAAGCCAGCGGTTTTATTGAAACCCTGGAAAAGCGCCAGGGCCTGAAGATTGCGTGCCTGGAAGAAGTGGCCTACCGCATGGGTTTCATTGGCGAGGAACAACTGTTGGCGGAAGCGGAAAACCTGAAAAAGAACAGCTATGGCGCCTACCTGAAAAAACTGATCAAAAACCGATAAGCGAATACCATGAAAATCACCGAAACCGAGATTCCCGCCGTAAAACTCATCGAACCGAAAGTATTCGGCGATGAACGCGGCTTCTTTATGGAAACCTGGAACGAAAAAGCCTTCCGTGAAGCAGGCATAGATGCCACCTTCGTGCAGGACAACCACAGCCGCTCGGTAAAAAATACTCTGCGGGGTCTGCACTACCAGGTCAAACAACCGCAGGGCAAACTGGTGCGGGTGACCCGAGGTGAAGTATTTGATGTGGCAGTGGATCTGCGCAAGAACTCACCGACCTTTGGGCAGTGGGTAGGGGAATACCTCTCAGAAGAGAACAACCGCATGTTGTGGGTGCCGCCGGGGTTTGCCCATGGCTTTCTGGTAACCAGTGATACCGCAGATTTTCAGTATAAATGTACGGATTTCTACGCGCCGGAGTATGAGCGGTCGATTCGCTGGGATGATCCGGATTTAAACATCGAGTGGCCTGTTCATGCCTTACCTGATGGCCCTCTGCTGTCAGATAAAGATAAAGCAGCAAAGTCTTTTAAAAAGGAGCAGCGACTTTGACCGGTATGACCTTACGGAAAGCCTTAAATATTCCCGAGGGCAGGGGAAACTCCGGCCAGTGTCCGGCACTTTGGGATGGCCATGCTGCCGAACGTATCGTACGCCAACTGCACGGATTGTTATGAACCAGGGAGTAATATTGCACTTGTTCGGTTGGGACAAGAAGTTTGTCCTGCCGTTCAGAGATTTCATCCACCAACACTTCGACGATGGTAAGCATCGGTTCATAATTTACGGTGACGTGACAGAGAAGGATGTGCCTGCGTCTCCAGATACCAGAGTTATGCCCAGTATTCTAAAAAATTTTATCGGCATAACAATGGCTATGAACAATGCTGAAAAGATTATCCTTCATGGCCTTTTTAGTAGTCATCTCTTTTATCTCTTGGCCTTACAGCCTTGGCTGTTGAAAAAATGTTATTGGGCCATCTGGGGTGGTGATCTTTATATTCACAACGCCGAGGTAAGGGATTGGCGCTGGAAAAAAAATGAAATTTTCCGGAGCATCGTCATCAAGCGTATGGGCCATTTGATTACTTACATAGAAGGCGATGTAGAGCGGGCCCGGCAATGGTATGGCGCGAAGGGTATCTACCACGAATGCATTATGTACCAGAGCAACCTGGTCAACCCAAGTATAATGGTCGAGACGAACCCGTCCCCCGAAAAAGCCGGGTTGAATATCCTTCTTGGCAACTCCGCAGACCCAAGTAACAACCACATTGAAGCACTCGAGCGCCTGCTCCCGTATAAAGATAAGGACATCAAAATTTACGTGCCGCTGTCCTATGGAGACCAGAATCACGCCCAGAATCTAATTGCCCAAGGCAAGGAGTGGTTTGGAGAAAAATTCATGGCCATGACGGATTTCATGCCGCTCGAGAGTTATCTGGAATTCTTGAAAAGCCTCGACATCGCCATTTTTAACCACCGGCGACAGCAGGCGATGGGCAACACCATCACACTGCTGGGAATGGGTAAAACAGTTTTCATGCAGAGCGACGTGAGCCAGTGGCGATTTTTGAGTGGTCTTGGAATTAAGCTGAATGATGTGCAAGATTTGATGCTCGAACCATTAGAAAGAGACGAAGCGCAAAAAAACGCTCGCATTGTTCATTCGTATTTTTCGAAAGCGACGCTGATCAAGCAGCTTTCAGATATTTTTGAGGGAAATGATGGCTTATCTGACAAGAGAAGCACTACTGACCACGGGATTCAAGGCAGTCGGTAGGAATGTGAAGGTTAGTGATAAAGCGAGCATCTACAACCCCGAAACTATTGAGCTTGGGGATAATTCGCGCATTGATGACTTCTGCGTTGTCTCTGGGAAGGTGTCAATTGGCAAATATTGCCACATAACTCCAATGTGCTTGGTTGCTGGTGGCTCCCCCGGAATCACACTCTCGGATTTCTGTACTTTAGCCTACGGTGTCAAGATTTTTGCGCAGTCGGATGATTATAGCGGCAGCACAATGGTGAACTCCTTAGTGCCAACGCGGTTTAAAAACGAATATCTCGCAGAAGTACAATTGGAAAAGCAGGTGATTATTGGTGCAGGATCAATCATTTTTCCGGGGGTGATAATCCGGGAAGGTTGCTCTATTGGTGCCATGACATTGGTGAATAAAAGCACACAACCCTGGGGTATCTATGCAGGCAACCCGGCTCGAAGAATTAAAGATCGAAAACAGGATTTACTCAAACTGGAATCGCAATTTCTCAAAGGGCAGCGATAATGATCCCGTTTAACCGGCCACCTTGTACTGGAGATGAAGAGCAGTACATAAAACAGGCGCTGAAAAATAATAAATTGTCTGGAGACGGCCCCTTCGGGAAAAAGTGCCAGGAGTGGTTCGAAACGAATCTGCCGTCCAAAAAAACGCTGCTCACCCCTTCCTGTACCGCCGCTCTTGAACTGGCGGCTGTTCTGATCGACGTACAGCCCGGCGATGAGGTGATCATGCCGAGCTACACTTTCGTAAGTACGGCAAACGCATTCGTACTCCGTGGTGCCAGGATAGTGTTCGTGGATATCCGTCCGGACACCATGAATATCGACGAAAAGCTAATCGAAGCAGCTGTCACCCCGCGAACGCGGGCCATCGTACCGGTTCATTATGCTGGCGTTGCCTGTGAGATGGACACGATTATGGCGATTGCAGAGCGCCACAACCTCTGCGTCATTGAAGATGCGGCTCAGGGCATGATGGCTACGTACAAAGGTGGGGCGCTAGGGACGTTTGGGCAGATTTCAGCGTACAGCTTCCATGAAACGAAAAACTTCACCAGCGGTGGCGAAGGTGGTCTTCTTATCATCAATGATGAGCAATATGTACAACGAGCAGAGATCATCCGAGAGAAGGGCACCAACCGTAGCCAGTTCTTCCGTGGCATGGTGGATAAATATTCCTGGGTGGATATGGGCAGCAGTTACCTGCCCAGTGAACTTCAGGCGGCTTACCTTTGGGGGCAGTTGGAGTGGGCGGACACAATCACCCAAAACCGATTGTCAATTTGGGAGAGCTACTACTCTGCCTTAAACGGTTTGGCGCAACGCGAACGAATTGAAGTACCGACAATCCCAGCAGAGTGCCAGCATAACGGCCATATGTTTTATATCAAAGTCAAAGATATAGCGGAGCGCACAGCGTTACTCGAGCACCTGAAGGCAGATGGTATCTATGCCGTATTTCATTACATACCGCTGCACACTTCGCCTGCAGGCTTGCGTTTCTCACGTTTCCACGGCGATGATGAGTACACTACCAGAGAAAGTGAACGTCTGATCCGCTTGCCGATGTGGTTTGGTATGGAGAAAGAGACGGTGAATTACATTGTTAACAGCGTAAAAAGATTCTTTTCATGACCATGAGCCAGAACCATTCAAACCGCCAGTGGCACAACTGGCTGGTTTACGACATCGGCGATCACTTTCTTGCCAAGTATTCCCCGAATTACAAAGGGACCCTCTACGATCTGGGCGCCGGCGAATCCCCCTATAAAGACTTTTTCCTTCAGCACGCAGACCAATACATCGCAGTCGACTGGGCGGGTAGTTTCCACGACACCAAAGCCGATATTGCGGCGGATCTGAATAAGCCGCTGCCCATAGACTCGGAGGTCGCCGATACCGTTGTGTCGCTTTCGGTGCTGGAACATCTCTGTGAGCCGCAAACCATGCTTAACGAAGCTTTTCGAATCCTCAAGCCGGGCGGTGGGATGGTGCTACAGGTGCCTTGGCAATGGTGGATACACGAGGCCCCTTTTGATTTCTTCCGTTACACACCTTATGGCCTCAAATACCTGTTTGAGAAGGCGGGATTTGTGGACGTGACGGTAGAGCCGCAATCTGGCTTTTTTACCATGTGGATTCTGAAAGGGAATTATTTTAGCCAACGCTTTATTCGCGGGCCCCGGCCGCTCCGGGCTTTGGTCAAAGCTGCATTGTTACCTTTCTGGTACCTCGGGCAGAAACTGGCGCCTCTGTTGGATAAGCTCGATAAAAACTGGGCGCTGGAGACATCTGGATATTATGTGACAGCGAAAAAGCCGTGACCCTGAAGCACCGAACCTTCTCAGCTGTACGCTGGACTACCGGGGTCGCTGTTGCAAGGGTGTTGCTGCAGCTCGGCCAAGTTGCAGTACTTGCACGGTTATTAACACCGGAAGATTTTGGGTTAATGGCAATGGTGGCTGTCGTGCTCGGGTTTGGCACTGTGTTCACCGATATGGGCGTGAACAGTGCCTATGTGCAGCGTTCTGATGTAACGCAGGCCCAACGGTCAAGCCTGTTCTGGTTGAACCTCTTTTTCGGAGTGGGGTTAACGTTGACGGTACTTGCGCTCAGCCCGATGATCGCCGGATTCTTTGGTGAAAAACGTCTGACGCCGTTGCTAATGCTCTCCTCCACAGTCTTCGGCATTACCGCTCTGGGTCAGCAGCTAAAGATGACGGCGGAAAAAGCGCTGGATTTTCGCCCAGTTGCATCTATTGAGGTTGTGGCCGCTCTGTCAGGGTTTGTGGCGGCGGTGATCGCGGCCTATTCCGGAAAGGGTGTATACGCCCTAGTTATTGGTGCTGTTGTTAACGCGACCACAGTCACTTTGCTGGCCTGGTTGATTCTAGCCAGAGGTTGGCGGCCGTTGTGGCGCTTCCGATACGCCGATGTACGCTCGTTTCTCGGGTTTGGTGGTGCTCTGGCTGCCAACAATCTTGTGAATGAAGTGAACCGCGGTGTTGACCTATTACTCGGAGGGCGGATGTTGGCCGCAAGCGCATTAGGCCTGTACAGTCTACCAAGACAACTTGTTTTTCAAATTCAGGGTATGGTTAACCCCATCATCACAAGGGTAGGCTTTCCGCTGATCGCTCAAGTGCAAGCGGATACACACAAGGTTCGGTCTATCTATCTAAAGACTCTGAACATGACTGCCGCCACCAACGCACCCTTATACGTGGGTATCGCGTTTTTCGCACCCCAGGTCATAACGATTATGCTGGGTGATAAGTGGTTGGCCGCAACCGATCTGTTGCGTCTCCTCGCTATCTGGGGTTTTTTCCGGTCAACCGGAAACCCGGTGGGAAGCCTGCTTTTAGGCATGGGGCGGGCCGATCTTGCGCTAAAATGGAATCTGGTCAGTTTATGCCTGGTGCCGCCAATCCTCTGGTTTGGTGCTCAGTTTGGTACCGAAGGTTTAGCCTGGTCATTGCTCGGTTTTGCGCTGGTCATGTTTATACCGGGGTGGTTTTTCCTTGTAAGGCCTTTGTGCCATGCAGGGCTGCTCAGCTATTCCATTGCCACTATACGACCGGCACTGATAGCCACAATTGCCATAGGTACGGCGTACGGCCTCACTCTCCCGTTTACTAACCCCTATCTTCATTTGGTGGTGGCAGTGCTAATTTCGGGACCGTTGTACTTCGGCATTAGCATTCTGCTGAATCGCGAATGGTGGGACGCTATACGTGAGCTGACATCACTTGGGGGGCGTAAGGATTAGCGCCCGGAGCTTTAACTTCGGTTTCTGTTGGCGAGCAGATCAAGTGGCGGTATAAAAAAGACCGCGAAAAAGCAGTTTCTGAGAACCGGAATATATGATAGTAAAAATTAATGATGTCCCAGAACCTGAAAGGCAGCCAAAAGTCAGTGTGGTAATGCCTACCTATAACAGAGCTAGGGAAATTTCCAGAAGCATCCGCTCGGTTCTTTCGCAGAGTTTTTCTGATTTTGAGTTGATCATCGTAGACGACGCGTCAAAGGACAACACGGACGAGGTTATTTCAGGGTTCGTCGACAGCCGTATCCGATACGAAAAGTTAACATCCAACGTTGGTGGTGCTGAAGCTAGAAATATTGGTATACGGCTGGCTAGAGGTAAGATTGTTGCATTTCAGGATAGTGATGATGAGTGGACGTGCTCAAAACTCGAAGACTACCTTAAAGTATTTGAGGCGGATGTAGAGATTGGCGCGGTATTCAGTAACTTCATTCAGATCTGGCCCGGTGGCTGCCGTTTGATGCCGGTTGGCCTTTATACCCTCAACGAGAAAGATATTTACACATCGCTACTCTGGCAAAATCATGTGGGTACACCAACGCTAGTAGTAAAGAAAAGGTGCTTGGAAATAGTTGGTGGTTTTACCCCAGAAATGCCCCGCTATCAAGACTGGGATCTTGCGCTTAAGCTTGCAAAAATCACGAAGTTGACATATTTAAAAGAACCTACGTTGCTCTCGTATGTTACAGAGGGCAGTATCACCCAGAATAATAAAGCGCATCTTTTTGCTCTTGAGCTACTTTATCATCAACATGCCAAGGCCATAAATGCTGACAAAGAGTTAAGAGCGGCTTGGCTGCATCGTTTGGGGGATGCGAAAATCTGTCAAGGTATTAAAAACGGGCGGGGGATGCTTTTTGAGGCGTTCAGGTGTGATCCTTTTAATGTTCGATATTTTTTGAAGTTTATTTTTTCTATCCCTGGTAGTTCGCGGCTTTATAATCGTTCTAAGAGATTTTTTGGGGCGGGGGGTTGACGGGCACTATAAGTCAAAATCGGACTAGTCTAATAGGTCAAGCTGCATCCAGTAATTCTTTTTTCTGGGCTTGATTTAGTCTGACTAAATTTTTGATCTTAAGTTTATTAAAGTGAAAGTGGTCATAGGTCTATGTGGCCGACTGTTTAATTTAGTGTCGGTTGCTATAACGAAAGTTGTCTTGAGCTCTCGGTTTATAACTATAAGGTTTATAAAAGCCATAAAAATCTCTGGGTTAAGGTTAATTCAATACGGTCGCAATAGCTGCCGATTTCTTTTAAGTGGTGCTAATGCATAGCTATGGCGTATCTACTGCAAGATTGTCCAGGTTTCTGGTCTGGTTGCTGCTTTTTAGTTTGGTGGTAGATATTGGTGGAGGGTTCGGGTTAAAGTATCTGGTTCTTTCTATTTTTCTGTTTTTCGCGATAGTAAAACTTATTGAAGAAAGATTTAATAGATCACATTTTTTTGAGGCTTCTGTTTGCGTATTTTTTTCAGCGGCTGCGCTGTTGTCTGTAATGCGAGGGAATGATATTAGTTCGGCGTTTTCCGAGGTGAGTTTTGTGGCTTTTGTATCGCTCTTGGTTGTGGGTAATAGAGTGGGGGCGGATTTCCTGGAAAGCAACTTTTTGAGGGTTTCACTTTTCGCAGCGATTATAGTTATTACAACGTTCTCCGTCATATTTATTTTTCCAGAGGTTGGGGTTGCTGCTACTTCGTTTTCAGCTGAAAATCGTCTGGGTTATATCGGAGTAAAAGCTATAGGTGGTGGGGTTCCAAATGTATATTTCCGGTGGTCTATTTGGTTGCTCCTAGGGTTTTCCCTCTCGCTATTTTCAAAAAAATATTCCTTAAGCATGGTTATCTTTGCTGCGGCTGTGATGACGCTATCAATAGCAGTAATTGGTGGGGCTGTTCTTATCATATTAGCGTATGCAGTTATTGGTGGTGGCTCAAAGTATGTCAAGGTGCTCCGAATTTTTTCTATACCCGTGCTGATTTTCTTGGGATCTTTACTGGCTATTTACTTATTTCCAAATATGTCCGCAGAGGTTCTTTCAAAGTTTTCAGAAAGCTCCTCATCGTCTAGTATCAAGATGGGGCATATTGAAAGTATATTGAGTCTACTAGCTAATGAGCCTAGCTACTTGATTTATGGCCAGGGTCCCGGAAGTTCGTTTTATAGTACTGGTGCTGGCTCTTTAGTAAATGATGTCGAGGTTAGCCATTTCAACCTCTTGAGACAGTTTGGAGTGTTTGGGTTTGCTCTTTACTTTTTTTATTTTTTTTACGTAATTGCCGGTCTCTTGCGTTTAGGTCAGCAGGGGTATGCATGGGCGGTGGGCTTAACGGTAATGTTTATAGTGGCCGGTACAAATCCACTACTACTTTCTCCGATATTTTTCGTCCCTCTTATGCTGGGGCGGGTTTATTGTTTAGAGTTGATAGAGGCGAAGAATTATGAGAGAGCCAAGAGTAGAGGTTCTGATGTCGACGTTCAATGGATGTCGATACCTAGATAAGCAAATAGAAAGTATTCTTGACCAAAGCCTAGATAATGTAAAAATAACTGTAAGAGATGATGGATCTACCGACGGTACTGTTAGTTTACTTAATAGATATTCTTCGGTGAAGGATATAGAGATCTATGAAGAAAAAAATGTTGGTGTTGTTGGTAGTTTTTTTGAATTAATTTATAAGGTAGATGATTCCTCTCAGTTTGTGGCGTTTTCTGATCAAGACGACTTTTGGCATCAGCGTAAGCTGGAAGCCGCATTAGATAAGCTCTCGAGAGTGGAGGCCGGTAAACCAGCGATGTATTGTAGTAGGACTAGGTTGGTGGATGAAAACCTGAGGTTCATTTCTTTGGGTAGAGGAATCTCCAGGCCTGTTGCGCTAGAAAATGCGGTTATCCAAAATATCGCCACTGGCTGTACAATCGTCTTGAATCGAGAGGCTGTTGATATATTAAAAGCTAAAAGACCGAATATAAGAAATATAAAGATGCACGATTGGTGGGTCTATTTGGTGATCTCCGGATTGGGCGAGGTTATTTTTGATAATGAACCATATATTGATTACCGGCAACACGATTCCAATGTAATTGGCGGAAGTAACGGGCTTCAGTTTTGGCTAAGTCGCTTCAAACGCATTTTCAAGAGGGAAAGAGCGGAAATAACCATACAGCTTCAAGAGTTTTTGGAAAATTACAGTAGGGAGATACCAGTTGAGCAGGTTGATATGTGTCGCAAATTTATAGATATTGGGGCTGGTCATAATTTTTTTAAACGGATGCGGTATGCCCTGATTTCTCCTCTTTATCGGCAGTCCCGGTTCGATGATCTACTATTTCGAATTCTTCTTGTTCTCGGGTATCGATAGATCGGGTGGGCTAAGCAATATGTGTGGGCTGATAGGTTTTACGCTTCAATCTTCCCTGGATGGGATACAAACAGCCAAGGCGATGAGTGCCGCCATCACCCACCGGGGCCCCGACAATGAAGGCATTTGGTGGGATGAATCGGAGCCTGTAGCTTTGGGCCATCGTCGGCTCTCTATCCTCGATCTCTCCCCCGCCGGCGACCAGCCGATGGTATCCCGCTGTGAGCGGTACGTTGTCGCCTTCAATGGTGAAATCTACAATCATTTAACATTGCGGTCCCGGTTAAAGGCCGAGCAAAAAGTGCCTTCCTGGCGAGGCCATTCGGATACCGAGACGCTGTTGGCCTGCTTTTCAGCTTGGGGTGTAGAGGCAACTCTGAAGGCCTCGGTGGGTATGTTCGCCATTGCTTTATGGGATAAGCAAGAGCAGGTTCTGACACTTGCGCGTGACCGGATGGGTGAAAAGCCTCTGTACTGGGGGTGGAGTAACGACGTTCTGATGTTTGGCTCCGAATTGAAGGCGCTCAAGGCCCACCCGGCATTTGAGGCAGAAGTGGATCGCGATGCGCTGACTTTGTTGTTGCGCCATTGCTACATTCCGGCTCCGTATAGTATTTACAAGGGCATTCAGAAGCTGATGCCCGGGCATTATGTCCAGATTGCACTCGGTAATGGCGCCCGAAATGTTGAAGCAGCTGAGCCAATAGCCTTCTGGCGGGTGAATGACATTGTCGAGCAAGGCCTGGCAGGCCCTTTCAACGGCACGCCTGAAGACGCTATTAATGCGTTGGAACACCAGCTTTCAGCCAGCATTTCCGAACAGATGTTGGCGGATGTTCCGCTGGGTGCTTTTCTCAGCGGCGGTATCGACAGCAGTTCGATTGTGGCGTTAATGCAGGCGCAGTCAGCGCGCCCGGTTCGTACCTTTACCATTGGTTTTGATCAAGTCGGTTATAATGAGGCCACTCACGCGAAAGCAGTTGCTGGGCATCTAGGCACGGAACACACGGAACTCTATGTGCGTCCACATGAGGCCCAAGCGGTGATTCCTAAGTTGCCGAATATCTACTGCGAGCCTTTCAGTGACAGCTCCCAGATCCCGACATTTCTGGTTAGCCAGATGGCCCGGCAACAGGTGGCCGTGGCGCTGAGTGGCGATGGTGGTGATGAGCTCTTTGGCGGCTATAACCGATACATGGCGGCTGGCAAGGTCTGGGGGCCGGTGCAGCGTTTGCCCCGATTCACCCGGCTTGCCGGTGCCCGTTTGTTGCGCAGTTTATCCCCAGCCACCTGGGATAGGCTGTTCGACTGGGCCAGGCCGGTGTTACCCCAGAGGCTGCGCCTATCCATTCCCGGTGAAAAGGCACGCAAGCTGGCGGATGTGCTGGCGCTCTCCGACGGCCATGCGTTTTACCGACAACTCACCAGCCATTGGACAGATCCCGCCAGCCTGGTGATTGGCGCGACAGAGCCGCAAACGCTGATTACCAGCCCGACAGCGTGGCCGGATACCGACTGCTTGGAACACGCCATGATGGCGATGGATGCGCAAACCTATATGGCGGATGACATTCTCACCAAGGTCGACCGAGCTGCCATGGCCAATAGCCTGGAAACCCGTGTGCCGATGCTGGACCACCGTGTGGTTGAACTTGCCTGGCGCATGCCCCTGAATCTGAAAATCCGCGAGGGGCAGGGCAAATGGTTGTTGCGCCAGGTGCTTTACAAGCACGTTCCCAGAGAATTGATTGAGCGCCCTAAAATGGGCTTTGGTATTCCGCTGGACACCTGGCTGCGCGGGCCGCTTCGGGAATGGGCTGAAGCATTGCTGGATGAAAGCCGTTTGCGCAGCGAAGGGTATTTCCACCCCGCGCCGATTCGCACCATGTGGGCTGAGCATCTGAGTGGCAAAAAGAACTGGCAGTATCATCTTTGGAGTGTCTTGATGTTTCAGGCGTGGCTGGAGGCGCAGGATGGATGAAAAGACGATGAATACCTATTCGCAACTACTTGGAACCCTCCCGAGCAGCCCAAAGCCTGACTAGTCACTGGCATGGCAGGCTTCATGGGCTCCAGTCTCCTGAAACACCTTCTAAAAACTAAACCGGCAAGCAGTAGGCCTGGACGAATTCGCAACCGGCCTTCAACGTAACTTGGATGAAGTGCAGTTTCTGGTCACCCCAGAGCAATGGGCGCGGTTTTTAAACTTATTGAACGCTAGTCATTGGACGATTTTTTATGAAAAAGATTGCAGTAATTGGTCTGGGGTACGTCGGGCTACCTTTAGCTGTTGCTTTTGGCGAAAAAAGGGAAGTTGTGGGCTTTGACATCAACGCCAAACGCATTGCGGGACTTAAACAGGGCGTCGACTTCACTAAGGAAGTGTCTTCTGCTGAGCTGGTTGCCGCCACCAAACTATCGTTTACAGATTATCTGGACGATCTGGCTGATAGTTCCGTTTACATTGTGACTGTCCCCACCCCGATTGACGAATTTAAAACGCCGGATCTGACTCCGCTCGTGAAAGCCAGTGAAAGCGTGGGCAAGGTGCTGAAGGCCGGCGACATTGTTGTGTACGAATCCACCGTTTACCCGGGTGCAACGGAAGAAGTTTGTGTGCCAGTGCTGGAGAAAGTATCTGGCCTTACGTTTAACCAGGACTTCTACGCCGGTTACAGCCCGGAGCGTATTAATCCGGGCGACAAGGAGCATCGGGTAACCACCATTAAAAAAGTCACCTCCGGCTCTACGCCGGCGATTGCCGAAGAGGTAGATGCACTTTATGCGGATGTCATCACTGCCGGCACTCACAAAGCCAGTTCGATTAAAGTCGCTGAGGCGGCGAAGGTTATCGAAAATACCCAGCGTGACCTCAACATTGCGTTGATAAACGAGCTGGCGATGATTTTCTCCCGCCTGGGCATTGATACCCATGAAGTATTGGCCGCCGCCGGCACCAAGTGGAACTTTCTGCCGTTCAAACCCGGCCTGGTGGGTGGCCACTGTATTGGGGTAGATCCGTATTACCTAACCCACAAGGCCCAGGCCATTGGCTACCACCCGGAAATCATCCTCGCCGGCCGTCGTGTGAATGATGGGATGGGGTCTTATGTGGCCTCTGAACTGGTAAAGGCCATGATTAAAGTCGGCCACACCGTTGCCAATGCCCGAGTACTTGTAATGGGCTTTACATTCAAAGAAAACTGCCCGGACCTGCGCAACACTCGCGTTATTGATGTGGTGAAAGAACTACAAGAGTTCGGCTGCAACGTAGACATTACCGACTGCTGGGCCGATAACGCTGAGGCGGAAGAGGAATATGGTATCAGTCTCGTGAATGAGCCTTCTGCCGGGGAGTATGATGCCGTTATTCTGGCCGTTCCTCATAAAGAGTATGCAGCGATGGGTGCCGGGGATTTGCGAGGGTATTTGAATGAAGGTGGCGTACTTTATGATTTGAAAGGTGTGCTGCCGTTGGGTGATGCGGATTTGCGGGTTTGATTGCAGTGGCAAAAAAAATTCTTTTTGTGGTGAATACGCCAGAATTTTTTCTATCTCATAGGTTGCCACTTGCTTTAGCGGCAAAGAGCAAAGGCTGGGAGGTAACGATCGCCTCAGGCTCTGGTTTGGCCATAGGAAAAATCAAAGAACTGGGCTTTACCCATTACGAAGTGCCAATTGCCCGCAGTGGCCAAAATCCATTTACCGAACTTTGGACTTTGCTGTGTATTGTCCGCTTATTTCGCTGCATGCGGCCAGACCTAGTCCATTTAATTACCATCAAGCCAGTACTTTACGGCGGGATAGCTGCCAGGTTAGCTGCAGTCAGGTCTGTGGTGGCTGCTATTTCCGGTCTGGGTACTGTTTTCCATTCTTCAACTGAAAGGGGTGGTTTTCGGCTAGAGCTGGTTAAGAAAATGTACCGTGCAGCATTTAAACAATCTCAGCTCAGGGTGATATTTCAAAACCCTAGTGATCGAGACGCGTTGCTCCGTGCTCAAGCCCTAAAAATAGACGAAGCAAGAATGATCACAGGCTCAGGGGTAGATCTTGAGGAATACCCTGTCGTTCCGGAACCGGAAGGAAGACCCGTTGTGGTCATGGCCGCTCGGTTACTCAGAGACAAAGGGGTATTTGAGTTTGTCCGTGCTGCGGAGATTCTCAAAAACGAACGGGGTGTTGATGTTGATTTTCGTTTGATTGGCTCGCCTGATCCCGGTAACCCAACCAGTGCTACTGAAGAAGATCTGGTCAACTGGAAGCAGGGCAACGATGTTACGCTGCTGGGTTATCGCTCAGATATCGCAGACCAATATGGCGCTGCCAATATCGTCTGCCTGCCCTCTTATTATGGCGAGGGGTTGCCGAAGAGTTTGGTGGAAGCAGCGGCCTGTGGCCGGGCTGTCGTCACCACGGATCATCCTGGCTGTCGGGATGCAATCAAGCCGGGTGAGTCTGGCGTATTGGTGCCAGTAAAAGATCCGGTAGCCTTGGCAGATGCTATTCAGTCCTTGCTCGAAGATTCAGGTCTACGTATGCAAATGGGGCGATCAGGACGGGAGCTGGCAGAGAAAGAGTTCGCTATCGAAAAAATAGTGGATCAACACATGCAGATTTATAGAGATTTGTTAGCTAAATGACCCAACAACGAAAGCTGCTTGTGACCGGTGCCAGTGGTTTTGTAGGGAACTCCTTGAAAAGACGACTAGCTGAGTATGGCCACTTTTCAGCAGTGGGTGCCGTGCGGTCGACTCGCCAAGCTGAGCTGCCCGGGTATATAGTGGTTGGCGACCTGGACGGTTCTGCTCGTTGGGAGCAGGCTCTGGAAAAGGTGGATGTTGTTGTCCACACCGCCGCCCGCGCCCACATCATGAAAGACGAAGTGCCACACCCCCTCGCGGAATACCGCAAGGTAAACGTTGACGGCACACTCAACCTGGCCAGGCAGGCGGCTGAAGCCGGCGTTCGCCGGTTTGTTTTTATCAGTTCCATCAAGGTAAACGGTGAGCAAACGCCGCTGAACCAGCCTTTCACCGCAGAAGATACGCCCTCGCCGGAAGACGCCTACGGTATTTCCAAGAGGGAAGCCGAGCAGGGCTTGCAAGCATTGGCGGCCGAAACCGGCATGGAGGTGGTCATCATTCGCCCGCCGCTGGTTTATGGGCCGGGGGTGAAGGGTAACTTCGCCAGTATGATCAGGCTGGTTGAAAAAGGCCTTCCACTTCCCTTGGGCGCCATCCACAACAAACGCTCCCTGGTCGCATTGGATAACCTGGTAGACCTGATCATCACCTGCATAGATCACCCCGCCGCGGCCAACCAGGTGTTCCTGGCCGGCGATGGTGAAGACCTTTCCACCACTGAGCTGTTACAGGGCGTGGCCAAAGCCATGGGTAAACCTTCTCGGTTGGTGCCGGTGCCCGCCGGGCTGTTGATGTTCGGTGCCACAGTACTGGGCAAAAAGGGCATGGCCCAACGCCTGCTGGGTTCCTTGCAGGTGGATATTTCCAAAGCCCGCAACCTGCTTGGCTGGCAACCGCCGCTGAGTGTGGATGAAGGGCTGAAACGCTGCTTTCCCGATCAATAAGGAATTTTTGTGATTCGTTTGTTCGATTTTTTCTTTGCCCTGTTGGGGCTGGTGTTTGGTTTGCCGGTGTTGCTGGTGCTGGTGGTGATTGGTCTGTTTGACACTGGCTCGCCCATTTTTCGCCAGCAGCGGGTAGGGCGTAACCGGAAGCCGTTCACTCTGGTGAAGTTTCGCACCATGAAGAAAGACACCGCCTCCGTCGCCAGCCACCTGGCCAGTGCCAGTGCCATTACCCCCTTCGGTCACTTTCTGCGCCGCACCAAGCTGGATGAGCTTCCGCAGCTGTGGAATGTGCTGAAGGGCGAAATGAGCCTGGTGGGGCCGCGGCCTTGTTTGTTTAACCAGGAAGAGTTGATTAACGAGCGTGAAGGCCGTGGCGTATTGAATGCCCGGCCGGGGATTACCGGGTTGGCGCAGGTGAATGATATTGATATGTCTACCCCGAAGTTGTTGGCGGAGACAGATCAGAAGATGCTGGAGAACCTGACAGTGGGCGCTTACTTCAAGTATATCTTTATGACTGTGGCGGGTAAGGGCGCTGGGGATCGGGTGCCCGGTAAAGACTAAAGGCTTTTTTGCCACGAAAACCACCAAAGAACACGGAAAAAGACAAAGATAAAGACTTGATTGGCCACGGAATCCACGGAAGAACACGGAAAAAAGATAAAAGCGAAGACCGTTAGTAGGAAATTGTTTGTTTTCCTTCCGTGTTCTTCCGTGGATTCCGTGGCAAAAAATGGAATTTTTATCAACTCCAAGGAAAAGGAGCCGCAATGAAAAATATCATTATCTGCTCAGATGGCACCTGGCCGTCGCTAAATCCGGCCTTTTCTTACTCGGAAAGAAAGCTGAGTAAGAGACCTTTCTCGCGAAACAGCATTGAGCTATACTTCTTCTAACCATAATGGTTATTTTGATGCCGTACTACAATCTGGATGAAGTGCGAAGCGCCGCAAAGGCTGAAAGGATTCGCTACAGAGGCCGAAGAGTCTTTTTGGATGCAGCCAACCTGGGTTACCAGTTGGCGGATGTTATCTCCTGTCTTTGTGGGTTAACTCTTGAGGAGTTCCAGAAAACCCATTTCCGTGAGGATGGGTCCATCGACGATGCCTACGTCACCAGACATCCAAGACCGGACGGCGACGGTGCACTGGATGAGTTGTATGTGAAGTTTTCGTTGGTCGATGATTTTCTGATGATCAGCCTCGGGTCGTTCCACCTTAGTCGGTTTTAGAGGATAGGGTATGAACAATTGTAAAGCGTGTGGCTCCACGAGTGTTCAAGAATGCTCTGCCATGGAACGTCTTCGGTACAAGGGGCAGGACATAGATGTATCCGTTGCTTTCTCTGTGTGTGATGCTTGTGGCGATGAGTTTCTTACCACGGATCAGATCCGTGGTAATGACCGTGCGGTGGTGGCCGCCAAGCGGAAGGCGGAGGGTTTGCTTTCACCGGAAGAGGTGAAGTCTGCGCGTCAGGCACTTTGCCTGAATCAGGAGAAGGCCGCGTTATTGTTTGGCGGGGGCAGGAATGCCTTCTCGAAATATGAGCGCGGCGAAGTGGCGCAGAGTGTGGCAATGGATCGCCTAATTCGGCTTTGCCGCGCTCATCCTGATTTACTCGATGAGTTGTATGGTTTTGCGGGCACGGAGAGGCGAATGATTAATGCTCGCTAAACAAACTCTTTTCCCCCTGGCCGGCCGCAGGGCCTGAAGAGGGGCCTGGGCGGCGATTCTGGATTCAAAACGGATTGTGTATCAACTCCAAGGAACAGGAGCGCTTATGAAAAACATCATCATCTGCTCAGATGGTACCTGGCAATCCCCCGAATCTGACACTGCCACCCACATTCTGCGTATTGCCCGTGGCATTGCCCCGGAAGACGCCGCCGGCAACAAGCAGGTGGTGTTCTACGACTGGGGCGTGGGCTCGGATGGCAACCCGCTGACCGGCGGGGCTACGGGCAAGGGCATCGATAAGAACATCCTGGATTGCTATCGCTTTCTGGTGCATAACTACGATGACGGTGATGCGGTGTACCTGTTTGGCTTCAGCCGGGGTGCGTATACGGTTCGGTCGTTGGCGGGGTTGATTGGCAATTGCGGTATTCTGCGCCGGGAGCATGCGGGCAGGGCGGCGCAGGCTTATTCGCTGTACCGTCGACGCAGCCGGGCCTCGGCACCAGGTAGCAGCAAAGCCGCCGCGTTTCGTCGGGACTATGCCGTGCCCGGTGGTGGCCGGGTTCACTTTGTGGGCGTGTTCGATACCGTTGGTGCACTGGGCATACCTGCTCCGTTTCTGGGGACCCTGGGCACGTCTCGTTATCTGTTCCACGACACCGAGCCCGGCGACATTATCAACCACGCCCGGCATGCCGTTTCCATTGATGAAAACCGCCAGGATTTCGAGCCAACGCTGTGGACCCCGAAAGCCGGGGTAGACCTGAAACAGGTGTGGTTCGCCGGCGTACACACCGACATAGGCGGCGGCTACCCCAACCGTGCCCTGGGCGACCACGCCGGCCAGTGGCTGGCCCGCGAAGCAGAAACCTGCGGCTTGGCTTTCGAGCCCCACTTCCTGGATAACCTCACCCCGGACCACACTGGCCCTCAGCACAATGAATACAAAGGCTTCTACCGCGCCATGCGCCGGCACGTCGTGCGGGATGTTGAGCCGGTGGTGCATGTGAGTGTTCGGCGGCGGTGGGAGGATGATGGGGTTTCGTATCGTAGTCCGGCTTTGCGGGGGTTGTTGGAGAATGTCGGTGGGGACTGGGGCAAGATACAAGTGGTTCATTGAATAGGCTGCTTATAGACCTGGCAGCATGGCAAGCCAGGATTAAATACACGTGTTAAAGTTCTCCTGAAGTTCGTGGCCGAGAAGGGCAAAATACCGATGCTGAACAAACTTTATTTTCACCAATACCGCTGCCTTCAGAATTTTGAAGTAACTCTTAAAGACGAACATTCCGCTCTGGTGCTAGGCAGAAACGGCGCGGGTAAATCCAGTTTTTTTGATGCGGTGGAGGTATTGCAGCAAATCGGGCGGGGCGTAACGCAGTTGAAAGAATTGGTCAGCGAAAGCGACTTCGCCTTCGGCGAGACCCATAAACCCATTCACCTGGAATGTGCCGCGACACTTGGCAAGCAAGTCTACGAATATGTCCTGGAAGTAGAGCTGCCGGAGAATTTCACCCAGCCCCGCATCCGTCGGGAATCACTTAAAGTAAATGGCAAAACTCATTTTTTCCGTGAAGAAGGCAAAATACAGCTGGGAAAAAGTGCAGAGTTCACCCTGGATTGGCACCACGTGGGTTTGCCTCTGATCTCTACGCGAAATGACGATGCACCTATTGCGCGTTTTCGCGAGTGGTTGGCGCGAATTATCGTGTTAGCTCCGGTGCCCGGCAATTTCAGGCGAGCCAGCAAACAAGAAACGCCTTACCTGGCACGCGAAGCAAGCAATACGCTGGATTGGGTTCGCCACCAACTGGCTGTTTATCCCGCACTGTATACAAAAATCGAAGAATTCATGAAGCTGCGGATGCCCGACTTTGCCAACTTCAAATTTGAAAGCACCGGCAAAGATGAAAAGGAGTTGGTTTTCAAATTCAGTGGCGAAGGTTCCAAAAGTCTGGAGCTGAATTTTTGTCAGTTATCGGATGGTGAAAAAATATACTTCCTTACCGCGACAGTGCTGGCCGCTATTACCAATGAAGAATCGATTCTGTGCCTATGGGATGAGCCTGACAACTATATCTATCTTCCTGAGCTGAGCCACTTTATAACGGCCTGCAGGAAAGCGTTCGAGAACAGCGCCGTTGAATCGCAGCTGGTTATGTCTAGCCACAACCCAAGAACGATTAACGAATATTCGGAACACAACACTTTCCTGGTAACCCGGCAATCGCACTTGCACCCGTCCCGGTTGGAGCGTGCGGCAGATAAAGAATACCTGAGCGCAACCTTTGTTGATGCCTATGAGAATGGAGAGCTCGATTAATGGCAGTGAATCGATACAGGAACCATTTGGTTATTTATCTTGAAGACAAGCCATACCGGGGTATTGTGAATGGTGTGAAAACCATGCCTTCAGTGAATGATTATGTCATTGATGCCAAGCCACCCAGTGGCGGCTGGCCAAAAGTGTTCGCTGAACTCGAAGATAACTTGAAGCTGCTGAATGACCGGCCCGGTATGCACGCCCTGTTGTTGATGGACTTCGACAACGATTTTGAATCAAGAAAGCAGAATTTTGATGAAATACTGAACGGCCAGTCCTGCAAGGAGCGAGTTTTTCTTTTGGGTATCGACGAGAAGGAAAGCGAGGACCTCAAGGCAACGCTCCAACAAAGCAACAATGAGGCGGTAGGCAAACGCCTCCTGCAGCACTGCCCGGATGAAACATCCGTTGATTGGCAAAACACGCACCTGAGGTGTAATGAACACGAGATTGCTCGAATGAGGACCGCCGGAGTGTTTACGTGGCTGTTCGTTTGAGCTGACCCCCGAATCTGACACGGCCACCCACATCTTACGTATCGCCCGTGGCATTGCCCCGGAAGATGCCGCCGACAACAAGCAGGTGGTGTTTTACGATTGGGTGTGGGTTCTGACGGCAATCCGCTGACCGGTGGGGCCACGGGCAAGGGCATCGACAAGAATATTCTGGATTGCTACCGCTTTCTGGTGCACAACTACGATGACGGCGATGCGGTGTACCTGTTTGGTTTCAGCCGGGGTGCCTACACGGTTCGGTCGTTGGCGGGGTTGATTGGCAATTGCGGTATTCTGCGCCGGGAACACGCGGGTAAAGCCGCGAAGGCTTATTCACTGTACCGCCGGCGCAGCCGGGCTTCGGCACCGGGTAGCAGCAAGGCCGCCGCCTTTCGTCGGGATTACGCGGTGGCCGGTGGCGGCCGGGTTCATTTTGTGGGCGTGTTCGACACCGTTGGCGCACTGGGCATACCTGCGCCGTTTCTGGGAACTTTGGGCACGTCTCATTATCTGTTCCATGACACAGAGCCCGGCGACATTATCAACCACGCCCGCCATGCCGTTTCCATTGATGAAAACCGCCAGGATTTCGAACCCACGCTGTGGACCCCAAAAGCCGGGGTGGACCTGAAGCAGGTGTGGTTCGCCGGCGTACACACCGACATCGGCGGCGGCTACCCCAATCGCGCCCTGGGCGACCACGCCGGCCAGTGGCTGGCCCGCGAGGCAGAAGCCTGCGGCCTGGCTTTCGAACCCCACTTCCTGGATAACCTCACCCCGGACCACACCGGCCCGCAGCACAATGAATACAAAGGCTTCTACCGCGCCATGCGCCGGCGCATGGCGCGGTAGAAGCCTTTGTATTCATTGTGCTGCGGGCCGGTG
>Ga0208561_100028_pt1 | contig 40687 bp, 70 predicted proteins | sample Shrwel1BS1Day9_FD_187536 | JGI IMG/M metagenome (GOLD analysis project Ga0208561, IMG submission 187536) | Subsurface microbial communities from deep shales in Ohio, USA - Utica-3 well 1 S-1-Day9 (SPAdes) (version 2) ... | reverse complement strand
ATTACTGCGGTGCGGTTTTTTACCGCCCTCTATTACGCTAAGCGAAATAGGTTTTGCGTTTCTGGACATTTTTTCACCTCCAACTTATTTAAAAGGGATATGTTGAAAAGGGGATTTTGTATACGCTAAGCTGACGCCGCGACAGAAATTCATCAGATTACAGGGATTTTACCCGCCCTCCCCCTTTAAATTGTCGTTTAACCAGCAAATTAGCCTATTAATACCTAAAATACAGGCAATTTCATCTAATAATTGTCTGAAATAATATCTAAGCTGTATCATTCTGCATCGGAGCGTATCGTGATAAGGGCATGGATGTTTAGAGCTCATCATATTTCCTCCTATCTTCAGCAGACTTCTTCATATGGCAGCTGTGGCACGCACTCTTAAAATTACTTTCAACTAACCTTAATGACCAATCAACTTCAATTGGAATAATGTGATCAACTTCAGTTGCTGGAGTTACATCTTCCGGTAAACAATATTCACAGATAGGATCTTTAGATAATTTTCTAGCCCTGGCTTTCTTCCAGGTTGATGAACCATAAAATTTTCTGGTCTTTGGATTCCTTCTATATCTGTTATATTCTTTATCTCTAGCTTTTTTAGTTTTCTTTCTATGCTTTTCGCAGTAAGTATTGCCAGCACTAACAAGTTCCGGGCATCCTGGATAAGAGCATGGCTTATTTAATCTTCTTGGCAAATTAATCACCACTCTTTTTATAGAAGTTGCCTTCTTTTAAAATGAAATTACAATTAGTTAAGATTTTTTTAACTTCATTTCCACAAGTTGGGCAGTTATATAATTTATTATTAATGCTATGAAAAACCTCAAACTCCCCACAACTTTTGCATTTGTATTTGTAGGTTGGCATATTAATACACCTCAAAGTATAAACCGGCTGGGCTGGCCGGCAGTAGTATATTCTATAAAAGAGGTATCCAACAGACGCCCACAACGATTTCTGTAATTATTAGTTTGTGGCATAGAAAAACCCAGCTCGTCTGGTGGCAAGCCGGGTAAAACAATAAAGGAGGAAAGTTATTGAAAAAATCTTATACTTTCCATGATATTAATATATCATCTTTTAAAGCTTTAAATGTTTACTAATCGTTTACTAACTGTTTATTTTTTTGCATATCCGAGAATTCTTGCTATTTTTTCTATTGCCTGGTCTTTAAAATCATAATATTTGTTTCTTCCCCACTCAAATTTTGGGTGAGTATATATGTTCACATCTTTCTCAATAGTCCCATTCATATATTTTTTTTCCACTACAAATCTTTCCATTGTATATAAACCTTCAAGAGCTTCTTCAATTTTGGCTATCATACATTCTTTACTTTTTAATTCTTCTTTGAGCTCGCTTTCATCCCGATTAATAACTGCATTTTCTGTAGCTGATCTAAAATCATTGCTGCCTTTAACGTTCACTCCTTCATAACTTACCCCTCGATTTGACTCGATTAATTCATCTAATTCTATTCTGATTACAGCGCATCTCTGTTTATATTCTTTGTAGTTAAGTAACTCTTTGACCACTCTCGAATAGTAGTCTTGCATCTAATCACTCGCTTTCTCTAACAAATTTTATTTCATAATCAAAATTATCTTTTTCAATTTCAAATTTGGTTACTTCAACATGATAAATCGGGTGAATTTCTCCTTTTTCTATTTTGTCAAATTCATTAGATATTGCAGTATAAATTATTTTATTGCTTATAAAATTATGTTCTGCATTTAAAACTATAATTTTTTTATTTAATTTTTTGGCAGCTTTTAAATCTAAATCTCTAAGAGAATCGACATCTATTTCTAACTTTCCTATTTTGCTATACCACAAATCTTCAACTTTCAACCGCAATCACCCCTGTTAGTCCTCATTTTTATATCTGTTCCTTTATGCCTTTCCAGCCAGTCTGCTTCCTCTTCCCTCAAAAGCTCATTGATAGGCTTTTCTCTTCCACACCTAATGCAAGTGCCTTTATTCTTAACACTGTCTAATATCATTGTTCTCCGGCTACAGTGAGGGCAAATAACCGGCACTTGAATATGGGTTTTAATTCCTTGATATTTGCATATTTTTCTGGCTTCGTCAAGCATACTCAACCACCTCTAAATTATCTTCTAATATCCAATAATGTTCCATGCTATCTAATTTATAATGGATGTAATTGTTGGTAGCAGAGTTTGATAAGCGCCTTTTTATTATTTTCCCTGTTTTCCCTTTAAAGTGACCATCTTTTATTATTTTCACTTTATCTTCTAAGCTATATTGAAATGTATTTTCTTCAAGATTTTTTTTAGCAAACAATAAAGAAGCCTGCAAAAAGTAAAACTTTTCAGATGGTCTGCCTCTATGGATTGTTTCAATTTCGTTAATAATTCTATCTAATTGCTTTAAGCAAGTTTTTTTAGTCATTATTTCTTTTAAAACCATTTTAGTTTCTTTAGATATTTTCATTTCCTTAGTTTCATCTAAAAGCTTATCAATCATATTTTCTTGAAATTCTTTCCCGGTCCCCGGGCCAGCACCTTTATTTCTATCGCCCATTAACTTCAACTCCTATTTTTATAGTATTTTCATTTTTAAACTTACCATTGATTTCTTCTAAAAGCTGATTAATTTTCTCTAATTTGCTTTCAATTTGAACCAGTTCGGTCATAGCTTCTGAAGTATCAGCATTCACTCTGACAACTAAATTACTAATCGGCTTGCTATTATAGTCTTCCGCAACCAACCTGTCCTGCAGTTCATCAATTCCCTCCTCCAAAAATGATTTGCCAGTTTTATGACTCATTTTTGCCGATTCTTCCAGCAGTTCCTCTAAAAAACATAACATTTCGCTTCTATTCATTATAATTAACCCCTTTCTTTTTCTAATTACCGGGCCAGCGCCCTAAATTTCTTCTATTCTAATTTTTCAAGCCACTCAATTGCATCATCAGCTCCGAAAGCAATTTTAGTTTGCCAGTTTCTCCATTCTAAAGCTTTTAACCATTCTTTTTGCGATTCTCTAACATCTGACGGTTTTCCATTAGCTTTTTTTAATTCGATTGCTATTCCACTAAAGTTCATAGTATATTCAGAAGTTGGATCATCAAATATCAGTACATCAGGCACGCCCGGCTTAACTCCCTGCATTTTCATTTTCCTGCCGGTCTTAGCATCTCTGTTTCCTCCATTAGGTACATGGCACCACAAATAGCCTTTCATATCCAAATAATTTGCTAACTTAACTTGCTCATCATATTCTGATAGATCCTTCTTTTTTCTATATTCTGCAGCACTCATTCTCTCTGTCATTATTTCACCTCAAATTACCGGGCCATCACGGATAAACAATTCCAAACTTCTCCATAATATTCATCTCCTTATAATGTCATACCAATTCCCCTCAGGTTCACAGCCTAACCACTCTTTATCAATTTTGCTTATTTTATGGCTTTTCTTGTCGATAGAAAGTCTAACATTCAAATCATCATGTGTTTTTCTATCTTCAAGCAATAATTCATTTCTGGTGCCTGGACTACATGCTATAACTCTGCCAGTGATCATATAACTTAAATACCAATCTTTAGTACAATAAACTTTTAAATCAGGCATTATTATCTCCTTTCATTGCCCGGGCCATCAAGGATAAACAATAGCATAAACATGATACTTCTTTTTGAATGATTCCCAGCCCATTTTGTGAGCTATATAGTGGTATTCAGCCGATAAACATATTTTCTCCAACTCACTGTCATCAATTTTTTGCCTGTTTCTTCCCATTCCAATATTATTACCATGATGAACATGGACTATCTCGCCTGAATTGTCTATATAGTAGTTTTTACCTGGCTTAGTACTGACAGCACATATTTTCTTATCCAGGCACATCCTTAACCATCTATCTAAGCTGTCTAATCTCTTTCTGGGGTTTTCTTCCCACTGCACTCCCAACTCATAACCTAACCTTATCGAAAAATCAATAAAATCAGCTGCAGCAGTCTTAGAACAATCTGATAGACTTATTTCCCCATGCTCCGAAACCTCAGCAAACCTCATAATCAGGGCCTCTTTCATCTCCATCTTTTCATAACCTATTGAGTCACCCATATCTTTAATGACTGCAAATGCTTTCTTTCTCTGGTTGTCAGTTATCATTTCCATTAATCTTTTCTGCTCTTTTTCATTTATCTCAAATTTAACTCTGATTTCTTCCATCTCTTTGAATTTTGGTCCAACATTAATCAAAATCCTTTTACTGTCTTTCCCAGTTATCAATATAACTTCATGATCTCCATTAGCCAACTGTTCTATATTTTTGATTTTAGCTGAGGCCAGGGCCATCTGATTGAAGTTCACAATTAATGGTTTATCTTCAAATTTATCAAATCCATCTGGTATATCTTTTATGATCAGGCTTACTACTCCTGAGTTTTTTCTAGTCTTCCATTTTTTTAAGCTGCATCTAAATATCATTTCTGCCTCCTTCAACATCAAAATTAAATTTTACTTCATCATCTTTATTTTCTACAAATACATAGATATGATTTGTATATTCACAAATACAACAACCTTCTTCTGGATCACAATATGGATTTGGGCAAGGTATTCTTTTCTTGATTTTGCTCATTTAATTTTCACCCTCTAATATATCGCTCTCTGTTTAATAAGACCTCAGTTCAAGACCGGCCGGGGGAAGATCTTAAGTTCTTAAGGTCTTAGCTTCCAGTTAGCTTAAAATTTCTTTTCAGGCTGGCCCGCTCGTTGGGCAAACCAACTCATGTCTTTTTCCATACTTCCAGTTTGCTGTCTTTCATAACATCTACGGCAGACACCTCCTCTACCATCTTCTTCTGCATACATTACTCCACATTCAGGGCATTTCTTCATTTCTCTGCTCCTTCCTGCTGGCCCGGGCCATCACCCTTGATTAAGGCCAGTTAGTCTCTCAATTATTTTTATTCCATCTTTCGGATCTATATAGTCTTTACATCCTTCGCAGTTAACATCATCAAACCTTTCTACTTTCTTATCACACCACTCAACTGCAGCTGTCCCTAGTTCTTTATGATAATACCAGGCACATGGCCGGTTAGTTATTGAGCTGTGATAGTGGCAAAGCGTTCCTTTTCTGATTTGTTCATCACAATCTTTTATCTCGCAAATATAATAATCTTTCATCTGCCTCCTTTCTGGAAAATTGGAGCAATGTCTAGTTGGAGCCCACTCAACTGTTAGAATTAGAGAAAGTAAACATTTTTTATTGCTCCAATCCTCCAATGCCGGGCACAAAAATTCTTAAACTTTTTCTGGTATATAGATTATTTTTAGCTGGCCCGGGCGATCATGTTCTATTGTTGTCGGTGACCTCATTTTGATTCCGTTTATGATAAGTATTCCAAACTTTTTTCTGATTACTTTTGAGTTCATTTCAACACCTTCTATTTAATTCGGATTTTTTAAATCCCAAAGAGATACAAAACCTACCTCTTCTGGCCTAACAGTTGTAAATCTAGCAGCTTCACATTCTTTTTTATCTATTCTTTTCGCATACTTAATTTTTGCTTTATAGGAATTTCCAGCTTTTACTATTCCCATAGAATATATTACTGGTTTTTCACCGGCTCTTTTTTGATAATCTAGCACTATATATATTGGTTTTGGGTTTTGCTTAGAACGGAACATCGAAATCATCCCCCTCAAAGTTATCGTTATACTGTTCATTTACTTGCTGGCCGTTACTCTGTTGGTTTTTGCCATTAGATTGCTGGCCCGGTCCCTGATTATTACTTTGCTGCTTATTTCCTTTAGCTTGTGAATTTTTTCTCTGATTGTTATCATTTGCAAAGTCCAGGAATCGAACATTATCTGCATTTACTTCAGGATTTATATAAGTTCTGTTGTTATTTTGGCTCTTTCTAATCTGCAGACTCCCATCTACTCCAACGAGTCTCCCTTTTCCCAGGTGCCTAGCACAATTTTCTGCCAGCCCCCTCCAGGTCACGATATTGATAAAATCAACATCTCTATCTCCATCACGGTTAGTATAATTTCTCTCTACGGCCAGGGTAAAATTACAGACCGGGGTTCCATTTTCTGTATAGCGGAGCGAAGGATCTTTAGTAAGTCTTCCAATAAGTACAATTCTATTTAATATTTTCACCATCTCCTTTTTCTCTAATTTCCTTAACTCTTTCCAACCTATCCTCTGCTATCTCAACTGCTTTTTCGTGAGATTTTGATTGAGCTATTTTTTCTAAACCAGCTAACATAATATCGTGAATTACATCATCTTTAGAAAATTCTTTAGGCTGATATTCTTCATCATCATATAAAATTTTATCCATATAATTTGCCATCGTTGACCCTCTCCTTTTTCTTCTAGCCATTTTAGATTTTTCGAAAATATCCATATTTTTTTCTATTTCTTCTTGAGACTCCGGCTCGCACCACTGGGTATCATCCTGCATATATAAAAGCATTTCTATATACTTACCCATCTTGATTGCTGCTTTTTGCTTTATTAATCACTAACCTCAATTTTCTTTCCCACTCATGTTTCTTGCATGTGAATCCATTGTAAGAATCACATTCACATGGTAAGTTTTCAACTATTTTTAGGCTATATTCTGCAACATCTAATAAATCTGGTGCAGCCTCAATTAATGGTGCATCATTTTTGATATTACATGCCGGCGCAATAACTCCAATCAATCTAGTTTCCTCAAGTGTTTCCCCTGGATGAGTCATTTCATATTTACCGTCATAGCATTCTTGTAATTTCCATGGTCCTGGTGTATGTTCTCCCATCTTATACCTCCACCTCCTCGCAAAATACACATTCACTACAGTTGCCATTGCAATTATTCTGATTATCCATTAATTCCGGCGCATCTTCACACCAACAATTATATTTGCCGCACCAAAAACCAGTTGTATAATATTTATTCATAGCCCAAAATATCCTTTTCTAAATTATTTTTTATCTCAATTTTTAAATCATCAAAAGTCTTATTCTTCATATTGGTATTAATTTTACCTTTCAATTGAGTTTTGCCATTAACTATAACCAAATAATCAACTTCGTGATGATCTACCATTATGTCAATAGGATTCTGATAAGATTGTTGATCATAAGTGACCGCTGTTATTTTTTTAATAATTATTTTCATTAATCATACCTCCACTTCCTTAAGCAAAGCCTCTATAGTTTCAAAAGTATCAGCCTGAACTGCATTAGCCATTTGAATATCCTGAAGCACCCCTTCTAAAAGATTCCTCATTGCAGGAGCTCTTGAAATTAACTTAGGTATTGCCCTTAAATCATCTTTTGTTTCCTCATCAGCTACAAATCTAGCGACTAGCTTGTCCTCATTGTTTCTGACATCAAAAATATAATACATTGATCTTTGGTATTCTTCTAAATGCCAGGGGTCATTTATTGAATCTAATTTTTCTATTTTCATTATTTCCTCCTATCTGGCTCCACAAATTCCACTTTCACAATCTGGGTCTACTTCCCTATCAAACCCACCATCAGATGCAACTTTATTTTCTTCAACTGCAGTACCTTGATCTTTATCATTCTTTAGCACCTTTTCTGGTATCATTTCTTTCTCGCCGCACTCCTGGCAAATTAATATTTTGTAATCAGAATAGCTTTCTAGTTCAGTTTCTTTAATTCGATGATCAGTTTCTTTTCTGCAGTTCTTGCATTCCCAGTTAACCATTATTGACCTCCTCATGCCTATTTCTAGAATTACCAGGCTCAATCAAAACATCCTCAGCAGTCTCCATAGTTGAACCTTCAGCGCCGCCAAATAATATTGATCTTATCTCTTGCTTTTTGTTGGCAATTAATATTGAAATTTCAGCTTCTTGGTTATATTCTCCTAACAAATTTCTCAAATCTTTAACTTTCATATTTATCCCTTTCTTATTTTCTGAATTCTGTAAATCTCGCTATAAACCGAATTATAAATATCCAAAACACAATACTACTGTCCATCTTCTTCCTCTTTCAGCTTTTTATACTTTTCCTCGACTATGTCATCAATTACTGACTTTGGCAGTCCTGGATTCTCTTTGCTTAACTTTTCTTTGATATGATCAAGATTCATGTCAACCTCCTATTTTAGCCTGTATTTCTTTGATTCTTCCAATATTCCCAGTGATCACAATTTTCAAGTTCTATTTTACAGCTGTCTTTTTCTCTACAATGACCGCAAAAATCATTTTCGAGCTTCTTAAGCATTCTTTCTCTAGCGCTTATCTTTTCAACGCCAAGATATTCACTCTTGAATTCTGTCCATTTTAGCTTTTTCGTTATAAAGCCTATGCTCGGACCTCCAAATTCTTTCTTGTATCGCTTATAGGTTCTATAAGATAAATCTTTTTGTCCACTCCATTTGGCTGCAGCTTTAGCAGTTTTAACCGCATCTGCCATAGTCCACCCCATATTAATCACACCTTTATTTCTAGTTTAATCTGATTAATGGTTTCGCTGAGTTCTATCTCAAAGTCTGTATAATTAGCACTTTCCAGCGCTCTTTCAATGACCGGGCCAGCAAGTTTAATTCTTTTACCTTCATTTTCCCGCTTCACGCTCTTAATCAAATCTGCCATATCATCTTTAGTTACCTGATCAACATTCCCATTCACTATCACTGGTTTCATTTTCTCACTCCTTAAATCTATCCCAATCTTCTATAAAATGGTCTTTCCACTTGTAGTCGCAATTATCAGGACTGTCTTTATTTTTAGCATTTTTAGCAGCTGTCTTAAGATCGTCAATATCTTCAATTCCTTTCTGGGTCCAGTCGTTTAATACTGCTCTACAATATGCCAGGGGTTTATCTTTTTCGGCTGAAATCTTGCAGGCTTTTAAAATTACTGCCTCTGACATTTGCTGCAGGTATTTTTCGAACTTATCCACATTTTTTGTGAATAACTTTTCAGATTCAGATTTCTCTTTCTCTTCTTCTTTTACTTTACTTTCCTTTACTTTACTTTCCTTTACTTTACTTTGTGTACTTTTGTCATCATTTTTTAGGTTTTTGTTATCATTAATCGGGTTATTGTTCTCATTAACTATATTTGAGTTAATTTCATCATCTTTTAGCAGCAAATAATCCTCTTTCATCTCCACTTTTTTGCGTCTATAGGTGGCTTCCTTATATCTTAACTGGATTCCGTGACTGGTTAATATATTGTGTTTTTCAAAAAGTTCCTGGTTAAAAACGCCCCATTTGACACAATCGTTAATGATGTCATTAATCTTGTTAATGTTGACATTAACCTCGCTACTGAATAGTAATTGGATTTCCTCTGTCCAGTCGATGTAATACTTCTGGCTGTAAATTTTCTGCCAGAGTTTAATCAAAAACCCGAATCCTTCTAAGCCATATTTAGCCTCTACAAGTTTAATTTTGTCTTCCATGTTGGTGTCTATAGTGAAGTAATCTATCCCTGATTTTTGTGGCCTAGCCATCTAGTCATCAACCCCTTGTGTCACCTTCAAATGATTTTAAAAGAGCATCTAACCCGGAATGTAGTCTTTCTTTTTCGTCTAACTTTAATTCTATTGGGCCAACCATCCCGACTAATTCACCATTATTTTTATAAAATGCAACAGGTGTAAATCTTTTGTTTTCACTATTGATTTCGCACTCATGTTCTTCAAATATTTGATAATATTTTTCTGAAATCACACTCACAAAAACGCCTGAATGATAAATTCTTTTGTCATTGTCAAATATAAAGTCCGATACTTCAGCTGGCCTATATTTATCTAGAGTTGCAAATAATTTTTCAAAATCCGGGCCACCATCATTTAACATCGTTCCAAAAGTCGAACATTTTTCTCCAACTTCTAAATCAGGAATATAAGCATTTCTTTTAAGAGATGAATATTTACTCTTGAAAAAATTAAACTGTTTCTGGTTCATTTTGACTAACAAAAAAGAGTCTGTTACCCAGTAAGTTTTTTTATCTTCCCTCCAGCAGTGTAGATCGCCTTTCTTTAATTCCTTAATTGCTTTTTTAATTTTCATTAGGTCTTTCCTCCTCTAATAGTTTTGATTTTCTCAACCTCAGATTGCTAAACTTAATCTTTTCTTTCTCCAGTATTTCATTTGCCCGCCAGAATGGATTATCATCAGACCTGAAAAAGAAATACATTGTCTGGCCTAATTCCTTATCAAAATAAATTGCCTCATAAAGTTCCATATTTGCCTCTTTCTCGTCAATCTTCTTTTCAATAGCCTTTTGTATCTTAATCTCAATCGTCTGCTCATTTGATACGAGATTATCCAAATATTCGTCGGCTGTTAAAACAGTTCCGGCCGCAATTCCAATTGATAGAATCATGATCATAAAGCTAAATGCTATTTTTTTATTAATTGTCATCATTTCCATCGCTCCAGGTTGTTAATATTTCTAAATTCTGATATATTATAGTTAGATTGTTTTTTCTTAACTTGCTCAGCTGATTTGCCCTCAGTTGAGCTTTTTCTGTATTCTTCCCAATAACTTCTGCAGTCTGCAAAAAAGAGAGGAGCAGCCACAAATATAATGAATAACCATCCAATTATTATGATGCCCCTCGCTATTAAGTTTAAAATTGGCATTAGTTTTCCTCCTCTATAATTTCAATTGCTCTTTTTAGTCCGTCTATATAGCCTTCCATCCATTCTTCAAGGCTTTCAGTAACTTTTTTATTTTTCGCCAGTTCTAATTGATTCTTTATTTGTTCTAATTTTGTCATTATCTACACCTCCGGGCCAGCAGCCGTTAACTTAATACTATCCCCAGCCTCTAAGAATATAATTCCTTCTCCGGTATCTGCAGCACTTTCTACCAGCTCTACCTCAGTAATTGGATGTGAGTGCTTTCCGTCTGAATATCTAACTTCTTTTTCGACTGGATCAACATAGTAAGTGACTTTAGATTGTTTGTTGAAATTTTTGAACATTTTGATTAAAACTTCTTCCATTTATTTTACCCTCCTCATATCTTTAAACGGCTTTTTATTTATTACTTCTTCTCCATAAAACCAACTTAAAAACGTATCTCTCGGCACCCGCCAGGACTGATTGATTTTCTTAGCCCCTGGTATATCTCCAGCTGCTAATGCATCATAAACTTTTCTTTTGCTGATTCCCAAAAGTTCAGATAAATGATTAGCAGTTAAAGCAAAAGGGAGCTTCATTCTCTCTTCTTCTATCTTTTCTTTTAAAATTTCTCTAGCCTTAATAGTTATACCCAATTTTCTCACCTGCCTAGATTTCATTTAACTCGTTAATTTCAAATTTATTTTCTGTTAAATTAATTAACCTGCCTTTATCTCCAGTATCTTTATTTGTTACGTCGGCAATCTTTTCTAAAAAAAGTCTGTTTTCTACTCTGAGTAATCCGATTTGATTTTCGCCTTCATAAATATAAGCTCTATTAAATCCGTCGCAATCCTTGTATTTATCAAGTTCTATTCTAGTGGCATTTTTAAATTCAAAATTATCTAGCTGCAAAATATCATTTTCTTTTAAAAATACATTAACTTTTTCAACCATTCCAACTGCTTGAATTTCATCTGTGGTTATTTCAAAATCTAATATATCCATTATTTCCTCCTTAATTTAGCAAGTCCGGTCTGTCTGAATCAGATAATAAATTTTGCTTTTGGACGCTCATAAATTCATCTAAATAGTTAACAAATAATCTTTTAAAATTATCTATAACCATTTTTTCTATATCATCTGGTAGTCTGGGAGCATTCAATTTCTTAATTGTGGAAGCCATTCCTTCATGAGCCAGCTTTCTAAGCTCCCTTTCTAAATGATTAGTCATAGCAACTCTATAAGCTGTAGCACTCAAAAAACCATTATCAGGATTATTTAATGACTGATCAGTTTTATAATCGTAGATTTTGTGAGCCAAAATTCTTCGACAATCTTTAATGTAACCTTCTTGAGAAAATAATGACTCAAATTTATTTCTCTGGCTTTTATTTGATTTATACTTTTCTAAAACATGACTTTTGAATTCTTCAATGGCGGTGTCTAATTCAACAAAAAATAATTTGTTTCTTTTTTGCTCTTTTGATAGACTTTTAATCCAGCTATTTAGCTGACTGGCAATGCTTCTGTAATTTTGTCTACCTATTTTAGTCCTGCAGGTATCTCTGAGAGTCATTTCAAGGACCGGTAAATATCTTTCTTCAGCTTCTTTTTCTCTCTGCAGCAGGTTTCTCTCTTTGCGCTGTTTTTGAATAATCTCATAAGTGCTAGACATCTACTATCTCACCTTCCTTATTTTGATTTTGGGAATTTACATATTCGTAAATGAGTTGAGCTATTTCAGTTAAAGAATCAGCCATTTCATTGATGTTATATAGATCAACACTTCTTAACTCAACATCTTTTTTTAGCAGCTGCTCCAGGCTTCCTTTTTCATCAATAATTTTATTAATCTTGCTTCTGACACCTTGAACAATTTCTGCCCTTTTGGCTATTAGCTCGTTTTCTTCTTTTAATCTCCTTTTGTATTCCAGAAGTTCATTTAATTCTTCATCGACTTTTTTCTTCTTTTCTCTATAGTTTTTGATATCAGCTTTATATTCTTCTAAGTCTCCGGCTCTTTCTCTGAGCTCATCAATCTCTTTTTGAACATCCTCCGGCACAACCTCAACTTCTTCAACTCTTTCGATTACTTCCGGCTCTTTTCTTTCAAGTTCTTCTTTTTCCCTTTTTTCTTTTTCATACATCTCACCAATCCGCTCAGCTCGTTGCTCAAGCATCTCCTTTTTCTTTTCCAGCTGCTCTTTTTCTTTTTTTAGTTTTTGGTAAGCCCCATGAATACTGATCTGTTCTTCATCAAGTTCTTTTATTAATTCTTCATCAGCATTTTTGCCAATAAATTTAGCCTTGGAATAATTCCTTCCGCTGCCAAAACCAGCTTTTTGAGCTACCTTATCTCTAGAATCGCCCTTTTCCCGTTCCGGAAAATTTTCCGGGTCGGTGTTTTGAGTTAAAGCAACCTTTTTTCTTTTTCTAGCCTTCTCTTTCTCAATCTCTTCAATCTTTTCAGCCCATTCTAGTCTTTCGCTAAAAGTGAAATCTTTTCTGTTTTCATTCTCTGCAATTTCAATTCTTAAAGCCTGCTCAGCATCGTCAACAGATATTTCATTAACTTTTACTTTTTCTTTACCTAGACTTCTGCAAGCTCTCAATCTTCTTTCGCCTGCAATTAATCTATATTTGTTATTAATTTCAACAACTGTAATTGGATTAATGAGTCCATTTTTCTTAATATCTGCAGCAAGCTCTTCTATATCCCCAAATTCTTTTCTGATCCGGTCTTTAACTTGGATTTTATTAATATTAATTTTCATGTTTTTCACCTCTTTATTGCGTTACGTAATTATAAACTAAAAAAATATTTAGGAATTTCCCTTGGGTTAATATCTAAAATTTCAACAATTTTCTGGACTTCATCAATAGTAAAAGTTGATTTACCATTCAACTTATCACTTAGAGTATTAGAGCCCATACCTATTTCAGCGCCTAATTTTTCATAAGTATATCCTTCTTCTTTTATTTTTCTTTTCAATTCCCACATTTTTGTATAATCAGCCAAAACCGCCACCTCCTTTTTGCGTTTCGTAATTCTTAATTAAAATACTAACATAACTAAAAAAACTTGTCAATACTTTTCGCAATTTTTTCTTATAATTTTTAATTTATTCTTGCAAAATGCAATGGTAAGTATTATAATATAATTACATTATTAATAGTTGGAGGTGTAAAAATGAAAGATAATAAATTGAAAAGTGAAGTTTTTGCTGAGAGATTAAGCCAGCTGATTAAAGAAAAGGATATAAATTTAGACGTTTTGGCCGAAATTACTGATTTATCTGCAGCAACTATTTCTAGATATAAAAATAATAAAATGGTCCCTAAAATTCCAACAGTGAAAGTTATTGCAGATTATTTTAATGTAAACCCCGTTTGGTTGCTTGGGTATGATGAACCAAAGCATAAAAAAGTTGATGGTTATCAAGATTTTGAGGAAATCCCTGTACTTGGCTCAATTGCAGCTGGCCAACCTGTATTAGCCGAGGAGAACATAAAGCGATATGAAAAAGTTCCTTCCGAAAAAGTTAAAGATGGTCAGTATTTTTATTTAGAAGTTTCGGGTGATAGTATGATCGGAGCTGGCATATATGAAGGAGACTTAGTTTTAGTAAAAAGGCAAAGCGATGTTAATCATAAAGAAATAGCTGTTGTCATGGTTAATGCTCATGATGCCACTTTAAAGAGAGTTTTTAAGCAGAACGGCAATGTAATATTACAGCCAGAGAATAAAAAGTATGATCCAATTTTTATTAAAAGTAAAGATGCAAGAATTATTGGTAAAGTTGTTGGACTCACAAGATCATTTTGAAAAAGGGGGATAAATTATGACTGATGTAATTTTAGGAATACTTTGGTTTTTTGTAGCTGGAAATTGGATAGGTGGAGGCTTAGTTTTATATCTTGCTTTTGTAAGCATGCAAGATGCCGCTCTATATTCTACTAGTTTCCCGATGTATTTTAGCACTCTGGGAATTGGTGGCTTTGGAATTGCATTGCTTATTTCGGGTACATTTTTCGCCAGTATAGCGGTTTTAATTTCAGAAGTCAGGCGGACTAGACAAGAACTATTAAAAGAAGGTGATTAATCAATGGCAAGCGACCCCAGAAAGACTAAAGCTGGCAACTGGGAAGTATTTGTTTATATGGGCCGGGATTCTGACGGCAAACAAATTAGGGAGAGCGCCACTTTCGATACAAAAAAAGAAGCCCAAAGGTGGGCAAGAGATAAAGAATTAGAAAAAGAGACTGGCATCCTTATGGAATTTGCTAACATGACTTTTAAGCAGTATGTCGACAAGTGGTTTGATGAGTATGTAGATGAGCAGTTGTCTCCAGTTACTCACGATCGCTACTATAATGTATTCTATCATCAAGTTTTGAAGGTGCTAGGCAGGTTGAAGCTTAAAGAGATTCAGCCTGCTCACATTCAGTCTTATCTTACTTCTATTCGTAAGCGTGGCGGAAGCACTAAAACTCAGCAATATCATTATGCGATCATCTCTTCTGCTCTAACTTATGCTGATGAAATGAATTATATTTATCAGAACCCAATGCAGAATGTTAGAAAGCCTGGTGGCAAAACTCAACGAAAAGTTACAAAGAAAAAGAAAAAAGTTAAAGCAATTAATAGAGACATGTTGAAAAAATGGCTGGAGTTTGTTCAGGATTATGATCAGTATTTATTTGATTATTGTTACATTGCTATTAATACTGGAATGTGTCTTGAAGAAATGATAGGCTCCAGGTGGAAGGATTTAAACTTTAGCAAGGGGATTATAACCGTTGAACAGGTTGCTGTCTATGTTACTGGCAGGGGGACTGTATTTAAGGAAACTCCGAAAGCAGCTGATAGGTTTAGAAATATACCAATATCGGACAGCCTGGCTAACTTTTATCGGGGTATTTGGAAAAGGCAGCAGGAAATGAAAATGCACTTAGGCGATGAATATAAGGACCATAATTTAATATTATGCAAAGATGATGGAGAACATTATGCTCCTAGAACTGTACAGAATAAAATCAGAAAAGCCAGAGAAGCTGGAGGCTTCCCTGACTGGATCACATCTCATATATTCCGACACACTTTTGCATCTCTATTTTTGGCTGAAAACAAAAATATTAAGGAGCTGCAAAAATTATTAGGCCACTCTTCTTACGTAATTACTGCTGATACTTACAGCCATTTTCTAAAGAAAGATTTTGAAAGAGCAAGAAATGATATTTCAAAAGCTGTAGGGTCCGTTTTCTCAGTGCAGGATTAGTGCAGGATTTTGCACTGACTATCCTTTATAATCCCTGTTATATTAAGATTTTATTGTTTTTATGCGGATAATCCCATGTTATGCGAGTACAAATTACTATTATTAACGATTATTAACTAATCTTCGTTATAACGGCGATTATAGGGTTTTTATTTTCTTTCCAAATTTATTATATTAACATATATTAACCGGTTGGGTGCAGGATTTGTGCAGGATTTACTGTTTATATAGTTCTATATTATCTTTAAAATTCCTTTTTAGAACCTAAAATCAAACCCGAGTATTACTCCACTATTTTTTATGTCAGCAGGGACCACATTGACCCCTGTTATTATTCCAATGTTCTTTTTATTTAATATATCGTCTATCATTTGCTTTTGAGTATCAATCAAATCCTGCAACCTATTATTAGAGTCTATTAATTTTCGATTGTTCTCCTCAGCTGATTTATATAATTGCCTGTATTCCTCAACATCTGCTTCTGCCTGGTTGTATAACTTTTTATATTCGGTAACATCCCGCTCAGCTTCTTCATAAAGCTGCTTATATTTCTGGGCAATGTCATACATATCACGATAATCTTTCAGGAGTTGATCATATTCTTTCGGAGGATCTAACTCCTGAGCATTGACAACAATCGGCACAAAAAGCAAAGATAAAACTATTAAAAATACAAGTAGACGTTTAATTGTTATCACCTTCTGTGTGGTTATTAAGCCTATCCTCTAAACTTTCAGCTCTTTTCTGCCTGTTTTTTTGATTATTATTAAGTTTCTCAGCTTTTTCTTTGCGATTTTCTGACTTTTTCTGCAGCTCCTGGTCTTTCTCTTTTCTATTATCGATATCCTTTTCTACTTCATTAACTACTTCTTTTTCCTGATCAGCTTGCTTCTGGACCTGTTTGCTTGCAGCTTTGTACCCACCAGCTGCAGCTCCGATACCTAAAAGAGAAGCCAGCTTCCAACCTCCAAAAAATAGAGCACCAATAACTAACAGTGCAGCAATAACAATTAATATGATTTTATGCTTAGTTTTTAGCATTTTGACCACCCACTTTTAATTTTATTTCTAGATTAGTTCTTGTATGCGGAGTTAATTTTATTTTATTTTTATTTTTTAAATAATATTCTTTTGCAGTGTCATTAAATTTGATACCCATAGCCTCCCAGTCAATTATCATTTGTTCAATGTATTTATCTGGAATTTCTATTGGATTCCCATCTGTATCCAGCCAATGCTGCCAATGATGTGGATTGTTGTAATAATGATGTCTCCAAGCCATTTCAAAGCGATGTTTATATTTTGCCTTATCTTTGTAGAAATAACCAGCATACGCCAAGAATTCACTGCCGCTAAACTTACTTAAATCATGAGTTAAAGCATGCAAATAATATCCTTTTTTAATTGAGATTTTAAAAACATTACATTTGTGCTCTAAGATATAAAGCAAGTATTTTATTAGGTACATTTTATTACACCTTTCTTTTAATGAAAGCTTTGATAGCATCACGGCCGCCAGTCAGAACGACACCAAAACCTAACAACCATTTAATAATTGAACCGTCTAAATCCTGCCTGATGTAACCAGCTACAGCCATACTAACGCAAACAGCTGCAATTAGATATGTAGCTGTAAACTCTGCCCAGTCAGGAATATTGTTATTATTAGAGTCTTCTTTTAGATTAACTTCATTTACTTTTTGTTCTTCCATAGTAGTCACTTCCTTATAATTTCTATTCTTTTATTAACCCAGCCACGAATAAATGACCTATATTTTTGGCTGTTTTCAGCAAGGTTAATGTAATGCATAATTTGATAGCCATTAAGTAGATTAAACAATCCCACCGGCTTATTACAGCTATTAACAGCTTTTAAAGTATTAGGGCCGATTGCTCCATCAACTGAAATTTGATTATCAGAAAGTAAATTATAAGATTTTTGTAAATTTCTATTAGCTCGGCCAGGTCCCATGTTTACTGCCTGATCAAACATTTCAATTGCTACATCTCTGTTTTTAATTTTGTTATATTTCTGGTCAAGCCAAAATTCATAATAATAGATGTCTCTGGCCTGGTGCAGTTTTAAGTCTCTCATATCTCCTTCATAGCCATTTCTTCTTGCTACTGCTTCTGTGATGCCAAAATTAGTGGCACCACCAGGATCATCTTTGTGGTTAACATAGCCACCTTCAATTTCCATTACTTCTTCAAAAGCTTTTTTAAAAATATTATCCATTTTAAAAAACCCCCAGTTTTGATAATGCTAATAAAATTGCAATTACCCAGCCAATCCATTCTCTCCAATTCGTAGTAATTTCCTTTTTTGTTTTTCCTTTAGTATCTATTTTATTTACTTTTTCATTAAGTTGATTAAGTAATTTCCTGTCTTTTTTTCTTTCTTCAATTAGTCCATTATATTTGTCAAATTTTCCATTGAACTCAGTCAGCTGAGAAGTTAAGCTTTGTATCATTTTGTATAGCTCTTTGTTTGAGTACCAGTCTCCTGACATCAGCTCTTTAATTTTTCTTTCGTTATCTTTTGATCTATCATGATTATCTTCTATTTTTTCTCTTAAGGGGCAATCATCAATACTGTGCCCTTTGCTTTCCATCAAATCACCTCAAAACAGCCCCGCTACAAGGCAAAAGTTTTTGTTTATCTGTGTATCACATCAACTTTTTAATTTTAACCGGTCGCCTAAATCAAGTTGTTCCAGTATATGATCATCTAATTTACTTATCACTGACATTTTTAAATTATAGCTATCGCAGTGTTTAATAATTCCCAGATAGGAATTAACACTGGCATTAATATCCTCGATATCCACCTTCCCTTCAAAATATTTTTTGTTAAGATACTTAAATCGTTTTTTCATTTTCTTTTTAGTTGATTTTCTCAATTTACTATAACTCGGATATAAAACATATCCGCAAAAATCTATCCCTTCATCTACATGGCCGACGGTAGTTTTATTGTTAAGCTGCAGCTGGAGATAATCAGCAAGAAAAATCTCTATTTCCTGTCTAATAGTATGAAGTTTATTTTTGTCTTTTCCTAAAATTACAAAGTCATCCATATAACGAACATAGTATTTAACTTTTAGAGTGTGTTTTACAAACTTATCTAGAAAATCAAGATAAATATTTGCAAAAAGCTGACTCATTAGGTTACCAATTGGTGTGCCAATTCCTTTGATTTTTTCATTTTCAAAGAAGTGATCCCCTAACTGGATGCCAAATTCACCATCTTCACTTTTGATTATCTGCCAGATTAATTCTAATGTATCTCTGCAGCTGATTTTCCTTTTGATTAGTTGAAATAATCTTTTATGAACTATCCGATAAAAATATTTTGATACGTCAGCTTTTAAAAAATATGTTTTCCCTGGCTTGCGGTCCATTATTCTTAACTTGTCCTGCAGCTGATATGCAGTAAAATGAGTTCCTTTTCCTTTGCGACAAGCGCCGCTATATCTATAAAATGTCTTATCAAATATCGGGTAAAGGTTTTGATATATGCTCCACTGGACCACTCTGTCACGAAAAGGCAAGGCCATAATCAGTCTCTTTTTCGGCTCATAAACATAAAACTGTCTGTATTTTCCCTGTTCATATGTTTTCCACATCAATTCATTTTGTATCTCAATAAGATTTCTCTCTAAATTGTAATTAAACTTTAACACTTCTGGTTTATATCTTTTTCTCTTTTGAGCATTTTGAGTTGCTATTTCCAAGTTATGATAATCAGTTATCTTCTCAAACAAATTTTTGACTGTCTTAGGAATAAATAATCACCACTTTCTCTATATTTGGGTGAAATATTCAAGCCCGCTCAAATGAGAGCGAGCTCATAACTAATCGTGACAGCTTTCGATATTTCGCTACTTGCTATCTAATTAGTGATTTATATTTTTTCCTGGAGGGACAAAATGTATCTCAGGAAGGACTAAAGGCCTGTTCATCTTTTTGAACACTGCAGCAGAGGCCTTGACCCCATACTGTCTGATAAATTTTTAGATGAGCACAGGCGCCACGCACGCCAATGTTAGTGTTCACGTTCCACGGGTTATTGTTCGAGTTGACCGTCCGAGCACCGCAGATGCTACCATTGTTGAAGTTGCCACCGGCGAGGACCAACGCCCTTAGCCCTGTAAAATTTATTTTTTATTTTTACAAGACTTAATCCAGCCGCCCAGAAGACGGCCAATTTCGTCTAATTTTTTTACTACAATTTTATGTTTCCTTATTGATAAATAATGCATGTCTTTAGCAAGCCTTATCTGAACTTTTAGCTTTTTTAACTCATCATCTATCCTGTCTAAAAACCTTATTTTGCTTCCTTGAGTTTCATTTGCGTCTATTATCAAATCCATAATTCTATAGAGTTTATTTTTCAATTTGGTGCACATCGCAAATTTTTCTCTTTTTGGAAAGTTGTCTATTACTGGATAGAAATAAAGAGTAAAGTCATAATGTTTTCTGAATATCACTAGATCATCTGTGTCTGCCAAATCACCACTCCTTCAAGTTCAAAAACTAACCAAAAACCATTTTCAGATTATCAGGCACTCTGATGAGCACAGGCGCCACGCACGCCAATGCTAGTGTACACGTACCACGGGCTATTGTTCGAGTGGACCGTCCGAGCACCGCAGATGCTACCATGGTTGAAGTGGCCACCGGCGAGGACCCCAATAATAGAAGGATTTCCTTGTATATAGGCTTCTCCGTGTTGATGCGAAGAGTCTTTCCCCGCGTTTAAAACATCAAACCAATTAAATGATGTAGTTCCAGTATATCTATAAGTATACTCATCTAGCCTTTCCCAAAGGTTACCAGCACAATCGACTAGGTTATAACAAGAAACTGCTTGTTCTACAGTTCCAGTTGCGGTTCTGCCTGAGTTGCTTGAGCTAGACCATGCAGCATTATTGTCATTTTCATGACCTTCCGGGCTACCGTAAGCAGCCATCAACCATTCTTGCCTGGTCAATTTGCTTTTTCCAACATTAGCAAGACCTCTAATAAAATCATAATCGTTATAACCTTCAGTTCCTGACACTGGAGTTGCATTGTATTCACTGACAAGTTCAGTTTCTGGCCAAGTCCCACTCCCTTCACTGGCAAGGTATATGTCAGCCCAGAAGTTAGATACTTTGACCATTCCGGTTGGATCGCAAGCCGGTCGATAATTAAGAGACCATACTGAATTAGGTAGTATATTAACCGCAATTGAAGCAGTATCATCATATCTTTGAGCAGTGGTTCTAATACGCCCGTAGTGAAAACCTCCAATTTTTCTTGAATTGTTTTCAGTATAACCATCCGGGTAAGTAGAATTGATTGAAATAACAAAATCGGGCTCAGCATCAGCTGATGGTTGCAGCGCATATATATAATAGTTTTCACCAAGAGTGAAACTTGCAAAGCTCCCATCATTGTCAGCGGCTGTCAGAATAGTATCAGTTTCTTTTTTAAGATTTTGTCTGTCAATCCTCAGGGCCAGAGGCGGTACTGTAATTTCATCAGCAGCGCTTTTTTCTATATGTCCTTTGAAATTGTAGAATGAAGGTGAATCAGCTCCTACGAAACTTAACATTGGTCAATCACCTCCTGGACTTCATCGACTGTAAATCCTAATCTAAATATCTTTCCGTTTGGATTATCTACCAGCTTGAACTGCACTATCTTTTCTTCTCCCTCTTCTTCCTGAGTCATAACTTTGTACTCAGGCTCAGGGCCAGTTCTATCAGATTCTGCTGCAAGTTCTTTGTCGAACTCATACTTTTTGGCTGTATTTAGCAGCCCCTGGTATGCTCTTTTTACTTTTGGTGTGTAGCCAAAGTCATTAATCACATTTTCATAATCCTGTCTTGAATTAAGCACTTTTGAAAAACCTCTCATATATTATCTAACCTCCATTGCTAATGAGCCGTCAATCATTTTTAGCTCGTAAATATCGCCTGTTGTCTCATCTATCAAGTTGTTTTCTGGATTTGAGCCGTCCGGGCCAGCCTTCACAAGCCCATATTCGACTTTCTGAATTGTTGCATCTATCACTGTATCAAACAGCACTATAGTTGTTTCATCATTGACTCCATCATAATTTGCTGATTCTACAGCTGAATAAACTGAGCTTGCGTCTAGAGTTGCTTTGATTTTTCTATTAGTGACGAATGTATCTATATAGTCACCAGGCACTGTAAAAGTATCAGCGCTTACATAAGTTGCAGTTAATGCGCTGTCAATCCATTCAGTCATATTTTCAGCAAGGTCAGATTTGATAGTTCCGTCTTCATTAAGAGCAACTTCTAGCCGCTCCCAGAGAGTGTTTTTTGTTCCTCTCGAAACTCTTAAATCCTTAATATAAGGATTATATTCATTCTGCAGCACCCACTCAGACCCATTCCAAAACTTCATTTTTGCATTTGCCCAACCTTCCGAAATGTCTAACCAGGGCATTCCCTGATAAGTGTCGGTTGGAGCAGTCTCTCCTGCAAATTGAGTTACAATAGCTAAAAAGTTGCCATATAAAACTTGTTTAAGACCGGGCCCATTAGCATCAAGCCCATCTTTATTTGTCGTTCTTATATCAAAATCTTGAGACATGTCATCACTCCTTTAATATCCTTCGATTATAATTTTTTCTGCAGTTCCTCCGACATCATTATTATTGATATCTTTTATAACTACATCTACACTATCTATAGTTTTGTTTTGAAAATCAGCATATTTCATTGTTGATCCATCCTGTAGCAAGTAATAATTATACCCTCTAGGAATTTCATAATATTCTATTCCGTAATCACTATAATTAATTGTTGCTCCTCCTACTGGTATTACAAAATTATCAATTTCCAATTCTAAATCAGGGACATCAAAAAATTGTTTGATTTCATTCAGCTCAAATTCAGCAGTTTCTGTCTCCAGCTGAAAAGTAAATTTAAACTGGCAGTATCTAAATTTGTATTCTCCGGTCATGTATGTTTGCCAGTCTGACCATTCCACACTATCATCAGAAAATCTAACATATGTTTCAGTCTCATAAATAGCAGGTGGATTGTCTAAACTATTATTAGGGAAATCATCAAGTCCGCGATTAGGAAAACTCAATAAACTTAATCCTAAGTCCTGAAAGAACCAGTCTTTTTTGAGTCTTATATCTGTCCTTCCAATTCTGACTGTATCGATAATTTCTGTCATATATTCGGCACTAAAGTCATAATCAGGCAAACCGTCTGCAAAAGCAGGAATATCAGGCCAATCATCAAGATTATAGCCGGCTAAGTCTTCTAAATTATACATGTGGAAGAATGCTATCTTGCCGTTAATATTATCTATATTATCTAGTGTTGCATTATCTATATAATCAAGTTCATTTCTTTCGATAATTATATTAAGCTCCTGGCCAGTACCTGAAACTTCAAAAATTACTGATGTGAAATCACTTGAATACTGTCTAACTCTATCAATTGTCTTAATCATATACATATGTGTTCCATCAATTTCATTTTCAGAAGTCCATCTGTCTCCAGTAAGTTTAGTCCCGAGAACTTCTCCATTATCCCAGTCTGTTCCTTTTCTAATTTCATAACCTAAAACATCTGGCTCATTTACTTCCTGCCATTTGAATATTAATTTTGCACCTTTTTGAGCGACTTGCAAAGTTTCAGGTGCTGCGGGTTTGTTGTCTTTACCGGATATAACTATTTCTCTTGAAACTACACCATCGCTGGTTATGCTTCTATATTTAGAAACTGTTCGCACTCTAACTTGATAAGACACATTGACTTTAAGATTTTCAATTTCGAAACTGCCGCCTTCTGTTTCTCCTCTGATTCTATAAGGCCCACCGTTTTCGGATATATCTATTATTGCTTTAGCAAATCTTTCATCGTCTGGAGTGCTGAACTCGACAATCAGATTTGACATTAAATTTCCATCTACAGTTGTATATCCATATTCTGATACTTTTAGATCAGATACTTCTCTAGGAGCTTCCAAAGGGTTTTCCAGTTCTGAACCATAATTTTCTTGCTGCACTATACCATTGTCAGTATATATTGCTTCGTTATATTCGACAGCAGTAATAGCCAGCTCTTCATTTTCGCTTTCACTGATTTCCATAATTCTAAATGGTTTATCAGTCCAACCTGGTCTTGGATGAGTTATTAGGACTTTATCCCCAACTTCTGCCTCAACTGAATTTATGCCGGCTTTGAAGTTTATAACTTCTACGCAATACTTCGATTTCTTTTGATAATACCGCGCCTCTCTACCAGCCTGGCTAAATCGATTTACACCGTTTAAAGTTATTGTTTTAATCGTTTCCCCGGGAACACTCTTATCTAAAAATCTAGCCCCGATTGTTTCAAAGTTTTCGTTAGGGTCTGTATATTCTACAATTACTGATTCATATCTATCTTTTCTTGATGTTCTTGATCTAACAAAACTTTCTGCAATAATATGTTCTTCAAATGTAAAGCTTTGAGCTGCTATCTCTGGTTTATCAATTTTTAATTTTAGCTGCCCGTTTGAATAAATTAAAAAAGCTCTAAAAGTAGAAAGTATTTCATTTAATATGTCAAGCGCTGAACTTTTTGCGTCAATCATAAAATCTAGTTCAAATCTTCTTTCCCCATCTACTATTTCATCTGCATATTCAGCCGCTTCCTTGAATGAATCAAAATTAATAAACTTGTCTTTAACTCCAAAACCAAATCTTTTATTTGTTAAGAAATCTAAAACACACCAAACAGGGTTATTGCTGTATTTAGTGACCCATCTACTTCCGGTCCACACTCTAACGTGACGTCCTTTGATTATCGCGGTCATTGTTGGAGTACCTGATGTCTTTAATTTTTCTGCATCTAAGGTTAGTGAATAATAAGCAAGATATGGGAAGGTTTGTCCGTGTTCATTTTTGCTCCAGGCTGTTTGACTTCGGTAGCCTAACTTAACCTCTGCAGAAACATCTTTATCATCTGCTTTAATTTCTGAAATGCTTTCAATTGGTCCTTCAGAAATCCCAACCTGAAGATCCATGTATCTATCATTTTCGCCGTGAATTTTTTGGTTGATTATATTTCCTGCTGCAAGATTGCGGCCATAAGCTACAGGTATCGGTATTTGATGCGATTTAGTATTAGATATCGGGCCAAAGCTATAAGTTGGTGAATTCTTTGACTGATTCATGCTCTCTTGGAATTCTTTGGCCTCTTTATAATTATCGTAAGAGTTACCGACTGAAAAGCCCAACATTGCTCCGGCTGCTACAGTCATTCCTCCTACTGTAGATGCGGCTGCTGCAGCGCCTGCTGCTAATCCTACTATTGCTCCTACTCCCATTGCTTGCTCACCTCACTCTCCAGATTGAATGTAATCTTTTTTTCCACTTATCAAATTTACTGATTCTTGCTGTCGAATTATCAAATATGTGTATGAATTTATAATTATCTATTAGGACGCCGGCATGTCTTGGAATCCCGCCAACTAAAAAAACAACCACATCTAAGGGTTGCTTATCTTTGATATCTACTTGATCACAATATAAACTTAATCCATTCGGAAGTCTGTTTTTATCTTTTGTCATCCAATCAGATTCTATAATCCTGCCGTCAGTATCTGGCAAAATGACGCCGTTATCAGCTAAAAAATCAACAACTAAACCTAAGCAATCATAACCACCTTTTCCTCTACCATTAAACTTATATTTTTTATTAAGATACTTTTCTGGGTTCATTAATCAACCAACCTCACATTCCTGATCTTCGGAATATCAAGAAAACCTCTGTAATATTTTTGATTGCCCCAGTACTTGCAGCCATGACCTCCATTCCAGGTAAAATCACACCCAGCTTCAAGATAGTAGTTATCTCCTGGCTGAGCTCTTTGAAATGGATATTCAACATCTACAAACCCGCTGGCTGAGTAAACAATTTTTCTGCTTTCGTTTCCTATTTTAATAGTTCCGTGTTTCCAGCGGTCTGCAGGCTGATTCATTTTGCTATCATAAACTCTTTGATTTACGATGCTATCAACAGTTCCTTCTAGGGTTGGTACATTATAGCCGCAGCCTTCCCCTCCAAAACCGCCCGGCCAAGAACAATTAATTCCATAAGTTCCGCCAGGTAGCTGCAATTCTAATTTATCTAAGTTAGATCTTAATTCAACTGTAAAATTATAATCATCAGTGCTAAAAGAGTCTATTTCACCTTTTGTAAATAATTCTCTATAGTTTTCTGGTTTATCTAGCCTATTTTTAAAAACTTGCCAGATTGTCATTTCTCTGCCTTCGAAGTTTACATTCGCAATTAAACCGGAGAATTCTTTCATAACATTATCAAAAGTGATTGTTACTGAGTCCGGGGAAGTATTGTTGTTTTTATTTATTTCCGACCGGCTTATTGATGCAGCATAATAAGTTTGTGGATTTCCATTTTCATCAAAAAACTCTATATTTTTAGGAAACATAGCAAAATACAATGTTTCTTCATCAAGAAAAATTTGATAAAGCTCTATAGGCCAGTTATAATCTTTATTTTTTTCTTCAATTATATCTGGCGATAGTGTTTTAGGCATTTTATAACACCTCTATCATTTTAAGACCAAACCTATAAATATAATTCATAAAAACTGTTCTTTCTAGCTCATCTTGGTCAAATCTAACTGTTACTTCTTCAATGGTCCCATCGTCTTTTTCATAATCCCATAAAAATGCTTCAGTCTTTCCTTTTCTAGCTACGAAAAAATTATAGATATAATTAGCATGATCAGATGTCATTGTTGATTTCTCAAAGTTAAGTCTAAAAAAACGTCTAGGCAGTCCTTTTGTTCTTCTTTGCTCTTTGCCGCCTTCGAATTCTGTGACAAGTGTTTTAAATTTTATTCCGTCTGTCCATTCATTGTTATGGCTAAATTGGAATTTTTCCAAAAAGACCACCTCCTATTAAGTGAATTTCTGCATTATTTTTCTCAGCTTACCGTTTGCCATTATGTCTTCCCCTGCAATATTTACTATAGTCGCTTTATTTTGTTTTAATAGTCTTTGGAATGACTGGGCATCAGGAGAATTTATCTGATACACTTCAACATTGTCTCCGCCGCCCCCTTGAGCATTAATTGCACCTCGCTGTTGATCTTCAGTTAAGATTAATTCACCGACTTTAGTTTTAACAACTTTTTCATCTGGCCTAAGTTTTTTGCCACCAACAGTTCCGCCTACATGAAAATTATCTAAACTTTCAACACCATTGACGGTGACTAAGCCACCACTGTGGGCAATTCCATCAAGACCAATTCCGCCTAAAGCCCAATTTACCATAGGACCAACTATTGCTTTTTGAAGTACCATAGATGATATTTGATTAGCTAAATTCTTAAAGACATCTCCTAAGCTTTCGCCACGAGCTATTGCATCAGATAAACCAGTAATCAGATTATCTTGCCAGTCTTTAAATTTTCGATTTACATGATCAACTTCATATCCTATTTCTACTAATGAATCAACTAGCCAGTTTAAAGGTTTCGATTCTTCATTTTCAGAGCCACTGGGCCCGCCAGTTTTCCATAAACCGTAAAAATCAGTAGTGGTCTCATTCTGAAATCCTAATTCCCATTCTAAATCATTAATTTTAGCATTTAATTCTACCCATTCATCTGTCATTTTTTTATAATCTTTTAGCCTGGTCTTTAAATAATTTATATATTCTTCAAGCGATATTTTTCCAGCTTCATATTTATTTTCAGTTATTTCATCTTGAAGTTGCTGTTCTTTTTTTGCATATTCTTTATCAATTTCTAGAAGTTTTTGTTCTCTTAGCTTGCGCAATTCTTCTAAAGCGCCGGTTTGATTTTTTCTTTTTTCTTTTTCCTGTTCAAACCATTGTTCTACCTGCTCAATTTCCTTTTCTTTGCCTTCTTTTTGCAATAATAGTCTCTGATTTAGATATTCTTTTTCAGCTTCTAATGATTCTTTATTATTTTCTTCTGTAATATCATTAATAGCATTTCCAATTCTTCTGTTATAAAAATCTCTTATTTCTTGCAGAAGTTCATCGCTAGCCCCAAGACTTTTGGCATTAAGCAGTTTCTCACCTTTTTCTTTTTCTAATTCTCTTCTAGCTTTTTGAGATGCATTTTTAATTCCTTTTAGTTCTCTATCAAAATTATAATCTTCGATATCTTGCTGCAGTTCTTTTTTAAATTCTTTTAGCTTTTCAGCTTTTTCTGGATCGGTTTCATCTTCTTCCTCTTCCTCTTCATCATCACTACTTGAGCTGCTTGTTTTGTTACCGGCAAGTGCAGCCATTCTTTTTTCGAATTCTTTATTGCTAATGACTCCTTCTAATCTCTGATTAATTAATTCTGATCTCTTTTGCCAGACTAACAATTGCTTATTTAAATTTTTTATTTTTTGTTCATTTGTGCCAATTATATTTTTGCCATCAGCTGAAGCATTATAGAATTTACGCATTGTTTCTAAAGCAACATTCCACCTATTTTGAACAACTTTAGGTAGTTTAGAAACTTCATTTTGAAACTGTTCATTTGCTCCGAGCTCAATAAAATCTTCGGGAGTTTTATAATTTCCTATCTGATCAACAAAGCTTGTCTGGGAAATTACTCCCATAGCATTTTCCAAAGCAATACTGTCAATTTGACCTACATTTTTTAACTCATCATTATAATCTTTAAGAGCTTTGGTCTGATCGTTTAGTGCTTCTTTTTCTCTTTCAATTCTATCGATATTTTCCTCAATAGTTTGAGCCATTGATTTTAAATTTCTAGCTTTCGCATTTTCTATAATTTTTTCAGTATTAAGCTCATAAGCTTCAGTCTCATCATTTATTCCTTCTACAGCATCTGGGTAAAGATCGGCTAAGTCCTGAGAAATTTCGAGCAATTTGTTTTTTTCTTCTTTAGATTTATTTTCTTTACTGCTTAAATTTTCATATTCTTCAACAAGGTTTTTAGTGCTTTCCAAATTATCATCTTGAGTATCATTTAAATCATTAAAAATACTTACAAGTTTGGTTACGCCAGCTATTACAGCCCCACCGATTAAGAAAGGTGCAAAGCCTCCGCTAACCATTGATAAACCTGCTGCTATTTGAGGTAAAAATCCTACGAATAATGCCAGGGGCCCAACAATGCCTGCCATAATTCCTGACCATACAGCAAACTGGCTTATAACTTCTTTTAGAGGAGCTGGCAGTTGGTCAAACCAGTTAATACCAGATTGAACATGGCTTAATAAAACGCTAATTTGAGGTAATACATATCGCCCTATTTCTTCTCCAATATTTTTTAATAAATTTCTAGTTTCTCTTAATCTGTTCGCAAAACTATCTTGAGTTCTTTTGTAATCTCCCTGAGCTTTGGACATGTCCTGCATCATCAAATTAACTCTTGATAATATCTTTTCCTGTTCAGTTAGCTCTCTATCAGTATCAATAATACCTTCTTTTAAAGCATTTGCTTTAACTCGAGCTTCAGTCAGTACAGATCCATATTTTCTCATTGGTCTTGATTGTCCTACAATTGCACTTTGAATGTCATTCATTGCCTGTTCTAAAGGCACGTTAGCAAAAGAACTCATATCTATCGCTAATTGAGTTATTGTTTTATTTAGTCTGAAAGCCTTTTCTTCAGCTACTCCCATCGGAACAAGTGTATCTTGCAATGTAGCCATCATTGATTTAATTTCAGAAGTTGACTGATTAAAGCTGTCTGCAAAATCTTCGGCCCAACTATTTGCATCTTTTGACATTTCACCAAAAACATAATTAAACCTGGACTGTATCTCATTAGCATCAGATGCCATTTTAGCCAGTTTAAAGCTTACACCGGTTATTATTGCGCCAAAAGCTGTTAAAGCCATCCCGGTCTTTTTAAATGCAGCAGAATATTGCCTTAAAGTTCCCTGGCTTCTTTTAGCTTCTCTATCTAATTTTTTAATTTCTTGCTGATTTTCTCTCATTCCACGTTTGAATTGAGCGTTTTTGTTTTGAATATAATATACTAGAGAACCTAAATTAGCCATTATTTGCTGCACCTCCTGGAGCATCTTTTAAACCTTTAAGTTTATTGATTTCGCTATCGATATGATTATTCATTTTCTTTTTCAATTCTTTAATCCGTTTTTCATCTTTGATGGTTTTAGTTTCTTTTTCTTTTAGCTCTTCATATTCTTGATACCAATCATCTATATTAGAGCTACTTTCTTCATTCCCAGATAATAAATTAATGTGATCAATCAAATCTTCAATGTATTCTTTAGCATTATCTCCACCGCCAAAGGCAGAACTTGCAGCCATAAACTGATTTAAATAACCAGTATATTTTTCTAATTCATTTCTCCTTTGGATATCAAAAATATATTCAATTTCATCTGGATATATTTGATTTAAAACTTCATTTTTCGACATTTTAGTTATTTTATGAATATCCCAGACTAATTTATCAAACTGATTTTCTGGATCTAGTTCTTGATATTCTTCAGGAGCTTCATTAAGTTTTTTCCCTTTTCCACAACCTTAACCAGATTATTAACTTCAATAACTGCTTCAAATAACTCGATTGCCTCATCTATTCCGACTTCATCTTCTAAAGTTTCAACATCTACTCCAGTTCCTAAAGAAAGTATGTCGATTACTTCATCAGTAGCGACTCTAAACATGTCAGGCAAATAGCTTATGATCTCCTTTTCGCTCATCTGCATCATATATTCTTGCGGATTTTCAATTCCTTTTTCCTCCAACACTTCTGGAAGCAAATCAAAAAGAACCTTAACATTATCAGTTAGCTGCTTCCATTTACCCAGTGGCGCTTTCTTAACAGTGATTGTTCTAGATCTTTCTTCTATATCATCATCTAATTCAATTACTGTAGTAATATCAACTTTTTTAATTCTCGATAAAGTTTTAGCCATAAATATCCCCTTTCGATTTGTAAGTAATCATAATAAAAGCCCTGGTTTCCCAGGGCTAAATTGTTATTAAGTTAATGTACCAGCGTAAAAGTAACTTACAATCTCAGAATCAATCATATCTGCCTTAGTAGCAAATGCTTTGATTTCTTGAGCACTATCAACTGTAATTGAACCAGCATATAATGTGCTGCCTGTAGTAGGTTCAGTACCATCAGTTGTGTAATAAATTTCTGCTCCTGTAGTACTTGATGTTAATTCTACTGTTTGAGCTGTGTCATAAGTTCCTGACTCAACACTTGCAACTGGTTTAGCAACAATAGAATTGTCTCCAAGAGTAAAGTAATCTCCATTGGAGTCTTTCTGACACTTAAAGTTAGTATTGTTCATTCTTTTGCCTGTTCTACTGTGGCCAAATTCTAATGTCTGTGGCATTGGATAAGCAGATGGCAGGACAATATCCGCTGATTTATCAGCATCATCTTTAGCTAATGGATGTATAGTGATTACATCAGCATAATTGTTCATTACTTCTCCAATCGCTGAGCCTACTTTTAATAGATCATCTCCATTAGCTCCAGTGGTTAATTCAGCCCACGGTATTGTTTTTGCAACAGATGCAGGGTCAGTGTACACTATCGGAATTTCTAATTCTCCGTTATGGTTTAATACAATATCCATAACGTCTCCATCTTCTTCAGTTGATTCGGTTTGATATTCAGTAGTAAACCTGAATATTGTTTCTCCTTCTGTTCTTCCTAATTCAACGCCGCCATATTTAACCAAACATGGTCCTAAATTAATTTTTTTAGTATCTAACTCTGTTTTAGTTCCTGGCATTTATATTCACCTCTTATTTTTTAATAATGTTAAATCCAAGCCTTACAGTAATAAAATGTTCATCCGGATCATCAGGGTCAAATTGAGGGTTAGAAATTGAGTTAACTTCTAAATTATAGTTAGTATAACCTTCAATCTCTAAAGGTTTATCATCAAACAATTCTTCAAGGCGGCTCCCAACTTCTCCTAATTTTTGAGTATCTGCAATTCCGCCGTCTAAATTATCTACAAAGCAACTAATTAATATTGTGCCGTTTTTTGCAGTAGTATCGGTATTATTATTCACTGGCATATTATTGACAGTAAAATAAGGGTTAGTCGCTCCAGTTGGCTTTTTAGCACCTTTGTTACCTTTTAATTCTCCGAGAATATCTAATAAATCAGTTTCATCAATAATGTTTTTGTCATTTAAAATTCTGAGTATGACTGCCGTTAAAATTTTATCTACATTCATTTAATCACCCGTTATAGTATTTCAGACTGATAGCAGCTTGCTGTCTAACACTCCTGGCATTCATTTTGTAAGCAAGATATTGTTCAGCTAAGGGTTCGAAATTATCAATAGTCCCCTGAATAACGCTGTATCCTTTTTTGCTTTCTACAATAGCCGCATACCACATTCCAGCATATAAAGCACCGATATAATCATCACCATCAACTTTTACTTTTGCTTCTCTATTTTCTGGCAGATGAGATAATGCTTCTGCTTTAGTTTTGTAAGTGTCCATTGCTTCAATATTTATAGATAAACTAGCTCTTAAAGCACCGGTTATGTCATTATAGTCTCCAGTTAATTGTGCATGTTCATACATCATTTCTAAAAGAAATTTTATTGCTTCTTCAACCATTTTTTCTTCAGATTGCAAAAAAGCTTCAGTATTTGCTATTGCTTCTTCAGCTCCAAGCATTTCTGCACTAATGCCATCTTCCATAATTAACTCCTTTTTAATTCTATTTCTAGGTGTTCAAGCCAATCGCCAGAGAAAACAATATCATATTCATTTCCCGTTTCATCAATAGCCGCATATCCTTTTTTTATTTTTGAATATGAATCTTCATAATTTATATCTGTTTTATTAACAAACATAATATGATCAGATTCAAATTCAGTCTGCGTTTCGGTGTGTTTTACATTAGAATTTGAAGGTTGGATATCAGCTTCACAAGTGGCGACTAACTTTTCACCTGCAGAAACCCATTGCCCAGTCTCAGTATCTGTGTAACCATTTTCAATTTTTTCTTTTATTAAAACTGTTTCAAAGGATTCATCTTTAATTAACATGGAGTAAACCTCCAATTCTTAAGCAAAGCCAATGCCGGACCTGGTAGTTTTTCATATACAGTAACTCTTTTGCTTAAGTATTTTGTAGAGACACCACCTCTGGACTGACTTTCGATTATTGGATTTCTTTGCTGTTCCCAATATAAATCTTGAGCAATTAAGATGCAGGCATTTTCTATTCCGCCCGGCAATGTAGATGGACTTTCTGCAGTAGCATCTTTTGGTAAAATAAACCCGGCTGTAAAATTAACTTCTAAATCATAATCATCTAATTCAGGCCACTCATCTTTTTTGTATAACATACCCTTTTCAGCTAAAATAGTATATTCAGTAATTTCTTCATCATCATTTAAGATCTGTTCTACTGATTCAATATTCCAGTAATTGATCATAAGATATTTGCCGCCATCTGATTTTAAATTTAAACTCCTGGGCTTTTTATTGAATTTAGTGTTGCAATAATTTTCTATTACATCACTTGCAGCATTTATATAGATTTCAATACTTGTATTGTCTATTGGCAGCTTTAATCTATCGACTGTAGTTAAAGCATTTTCATTTAGAGGCATTTAATCACCCCAATTCTTTTTCTGCAGCTATCGCTTCATCTTCTCCTCTAATTTTTTCACCATTGCTTAAAACATACCAACCTCCACCAGTATGCTTTGGAAACTCAACTTCTTTTTTATCCTCTGCTTTTTCAACTGGAGGTTTTACTTGTTTTTCATAACCATCTTTAGCTTTTGCAAATCCCATTCTTAACCACCTAGCTGCCAACCCGTTTGGAACACTTTTGATTTCTTTGCCTTTAGGAATTTCTTTACCTTTATATCGTAACCCATTGCTTATAACATCCATGTTTTCACCTCCATGAAAAAGCCCCAATTAAGGGGCTATAATTATTAAGCTACTACCATATTATCTGCATCTTGTGTAGGCATAAACCTTGCATTTCCTCTAATTAAATCACAAGATAAATTTGAAGAAGCATCATCAGAAGTTATTTTAGCTGCCAAGTGAGTAAATCCGTTATTGGTATCCATTAAAGGTCCTTGCACTTCTGCAATTAGCTTAGCTGAATCAACACCAGCTCCAGTTTCATTAGTAAATTCAACAATAATCGGGTTGCCGTCTGCATCTTTAACAGCTTTGGAATCAGTTCCAGACTCATCTTTAGCCTGTAAAATCTCTAGCTTAATTAGATTAGTGTTCGCTAAAGCTCCAGAGTTTAATACAAACATTGCATCTCTATACTGGGTCATATCAAAATAATCTCCTGTAGTGTTGGAAGCTCCTAAAGGTTGACTCTCTACAGCATTATCTAACTTTAATTGTTCTGTCAATCGTTTCATTTATTTTCATCTCCTCAATTTTTAAATAATTAAGGGAGGCTAAACCTCCCTTATATTTTAATTAACCTAACATAACTAATGGACTTACCTGAGTATTTCCATCTTCTAGAGTTAAAGGCTCTTCTAACCAACTTTGACCATCAACATTAAATACAACTTTGATGATTGTCTTATTAGCTTTAAACTCAGCATGTTCAGAAGCTGCAATATAAAGCCCTGAACCGTCTTTGATAAGATAATATCTCAAGTCAACAAGCATTAAATCGCCTTTGTTTCCTAAAGTAGGAACTCTCCCTGTCCATTTTAAAGGTATTCCATCTAACATAGCCGGAACTCCTTTGACTAAGTTCCCATCTGTATAAATTCTTTTACCATCGGAATCTTTCATATCTTTGATATCAGAATAAGCGCTTTGACTTGCAATCCACATAACATTGCTTTGGGACTCTGGATACACTTTCGATTCCATACCTATAACATCTTCATATAATATCTTTGAAGATGTGTTTCTGTTTACAGTCATGGCACCTTTAGAATTCACGATACCTAACGGTTTAGAGTTACCATCGCCTCTTAAGAAATGGAAATCTTCAAACCCTAATTTAGCATTTCTTAATGTGGTTGTTAAGAACTGTGATGCAGCTTCGGAATTTCTAAGTAGTTTATTTGAAACAGAAATCCAACCAGAAGCTTCTTCAGGCTCTAGTTTGATGTCTCTTAATTTAGGACCGTCTTTTTCTGGTTTTGTTTCTTGCTCAGCTGTCCAACTGAAATTAACGCCGCCATATACTCCTTTACTGCCCTGCTGCATAGCAGGAAAATTCATTGCAGCGTCCGGATTAGAACCAGCAGGAATAACAGTCGCTCTCGGCCTTACTATTGCCGCTTCAGGATCTAGTTTTAATATTTCTGTAGAAAACTTTTCAGGAACTAAAAGCCCTCCAGAGGCTCCATCTTCCATTGCCATATTTCTTAATTCTTTTACCCGAGAGTCATTTGGCTCATATCTAGCGTGATACAAAAAATCTCCAAGGTTTTTGAATTCTCCATCTTTTGGCATGCCTTCTCTACCTTCGCCGCCGTTATCATCTTCTGGAACAGGTGGTCTTATAGCTGAATTTTGAGTCTGAGAGTTATAATCTCTCACTCCTTCTAAAGCAGTAATTCTTTCTATTTTTTTGCGAACTTCAGAATGTTCTTTGGCTAATTCATCATATTCTTTAGCTTCTGAATCTTTCATTTGAAAATCTTCGCCGGCTAATTCTTCCATTCTTTCTTCTATTTCTGCTAAACGCGCTCTTAATTCTTCAAGGGTCATTCTCAATCAACTCCTAATAATATATTGTGGTGTTTTATTCTTTTTAATTCTTTTTTTCTTTTTTCTATAACTTCATGATCATTGTTTTTGTTTTCAAGATGCCTTTTATAGACATCTTCTTTAGATTTTAAGCCAGACTCTGAATTTGGATACCAGGGAAAAGTAACTGGACTTACATCTCTTAATTCTTTTACTTTAATTATTGTTCTAACTGGAATATCTCCAGTCTCATCCCATTCTTCGATATCAACTTTAAATTGAAATGAGGATTGATTTATATCTCCTCTTTTCATAGATTCCATTAAATCGGCAGCATAAGTAGTATTTGGAGGTTCAATTTCATAATATAAACCTCTTTCATCTTCTTTCAACTGTAGAGTTCCTGATTTATTTCTTCCTAATAGCAAATTAGCATCGTGGTTTATTAAAGCTCTTACATCTGATGTTTTTAGTGCTTCTTCAAATGCTCCAGGCGCTATTTTTTCAATAAAGCCCCATGTTTCTGGAGCTGGGTCATCAAATAAAGCTGCATAGCCAACAATTTTTTTGCTATTTTCTTCTTCGGCTTTGATTTCAAAATTTGTTTTTACTAATCTAGATTCAAATCCTTTTCCCAAGTGATTCACCTCCTTTAACCTGGGCTAATCCCACATTCGCACCCTTCATGTAATGGAGGATGACCTATGTTGCTGGATACCTGCATTTCTCCTTCAGCTTCTTCTGGATTCAAGCTTTCTCCTGCGCTCAGAAAATCGCTTTCAATTCCAATTCTTTTGCCATTCATTTCAATGCAATATGGACAAGGGTCGTTACCCATTGTCACCCATATTAGTTCTGAAATTCCTGCAGCTGAAAAAGCAAATTTGCTAAAAGCACCAGCACTTTTAATACTTTCTTGTTTAGCTACTTTATTCGGTCTTTTCTCTTTCCACTCATCGAGCCGTTGCTCAATTAACTCAAGTGGATCTTGATCTGAATTTAAAGCTTCTTTAACTAATGCATTTAACTGGTTTTTTGAATAACTACTATATCTATAAGAAAAAGACTCAATATACTTTTCAATAAAGTTATCAAGTCCTTTGATGTCTGATAAATCTTCTATATTTACTTCTTTGCCCGCCTCTTCTGCAATAGCTTCTGCCATTGTTTTAATTGCTGGTTTCATTGAATTTTTTATTTCTGTTTTGAATTTTTCATAAAACTCTTCTAGCCATCTTTGAAAACCACCTGCATTTCTTTCTGATAATTCTTCAATTGCTTTATCCCTAACAATTTTAACTTCTTTATCAACCATCTGTTCAGCAGAATTTTTTATTACTTTTTGATATCTTAACGCAATATTTCTTCTTCCGGCAGCTGATCTTCTAGCTTTCATTTCAATTTTGTTTTTTTTTACAGATTTGTTGCTTCTATCATTTATTTTAGGGTTATCAGCATTTAAAGGAATTAAATTTAAAGGAATAAATGTTTGGTCTCCACCTTCTTTAGGATTCATATTTTCTTTTTCTCTTGCATCGTTTGGACTTAAGAAACCATTTTGAATACCTTTGGAATAAGCGTTATATCTGCTTTCAATATCCCCTCTTAATAAAGCATCTACAAGAAACTCAGCAAAATAAGAATTGTTTTTAATTAAATCTTTTTGTATTTGTTGTTCAAATCTTTTTAGCCAAGGAGTTAAATAATAAATAACGAATTCTAAAGATTGCTGCTCAATATTTGAAAAAGTTGCTCTTTCCATATCTTTAAGCATATGAGGAGGTATGTTAAACCAACGAGCTATTTCAGTTATTTGAAATTTTTTGCTTTCTAGCATTTGCGCATCTTCTGGAGAAATTCCAATTTGTTTCCAAGTTAATCCTTCTTCAAGAATCGCAATTCTATGAGCATTATCTAATCCACCGTGTTTCGATTCCCAGTCTTTTTTAAGATGATCATGAGCGGGATCCGACAATTCACCCGGATGTTCTAAAACACCGCTAGGTGTACCATTGTTATCAAAAAATTTAGCACCATATTTTTCAAGAGCTAAACCTGTTCCTATAGATTCTTTCATCAATTGGATTAAATTAATCCCTTTCACTCCATTGTTGCTTCTGCCTGGCACATGAAATACTCTTTTTGAAGGAAGCTTTACCCCTTTTCCACCTGGCAAAACAGTTTTATAGTATAGTTCTTGAGTCTTTTTGTCCCTTTCCGGCCATGTTCTGTCTGGCAGTAACGGCCATAATGCTTTAACTCGGTTAGCATTATCATATTCTATTTCTGCATAAGCGTTTCTGTAAGTCAATAAGTGTCCCATTAAAGTTTCCCTAAACACAAATGATGTCATTTCTGGGTTTGGTTGATCGTGTAAAATTTTATATAAATGATGAGTGGTCGCTTTTTCTTTACCTCTAGGATCTAATCTTTTATATATATTAAGAGGTAACATTGCTGCAATTTCAGAATATATAGTAATTGCATTATGAACAGCTGAATAAGTAATAGCATTATCTTCATTTACATTGACACCGCTTGAAGTTGGTCCAGAGAACATATTTAAAAGCCATTGACCTGGACTATTTAAACTGCTTATATTGCTTTTTATACTTGATATAATACCCATCAATTACCACCTTCCCAAAACCAACTAGCCAGCATTAGTATTATTCCTATTACTGTAAGACTAAGCGCCGGGCTCCATAACCATAAACCAGCACCTGAAATTATCATTCCTATAAAAAATACAAAATCATTAAAATTTATATTCACATTCAGATCACTCCCTTCTAAAGCGTTCTGATACCTCTTTCTTCATAAACTGATTTTTTAGGAGGTTCATTTACCATTGCTCTAACATATCCATTTACAACAGCTGCAATTGGATCAATCCTTTGGACTGATTTATCTTTATCAAGCTGAATATTTTCATTATGGTCTTGACGAGTAACCGCATTTCCTATAGCCCATGTTAAAACGGGATTATTATCATGGATTACATTTTTAGTATAAACTTGAGCTCTAAAATCTTTTGTAGGTTCGCTTAAGGTTTTTACACCCTGTCTTATTTCAACCATTTCATAACCATAATCGGCTAATTCCTGCGCAAATTGAGTAGCTTGATACGGGTCAAAACAAATTTCATTAATGCTCCATTCTGATTTCTTTTCTTGTTCTATAATGTAGTCTGTTATATATCTATAATCTATAGTTGAGCCATCTGTTAGAGTAATCCAACCTTGTTTAACCCATAAATCATATTCTATTTTATCTGTTTTTAATTTTTCTTCTAATCTATCTTCAGGCAAAAAAGAATGAGATTTAACTACTATTTCTCCCGAAGGCAATAAAAATACAAATCCTACACTTGTTAAATCTAATTTGGTTGATAAATCTAATCCTAAAAACACTGTTGCATCTGATAAATCTGGTATTTCCTTGTTACCACAAGACTTCCATTTACCTAAATTCATGTAGCCATTATCTTTTGCATTAACCCAGACATTCATATTTTTAGTAAGAAAGTTTTTCATTTTTTCAGGAACATCTAAGGCAGTTTTTAATTCGCTTTTTAAATAGTTTATACCTTCATCATAGCTTGCTAAAATTGGATTAGCTTTTATCCAGCTGCTTTCGTCTTTTATATCATCTACAAGTTCTCCATCTTCATTTTTATCGAGCTCATTAACCATTACAAAGTATTCTTCATTGTTAACTGGGTTGTTTGGATTTAATATTTGTGATATATATTTATATTCGACTCTGTAGCATGGATTGCTAATTTCAAAACCAGCTGTTGTGATTGTCATTAATAAAGGCTGTCTCCTAGCCCCCATTCCAGAAACTAATATGTCATATACTTCTGATGTTTTGTGAGCATGATATTCATCAATAATTCCGCATTGAGGATTTAAACCGTCTCCAGTTTTCTGGTCCTCTTTGGATAATGCTTTCATAAAAGAATTTGATTTAGGGTGAATAATTTTTCCGTATTTTGTTTCAAATTTATTTGCAAAATCACTTTTAGGATAAATCATATTAGCTTCATTCCAGACTATTTTAGCCTGGTCTGATTTTGTGGCTCCGATATAAACTTCGCTTGCATTAACTTTTAAGCCTGCAGTTTCATATAAACCAACAATTGATAGATCTTGCGACTTAGCGTTTTTTCTGCCGACTTGCCAGTATCCTTTTCTGAATCTCCTATACCCAGTTTCATTATGATACCAGCCATATATATTTCCAAAAATAAATAATTCTATAGGCGCCGGATCTTTATATTCTCCGGCTAATATTCCTTTTGTATGTTTAAACTTTTTCATAAACCTAAAAAACCGCATAGCTTTATCATTATCAAAGATATACGGGAAGTCTTTTGTATTTTCTTTTTCTAAATCATTCAGAAATCTTTGACAAGCCCATTTGTGCTTTTGACAGCTAGGTACTTGGTCATTAATAACTTGCTTTGAATACTCAACCAACAAATCTTTTAACTCCACAATAATCACATCTCTTTATATATCGCTGAATTCTTCATCCTCAGCTTCATTATCAGCTCCTTCAAAATTTATTGCTAAACTAGCTCTGGCTGATGGAGTTAATCCAAACTCTTTCAGCATATCTTTTATGACTTGATAATTATCTTTTTTTACCTGCAGCGCTGGATGTTTGATAGTGTTTGTTTCACCTTTGGTGTTTGTATATTTAATAGTTGTTCCTTCTTTTCTTAATTGTTTTACTGCATCTACATATTCGGATACAGCTTCACAATATAAAGCTAAAGCAGTTGTATCTATATTAGAAAGCAGGTCCAATCGTTTTAGTTCTGGTACTATTTTTCTCCATTCTCGCTGAGCAATAGTATCATGCTTAAGCCAGTCGGGGCGATCAATGTCATCAGATTTTGGCCTTAATTTTTTTTCCGCTTTTTTTCTTTTTTTAATTTCTTTATTACTGCGGTGCGGTTTTTTACCGCCCTCTATTACGCTAAGCGAAATAGGTTTTGCGTTTCTGGACATTTTTTCACCTCCAACTTATTTAAAAGGGATATGTTGAAAAGGGGATTTTGTATACGCCGCGGCGTCAGCTTAGCGTATACA
>Ga0208561_100026_pt1 | contig 41096 bp, 38 predicted proteins | sample Shrwel1BS1Day9_FD_187536 | JGI IMG/M metagenome (GOLD analysis project Ga0208561, IMG submission 187536) | Subsurface microbial communities from deep shales in Ohio, USA - Utica-3 well 1 S-1-Day9 (SPAdes) (version 2) ... | reverse complement strand
ATCAATTTCTGCTAATCCTCTTTTAATTAAATGAGCATTTAAAAAAGTTTTATTTTTCAAATACACATATGCCATTAAATTATTTTCTTTATCGTGTTTGATTTCATCAAATTTCATAAATACTTTTTGTCCTTTTGTTTTTAGTCTTAAAAACTCCACAGCTTTTCCGTTAACTTCCTTTTTTTCTTTTATTCCGATTAAACGGACAATTAAATCATTGCTTAATTTTATAAGTTCAGGGCTGATAATTTCTTTTACTGAAAAATATTCTTCTCTTTTAGTAGAACTGTTTTTATCAATTTTAGAGCCAAATTGAAGTTTCTTCGGGTCTGTCTTCTTATCAAATTTATGAAAGTCTTTAAAAATGTAAGGAAATTTTTTTATTTCCTCATTAAAATCAATCGTTGGTTTTTCTTTCACAATTTGGTATTCGTTAAAAGTATCTTTATCAATATTCAATTTTTGCTTAATATAAGGTAAAAAACCTGCATTGATTTCATAACCAATTGAGTTTCTTCCAAATTTTTTGGCAGCAAGTGAAGTAGTAGCGCTACCAAGAAATGGGTCAAGAACAGTATCACCAACAAAAGCAAACATTTTAATTAGTCTTTTGGGTAATTCTTCCGGAAACACAGCAATATGTCCATCTTGTTTTACACCGCTAAAATTCCAATGACCGGAAAAATATGTTTTCCATTCTTCTTTGGTCATTTTTGACAATTCCTTTATTTCTTTACTTGGTTTTTTCGGTGTTCCAAGTTTTTTAAAAATTAAGATAAATTCATAGTCAATGGATAGTATGCCATTTCTTGGTGTAGGGTAACTACCCATCAACGAAGCTCCGCCAGTAGTATTTGAAGTAGTTTTTTTCTGCCAAATAATGGCCCCCATATAATCAAATCCTATTGCTTCACAAAATTTGATTATTTCGGTTCTTATTGGTATAACCTTATATCTGCCGTAGTAAACTGAACGAGCAAATTGGTCACCAATATTTACACAAAGCCTACAACCATTATCAAGAACCCTATAACATTCATTCCATACAAGATTTAAGTTATTGATGTATTCTTCATAACTATGATTATAGCCTATTTGATTGGTTACACCATAGTCTTTTAATTGCCAATAAGGCGGTGAAGTAACTATTAATTGTACTGAATTATCTGGCACCCCTATCATTTGACGACTATCACCAATAACAATCTTATGCTTAGTTTTTCTATTCATTTTTATTTCCCTTTTATTTTACTAAGATAATTCAAGCTCCCTGTAAAGGAATAAACTGTTATAATATGTTTTTTACTGCTGGCAGCTAACACTTTGCAAATCCCTTTGTAGTGAAGCTCCTCACGCCAAACAAGAAACAGAATTATTAGCAACGCGTTAATCCGGACACAAAACAACAGGATCAACAATATATTACGTATCTCTGTATATTTTTTATGAATTATTATAACTTGTCACGCAAATCAGTGTCAAATCAAAAATTACTGGCATTACCCTATTTTTCGCAGGCTTATGCCACGAGTAAACTTTTTTTTCTTTTGACCACAGGAATACCGTCAATAATTTCTCTTTCTCTATATCTTTCCAAATAATACGGTATTTTCATATAATACACCATATCCTACTTATCTTTTTTACTTCCAATACCAAGTTGCAATCTGAATAGTAATATATTATAGTTGTTTCAACAACAAGGAGGCAATTCTGACAAAAGTTACCAAAGCAAAAGATCACCGTACACGAGAAGAAGTAGAGGCAAAGATAAAAGAGACAAGACAGTGGATTCTTCCAGAGTATTGAAATGGTTGGTGATATGGACGGATGATCCTGGTAAGGTTAGTTCAATGACCAATTCCCCAGATATTAGACATGCTACTCAATAGATTGCAACTTGGTATGAAACATTTCTGAATTAGTTAACATAAACCTTTTTCCACCGTATGATGTTACATTTCCACTCATGGACTGTGTCCTGGACTAATCCTGCAGTGTGAATTCCCACGCACACCAATATTCTTCAGGAACAGGGTCAGGCGGACAGGCGATACACCGTGTCACAATACGAGAATCAACGGTTTTGGCAAACTCACCATATTCAACAATCCCCACTGACTTGCAGGGATGTTCTGGCATGCCTTTGCGCTTTCTTGCCGATTGAACACGGCAGTCAAGCATACGAAACACCGCTCTGTTTTCGGTGATATCTATAGCCTCCTGAAGATTGAGACGGGCATAGAACCGATGTTTGAGACATTCCACCAAAGCGGAGATTCCTCCTCCCGGGGTAATTCCGAGGCGAGCCATAATCCGCCTGGCTTCAATCACGGTGAATTTGCGCCAGGCTTCGGTATCGGCGTCAACTGCCACATCTAGCCCGTAACGTTTTTCAATCTCCTGAAACCATAGCCCGTCATGAGCGAGCCAGTTCTTGGCATCGTCGACAATAATCCGGACCAACTCTTCCTTGCTCAACTTGTAAAGCAAGCGAATACCTTCATCACCATGATGTTTTTCGCTTGACATTTAACCACCTCCAAAATGCAATAATTGCCTACCGACTGTTTGTTAGCTCAGGTACTACTTTTTAGATCTATCATGTTTTTGAAAAACAAACTGTGTTTTTATGCTCCATAACTCTGGTGTGCATACTTTCCTTTCTGTTCCGACACAAAAAACCCCAACATTTCATCCTACTTTTGCGCCCTTTAAACAAAAACCACAGTCTAACCAAAATCACTCTCAAGTTGTTTTCCAAGCGATTGTCCAAAACGTATGACCTGCTACTTTTATTTATAATTTACATTTATATGCATGTCAATTATTTTTTAAAACACTTTTATATATTATACGTATTGTCTTGTATCCTAAATTCCCAGGTTACCTGCCCTTTCCTTTTTTCCTCCTACGTTTTTCTGGTTCGCGGAATGCGAAACGGGTATCCCGGAATATTAATGATACCTAAATCCTGGTGGGTGTCTGATGCAGCAAACATTATGCTAACACTAACATGAAAAAGTATACTTTTTGTATTAAATGAATTTCGTAAAAGTGAGTCATTGAAACAAGAAATATTAATCATTTCTATTTTTTGAAAATAAGGAGGATAATATGAGTTATAGTAAACCAGAGTTCAAAACACGATATGAAAACTTTATTGGCAGTATGCTTCGGAAAACATTATCCCAGTTACTTTGGAGCTTGGTGGAAAATCACCTAATGTCTTCTTTAATAGTGTGATGGCAAATGATGATGAATTCTTAGATAAAGCAGTAGAAGGTCTTGTCTTATTTGCCTTTAATCAGGGAGAAGTGTGTACTTGTCCATCACGAGCTTTGATTCAGGAAGACATTTATGACGAATTTATGAAGCGTTGTTTAAAAAGGCTCAAAGCTATTAAAATCGGCGATCCTTTAGACCTTGAGAATATGATTGGAGCACAAGTTTCTCAAGAGCAGTTTGAAAAAATAATGAATTATATTGATATCGGCAGACAGGAAGGTGCTGAAGTTTTAATAGGTGGCAAAGCCTATAAAAGCAGCAAATATCCTGATGGATTTTATATTCAGCCTACAGTCTTTAAAGGAAATAATAAGATGCGTATTTTCCAGGAGGAAATTTTTGGTCCTGTATTAAGTGTAACAACTTTTAAAGATGAAAAGGAAGCTATGGAAATTGCTAATGATACTCTTTATGGTTTGGGTGCCGGTGTATGGACTAGAGACGTCCACCAGATGCAGAAGTTTTCTCGGGGCATTCAAGCTGGTCGTATATGGTGTAATTGCTACCATGCTTATCCTGCTCACGCTTCTTTCGGTGGGTATAAAAAGTCCGGTATAGGAAGAGAAACTCATAAAATGATGTTAGAACATTATCGAAATACGAAAAATATTTTAGTTTCCTATGACAAAAATCCAATGGGACTTTTTTAGGCGAATAAATTTTTAACATAGGCAGTCAGAACTCTTGGCTGCCTTTTAAAAAATTGGTGTTAACTTTTGGAAGAGGAATTTAAATGTATGTGGAAAGAGTATCAGTAACAGATAGTGCCAAAAAGGTTTTAGATAAATTAAAAAGAGCGCATGGTGAATTGATTTTTCATCAAAGCGGAGGCTGTTGCGATGGTTCAGTTCCTATGTGTTTTAAAAAGGATGAATTTTTAATTGGTTCTAATGATGTATGTCTGGGTGAAATTCATGGGTGCAAATTTTATATGTCTTCAGATCAATTTGAGTATTATAAAAATATGCATCTTACCCTCGATGCTACTGAGGGTAGAGGCTCAGGTTTTTCACTTGAAATTTCAATAGGGTTTAGATTTATAACAGTATCACGGGTTTTAACAGATGCTGAAGTAAAAAATCTCAGACCGATTGAAACTTAATTGACGAAATTCACTTAACTATCTTAAAAAGCTAAAGATTTCTGTTAGTATTTATTATGAGGAATAGCTACTTGACAAAAAAATTGTTATGGGTGTCCCCTTCTATTCTTCGCCCTGTTACAGGCAGCTGCCAAAGGCAGCCCATCGGAGATAAATTTAACATGGGCAACCTGAATTTAGAGGTCTTTTTGTCAAATAACAGTTTTCTGTCACCTAGACCGAAGCGGAGAGGTCTCTTTGTCAAATAGAGGTAGAGATCTCTCCACTTCACTACTTCACTCCCTCACTTAGGACTTAGTACTTACCACCCTGTTAAATAATCTTTGGTTTATCGGCAAAATTGAGTAGTCGTTATTAAACATAAGATTTAGATGCCAAAACAGGTGAGCTATGAAGTACAATATCGCTGTTTTTCCGGGTAAAATACTGCAATGACCAATCATTGTTAAATAAAATAACAAGCCTGCCACAGTCATCTTTTCCACAAACCGAATCATATGATATTATTTTTTTCACTGTTTCTTCAGAAACTGAAGGATCCACCCAACGGAGAACTGTCCACGGCTTTATATCAAGTCTTGTTTCTACTCCGTACTCACTTTTCATTCGGTATTGCAAAACATCAAACTGTAACGATCCAACTGCTCCCAATAAGGGAACAACACTGTATTCATCCGCCAAATGAAAAAACTGGACAATATCCTCAGCCAAAAGATGATCCAGCCCTTTGCGGAATGCCTTTTGAGTGGAAGTTGTATGATTTGTCAGGTAAGCGAAACACTCCGGAGCAAATCGGGGAATTTCATTAAACACAACACCTTTTCCGGTACTTACCGTATCACCTATCCGAAAATCTGCATTTGTAATACAACTGACAATATCCCCCGCATATGCCTCATCCATTGTTTCTCTTTGTTGCCCGAAAAGATTGTGTGTGTTGGAAAGACGGATATTCTTTCCGGTTCGGGCATTTGTTACCATCATATCTCTCTCAAATTTCCCGGAACAAACCCGGATAAATACCATTCTGTCACGATGCTTAGGGTTCATATTTGTTTGAATTTTGAAAACAAACCCGGAAAAAAAAGGCCCTTCCAAAGGAATAGTTTTATCACCAGCTTTTCGGGGAACCGGCGGCTGAGAAAAGTTTAAAAAACTCTCCAGAAACAATTCTATTCCAAAATTATTTGTGGCACTGCCAAAAAATACAGGTGTCATCTGACCTTTATGAACTGCCTCAATATCAAAGCCTTCATGTGCAATATCCAACATTTCCAGTTCTTCCAGAATTTCTGAATAAGCATCTTTTGAAATAACATTTTTAACCTGTTCGTCGTACAAATTTTTAACAGCTACCGGAGCTTTGTATGCTCCCCCGGGAGTCTTTTCAAACAAATGCACCTCACTTTTCATACGATCATATACTCCCTTGAAAAACGGTCCGCTTTCCAAAGGCCAGTTTACCGGATATGCATGTATATTTAATACACTTTCCAACTGATCAATTAATTCCAGAGGAGACATTGCCGGACGGTCCATTTTATTCATAAAAGTAAAGATAGGCACACCGCGCTGACGACAAACTTCGAAGAGTTTTAATGTCTGCGGCTCTATACCCTTACCTGCATCAATGACCATAATAACGGCATCAACAGCCATAAGCACCCTATAAGTGTCCTCAGAAAAATCTTTGTGACCCGGTGTATCCAGCAAATTAAAACGATAACCGTTGTATTCAAACTGCAAAACTGTGGAAGAAACAGAAATTCCACGTTTCTTTTCCAATTCCATCCAGTCGGAAGAAGTTTCCCTTTGTTTTTTCTTGGCTGTAACAGAACCGGCTAAATCCTGTGCACCGCCATACAACAACAGCTTTTCCGTCAATGTGGTTTTACCCGCATCCGGATGTGAGATAATGGCAAATGTTCTGCGCCTTTTTATTTCAGATTTAGTTAAAGCAGACTCATTCATAACAACAACTCCTGAAAACAATAATTATTTCAATATAAACAGATATCTAAAATTTTGGGCAGATTTTATAAATAATTTTGTGGTTTTGATTTGCATCTCCAGAAAAAAACAACTAACTCAAAAGTTGGCAGGCGAAACCGAACCGCTTTATAACAATTATGTTCATTACAAATCTTTAATAATGTTAGGTTATTGCTAAACTGCCCGCTAACCAAAATAACCTACATTTACCAAAAAGTGTTACCCAGTTTCTAATAAAATAGTACACATTATTTTTTATACAACTAAAAATATATTTTTCAAATTAGATACAAATAGTGTATATTCAGTTAAAAGCATATATATTATAAAAATCAAATAAATTCAAATAATTTATTTTTGAAGCTCTACTTTTTAAAAGGAAAGGCGCCAAAAAAAATAATCCTTGACATCTTTAAAGTTGAGTGATTAACTTTTAGTTCAAAAAAATAAAAATCATCAAGAGCGGTGGAGGGGTTGCCCTTTGATCTACTTAAAGTCCCCAGCAAGGTGCTAATTTTAGTATTTCCTTATGGGAATGATAGATGAGATGCTATAGTAAACCTTTTGGGCGGATTTTTTAAATTATACTGCTTTCTGCTTAAAAGAGCAGTTTTAGTAATGTTAGAGGGTGATAACTATTGATTAAAATTGAGAATTTAACAAAACATTATCATGCATCACAAGGCAAGGTAGAAGCTATTAATGGCCTTAACCTTAAAGTAAATGATGGTGAAATATTTGGAATAATCGGTCCAAGTGGAGCCGGTAAAAGTACTTTGATTCGAATGCTTAATTTACTGGAAATGCCCACTTCGGGAACAATTAATATCAATGGCACAAATTTGACTGAATTAAGCTCCCAGAATTTACGGGAGGCACGGCAAAAAATCGGAATGATTTTTCAGCATTTCAATCTTTTATCTTCGCGTACTGTACTGGGAAATGTTGCTTTTCCATTAGAAATTGCTGGAGTTAAAAAGAAAGAAAGACGTAGAAAAGCTAAAGAATTAATAGATTTAGTGGGGCTGTCTGACAGAGCCTATCATTATCCATCCCAGCTTTCTGGTGGTCAAAAACAGCGGGTAGGTATAGCCAGAGCCTTGGCGAATGATCCTGATTTACTGCTTTCTGATGAGGCAACTTCTTCTTTAGACCCGGAAAGCACAAAGTCTGTACTGGAATTGCTGGGCAGAATTAGAGACAAAATGAATTTGACTATTATCTTAATCACCCATGAAATGGAAGTTATCAAAGATATCTGTGATAGGGTTGCTGTTTTAGAAAACGGGAAAATAATAGAAGAAGGTTCAATTATTGATATCTTTTCCAGTCCGCAAAAAAATCTGACCAAAAAGTTTATAAATTCGGTAATCGATTTCAATCTGCCGGAAAGAATAATAAAGTATATTAAGGCAGAGCGCCCTGGAGAATTAATCCGCATTTCCTTTGTTGGCGAAAAAACTCATGAGCCTTTTATCACTTATCTTATAAGACATTATTCTGTTAATGCCAATATATTATACGGCAATATTGATGAACTTCAGGGAGTACCCTTTGGTACCCTGGTTTTAGACTTAGAAGGACAACCGGTAAACATTAAGGCGAGTATTGATTACCTTCATAATCAAGGCCTCAGAGTGGAGGTGTTGAGCAATGTTTGATTTAGTAGAAAAGCTGGCCCGTTATAATGATTTGATGATCAGCGGTTCTCTGGAAACATTATATATGGTGGTAATGTCCCTCTTTTTTGCAATTGTCGGTGGGATTCCACTGGGGGTTCTGACAACTATTACCCGTCAGAACCATATTCTGCCAAATAAAAGTTTAAATTACATACTGGATGTAATTATCAATATTGGCCGCTCTATTCCCTTCATTATTTTAATGGTAGCAGTAATTCCATTCACCAGAATGATTGTCGGAACCTCGATTGGTACCAATGCAGCTGTTGTGCCGCTTTCGCTGGCTGCAATTCCCTTCATGGGTAGAGTTACTGACAATGCAATTTTAGAAATTGATCATGGAGTGATAGAATCCGCACAGTCAATGGGAGCCAGCCCCCTGCAGATAGTATTTAAGGTTTTACTGCCGGAATCGCTGCCGGCAATTATTTTAGGTTTAACCCTCACTGCAATTAATCTGGTCAGTTATTCTGCTATGGCAGGTGCTATCGGAGGAGGTGGCCTCGGCGATATCGCAATCCGCTACGGGTATCAGCGCTTTCAGCTGGGAGTTATGCTCGAGACTATTGTTATATTAGTTTTGATGGTGCAGGCGTTTCAGTTTTTAGGAAACAAAATTGCTTCTTTTTTTGACCACAGAGCTTAAACATTTAAATATTTACTATTAAAATATTTAAAATTATGTAAGATAAAACTGCTAATTGTAAGTTAAAGATTTTTCTGACATGAATATACATAGTCAGAAATAATTTAATAAAAATCAGAAAAGGAGAGGTAGTTATGTTAAAGAGAACGATTGTGTTATTAGCTGTTTTAACCATTGTATTTGTGGGGACAGTACAGGCGCAGGATGAGAAGTTAAGCATTGGAGCAACTCCGGTGCCTCATTCTGAAATTTTAAATTTTATCAAAGATGACCTTGCGAAAGAAGGAATAAAGCTGAAAATAGTTGAATTTACCGATTATGTGACTCCAAATATTGCTTTAAATGACGGCAGTATTGATGCAAATTTCTTTCAGCATGTTCCATATTTAAAACAGTTTAATGAAGACAGAGGTTTAAATTTAGTGTCTGCAATTAAAGTTCATGTTGAGCCAATTGGACTTTATTCTAATAAATATAAAAGTTTAGATGAAATCCCTGAAGGAGCTTCAATTGCAATACCAAATGATCCGTCTAATGAAGGCAGAGCATTAATTTTACTGCATAATAACGGAGTAATAACCTTAGATGATCCGACAAACCTAAACGCAACACCAATGGATATTGCAAAAAATCCCAAAAACTTAAAATTTAAAGAATTAGAAGCCGCTCAACTGCCGAGAGTACTTCCGGATGTTGCGGCAGCAGTTATTAACACAAATTATGCTTTAGAAGCAGATTTGAACCCATTAGAGGATGCAATAATAATGGAGGGTAGTGATTCTCCTTATGTAAATGTTATTGCAGTCCAAAAAGGTGATGAAGGCAGTGAAAAAATTAAGACACTTAAAAAGATTATTCAGTCTAAAAAAGTAAAAGACTTTATCTTAAATAAATATAAAGGTGCTGTAGTTCCGGCATTTTAATTAAAAGAATAGTTTGAATATCCTAAGGATTTGAGGGAGAGAAGATTTCTTGAGGGAATTCTGCTCTCCCTTTGTTATTTTTACTCTTTGAAAAAGAGACCTTTGCTCAACTATATTTAGTCATCCTGTAGCAGCAACTAAAGTTGCTAAATTGGATATTAAACAACATATTTACTCACCTAAAGGCAAATTCCAGGCAGTTTAGCCGCGTCATCGCGAGGGCGGTAGCCCACAGCGATCTCAAACAGGGTCTGAGATCTCTCGACTCCACTCCGTTCCGGTCGAGAAAACAGTTTTTTGTCATTCCGAGCGTAGTCGAGGAATCTCTTGTCAAACAGAGTCTGAGCTCTCTCGACTCCGCTTCGCTCCGCTCGAGAAAACAGTTTTTTGTCATTCCGAGCGTAGTCGAGGAATCTCTTGTCAAACAGGGTCTGAGATCTCTCGACTCCGCTTCGCTCCGCTCGAGAAAACAGTTTTTTGTCATTCCGAGCGTAGCCGAGGAATCTCTTGTTAAATAGCCTCTGAGATCTCTCGACTCCACTCCGTTCCGGTCGAGATGATACGATTATCGTTTCGATCGATGTTTAAAGGTCTATTTTCCAAACCACATAATATACCCTGCAAAACCGGGGCTTTTATATAATAATATTTTTGCGTTTTTGCTTGCCAGAATCGCAATAAAATCTTTCTGTTATAACATCTCAAATAATATCATAAAAATCATGTTTTTTATTGACAATGTCAAAAAAACTTGTATCATGTACCTAAGTTGGATGTTGCAATTTCGCAGTTTATTTGCAATGCTAATAGCTGATATTAATAAACAGGGATTTTGTTGGTTACATAACATATATATTCAGTCTACCGACTGTTGATATGAAAATTTTATGGAGGATACTATGAAAAATGTTGAAAGTTTACTTTTGCATCACGGGTACAAGCCCGATTCCACAGGGGCAAGGGCTGTGCCGATTTATCAGACCACATCTTATGTGTTCAACTCTGTTGAGCATGCTGCCAATCTTTTCGACCTGAAAGAGTTCGGAAATATTTATTCACGAATTATGAACCCGACACAGGATGTACTGGAAAAGAGACTCGCTGCGTTACACGGAGGGACAGGGGCTCTGGCGGTTTCCTCCGGTCAGGCAGCAATCACCTACAGTGTCTTGAACATTGCTTCGGCTGGTGACAATATCGTCAGCTCCACTTACCTCTATGGAGGCACTACAACGCTGTTTAGATACACGCTTAAGAAAATGGGAATTGAAGTGAGATTTGTGGACCCTTCCGATCCGGATAATTTTAAAAATGCCGCCGATGAGAATACGAAAGCATTCTATACAGAGTCCATAGGCAATCCCGGCAACAATGTTGACGATATCCCCAAAATTGCCGAATATGCGCATAATCTTGGTGTCCCGCTGATTATCGACAACACTGTAACGCCGTATATTTTTAATCCATTTAATTATGGAGCGGATATCGTTGTTTATTCCCTTACCAAGTATACTTCCGGTAACGGAACGAGTGTCGGCGGTGCTGTTGTGGAAAAGGGAGATTTTAGCTGGGACAACGGTAAGTTTCCCGGTCTCACAGAACCTGACCCTTCTTATCATGGGGTTAAGTACTGGGAAACCTTCGGAAACCATGAAAATGCCGTTGTTAGAGGAATTGCATTTATTCTCAAAATGAGGCTCCAGCTCCTGAGGGATATGGGGGCGTGTATATCGCCTTTTAATGCGTTCATGATAATCGAGGGGCTGGAAACTCTTCCTCTCAGAATTAAACAGCACTGTGAGAATGCGCAAAAGATTGCGGAATTTCTTGAGAAACATCCGAAGGTTAGTTGGGTGAATTATCCGGGACTTAAATCTCACAGGAATCATGAAATGGCTAAAAAACTGCTGAAAGGTAATTACGGCGGAATAATAGGTTTTGGTGTCAAGGGCGGCTTTGAAGCCGGAGCTAAATTTATAGAATCAGTTAAGATGATATCTCATCTGGCAAATATAGGCGATGCGAAAACGCTTGTGATTCACCCTGCAAGCACTACTCATCAACAGCTCAGTACTGAAGAGCGTGAAAAATCGGGAGTAACAGATGATTTTATAAGACTTTCCGTTGGTATAGAGCATGTTGATGATATAATGCAGGATCTTGACCAGGCTTTAAATAATATCTAACAGCCAGGAGGCTTATTATGAGAAACTTTTTTAAAAATTATTACAACAGTATAGGCGCAACCCCGATAGTTGAACTGTCCCATTTTAACAAAGACCTTAAGGGCAGATTGTTTGCCAAGATGGAAAGCAGAAATCCGGGATTTTCTGTTAAAGACAGAATAGCTTTTTCTATGCTTAAAGATGCAGTGGAACGGGGCGTGTTAAAAGAAGGGATGACGATTATCGAGCCCACAAGCGGCAATACGGGGATTGCTCTGGCAATGGTGGGAGCATCCATGGGATTTAAGGTTTCCCTTGCAATGCCGGAATCTATGAGTATTGAAAGAAGAGCAATGATGCAGATGCTTGGGGCAGAAGTTGTACTTACCCCCGCGGAAAAGGGGATGAAAGGTGCAATTGACAAAGTGGATGAGATGGCAAAAGAGAACCCGGATAGGTTTTTTATACCGGGTCAGTTTGACAACCCAGCCAACCCTAAAATTCATGAAGCAACAACCGGGCCGGAAATTTACCGCGATTTGAATGGTGAAGTGGATGTTTTTGTTGCAGGAGTTGGTACAGGAGGCACAGTTACTGGGGTTTCCAGATTCCTGAAAAAAGTCTTATCCCGCCCACTGATATCTGTGGCTGTTGAGCCGTCGGAAAGTCCTGCCATAACAAAGCATATCAATAATGAAAGTTTCACACCGGCACCGCATAAAATTCAGGGAATCGGAGCCGGATTTATTCCGAAAAATCTCGATTTGTCAGTGGTTGACAGAGTGGAAACGGTGGGAAATGAAGAGGCTATCGATTTTTCCAGGAAGATGTTCAAAAAAGAGGGGATAATTTCCGGTATTTCCAGTGGTGCTAATTTTGCAGCAGCATACAGGCTTGCTCAGCTTGATGAATTCGAGAATAAAAATATTGTGTTTATCGTCTGTGATACCGGAGAAAGATATCTGAGTACCGATTTGTTTAAATAAAACCGAAGCATAAGATTTTAAAATATTAGCTTGTTAGGGAGGGAAAAATCCCCCTCCCGTTTACACAGATGTTACCGCACGTTGTCTATTAAACTCATCTACCTGAATTACAACAGGTTTATAATTTTCCAGCTCTTCTTCACTATACATGCCATAAGAAGCAATAATGACAAGGTCGCCTTTTTGCACATGCCTGGCTGCCGCCCCGTTTAAACATATTTCGCCACTTCCTCTTTTCCCGTCAATTGTATAGGTGGCAAATCTTGCCCCATTATTAATATTGTAAACATCCACTTTTTCATACGTCATGATACCCGCGGCATCCATTAAATCCTTATCAATAGTGATACTTCCTTCATAATTCAAATCAGCATCTGTCACTGTTGCTCTGTGAATCTTGGATTTAAACATTTCTCTTAACATCGTTTCACCTCAAATAATTTATTATCTATTAATCTTGCTTTACCCACGTATACGGCAAGTGCTACCAAAAAACTTTGGCTAACTGTTTCTAAAGGTTCCAGAGTCTCTTTGTCCACAATTTCCACATAATCTATTGATGTGTGCTCAAATCCTGAGATGTAGTTGTGAACGGCTTCTTTTAAGGATTTTGCACTGCGCTCTCCTTGATCCAGCATTCGCTGAACAATATCAAATGATTTGACAAGGGACAAAGCCGACTTTCGCTGTGCTTGAGTAAGATAAGTATTTCTTGAGCTCATAGCAAGGCCGTCATTTTCCCTGACAATAGGTCCTCCTTTTATTTCCACATCCATATTGAGATCTTTTACCAAACGCTGAATTACCTTCAGCTGTTGATAATCTTTCATTCCAAAATAAGCTTTGTCCGGCCCGACAATGTTTAAAAGTTTTGTTACTACAATAGCCACACCGTCAAAATGCCCCGGCCGTTTTGCTCCACACAGATAATCGGTAATTTTATTAACTGTTACTTTTGTTGAAAAATTATTTGGATACATTTCACTAACTTCCGGAGCAAAAACACAGTCAACAGCGTTTTTTTTCAATAAAGCAGTGTCCCGGTCAAAATTTCTTGGATAACTGTCAAAGTCTTCATTAGGGCCAAACTGTGCAGGATTTACAAAGATACTGACAACAGTAATATCGTTTTCATTGACAGATTTGCGGACAAGCGAAAGGTGCCCTTCATGTAAAAAGCCCATTGTAGGAACAAGTCCGACTGATTTTCCCGATTTTCGCTGTTCTCTCAAAAAGTTTTTTGTTTCATTTATTGTCTTAAATATCTTCATTTTTTGATTTGAAAGGAATGTTCACTATCCGGAAATGCAGAGGACTTAACCTCATTAATATAATTTCTGGCTCCTTCCATGATCACGGATTTGGTGTCAGCATATTTTTTTACAAATTTAGGCACAAAATCATCAAACATCCCGAAAACATCGTGATATACAAGTATTTGTCCGTCACATCCATTGCCGGCTCCTATACCTATTGTGGGAACAGATATATTATTTGTAACTTCGAGAGCAGTACTGTCTATGACACCTTCAAGTACTATTGAAAATACACCGGCATTTTCAAGAGCTTTTGCTTCTGCCAGTAATTTTGCAGGACCTTCTTTGCCTTGGATTTTATATCCACCCATAATATGAACGTGTTGAGGCATTAATCCTAAATGCCCCATGACATTAACCCCTGCTCCTGTGAGCTTTTCAATAAGAGGAACAATTTCCTTGCCACCCTCCAGCTTAACAGCTTCTGCGCCTGATTCCTTGATCAGCCTTATACAATTATTTACAGCTTCATTTATATCCGACTGATACGTACCGAAAGGCATATCGGCAACAAGAAAAGAGCGCTTTATCCCTCTCTTAACAGCTTTTGTATGATAAATTATCTCATCCAATGTCACTGGAATAGTATTTTCATATCCATTCATTACCATTCCCAGGGAATCGCCTACAAGTATTAAATCAATCCCTGCTTCATCAAGAATTTTTCCCGCAGTGTAATCATATGCAGTAAGACATGATATTTTTTCGTTATCACTTTTCATTTTTTTTAAGTGGGAAACGGTGATTTTTTTTAATTCATTGTATTTGCTCAAAATAACCCCCTTTATACAAAAAAAGCCCTCCGGACGGACCGGAAGGCTTTGAATTTATAATAGCAGTTACTTAATCTAAATTTTAGCCGTCTCGGTCCCGTAGGGATCCAAGCGTATTTTAAACATCCAACGCTTAATATATATTTCTGTAATAAATGTCAAGTATCTTTTTTCCTTAAATTTATAGTAAATATTTTTAACTATTGACATCGCTCAAAAAAAAACGTATAAACCCCTTCACATAATAAGCGCCCGTAGCTCAACTGGATAGAGCGTCTGACTACGGATCAGAAGGCTGGGGGTTCGAGTCCTCCCGGGCGTGTCCTACTTTTTGTGCATTTACAATAATTTCCGAATTCTCAAAAATTGTCGAAAATAGTCTAAAACTGACTACTTAAGTGCTAAAAAATAACACAAAACGGAACGAAGTTTAGTCGAGGAATCTCTTGTCAAATAGCCTCTGAGCTCTCTCCGCTCCACTCCGCTCCGGTCGAGATGACAGTTTTGTCATTCCGAGCGTAGTTGTTTTTTGCAAGTAGAAATTCCCTATTTTTGCAAAAAATTTTTCCCTACCCCGGTGAGGAATTTTTTTTGTTAACAAGCGAATGTTTCACGCGCCAATTTCCCCGTGAGATACCAGCAAATGACTGTAATGTGTACCACATATTTACCAGCCTCTGGCTGGTGCTATATGAGCCAGCCTATCAATTATGTTTGCAACATCTTCTGGTCGCAAAAACTTTTTATGGGTGTTTGATGCAGAAAAGGTGCTGAATCTACTAAATTTTATAGTTTTATTAATAGATTGTATAAAAAACGCGCACAGTGAAGGAATGTCTACTTGATAAAGAACTTGTTATAGGTGTCCCAACTTTTATAGCTATATTTTATAACCTGAGGCAACAAACATACCGCCATCTTTAAAGCTGTGATTTAAATTGAATTCTTTTACCCCTTCCTTATTTTTTAAATACTTCCAGGTTGGTCAGGTAATATCAGCGTTGCCAATCAGGATAAACTCAGTTTTCAACTCCAGGGAAATTTTTTTATCACTTGCTCAGACATTGCGGCTGATTCTCATAGCGTTAAAAACAGCAATTAATGCCACACCAACATCAGCGAATACTGCTTCCCACATAGTTGCCATACCAACGAGACCCATGATGAGGACTACACCCTTCACACCTAAGGCCAGAATAATGTTCTGCCAGACAATTTTCCTTGTTAAGTGGGCAGTATCAATAGCGGTAATTAATTTTGAAGGCTCATCTGTCATTAAGACAACATCTGCCGCCTCAATAGCTGCATCTGATCCTAAGCCTCCCATAGCCACACCGATATCAGAGCGGGCAAGAACAGGCGCATCATTTATTCCGTCACCAACAAATATAAGCTTATCATTTTTGCTCTGTTTACCAAGCAATTCTTCAACTTCCTCTACCTTCTGATCAGGTAGAAGTTCGGCATAATAATCAGTCAAGCCAAGCCGCCGGGCTATTCTTCCGGCAACAGCCTCCCGATCACCTGTTAACATAGATAATTTTTTAACACCTATTTCTTTTAAGCCCTTAATCGCCTGTATTGAATCTTCTTTTAATTCATCAGTAATTGTAATATAACCTGCATATTTTTTATCAATTGCTAAATAAACAATCGTTCCCTCTTCCTCAATTTCCTGGTATTCAATATTCTCTTTATTCATCAGTTTGGCATTGCCGGCCAGAATTTCCTTATCATCAATCACGGCATTGATCCCGTGTCCGGAAATTTCCTGGTAATTTTTTATTCTTTCATTATCAATTTCCCGGTCATAAGCTTCTACAATAGACGTTGCTATCGGATGGGTGGAATGACTTTCGGCATAGGCGGCCATCTCTAAAACTTTCTCATTATTAAAACCATTATATGCTTCCACCTTGCTAACAGCAAACTCTCCTTTTGTTAAAGTTCCCGTTTTATCAAATACTATTTGGCTGACATTGTTTAATGCTTCCAGGTAATTGCCACCTTTAATCAAAACCCCCTGGCGGGATGCTCTGCCGATTCCTCCAAAAAATCCCAGAGGAATGGATACTACCAGAGCGCAGGGACATGAAATAACCAGGAAGACAAGAGCACGGTAAAACCAGTCTGTAAAGGTTGCATCTGCTAACAATAGCGGGGGCAATACTGCAATAGCCAACGCTGAAAAGACTACAGCCGGTGTATAATAACGGGCGAATTTAGTAATAAACTGCTCAGTAGGTGCTTTTTTTCCGCTGGCATTTTCCACCAGCTCCAGAATCTTAGATACAGTGGATTGGCCATATTCTTTTGTAACTTTTACTGTCAATAAACCATCTTTATTAACTGTCCCGCTCAAAATTTCATCCCCTGTTTTAACTTTACGGGGTACAGATTCCCCGGTAAGAGCAGAAGTATCAACCATAGAGCTTCCTTCAATCAAATCTCCATCCAGAGGCACTTTTTCACCGGGTTTTATTATTATGATATCACCTATCTGAACATCCATAGGATCCACTTTTTGCGTCTTTTCACCCTGTTTTAAATTGGCGTAATCAGGCCTTATATCCATCAAATTTTTTATTGAGCGCCGGGAATGATCAACTGCTCTTTCCTGGAATATCTCACCAATCATATAAAAAAGCATCACTGCTACACCTTCGGGAAAGGCCTGAATAGAAAAGGCACCGATTGTTGCTATACTCATTAAAAAATTCTCATCAAAAACCTGGCCTCTTTTGATATTATTAAAAGCCGTCATTAATACAGGACCACCGATGAGAAGGTAACTGGAACCAAAAAGTAACCATTCCAGATATATTGAAAATCCTCCTAATTCTATCTCCAAAAAAGGTATCTTAAAAAGAGCTATCGCCAGAGCAAAAACTATTGTACCCGGCAAGAATCGTTTTTTAAGATAATCACTTTCATCTTCAACTCCATGCTCATGGTCATGTCCATGACTATCCTCGTGTTCGTGTTCATGTCCATAGTCGTGGCCGTGATCATGAGTATCTCTTTTTTTACGCCTGTCTCCGGCTTCTTTAACAGTTAAGCCAGGCTCAATTTTATCTGCAATTTCCTGCAATTCGGTTTTCATAGAACTAATCTCTGAGTTTTCCCCTTTAATTGTGATTGTGCCAGCAGCAAAATTCAGCTCTGCATTTTCTACATGAGGCAGGTCATTAACTGCTTTTTCGATTTTAGCAGCACAATTGGAACAGGCTAACCCGTCAAGAATATATTTAGCCCCATATTTATCTTGTACCAATGCTGTCTCTGACATATTTATTCCTCCAGATTATGAAATTATATTATCATGTGTGCTTACTTGAACATGTGTTCATATGATAGAATATAATTGTTCCTGTCTCTTGTCAACAATAATTTATATAGAAACCTCACAAATTTTTCGTATTTAAAAAACAGTGTAGTTAAAGGTATTTTGAGGTATTTGAGGTATTTATGGTGCCAACCGAGTATTAGTTGCATACTAAAAATGAAAGCTTTGAATGTTTGGATTATAGCTGGAAGTTAAATGAATATAAAAATTAATTTTATTGCATCAAAAATTAGCATAATTTAACTGACTCATTTATTTTTTCAGCATTTTTGCAAATCCGCAGCCGGGGCATTTAATAGTCAATTCATAAACAATATTCTTCATTTAAACACTTCTCGGAGCATACATAATTATTGCAATCCCAACAATACAAATTGCGGCGCCGATCAAATCATAATTATCTGGGGCTTTGCCATCTATTGCCCACCCCCACAAAATTGACATAACCACAAATACACCTCCGTAAGCTGCATAAATTCTGCCGAAGTTAGCGTAGGGTTGGAGTGTCGGAATAATACCGTAAAGAATCAAAATTGTTCCGCCGATTAATCCCAGCCAGATACTTCTGCCTTCCCGAAGCCAAATCCAAACGAGATAACCGCCGCCTATTTCGGCAAGTCCGGCAAGAAAAAATAAAACCATTGATTTTAGGATTTTGTATTCCATTTCTCTCTCTTATTTATTAGAAATCTAAAATTAAACATTATTTATTAGCCTCATTTTTGCCTTGCTTCGACGACATTTACCTTATTATGCAAGACGTTCACCATTTTGTACACTTTTATCCGGTACCGCTAAAACGACCACTCCATCTTCCCGATAAAAGCCTGTAACCAGGCACTCAGACAACACAGGTCCAATTTGCTTCGTCGGGAAATTGACAACAGCCATGACCTGTTTACCAAGCAGATCCTCTTTTGAGTAAAGGTCAGTGACTTGAGCACTGGACTTTTTAATGCCTATTTCACTGCCAAAGTCTACTTCCAGTTTGTAAGCAGGTTTTCTTGCTTCAGGAAAGTCCCGGACATCAACAATAGTCCCTACTCTTAGCTCAACTTTCTGAAAATCGCTCCAATCAATCTCGGTCATTTCGCCCTCTTAACTTTTTGCATAACAAATATTATTAAGTCATTTTATGATAGCTTGGCAATAAAGTCGGGTCAAATCAAATTTGATATTGTCCTAATTTTTATAAGATACTGAACTTCAGGTGGATTTTTTTAATTTTCATCTGCTTTCGAATTCGGTACGTTTTGGGTGAAATAAGGAAGTGGTGAAGGGAAGGTAATTAAAAGTACTTGAGGTATTTAAGGAGCCAACCGAAAACATAACTTTAATAACTTCCTTAATCTCAACCTATACCTTTTCCCTTCACGCGTCACGGTTTATGCATCCCGGCTTTATAAATATATACAGTGCCGTTGCAGGTAGCAAATGCCAATGCTTTTACACCTGAATTGTCAGCATATCCGGTGATATTTGTACAAAGGTTGCTGTTTAGACCGATTTCATGAATTTTTTCAGTTTTTTCCCAGGATTTTTTTATAACAAGTAATTTTTTGTGTCTCGTATCGGGCACAATAACTTCAGCTAAAGCATCACCGTCAAAGTCCACAACAAGCCCCATTCCAAGCTTTTTAGAACCTATTCTGTGGCTGGAGACAGGGGCAAATGCCGCAGTTTGGATAAGACTGTTATTACGAACTCCCAAGAATTGTAACTTGCCCCCTATATGCGGGGTCACAACATTTATTATCTCGGTATTCTCACCGTCAAATGAAGCAGCCGCAAAGACATGCCTCCATCTGAATCCCCTGCCGATGGGTTTACTTCTGTAAATTTCTCCACCATCGATATTATATACAACCACCGAGGCACCATTTTTCGGATTACTCACAGTAGCAATAATTTCAGGCAGGCTGTTTTTATTGATATCTGTTAGTATAAGCATTCTCTGCTCAATCACATTGCTGCCGGCAAGCCTTACCGTTTTGGTGATTTCGCCCTTTTTCATATCAAAAATGAGAAAACCTTTAGCCTCTATTGAATCACCTAAAGCTCCGTGTCTGTAAATCTTAGTCGGAAATACAGGCACAACTGCAAAACGGCTGTATGTTACTATTTGTGCATCGGGCAAAGCAGGTATAGCCGTTGAATCTAATTTATCACCGCTGAATTTCAAATATCCGTCATAATCCACAAATAATGAATTCCCCTCATAAACCGCCCTTTGGGAGGAGATGAAATTTTTATGATTATCTCCGCATTCTTCTCGTTTCGACAAAGAAATCTCTTTATTCTTATCAATACTGCCTTCATAGATGCAGCCGTCACCGGCTAAAATCTGCAAATTAAGCCTATTGGATTTTTTGAATAATCTGATATCCAGAATGTCTTTTTCAAACCGGAATTCAATATTTTCCGCTTCGGAGAAATCAAAAAGACCGGGCAAATATCTATTTCCAGTCTTCAGATAATCTTTTCCGAATGCAAAAGAACCCAATAAAACAATAAAAGCTGCGATGAAAAACATTTTCTTCATAAAAGTACCCCCTTTTTAAGGTTCAACGTTCAAAGTTCAAGGTTCAAGGTTCAAAATCAAACATAATTTAAATGTCTTCATCTTCACCAATCTTGGAAGCTAAAACTAACTAAAGTCGTATATAATATTGAACATTTAACAAGTCTCTCACAATTTTATGAAATCGACATATTAACATAGTGAGCTATCATCCCCAGCGTTGCAAATCTTATTACTCTGGGTACGATTCCGAAGAGGATAAATTTATATATTCTCACATTAAATAAGCCGGCAATCCAGCACATGGGCACATAAGGTACCGGAGAAAGAGCTCCTATACTCAGGCTTATAAGACCATATTTGGCGTGAATCCTTCTCCATTTGTGAAATTTTGCTGATGAATTCAGTTTCTGCATTCCGTAATTTCTAAACATTCGCCCCAAAAAATAACTTAAAAAACTTGCTGAGACACTCCCCAATGAAGCAAAAAATACAGAATAAAAAAATTCCTTATAGATCAGAACACCACCTATTACTGCCACATCAGGCCCTATAGGTTGAAAAAGAACATCAGTAAAAAAACTTATCAGGAATATGGCAAACAGCCCGTAATCCTTTACAAAATCAAGGAGATCATGTTCAATACTGTAATAATTAAGAAATACGTAAACTGTTAAAACAAGCATAAAGGAAATTGCCAGAACAAGGAAAACCTTACTAAAAGGCTTTAATACAGGTTTTCTCACAATATCGCCTGTGCAAGGAAGATTGTAATAATTAGAGCAAAAGGATAAACAGCAGCATATGCAACGGAAGGTCTGCCCGAATCACATACCTCGGTGGCCATGGAAAGTGCAGGTGTTGAAGTCATACTACCGGAAAAGACCCCCAAAATATCCAGTACATTGTATTTTAACATTTTAAACATCACAAATGTAAAAGCACTATACGTAACCAATAATGTACCCAATGCCACATAAATTGATGTAAAACCCAGCGTATTTATCGATTGCAAAAGATAAGCACCGGCATTTGTACCTATAGTAGCCATAAAAATCAGCTGCCCCAGTGTTTTCATCAGACTTGTAGAGTGAGGTGATAGCTGCCAGACAAGCTTGCCTGTCCGGCCTATCCTGCCCAAAACCAAAGCTGTGAGCAAAATACCTCCGACAAAGCTTAACTTAAAATAGCCGAATCCCGGAATATTTATCGGAATAAAACCGATACTCATACCTATTAAAATCCCCATGGAAATCGGCAGAAAATCACCGGCAGGAAAAGTAAGAAGATTGTTGCCGATAAAATTCGTTACCCTCTTCTCAAATTTTTCAGGAACGGTAATATACAACTTATCTCCCAACATAAGTGTGAGATTCGGTGTCGGATTAATGTCGATACCGGCTCTCCTTACCTTTGAAATGCTGGCCCCTACAGCGGTAAGCTCTTTAAGTTCGGATATTTTTTTACCGACAACCTTTTTTGTTGTAACAAGCAGTCTGAGAACTTTAAGATTATCATGAAACGTGACAATGTCACTCACTTCCTCTCCGAGAATTACCTTGACTCTTTCAAGCTGCTCGGTGGTGCCTGTAACACGGACAATATCATCGAAATGCATAGTATGGTCCAGCTCTGCATCACCTATGGGATATTCCGATTCTATTCTTTCGATGATTGTATTGGTCATCTCCTGTACTTCAGATTTTGTTATATGCTGGCTTTTGAAATTTTCATTGGTTATTCTGAAGTTTTTTGTCACAATTGAAGGGTAACGCTGCCTGACAGTTTCTTCATATTTCCTTTCTTCCTCTTTCATATCCACTTTCAGCAAGCCGGGGATAATTTTAGGATAAAGTATTGTCAGGACGATACAAAAAGGATATATAAGGCCGAAAATAACGGATATTGAAGGAGAACTGCTTGCTTCCAGACTGGCAGCAAGTGCCGGGGCGTTCGTCATAACCCCGGTAAAAAGACCAGCCTGAACATCCTTTGTAAATCCCAGCATTTTGGAAATAATCATAATTTCCAGAAAAATGGTTCCGACAAAACATGCTGCTATAATATTAAGTTTTAACCCTTTATTTCTGATAGTTTCGAAAAAACCGGGACCGGACTGCAGACCCACAGAATAAATAAAAATAGCAAGGCCGAAATATTTAAATTCTTCCGGAAGGCGAACTCCGAAATGGCCTGCAACAAGTGCCACAATAAGTATTGCAGAGATATCAAGAGAAAATCCTTTGATTTTTATATTGCCAACAATGTAGCCCAGTGTAATAATCAAAAACAGTTGGAATATTATCTCTAAATGCATAAAAACGTTTAATTAAAAGCTTTAAAAAACATTTCTGTCAGTTCGTCAACATGATCCATTAACCCCCAGTGCTGTCCTGAAAACACCCATGTGGAAACCACTTCATCCAGTGTTCCGAAATACATCTCCCGGGCAAGGTATATGTGTAAATCTTTTTTAAACACTCCCTTTTTAATTCCGTCATTAATTACATTTTCAATTACATTAAAATAATTTTTAAGATGTCTTCTGACCTTCATACGCATATCTTTGCTGGGCTGTCTCAGCTCGATCTGCAAAACGTTGGCAAGATCAGGGTTTTCACTCATTACTTTAAGATGATATCTTATAAGTATACGGAGTTTTTCAACGGTATCGTCAATGCCCTCAATTTCCTGCTGGGCTTTATTGACATAGTCTTCCAGTTTTATCCGGAAAATTGTAACTAAAATGTCTTCCTTGTTACTGAAATAGTTATATATAGTTCCGTCAGCGACATCTGCTTCATTGGAGATATCCTTGATTTTGGCGTTGTGGTATCCTTTCTGCCCTATGACTTTTATAGCGGCCTGCAAAATAACATCAAACTTAGGTATTTTATCTTCCATTTTTCTTTCCCAGCTCTTTGGATCTAAGGGTAGCATTTTCCACAGCATTGATCAGTGTAGTTCTTAATGCCCCCTGCTCAAGTGTATGTATGCCCGCTATAGCAGTGCCGCCAGGTGATGTAACCATATCTTTCAGTCTTCCGGGATGCATTCCCGTCTCTATCTGAAGTTTTGCGGCACCCATTACGGTCTGGGCTGCCAGCTTCATTGACACATTTCTTGAAAGCCCCATTTTCACACCGGCATCACTTAAAGCCTCTATCATCATAAAAATATAAGCCGGGCCGCTGCCTGACAAACCTGTAACAGCATCCATTTGAGTTTCATCGACCACGACAACTACACCAACTGCGCTGAATATTTCTCTTGCAAGCTTTAAGTCGTCTTCAGAAACATTGTCTCCGGGACATATTGCAGTGGCACCTTCCATAATAAGAGCCGGAGTATTAGGCATTGCCCTGATTATTTTCAGATCATTGCCGGTGAGGCTGTCTATGTATTCCGTTGAAATTCCTGCAGCTATTGAGATTACCAGTTTACTTGAGTCAAGCTTTTCATCAATTTCAGATAATATTCTGCTCATTATCTGCGGCTTCACGGCCAGTACAATTATATCGCAATCCTCAACAACTTTTTTATTATCTTTAAATACCGTATTAATACCATATTCAGATTTAAGATTATCAAGTTTCTCAGGATCGATATCACTCGCAAAAACGGACTTTTCCTCAACGAGACCGGCTTTTAATATACCCTTGATTAAAACCGAAGCCATATTCCCAGAACCAATGAAACCAATCTTTTTACTGCCGAACATTTGACTTCTCCTTTATCCAGTTACTGATAGCATTAAAAACCAATTGCTGCTTTGAGTTTTTACTGAGGGTAAGTACATGCATATCTTCTTTACCCTCAACCAAAAATTTCTTTTTATCTTTTGCTTTGATATTTTTAAAATATCTTAAAACTCCCCTGTAGTCAACAACCTCATCCTCTTTTGCCTGCACCAGGAAAATGGGTGAGTCATAATCATACAGATTCTTTTTAACATATTTCTGTGTCAGATAAAGCTGATACATTCCTTTCATCGGCCAGACATCGTAAAAATAACCTGCATAATTGGCGTCAAAATCTGATTTCTTGGAGATATTATTAAAAAACTTTATTAACGGTATAAAGCGAAAACGCCAGTCCTTAATTTTAATAGCAGGATTCAGCATAATTATCCCTGAAACTTCGTTATAATAACCCACAGCTGAAGCCAGGAGACCGCCGAGGGACTGCCCCACTACAAAAACCTGATCAGAGCTGTTTTTCAGTGCATAATAGCCGAATTTCAGCGATTCATACCAGTCTGCATAACTGAACTCGTTAAGATTTTCAGGTGCTGTACCGCTGCCGGGCAGCCGAACAGAATAAGTACTGTATCCGAACTTGTTAAGATAGGCTGAAAGCTCGTGCATTTCATAGGGGGAGCCTGTAAAGCCGTGTATCAACAGAATTCCGACGGACTTATCATTTCCTTTCGTATAAAGAGGTAAATTCTCATCCAGCTTCACCCCTTCAGCATAGCTTCTTTTAAGGTCAAGTTGGTACAATTCATCTGAACTCACATTATCCAAAGCAACAAAAGGTTTTAGTTTTTTATCCATATCAGTAACCAAACCAACAGCCAGAAATATTAAAAGTAAACCAATAATCCAGGGAAGTATAAACCACCTGAAGATCGTCTTTTTTTTGTTTGTATAAATACTCAATTTTCTTCACACACTTGCCTGAATTTTTCAATATTTACACAAGTGATATCACTTTGCATTATAAATTCAAGGAAACATGAAAGCTTATCAAAGACTTTTTTGTCTATAACATGCTCAATTTTACAGGCATTTTCCTCCGCCAGCTCTGAGTCAACGTGAAGCACATTCTCAAAAAATTCTCTTATCGTTTCATGCCTTTTGTATACTTCACGGGCATATTTCATCCCGGTCTCTGTTAACGTTACTTCACTGTACTTGTTATAATTTATATAACCGCCTTCCGAAAGCAACTGTAATGCATTGGTAACAGAAGATTTTTTCACACTAAGTTTTTCGGAAATATCTTTGGACCTGGCAGATTTTCCTTCATTTTGTAAAATAAAAATAGTCTCCAGATAATCTTCCATGCTTGTTGAGAGTTTTCTGTTTTGCATAATATCTCCTGAAATATTGTTAGTATACTCTAACTCATTTTAATTTCAAAAACAATAAAATTTCATTCTGATGTGCCAACCACTTCTCCAATAACAAATATACCAATTTACAAATTTACTACTCAACAAATTACTACTTCTCGATCTCCCCACCTCACTACCTCCCCATGTCACTATCTTCTTATCTCACCAATAAATAGAGATAGCTCTAAAAAAAGTGAGGGTGCCAAAATCCCTTCTATAAGTTCACAATTGTAACCGCCGTCCCGCCTTCTTTTGGTGAGGCTTCCTTATAAGAGTTAACACGGACATCATCTTTCAAATATTCCCTAAGTCCCCTTTTAAGAGCTCCCGAACCTCTGCCGTGTATTACAAATATCTCTGAGATATTTGCCAGAATAGCTTCATCTATAAATTTATCAACACTGTCCCAGGCTTCATCCACCGTTTTCCCCACAACGACTATTTCCCTTTTCACCGCTGCATTTGGAGGAGTACTTACTTTCACATTTTCAGAACTTTTCCCTGTTGATTCAGCGTTTTTATTTATTTTCCTGCCGACAATGTCATTTTTATTCATCTTCACTTTAATCCCGCCCATATCGACATACACCCTGTCCTTGTCAACATCGAGTATCTCCGCCTCTTTGTTGTACCTTTCCAGGAAGACGGTATCGCCCTTACTGATATTTTCAACGGGCTTATCGTGTTTTTTGACTTTATTTAACTTCTCCTCTGTAGCTTTTATATCTTCATCCAGCTGCTTTTCCGGATAGACCGGTTTTTTACTTTTCATTTTTCTTTTTAACTTTTGAAGCAGCGAATAGGATTCTTCAAGAATTTCTGATTCTTTCATTCTAAGTTTTCTGTTAACCTCTTTTTCCCTTCTTTCAATATCCTCTTTTTGTTCCTGAAAATTTTGTTCCCGCTGTCTCAGTTCAAAAGTCCTGCGCTCAAGTGCAGCCTTCTGCTCATTCAGTTCATCCAGTTTAAATTCAGCCTGGCTGGAGTTTTTTTCAATAATGTTTTCCGCATTTTTTATAACAGTTTCATTAAAACCGAGTTTTCCGGCGATAACGAGAGGATTTGATTTTCCCACCACGCCGGGAAGCAGCCGGTATTTCGGCATAAAATTTTCATAATCGAAATCCACTGAATAGATAATTGCTTCTTTATGTTTTAGTGCATAATTTTTAACCTCTGAAAAATGCGTTGTAACGACAATTTTTGCATTCTTTCCAAGCAGATATTCTATTATCGATACCGCAAGGGCAGCACCCTCTTTAGGTTCGGTGCCTGTCCCCAGCTCATCCAGAAGCACCAGACTGCCTTTATCTGCTTCATCCAGGATATTTTTTATATTCAGCATATGGGAAGAAAACGTACTCAAATCCAAAATAAGTGACTGTTTATCACCTATATCTGCAAACACAGAATTAAAATCGGCCATTTTAAGAGCTTTTCCAAATACCGGCAGCCCGCATTTGGCAATAATACAGTTTAACCCGGCGGATTTCATTGCGGCGGTTTTACCACCTGTGTTAGGACCTGTGATAACGACCAGATCGTTATCATGTCTCAGCTCAAAATCGATTGGTACAGACTCATTTTCTTTTAACAGATATATAAGCGGGTGATGTACACTGTCAAAAATAACATCATCACCAAATTCAGGAAATGCGTACATTTTGTTTTTGTAAAATTTTGCCATTTCAAAATAGTATGCAAACTCGGTGTAGGCATTTACAGTGGTCGTTACCTCATATATGTGGGACTTAATGGCATCAAGCAGCATCCTGAGTATTTTAAATACTTCATCACTTTCCCTGCTTTTGAGATCTTCGAAATCGTTATTAAGATCGATAACAGTAGTAGGTTCAACATAAAGAGTCTGGCCGGTATTGGAGGATGAATAAACAACACCGGAAAAATACTGTCTGAAATTTGATTTAACCGGAATCACAAACCTGCCTTTTATTTCCTTAATCACCTGTTCCTGTACAAATTTATCGGAATTTCTGCCAAACATTAATTTATTCAGGCTGTCTATCAGACGCTGTCTTGTAGTTTTCAAAGAGGATCTTATCTTTCTGAGTTCAGGGGTGGCGCTGTCTTTAACCTTGCAGTCATGCGTTACTTTTTTATCGATTGTTTCAATCAGATCGGAGAGAGAAAACATGTTTTTTAAGATATCTCTCAGGATAACAACATTATCACTTTCAATGAGAATTTTTTTCAACTCGGAAACTTCCTTATGAAAATCCCGGAATTTTCCTATATCCTCCACCATAAATGATGCATAAGGATCTTTCAGCCTGTAGTAAAATTCATGATATCCGGAATCATCCGGGAGGGTTATTTTTAAAATCTCACGAATGGTTAATGTTTCTCCAAGCAGTTTCTGTTTTTCTTCGATCTTTCTCAGATTATTTTCAGGATATAATGACGACAGTTTCTCTTTGGCAAATAAAGAGGTCAATTCGCTATCTGCTATTTCTTTAAACTTTTCAAACTCAAGGCTATCAGAATATTTCATAAATCTTTGGCTATTCTCTGTCGAAAGGATTTTCTTTACGAACTTCCGGTAATTTATTTAGCATACCAAACACATAAGGTGTAATTTTTATAAGTCTTCTTGATATTGCTGAATTTCTGACATTCTTGCTGAACGCAGAATTATCCGGAGTTAATGTCAGTAAAAATGAAAGGGCGAGCCCTGTAATAACAGCTGACTTAAAAGCTCCAAAAGCAAAACCGCCGCTTTTATCAGCCCAACCCAATTGTATAGCTTTGAAAAATCGTGCAAGCAGCTTACCTGTAATAAAAATGATAATATAGATTAACAGAAAAGCTGTTACAAAGCCCAATCCCTGTGATATTTCTTCAGATATCCCCATATAGATATAAATTTTGGATAATGGGGTATAAAACTGAAAAGAAAGTATATATCCTAAAATAAGTCCAAGCAGCCCGAAAACTTCATTTATCAATCCTTTAAACAATCCTTTTACTGCAAAAAATCCTATAACAATGAGTATTACTATATCAGTTATTGGCATCAAAAGCCTCTTTCACTATTCTGTTAACCAGCTTTCCGTCCGCTCTGTTTCCCACTTCTGCCATAACAACTTTCATTACCTGGCCGAAATATTTTTTATCTGGAGAATCAAGCTTTGAAATTTCATTATCCACAATCTTTCTGATTTCGTCTTCTGAGAGCTGCTCCGGCATATATTTTTCAAGGACTTTGATCTCATCCAGCTCTTTGGAAGCCAAATCTTCTCTGCCCGCCTCCTTGTACTGTCTTGCAGAATCCTTCCTTTTTTTGATAGCGGTCGAGACCAATTTAACAATTTCATCATCGTCAAGATCGCCGGATTTCTCTATTTCAGTATTTCTGATTTCGGACCTAAGCATTCTCACAGCTCCGAGAGCAACCTGATTTTTATCCCTCATAAACTGTTTCATATCTTCAAGTATTTGTTCTTTTAAAGCCATAAGTTGTTCCTCCTTCTCTTTTTGCCATCACACGTGCCATCATGAACAGCACATCGGACAATCTATTTATAAAAATTAATATCTCTTTGTCAATCTTTTCATGGGCTGATAGTGAGATCACCCTTCTTTCAAATCTTCTGCAGATACTTCTGCAAATATCCGCTTTTGATGCTGAAGGTGTTTCCGACGGTATAACAAAACCGTCCAATTTGCCGTATTCCTTTTCCAGCTCTGATAGAAAAGAATCAAGTGAATACTGGTTGTCCTCATTGAAATTATCAACACATTCATTCTTTTTTGTTTCAGCAGAAGAAGCCAAAACAGCATTCAATTTGTATAGTTTAATCTGAACCCACTCTATAAAATCAGCAAAATATCTTGCATCATGTTTCAGCCAGCCCAAAAACGATACCAGCTCATCACCTGTGCCATATGCTTCAACCTTGAGATCAGCTTTGGAAATCTTTTCCCCTGTAAACAGGCTTGTGCTCCCGTAATCACCTTTTCCTGTGGCTATGCTCATACTAACTCCTTATTTACAATTGTATTAAAGTTACAATACCAAATTTGACTCATTTACTTAACATCTCTGCAATTTCCAAAAGTTTTTTATCCATTTTGCGTTTGTTATTAAGAACCTTACCCAGAGGAACAAGTTCTATTTTTCTCTCTTGTAAAGCAGTCATTACACCGCTTTCGCCATAAAGAAGTGAATCCACGGCGGAAGCACCCATTCTGGTCGCCAGAATCCTGTCAAAATGTGTGGGACTGCCGCCCCTTTGAATATGTCCCAATACGGTAATTCTCGTTTCAAAACCGCCTATCATATCGAAAGTTTTTCCGAAATCGTTAGCAGAGCCCACTCCTTCGGCTAATATGATTACACTTCGGGTTTTCCCCTCTTCATATCTTTCTTTTATTTTATTAATGATATTTTCAATTTTAAAAGGGACTTCCGGAATAAGGGCAGCCTCGGCTCCGCCGCTTATTGCCGACATAAGGGCGAGATAGCCACAGTCTCGCCCCATAACTTCTATAATAAATGTTCTGTCATGTGAACTTGCAGTATCGTTAATTGTATCTATACACCATAAAATGGTATTCAGGGCGGTATCCACTCCAATAGACATATCCGTTCCGTATATGTCGTTATCTATCGAACCGGGAACCCCTATTACCGGGAAATTGTATTTATCATGAATGACCTTGGCACCTGCCAAAGAACCGTCTCCCCCGATAATAATAAGACCTTCTATACCCTGATTTTTAAGATTCTCCATCGCTTTCAGCTGTCCCTCTTCCTCCTTAAACTCAGGAGCCCGGGCGCTTCTCAGAAAAGTTCCTCCTCTCTGGATCATGTTGGCAACACATTTACTTTCGAGCTTAACAAACTGATTCTCCATCAAGCCGCTGTAACCCTGCTCTACGCCGTAAACTTCTATCTCATAATTCAGTGCAGTTCTTACCACACTTCTTATGGCAGCATTCATTCCCGGACAATCACCACCGCTTGTCATTACTGCAATTCTTTTCATTTAATCCTCCACTGAAGAATTAGCTTTATCGTAAGGAATTGGGTCTTTAACTCCGGCTTTTTCGAAACCCCTGAGACGTAAAAGACAACTGTCACATTCACCGCAGGCTTTACCTTCATTTTTATAACATGACCATGTCAGATGGAAGGGAACCTTTAGTTCCATCCCCTTTTTTATGATTTGGCTTTTACTCATATCTATTATCGGCGTTTCAATAGAAAGCTCTGTCTCCGGCTTTAACCCTACTTTCAACACATCGTTAAACGCATCATAAAACTCCTTCCTGCAGTCCGGATAGCCGCTGCTGTCCTCAGCAACAGCACCGATAAAAATTTTTCGTGCGCCGATAACTTCAGCCCAGCTTACACCTATGGATAATATATTACCGTTTCTGAAAGGCACGTATGTCCTTGGAATTTCTTTTCTATTTATATTTCCTTCTTCAATATTTTCAGTATCATCCACAAGAGAAGAGCCGCCGATTTTCTTTAAATAACCTATATCCACGACAAGTTTGTCTTTTCCGTTGAAATACTTATAAAGATCATAAAAAGACTGAAGCTCTCTATTTTCCGTTTTCTGACCATAATTAACATGTAAGAAATACAATTCATAATCCAGGGAGGCTATTCCCGCTGTTACACAGCTGTCCAACCCTCCACTCATTAAAACTACGGCTTTTTTCATAAAAACTCCATGAAATTGATAAATGTCAATTTTTTTTGTTTCTCGTATTATTATAACCACTTTGGATTTATTCAACAAGGAGTTAATGGTGAGCATGAGAAAAATTATACAGATGACATTTTTTATCTACACCGTTATTGCAGGCATATGGTTTTATATCTATATCCACGAACTGCAAAAAGGAAATTATAATATTATAAAACCTTCCTCAGTCGAGGGTTTCCTGCCGATCAGCGCCCTCTTGGGTTTGAAAAGATTTTTGCTCACCGGAACTTACGACCCGGTGCATCCTGCAGGTTTGACGATCCTGATTGCTGCAATTGTAATGAGCATATTAGTCAAAAAAAGTTTCTGCAGTCATATATGCCCTGTGGGTTTTCTTTCAGAACTTATTTCAAATGCAGGTTTCAAGTTCAAAATTAACAGATGGATATCGGGTTTTCTTGGCAGCTTAAAATATATACTGCTTCTGTTTTTTCTGTACGTTATTTTTTATCAGATGAGTCTGCAGCAGATAGTTTTTTTCCAAAACAGCCCCTACAATAAAATAGCAGATGCAAAGATGCTTTATTTCTTTCTGGATATCTCCACAACGGGATTCATAGTTATTATTAGCTTAATATTACTAACGTTTCTTTTTAGAAATTTTTGGTGCAGATTTCTCTGCCCTTATGGTGCGCTGCTGGGTATTTTATCATGGCTGTCACCTTTTAAAATAAGAAGAGAAAAAAATAATTGTATCGACTGTAAGAAATGCCGTGAAGCCTGCCCTTCTGATATAAAAGTATACAGTAAAGAAAGTATTTTTGCAGTAAACTGCATAGGGTGCAGAGATTGCACCAGAAACGAAACAGCTGTTAGGCAGCATTGCCTTAATATGTTCAAAAACACAAAAAACAACAGTAAATATGAAAACCTATTGTCGGTGGCAGCGCCTTTAATATTTATAATCATATTTATCATTGCGTACTTTACAGGACACTGGAATTCCACTGTTTCAAATGAAGAATACGCCCGCTTTCTGAATTCAATCAGAAACCTTTCACACCCTTAATGCCGGCAGATTAATCTTTTTCAATCACCAATCTGTTTCTGCCTTCACTTTTTGCCTGATACATTAATGAATCTGCATTTGCCATAAGCGTATTCATTTCGTCATTTCTAATTTTAACGGCACCGATTGATATTGTATAATGAATGTTTTCAGCCCCGTCTAAATTCAGTCTTTGATCTTCAATTTTCTGTCTGAGTTCTTCCAGCAGTCTCACCGCATCTTTGTAGTCCACATTGATTAATATAATCCCGAATTCTTCTCCTCCCAACCGTCCGACTAAATCACTCGATCTGAAACTGGCTTCAAGCATACGGGCAAAATGTTTTAGTACTTCATCGCCAATACCATGCCCGTATTCATCATTGATAATTTTAAAATGGTCTATATCCAGCATTGCAAAGTAAGCCGGAATATCCCGCTGCCTTAAAATATTTGAAATGAGTTTACTCCCGATTTCCTGGAAATATCTTCTGTTGTAAAGCCCCGTGAGGTAATCTTTCTCAGACATATCTTTTGCCTTTTCATACATTTCATGTAAAAGATCGTTTTTCGATGCCAGTTCCCTGGATTGAAGCATAAGATTTGCATGGGCTTCCGCCAGTTTATTCTGTGATTCTTTTTCATTGCTTATATCTATGGCAAAAGAATATTTAGCAATTTTATCCCCGGGCCAGTAAATCGCCCGCTCCTCAAGTCTGTACCATCTTTCGTCAACATCATTGAATTCTTCATGAACCACACTTTTCCCGCTTTCCACTGCTTCTTTACTATACAACTCGTCAATCTTGCAAAAAATACATGGCTCATCATATCCGTATAAGACCTTATAACATTTACCGTTTACGTTAGTCCCGATTTTTTCCTTCAATTTCATATTCATATATAAAATCTCATATGAGTCCATGTCCACCACATAAGCGCAAAACGGAATCAGATCAAAAAGTTTCTTAAAAATACCATTTCCATAAGAATTCACATTCATAGATATCCCCGATGTTTTTGTATTAATAATTGAGCTACCCTCCGATATTTTTCAAAATTTTTTCAATCATTGCACTTATACGCTCTTTGTTAAAAGGTTTTAGAATATAACCGACGGCACCCGACTCTATAGCGCTTACAATCATCTGCTCCTGACCGTGTGAAGTAACTACCATTACCAGAGCTTCCGGATTCTTGGCCAAAATTTGTTTTGTGGCTTCAATACCATCCATATCAGGCATTGTAATATCCATACTGACCAAATCAATCTTATTAGGATCGTACTTTTTAATTGCCTCTTCACCTGTCTTGGCAGTATCAACTACTTTATGACCCAATGATTCGTAAATTTGTATCAGCTTTTTATTAATAATTGAAGAGTCATCAACGACAAGAATTTTTAATTTCTTCATAACTAACTCCTGTTATCGGTCTGGTTAATAAATAAATGTGAAGTTTGCCCACGGACGTCACAATCTTTGAACTGTAAAATTCAGTATCCTCTTTATTGATTAAATTTTTCCTGCCTCTGTGAACAACGGGAGGGGAAAGTTTAATAAGAGATTTTGCACTTTTGAAATCTCTCAGAGAATTACCTATAATCATATTCATTATCTCCCCTGCGCTTTCCTCTTTATACAATTCAACTTCGCTATCATCAATATCAATCCCATTAATAAATTTTTTAAAGATAAACTCAAAGAGTTTTTTTTCATAGCTGAATGCAAAAACGGAAGGCACATACCCCCTTAAAACAATGAAGGAATTGAGATAATCTGGATTTATTTTTACAATATCTTTCATATAAGTGGTGGTTTTAAAAACCTCCAGATTAAATTCCTCTTCCAGCAGCCTAACACAATTTTCCGTAACCAGATCAATGATTTTCATAAACCCCGTATTAACCATGCTTACTCCTTCATGGGTATCTTTATAAAAACTTTTGTGCCCACACCCTTTTTGCTGACAATATCAATCGAACCTTTCAGCTTCTCCACTTCCATTTTCACCGCCCCAAGGCCGGCTCCTCTGCCGGTGTAGCTGTCCACCATATCACTTGAGGTTATACCGTTTTCAAATAATATATCATATTCATTGGCCCGCAATCTTCTGCCGAGTTTTTTACCCAGATAATTCAAATCCACACCGTTACCATCATCGGCCACTTCTATCACAAGAAAGCCTTCAATCTTTACAGCTTTGCAATGGATCCTTCCTGTTTCACTTTTACCTTTTGAAACGCGTATTTCCGGTTTTTCTATTCCATGAACTACTGCATTTACAATAACATGGTAAAAAACATTAAAAAAATCCCTGAATTCTTCGGGATAAATTTTCAGATCAGGATCACAAGCAATAATATAGTCTACCACTTTTTCTTCCTTTTCCGCCACCATATCCACAACTTTTCTGAATCCTTCTAGATATCCGGATAAAGGTACCTTTAAAAGTTCGGAAAGTTCTCTGTATAAATCTGTGTCCACCCGCTTTGCTTTTTGTTGAATGTGTTTAAGTTTTTCCATATCAACTTTAATCGATGCGTTATCAAGGACGTTTTCCCCGAGATTTTCTTTGAGAATGTCCGTGTCTTTTTTCAATGCATTTCTCAGTCTTGATGTATTAATATTGAGTTTATTTTGCTGCTTACGAAAGAAATTCTGGATATATGTTTCCTCATCATGAATAAAATTTGGAATGTTAATAAAGCCTTTCTGCAAAAAATTTCCCTTGAAAGTATGAAGCTTTCTGTAAACAACATCAACACTGTATGAGTCAATATTTTTACAAAAATTTAGAAAATCATTAATAAGCTCTCTGACTCCATACTCATCTTTTACATATTCAACAACCAGGTTAAGCTTTCTCCTTTCATCTTCCACTTTGCGGCTTAGATTCTTCCTCTCAGTAATATCTCTCATTATTAAAACAATGGCATTATTTTTACCCAATCTGAATCTCAGTGCATAATGCTTATTATTAACCTCAGCCTCACCGGGAAGCAGATCGATCATAATCTCCTTCAGAAATTTCTTTTCCTGATTGAAAATACTGTTAACAACCCTCTGGAAAAACTGTCTTTTTTCCCTGTCTTCAGGAAACAGCAGTTTATGAATCTCTTTGTCTTTTATGTCTTCACCGAATATATCAAAACATTCCTTTGAAAATTCACTGTCAATCATCATGTCGGGATTAAACCGAAGAAAACCTTCACCGGAACTATTTAATAAAAATGAAACTTTCTCTTTGCTTATTATAAGGTCCCGGGATTTTTGCTGCATCCTGTCTTCCAAATCTTTAATATACGTTTTTAACTTTATCTCAGTTGACATCCTGTTAAAAATCCTCTTGAGGGTTCCTATTTCATCATTTTCATCAACCACAAATTTTGTATCATAATCCCCCTCTCCTATTCTGACAGCACCTTTCGTCAACTCCCTTACAGGTTTTATGATACTTTTGTCTATATACAGCGCAAAAAAAGAAAAAATTAAAATTGTTCCCGCAACCACAAAACCGATGGGTATTATTATATCATTTACAGCAAATATTTCGTCTAAATCCACCATGGATAAAACGACCCAGTCAGTTTCAGGTAAAAAAGATAGTGCAACAATCTGAGACCCTAAACCTTTACGTATAGATTCGGTAAAGATATCACCCGGATTTTTTACAGCCTTAGCCAGCAGGCTTTTTATTACGAAATTCTCATTTGAAGTAAATAATGAAAAAATATTTTTATTTACCGACACAGTGGTTTTATTGTCTAATGCACCTGCAAATATACTGCCTTCTCTGTTTAATATAAAAGTAGATACCCCTTTTTTCGATGAGTTGACAATTTCTTTCAGGTAATTACCAATTTGTATCTTTGTGCCCACAACCCCTTCAGGCTTTCCATTATATAATACAGCTGCACTAATCCAAAGCTCAGCATTATCATCAGCTTCTTTATCAACTCTAACATCGTACTTGTTATTATGCTCAAATAAACCAAAGTATTTTTCAGCTGCCGGGCTTTTCGACTTAATGGTTTTTGTATAGCTTACAGAAGTGCCGGTTGTCTGTTTATCAATTAAATAATAATGCCCCGAATCACGGGATATTATATAAACACTGCCGGATCTGAAAAACTCTCTGTATCTTTTAAGCTCCTTTACTGCAGAAATCTTAAGAGGTGCATTATATTCATATTTAAGCCAGTCAATTATATACTTGGAAGAAGCAAGGGATTTTACCAGAGTCAATTCACTCCCGATAAATTTATTGATTTTTTCTTTTTGTAAAGAAACATGCTGTTTGGCAAAATCGGAGCTGAATTTATTGGCAATTGTATTCCGGGTTTCTTTCCACAGAAAGAACCCCAGAAGAAACAAAAGACAAATTGCCAGAATAAAAAAAATGAGAAATCTTTTTCTTATACCCTTCAACATGTTTTAGAATACCAGCAAAAGGGAAATTGGTCAAATTGAAAGAATAGTTGAATTATTATATTTATTAGATTACGTTGCATTTTTTAAGGAGGTATCGATGGATTACAAATTGTTAAGCGAAAACGAAATTGAAAATTTTCCGGAAAATTTTAACAAAAAACTACAGAATGCAAAAAATGCATTAGAAAAGCTTAAAAATGCTGAAGACTTATCATATAAAGATTTTATAAGACCTTTTTCAGATATAGTTCAGGATTTGCATAAGCAGTTTACAAAGTTATCCCATCTAAACTCGGTCAGTAATACACCTAAAACACAGGAAGCTTATAAAAAAACGTTGCCGATGGTGACAGAATTTTTCACCGACATCTCACTCGATGAAAATATCTATAATATATACAAAAAAATAAATTCAGAAAATAATCTCAGCAAAGTTCAAAAAGTCGTTATTGAAAAAGGAATAAGAGATTTTAAACTCGCAGGGGTTCACCTTCTCGAAAAAGAAAAAGAGCGTGTCAGGCAGATAAACCTCCGTCTGAGCGAATTGGGCAACAGTTTCTTTCAAAACATACTTGATGATACAGACAAATTCAGCATAGAAGTTGAAGAGTCGGTACTCTCTGAAATGCCGGAATCAGAAAAGCAAGCTGCAAAAAAAGGCGATAAATACATATTTACTCTTCAGATGCCGAGTTTCATAGCATTTATGACATACTGCTCAGATCGAAAACTAAGAGAAAAGATGTACAGAGCCTTTATGACAAGGGCACCTCAAAATGAGGAAATCATAGAGGAAATTCTAAGTCTCAGATATGAATTGTCGCAAATTCTCGGATTCAATAATTATGCAGAATTATCCATTTATGACAAAGCTGCTGGTTCTGCCGAAGAAGTTATCGAATTCCAGGAGGATTTAGCGGCAAAATGCAGGCAAAAAGCAGAAAATGATTTTACAGAATTACAGTCGTTTGCACAGAATTATAATATAGAAAACCTCCAGTCATATGATTTAATGTATTTTTCAGAAAAGCTGAAAAAGGAGAAACTGAACTTCAGCGAGGAAGAATTAAGGCCTTATTTCGAGAAAGATGCTGTAATTGATGGACTTTTTACCTTTTTGCACAAACTGTTCAATATTGAGTTTAAAGCGATAAAGGCTGAACTGTGGCATGAAAAAGCCCGCTGCTACAAGTTATATATTGACGATGTTGAGCAGGGCACTCTTTTTATGGATCTTGAAGCCAGAAAAGGGAAAAAAGACGGAGCATGGATGAACGACTGGATAACAAAATATATAACAAGCAGCAATGACATTATTTTGCCAAAGGCTTTTGTTGTGGCCAACTTCCCTCCCTCTTCCGAAAACAACCCTTCTCTGCTCAGGCACAGGGATGTGGAAACACTTTTTCATGAAACAGGGCACGCTCTGCATCACCTTTTAAGCAACGTAAAAGAATTTTTTGTAAGCGGAGTAAACGGTATTGAGTGGGATCTGGTGGAATTTCCTTCCCAATTACTGGAAAACTTTGCTTTTGAACCCGGGATATTGAAAATGTTCGCCAGACATTACAAAACCGGAGAAGTTATCCCTGATGAGCTCATTGATAAAATTGTAAAAAATAAAAATTTTCACTCCGGTATGGGTTTTGTCAAACAGCTGAAATTCGGTCTTTTTGATATGTACATTCACATGCGTAAAATGTCAGCGGAAGACGTGGAAAAAACCCTGGATGAAGTCAGAGACAGGGTTGCCGTTATAAAGCCGCCGGAATATACAAAATTCCAGAACCAGTTTGCCCATATTTTTGCAGGCGGATATGCCGCGGGATATTACAGTTACAAATGGGCGGAAAGGCTGAGCGCTAACGCGTTTTATGACTTTCTGGATAACAATATATTTGATAATGAATTTGCGAAAAGATTTTTAGAAGAGGTCTTATCCTTGGGCGGATCGGCTAATTTTGAAGATGTTTACGAAAAGTTTTCAGGCAAAAAGGTTGATAACGCGTCACTTCTCAAACTTCATGGAATTATATGAAAAAGAGGTAATTGAGGTAGTTAAGGTATTTGAGGCAGGTAGAGGTAGTAGAGGTTATATAAATTTTGTAGGTTATTTGTGCTGTGCTTTTCTTTTACAAAATTTCAAGCTCGATTAAAGATTAATTATTAGCCCTCTCTACCTATACCTTAACCTAAACCTTAGTTCTTAGCACTGATTTACTCAGAAATATATCCTTCATTTTTCAGTTTTTCATAGTGCGCATTGTGAAGAACCTTTGCCTCTTCGGCATCTTTATACCCGTAGATCATACTTTGAAGGGAGCCCTTAATTGCAAAGGCACCCATATAAACATGCACAATGAACATAGCAAGCAGAGCCATTCCGAGAAAGATATGTATCATTGCTGAGATGCGCAGTGTATCTGTTGGACCGGCAAAAAAGTACATAATATAACCTGTCACAGCCATAACAATTCCGCCTATGGTAGCAAGCCAGAACCATACTTTTTGACCGGCATTAAATTTATCCGCCTTGATAATTTTTTTGGATTTACTCAAATATCCGCCCATTACCAGAAACCACTTTATATCGTAAAGTTTAGGTATAGCATCTTTGACCCATAATACAAAAAGAATCAGGGCATCCACAGCAAACACAATGGCGACAATACCATGGGTATATCTTAAGAACCTTATGAAAGCTCCGCCGCCAAAAAGATTTCCGTAAATCATGGCAAGTCCCGATAATAGCATAATCACAAAAGTAACAGCAGCTATCCAGTGTATCACCCTTCCCAACAAGCTGTACCACGGGATTTTCTCACCACTATGCGTAAACTTAAACGCACCTATTACCAAAAAATGAAGCAGAAAAATCAGCGGGATGGCTATAATAAGAACGGTATAGATATTTTTAAAATATTTTTCCTGTAAAACAGTAAAAGTCTGTCCGTATTTCTGCCAGTCACCGGTAAAAACCTCATTAAATTCTTTAAAATAGGCTGTACTGGAAACAGCGCCATATGATTTCGTAATAGACGGCTGTTGGGTCTGGGCAAATATAACCATTGCTCCGGCAAGAAAAAGCACAATGAGTAAAACTGTAAATATTTTTTTCATTTTAACGCCCCTTATACCTAGTTGCAGCCAAGAAAGTAATAAGCCCAAAAAGTATATTCATCTTTTGGAACCGGGGCTTCAGGCCCGCCATAACTACAACGATGCTTTAGAATAATGTGTTTTCATTTTAAGGCTGAGCACTTAAAATTTAAGTACTTGGCATCCTGTGTTATTAAAAAGGAAGACGGCTGCTGAAGCCGTCTTCCTTACTATTTTTTATTATAGGCTCTGGACCAACCCCAGGCATTAGCTCCTGAACCGCGTTTAAATACCCTTTCTCTGTAGATGTCCGCTACTTTGTCGCCGTCACCTGCCAAAAGAGCCTTAGTAGCACACATTCCGGCACAAAGGGGAACTTTACCCTCGGCAATTCTGTTTTGCCCGTACAGCTTTTTCTCTTCTTCGCTGAAGTTTTCCACAGGACCGCCGGCGCAGAATGTGCATTTATCCATAACTCCTCTGGCTCCAAAACTGTTCCCTTCCGGAAACTGAGGTGCTCCGAAGGGGCAGGCAAAAAAGCAGTAACCGCATCCGATGCAGGTATCTTTACTCAAATTAACTATACCGTCGTCCCTCTGATAAAGTGCGTCCACCGGACAAACAGCTATGCACGGTGCATCAGAGCAGTGCATGCAGGCCACGGAAATACTTTTTTCTCCGGGCTCGCCTTCATTAATGGGTATAACGCGCCTTCTGTTAATACCAACAGGTACGTTATGCCCTTCTTTACAAGCCACGGCACAGCCGGCGCAATCTATACATCTTTCAACATCACATAAAAATCTCATACGTGCCATAATACCCTCCTAATCCTACGCTTTGCTCATTTTGCAAAGACCGGTTTTGGTCTCCTGCATCTGAGTCACAATGTCATAGCCGTAATTGGTAACCACATTAGCCGCTTCGCCGAGAACGTAAGGTTTGGTTCCCTCGGGATATTTACCTGCCCATGAAT
>Ga0208561_100025_pt1 | contig 41413 bp, 39 predicted proteins | sample Shrwel1BS1Day9_FD_187536 | JGI IMG/M metagenome (GOLD analysis project Ga0208561, IMG submission 187536) | Subsurface microbial communities from deep shales in Ohio, USA - Utica-3 well 1 S-1-Day9 (SPAdes) (version 2) ... | reverse complement strand
TTTCCGGGGTTGTTCCCGGACGACCTGGACCAGCAGATGCGGGGGCTCTACAACTTTGCCCGGAGCTATTCCTGGCCGGTGCTGGTGGGGTTATCAATACTGGCGGGCGTGGGCGAAGAACTGCTGTTCCGGGGCGCGGCCCAGGGCTGGCTGTTGCAGCACACCGGGCCCTGGACGGCGGTGATCGCCGCCTCCGTGCTGTTCGGCCTGGTGCACTACATTTCCTTCACTTATTTTGTCATGGCGACTGGCTTGGGTCTGATTCTGGGTACGGCCTATCAGCTCTCAGGCAGCCTGGGAATGGTGATGTTCTGGCACGCCGCTTACGACATGGTGGCGATTTTCTGTCTGCTGCGTTTTCCGCACTGGTTTGGCGTGACACCCCGCCCCTGACGACCTTTCTTTGGAGGCCACCTCAGCTTTTGGGGTGACCTTTACGCCATTCAAAGTTCTCCAGTTCCACGTTGATGGCGTTGGTGGAGATCTGGATTTCCCACAGCGAATACACCAGCGACAGGGACAGCAGCACCAGGCTGATGCCGAAGGCGATAACACCCGGGGGTTGCAGCTCCAGGAACAGCAGGAACATCGACACCGTGCACAGCAGGAAGCTCAACACGCCGAAGGCCTGCATGCGTTTGGTCAGCACAATACGCTTGCGCAGAGCGGAAAGCTGGCGCTCGATCAGCGCGTGATCTTCCTCGGTATCCATTTCCTTGAGTTTGCGAATGAGCTGGGCCAGCACCAGGAAACGGTTGGTGTAGGCCAGAAGCAGCAACGAAATCGCCGGGAACAGCAGGGCCGGTGTGGTGAGATCCAAGAGTAAATGCTCCTTTTACGATTGACGTCTGTGCGTGTGTTGCAGCGCCCGTGTCATGCGTTCCATGGTGCCCCCGCCATAACGCCAGAAGTGCCAGTATAACGGCACTTCCAGGTATTGGTCCGGGGCAATGGAGACGAGCGTGCCGGCATCCAGTTCGGCGCGGGCCTGTATTTCGGGAATCATACCGTAACCGAGGCCGGCCAGTGCCATTTTCACAAACCCTTCCGAGGAAGGACATAAGTGATGTGGGAAAGCGTTGCGGAAACCGCATTGGGCCAGGAACCGGTGTTGCAACTGGTCATTGGGGCCGAACACGATGGCCGGGGCGTGGCGCAGGGCGGTTTCGGTGAGCCCCTCGGGGAAGTAACGGGCCACGTAGTCCGGGGTTGCCAGCGGGCGGTAGATCATCGCGCCCAGCGGCAGGCAGCGGGCTCCGGCCACTGGCTGCGGGCTGCTGCACAGGCAGGCGGCCACATCGCCTTCGCGCATGCGGCGCAAGCCTACGTCCTGATCTTCAATCACCAGATCCAGCAGCAGGCTCTCTTCCTGGCAGAAATCGGCGATGGCGTCCGCCCACCAGGTGGCCAGGCTGTCGGCGTTCAGGGCGATGCGCAGGCGGGCCGAGGGTTCGGTGAGCGAGGGCAGGGTGCTGGTCAGGTCCCGTTCCAGCAAGCGTACCTGCTGGAAGTGATTGAGCAGGCGCTGGCCCACCGGCGTGGCCTTGAGTTCGGGGCTTCGGACCAGCACCGGCTGGCCCAGCCGAATTTCCAGGGTGCGCAGGCGCTGGGAGATGGCGGATTGGCTGATGCCAAGGGCATCGCCGGCCCGGTCAAAGCCGCCGTGTTCCAGTACCGTGGCGAGGGCTTCGAGCAGTTTGTAATCAATCATAAGTAGAACTTATGCGGCATTAGCAGGATGAATTTCAAGTATACACGCCAGGCGGTATGCTGCCCGGAAATTTCAGGGAGGTGAGCATGCTGGAGAGTTATCTGACAGGGCTGGTGGTGTGTGGCGGTATCATTATTGCCATCGGTGCCCAGAATGCCTACGTGCTCGGCCAGTCGATCCGCCGGGAGCACCACTGGTGGTCGGCCGGGCTGTGCATGACCTCCGATGTCATTCTCTTCACCCTGGGCATGTTTGGTGTGAGCGCGGCACTGATGGCCATGCCCCAGGCGCTGGAAATCCTGCGCTGGTTGGGCGTGGCGTTCCTGGGTTGGCTGGCACTGCAGGCGCTGGTGCGGGCCGGGTGGGGGCGTGTTGCCCTGGAAACCGATAACGCTACCCAGCGCAGCGTCAAAGGCGTGGTGTTCACCACGTTGGCGGTTACGTTATTCAATCCCCAGGTCTACCTGGATACCCTGCTACTGATTCCTTCCATCGGAGCCCAGCAGGAAGACGCGACCAGCTTCGTGGCCGGTGCCAGCAGTGCTTCGATAATCTGGTTCAGCGGCCTGGCCTGGTTTGGCTCCACCCTGGCGCCGATCCTGTCAAAACCCGCCGCGTGGCGTGTGATTGATGGGCTGATCGGCCTGATGATGGCGGCCATTGCCCTGCAGCTGGCGATTGCCGGGTTGTAGAGGTTTGCTAGCGGTTGGGCAGGAACCGGCGTGCGCTGCTCAGGCGGTTCCGCCAGTAATACCCATTAAGCTCCGATTCGGTAACGCCAACCGATGAGGACGCGTGAATAAACCGGTTATCGCCCATGTAGATGCCGGCGTGTTGCTCCTTACCCTTGATGCGGAAGAACACAATGTCGCCGGGGGCGATGTTCTCCGGTGATACCGGCTGGCCCTGTTGCAACATTTGCCCAGTGGTGCGCGGCAGGCGACGATTCAGCCCTTCCCGGTAGGCGGTGTTGATAAAGCCGGAGCAATCAAACCCGCTGCCGGACATGCCGCCGTATCGGTAGGGCGTTCCCTGGTAGCGCTCGAACACCTGCCAGAGTTTCTGTGTGGTTTCCGAATTGCTTGCCGAAGCCGTTGGTGCTGATTGTCGGTCGGTCTGGCTGTGGTGCATCTGGCCGCCACCGGCGCAGCCGCCCAGTATCAGCGTCACCAGGGCCAGCGTAAGGAGATTGGGCAGGCGCATGGAGTAATCCTTAACAATTTGTATAGTTTCCACTTTATTACGCCGGGCGGGGATTGTCAGGTTACGGTTCGTAGCTTTTGTTAGGGAAATTGCAGGTTAAAGACAAGAAAAGGGCCGGCGGACCGGCCCCGTGAGGATTACTTTTCAAGCAGTTTGAAGAATTTCGCGAGCCAGTCCGGGTGAGCCGGCCAGGCGGGGGCGGTGACCAGATTGCCATCGGTAACGGCCTGGTCAACGTTAATGTCGGCAAAGCTGCCACCGGCCAGTTCCACTTCCGGCTGGCAGGCCGGGTAGGCTGAACACTGGCGCCCCTTGAGGACCCCGGCTGCTGCCAGCAGCTGAGCCCCATGGCAGATTGCTGCCACCGGCTTGTCGTTGTCGAAGAAGTGGCGAATCAGGTCCAGCACGTTCTTGTTCAGGCGCAGGTATTCCGGTGCGCGACCGCCGGGAATGACCAGGGCGTCGTAATCCGCCGGGTTCAGTCCCTCAAAATCCGCATTCAGGGCAAAACGGTGGCCCGGCTTTTCGGTGTAGGTCTGGTCGCCCTCAAAATCGTGAATGGCCGTGGCAACCGTGTCGCCTTCTTTCTTGTCCGGGCACACCGCGTGAACCGAATGGCCTACGGCCTGCAGTGCCTGGAAGGGCACCATGGTTTCGTAGTCTTCGGTGAAATCACCGGTGATCATCAGAATCTTCTTCGCGCTCATGGTTTCTCCCTCAGTTGGTCGGGTGAGTTTCAGAGTGATTCGGAGACTCTCTAGAAACATAGCAGCCGGCGTGAAAAAGGCAGCCGTGAAGAAGAAATCAGTGCTTGATGAATTACTGAGATTCCGACTCCACTTTTTCAAGGAACCGTTGGATATCCTCGAACGCTTCTTCGGCCTCCGGTAATTGCTGGCGAAACATGTGCCACACATGCACCAGCCCGGGCCAGATGTGCAGCTCCACCGGGGAGCCGGCATTCCGGGCACGGGTGGCGTAACGCCGGGCGTTATCCAGCAGTAGTTCCTGGTCGGTGGCGTGAATCAGCGTGGGCGGCAGGTTGGCCAGGTTACCCCGAAGCGGGGAGGCCGACGGGTTTGTCGGCGATAGCCGGAAGGCGAGCATGGTCAGCCACCAGCTAAGCCATCTGGGAACCTTTCCAATGGGGCCTGCCATGGGGCCCAGCAGGGCATCGGTGGCCAGGTTCTCGCGGTTGCTGGGTGCGGTCAGGGTGAGATCGGTGGATGGCGCCAAGGCCACGGCCGCATCGGCCTGGCGCAGGTTCTGGTCGCGCAGCCAGGCGATTAACGCCAGGGTGTGGCTGCCGCCCGCCGAATCGCCGGCCACCACCATGAACGATGCAGGTTCGGGACCATTGGGGCCGTTCTCCAGTAGCCAGCGGTAGGCCTCGCGGCAATCCTCCATGCCGTCCATGAAGCGGTGTTCCGGCATCAACCGGTAGTCCAGGGAGAACACGGCGGCGCCGGTTTTCTGCGCCAGTCGTTCGGTAATCGCGCGGTGGCTTCGCGGGCTGCCCACCAGCCAGCCGCCGCCGTGAATGTAAAGGATGCGTCGGGTGGTATCGGCGCCGGGAGCCAGTACCCACTCACCCGCTGGCTGGCTCTGGGGGCGAATCTCAGCGGTGATCTCCAGGTCGTCGTTCAGGTGGTCCATGAAGTGGCGCAATGCTTTCAGCTTGGCCATGCCCTTCATGGGCTTTACGGTCTCATGAAGTTCCCGAATCTGGGCCAGTACCTGTTTCAGGCCCTCGGAGGGCGACTGTTCGCGCACCGGGTGCCGGTTGTTATCCAGATAGGAAAGATCCTTGATGTGAAACAGAAACCGGGGGGCAATGGCCAGAATAGCCACGATGACGACAATGATTCCGACAATTTCCACGCTGTTCTCCTGAATTTTCCTTCACGCTGGCCAGCAAACGACCTTGGTTTTACCAAAACATTCGGAATGCCCTGCACTTCCTTGCGGCGGAAATGGCGTTGACCGCGAAGCGGCCTTTTGTGGTTCGGCTCTGCTGCTCGATGTATTGCTGAACCAGCCAGAGCGGAGCACCGCAGACTTCCTACCCTGTATGTAATTGGTGACAAGGACCAAATGCGTGTGGAGGATAAATAACGCAGCACCTGCCCGTTCTGTCGGTTTTTTTCGTGTCTACAGACCGGTTATACTCGAAAACATGAAACAGACCAAGACCCTCAAGGTTCGCGTGAAGGACACACACGCCGCCGACCTGAGCCGCATGGCTCGTTGCGTGAATTTCGTCTGGAACTACCTCAACGAACTGTCTGCCCGATCCATCCGGGAAAAGAGTCTATTTTTGTCTGCCTACGACATGGATCGCTATACCAGAGGGGCGAGTAAAGACTTGGGATTGCACTCTCAGACGCTCCAAGAGGTGTCGCGCGAGTACGCTACCCGCCGCAAGCAATTCAAGAAGTCCCGTCTGGCGTGGCGCAAGTCACGCGGCGTGCGCCGATCTCTTGGCTGGGTGCCATTCAAATCGGGATCGGCCAAATGGAAAAACGGGCAGGTTACCTTCAACGGCCAATACTTCAAGGTCTGGGACAGCTTTGGCTTTAGCCAGTATAAGTTTCGCTCTGGCAGCTTCAACGAGGACGCCCGAGGTCGCTGGTACTTCAACGTAGTGGTTGAGGTCGATGTTCAGCCGTCCGCCGGCCAAGGTGCGATTGGTGTCGACCTGGGGCTGAAGGACGTGGCGACCTGTAGCGATGGCGTGACGCTGGAGAATGGCCGTTTCTATCGCGACCTGGAAGACAAGCTGGTTATCGCGCAGAGGACTCGCAACAAGCGCCGTGTGCAGGCGATCCACGCTAAGATCAAGAACCGTCGCAAGGATGCCTTGCACAAGTTCTCCCGTCGGCTGGTTAATCAGCACGGTGAAATCTTGGTGGGTGATGTTTCACCCACCAAGCTCGCGAAGACCCGCATGGCCAAGTCGGTCCTGGATGCCGGCTGGGGCCAACTGAAGAGGATGCTGGAATACAAGTGCGATCACGCAGGCATCGTCTTCAGAGAGGTACGTGAGGCATACACCACCCGCACCTGTTCATCTTGCGGCTCGCTCAGCGGACCACGGGGTGTCAATGGGCTGCGAATAAGAGACTGAGAGTGCGTGGAGTGTGGTGTGCTCCACGACCGGGACGTGAACGCGGCCCGGAATATCCTCAGTCTCGGGACAGGACGTTGCCCTCCTGTAGTGGGAATCACGTCTCTATAGGGAGGTGAGGACGTCAAAGTTTATGCCCATAGGGTTGTTGTCAGCCAGTCAACAAAACTGATTTCAAAGGAGAATTCATGAGCACATCCAATGTTGTCGTGATTACCGGTGCCAACCGGGGCATCGGCCTGGAGTTGGCAAAACACTATGCCCGCGAAGGCCAGCAGGTTATTGGCGTGTGCCGTCAGTCGTCCGATGAACTGGCCGAAGTCGCAGCCGAGGTGGTGGACGGTGTTGATGTCACCACCGATGCCGGCATCGAGAAACTGAAGTCCGCCCTGGCGGGCAAGCAGATTGGGCTGCTGATCAATAACGCCGGGCTGATGCAGAACGAAGAGCTGGGCCAGATCGACTTTGATTCCATTCGTACCCAGATGGAAGTGAACGCCTACGGCCCGCTGCGGGTGATTGATGCGCTGCTGCCGCAGCTGGGCGAAGGCAGCAAGATCGGCAACATCACCAGCCGCATGGGCTCTATCGCTGATAACGATTCCGGCGGCAAGTATGGCTACCGTGCCTCGAAGGCGGCCCTGAATGCCTTCGGCAAATCCCTGTCGGTGGATCTGAAACCCAAGGGCATTGCTGTTGCGCAGTTGCACCCGGGCTATGTGCAGACTCGCATGGTGAACTTCGGCGGGTTTATCTCTCCGGAAGAAGCAGCCCAGGGGCTGGCCGAGCGCATTGCCAACCTGAACCTGGAGAACAGCGGTTCGTTCTGGCACAGCAACGGTGAAGAACTGCCCTGGTAAGCGGGGCGTTTAAAAGGAGTGACCGGCCATGCCCCGTGTCTTTTTCGGCCTGGAAGTGCCCGACACCGTCAAGAAGCGCCTGCTGGCGCTTCAGGGGCCGGTGAAGGGTGCCAAATGGCAGAACCGCAACCAGTTGCACCTGACTTTGGCCTTCCTTGGCACGGTGAACGAGGAAAGCGTGCCGGACCTGTGTCAGGCCGCCGCCGGTGTTGAGGCGCCGGCATTTGAATTATTGGTTGCCGGGCTGCACACCTTTGGCCAGGCCGAGCGTCCACGCAACCTGTGGGCCGGCGTTTCCGGTGACGAAGCCTTGAGAGACCTACAGCAACAGTTGGCTTCGCAGCTGGCGGAGGCGGGCTTTGAGTCAGGACATTCCGGGTTTCAGCCCCATATCACCATTGCCCGGTTCCGCAAGCAGCCAGGTTCCGTAGCCCCGCTATTGGATGAACACGGCGATGAACGCTTCGGGCCCATGCCGGTCACCGAGTTTGTACTGTTCGAGAGTACCCCCGGGCACTCGGGCTCCGTCTATACAGCGATCGAACGCTTTCCGCTCGCCGGGCCGCTTGACGAAACTGGGACTCACGACCAATGATGAGGACAGACTCTCGCTGGTTGTGAGGTAGGTATGTGCCCACCCTTTTCGGACCCTGATCAACGCCTTTACGTTCGTAACGCCACCCTTGCCGATATTCCCGGCATTATCGCCCTGAGTCGCCGTGTGTATGAAGGCACGGGCATGTATGGCTATACCCGGGGGCCTTTGACCGGCCAACTGAACACCTTCCCGGAAGGGCAGTTCGTTGCCATGCTGGGCGACGAGGTGGTGGGATATTGCGCCACCTTCCGCATTGCTGGGGAGATTGCCCTGGCCCCGCACGACTGGACATCGATCACCGGCAACGGCTACGCCTCGCGCCATGACCCGGAAGGTGACTGGCTCTACGGCATGGAAGTCTGTGTGGACCCGGAATGCCGTGGCTACCGCATTGGCGAGCGCCTGTACAACGAGCGCAAACGCCTCTGCCAGGATCTGGAACTACAGGGGGTGGTTTTTGCTGGCCGGCTGCCCAGCCTGCATCAGCGACTGAAGAAGTATCCTTCGGTGGAAGCCTATGTGGAGGCCATCAAAAGCAAGGAACAGAAAGACGCCGTGCTGTCGTTCCAGCTCCACCAGGGTTTTGAGATTCATGGGTTGATTCCCCACTACCTGGATGCCGATCGGGATTCCCTGGGCTATGGCATTCACCTGATCTGGCGCAATCCCAAGGTCGCCCGGCACGAGGACAACGAAAAGCCCAAGCGGTACGGGCATCGCATGCCGGACACCGTGCGCATTGGCACCGTGCAGTACCAGCAGCGGCCGGTGGCCTCGTTTGCTGAGTTCAGTGAGATTGTTCGCTACTTCGTGGATGTGGTGTCCAACTACAAGGGCGATTTCGTGGTGTTTCCCGAGCTGTTCACCCTGCAGTTGTTGTCTATCGAGGCCCGGCGGGGCAGTCCGGCGGAATCCTTTGCCGCCGTCACCCATTATGCCGAGCGTTATCGTGAGCTGATGCGGGACCTGGCCCTGCGCTACAACATCAACATTATTGCCGGCTCCACCCCGGTGCGGGAGGAAGACGGCTCCATTCGCAACATGGGCCATGTATTCCTGCGCGATGGGCAGGTGTTCACCCAGCCCAAGATTCACCCCACCCCCAATGAAACCTACTGGTGGAACGTGCGCGGTGGCGACCGGGTCAACGCCATTGAGACCGACTGCGGCACCATCGGGGTGTTGATCTGTTACGACGCGGAATTTCCCGAGCTGGCCCGGCATCTGGTGGACCAGGGTGTGAGCATCATCTTCGTGCCCTTCTGTACCGATGAACGCCAGAGCTACCTGCGGGTGCGTTACTGCTGCCAGGCCCGCGCGGTGGAAAACCAGGTGTACGTGGTGATGTCCGGCAACGTGGGTAACCTGCCGGAAGTGCCAAACATGGAAATCCAGTACGGCCAGAGCTGCATCCTCACGCCCTGCGATTTTCCCTTCGCCCGGGATGGCATCGCGGCGGATACCGACGCCAACGTTGAGACCGTGGCGTTTGCTGACCTGAGGCCGGAAACCCTGCTGACGGCCAGGAACAGTGGCACGGTGAAGAACCTGCAGGATCGCCGGCACGACCTGTACAGTGTGAACTGGCGCGGCGAGTAGCGGCCGGCCGTTCCTTGTGCGGGAGTGGTACTTTTCGCTGGGTAGCACTGGCGGCCCGTCTCTGCCATATTGTCCGCCGACCCGTTGCCTCTCAAAACAATAAGTTCAGGGATTTTATGGAAAAAGCTCGTATCACCATTGTCGCCGTCACCGGCATTATTCTTTTCTTTCTCGCCAATTACCTGTTCCGGTTCCTGCTGGGGATCACCGGGCCGCTGGTGTCACTGATTCTGGCCGCAGTGATCGCACTGCACATGGCCTTCTCCCTGGCCAAGACCCTTGAACGTGTGCCAAGCAAGGAAGAGAAAGCCCGATTCCTGTGGATCTACGGCGGCTTTATTGGCGCCCTGTTCGCCGCCTTTGCCGGCTGGCTGTTCCTGGGCGAAGGGCTGGATGCGGTCACTTTTGCCACCTTGTTCCTGCATTACCTGCCGTACCCCGCGCTGGCCCATGTGTGCCTGTCTGAAGGCGTGATGGGCCGGTTTCTCAAGAAAAAAGGCGGGTCCTGAACCCGGGAGTGCCGAGATTGACAGACTTGCGCCTGGAAGAGGTCTCCGTCGGTAGCCTGGAAAACGTGGGGCTGGATGTCGGGGCCGGAGAAGTGGTCTGCCTTTCCGGGCCCTCCGGCAGCGGTAAAAGCCGGCTGTTGCGGGCGGTAGCCGACCTGGAGCCCCACCAAGGGCGCGTATTCCTGGGCGATACCGAGCAGGCCTCCGTGCCGGCTCACCACTGGCGCAAACAGGTAATGCTGGTGCCGGCCGACAGTCAGTGGTGGTTTGACGAGGTGGGCGCCCACTTTCCCGAGGCCTGCCGTCAGCAGGTGCCCGAGGCCCTGGGCTTTGCCCCGGAAGTCATGCACTGGACCATCAGCCGTCTGTCCTCTGGCGAACGTCAGCGCCTGGCCCTGTGGCGGGCGCTGGCATTGGAACCGAGCGCCCTGTTGCTGGATGAACCCACCGCCAACCTGGACCATGACCTGAGCCTTGCCGTGGAGGAGTGGTTGCTGGCGGAAATCCGGACCCGCCAGATGCCCGTGCTCTGGGTGGCCCATGACCGGGCGCAGATTCAGCGGGTGGCCGACCGGCACCTGCACATTGTGGGCAACACCCTGGAGCCGATCCATGGAAGTGATTGATCTGGCCTGGTGGAAGCTGGCCCTGGCGGCATTGCTGATTGTCGCGCTGGCCGGTGTCAGCCTTTACGCGCGACTGGGAGTGACCCGCAGCCTGCTGGTGGCGGCGGCCCGGACCGGGATTCAGTTGGCCCTGATTGGCCTGGTGCTGGAGGCCCTGTTCGCCTCCGCGGAACTCTACTGGATTGCGCTATTGTCCCTGGTGATGTTGCTGGTGGCCGGACGTGAAGTGATGGCCCGGCAGAAGCGTCGCCTCTATGGCGTGTGGGCCTTTGGCGTGGGCACCGGGGCGATGTTTGTATCGTCCTTCGCCGTGACCATTCTGGCATTGACGGTCATTATCGGCCCCAGCCCCTGGTATACCCCGCAATATGCCATTCCATTACTGGGCATGATGCTGGGCAACACCATGACCGGCGTGGCGTTGAGCCTGGATCGCCTCAACGACTCGGTCTGGAGCCAGAGAGCGGTGATCGAAAACCGATTGATGCTGGGCCAGAGCTGGCGCGAGGCCATGGAAGGCATTCGGGTGGAAGCCATGCGCAGTGGCATGATGCCCTTGATCAACGCCATGGCGGCAGCCGGCATTGTCAGCCTGCCGGGCATGATGACCGGTCAGATTCTTGCGGGCAGCCCACCGGCGGTGGCGGTGAAATACCAGATCCTGGTGATGCTGCTGATTACGGTCGGGACCGGCTTCGGGACATTGATGGCGGTGAGCTGGGGCAGCCGCCGTCTATTCGACGACCGCGAGCGGCTGCGCTTGGACCGGCTAATCAAGACAGAACATTGATTTGCGATGGTCTCCGCAAGTTATTTGTTGTTATAGTATAACATTTATGGAGGCCCAGCCCGATGCCTGACTCGTCCCGCACCATTCCCACCAACCTGATCCTCGGGTTTCTCGGTGTTGGTAAAACCACCGCCATTCTTGATCTGCTCAAACAGAAGCCGGCGGAGGAACGCTGGGCGGTGCTGGTGAACGAATTTGGTGAAGTGGGTATTGATGGCGCCATGCTGGAGGTGGAGGGTGCCTTCGTCCGGGAAGTGCCGGGTGGGTGTATGTGCTGCGTGGCGGGCCTGCCCATGCAGATCGGCCTGAACCAGCTGATTCAACGGGCCCGGCCGGACCGTCTGCTGATTGAACCGACCGGGCTTGGCCATCCGTCCCAGATTCTGGACACACTGACCACTGAACATTACCAGGACGTGCTCTCGCTGGGGCCGGTACTGACGCTGGTAGACCCGCGCAAGCTGGAAGATCCCCGCGTGCTGGAAAACGTGCACTTCCGTGACCAGGTGGCCGCGACGGATATCCTGGTGGCAAATAAGACTGATCTCTGCAGCACCCGGCAGTTGGCCGCCTTCGACCGCTGGGCCAGTGAACTTGATCCGCCCAAGCAGCACGTTTTTCACACGCAACAGGGCCAGCTGGCACCGGCTTGGCTGGATGGCCGGGCGGATTCCCGGGCGGTGAGCACACCGCACGCGCATCAGCACCACAGCCCACGAGAGGTGGCGCCCGCCCCGGATATTCAGACAAAGCCCTGGCAACGGGTCAGTAACCAGGGCCAGGGACATTTCAGTCTGGGGTGGCGAGTTCATCCGGATGTCGTGTTCGATGAAAACCGGCTGATGGCGCTGGCGGGCGATGAACGGATTGTCCGGTTCAAGGCGGTGGTGAACACCCCGGAGGGCTGGCGGGTCATTAACGTGGTGGACGGTGCGCTGTCGGTCTTTGATTCGGAGGCTCGGGACATGAGTCGCATTGAGCTGATCAGTGCCAGCGAGCTCAACGCCGATGAGCTGGACCGTGCTATTCGCGTAGCGGCGGGACGGAGTACTCTGGATGAGTGAGCTGGCCCAATGCCCGGTGTGTCGGGTCTCGAGGCTGCTCCCGTTTCGTCGCGTGGGGGATCAGGTTTACCTGCGCTGCCCGAACTGCGAGGCCACGGTGATGGCGCCCGAATCCCGACTTACGGCCGAGGATGAGAAAGGCATCTACGAGCTGCACGATAACGACCCGGCCGATGCCGGCTACCGTCGTTTCCTGTCAAAGCTGGCGGAGCCTTTGATGGCGCAACTTCCAGAGGGTGCCCGAGGCCTGGATTTTGGCTGTGGCCCGGGCCCGGCGCTGGCACGGATGTTCACTGAAGCCGGCTTTGACATGGCGCTGTACGACCCGTTTTTCCACCCGGACCCGACCGCACTGCGTGCCCGCTACGATTTCATTACCTGCACCGAGGTGGTGGAGCACCTGCACCAGCCGGCTGAGGTGTTTGACCAGTTGGACGGCCTGCTCAAACCCGGTGGCTGGCTGGGGATCATGACCTGCTTTCAGACCGACGATGCCCGTTTTGACAACTGGCACTATCGCCGGGACCCAACCCATGTGGTGTTCTACCGGGAAGCAACCTTTGAATGGCTCGCGAGCCATTACGGCTGGCGCCTGGAGATTCCCCGCAAGGACGTGGTGTTACTGCAGAAACGCTAGTGTCCCGTTTGGTGGATTCATTGACGGGACATTAGTCCGATGGGCAGGTTGGTAATGCTGGGCAATCGCCGGCTGTTGAAGACCCGACTGGCTGAGGTTCGTTACCGAACACATCTGGCGCAAGGCTTCCAGCGCAGGCTTTGGCTCGCAGGGCCATGGCTTCACAGCCCTGGGCTTCGAGCGTGTAACCCAGGTTGTTCCATGCGGCGGCAAAGTCAGGGAACTGTTTGACGGCGCGGAGGAAATGGTCGGTGGCTTCTTCCACCCTGTTCTGGCTAAAGGCCAGATTTCCCTGGGCCATGATGGGTGTCGGGTTGTCCGGCCATTTTGCTTCGGCGGTCTGGTAGGCGCTTAGGGCTGCGTTGGAGTTGTTGCTCGCCTCCAGGTCATGGGCGGCCCGCAGGTAGGGCAGTCGTTGGGCGGTTGCCGGGGCCTGTGTCGGAGGCACGGTCACCACGGCCCAACGCTCGGCCCGGTCCCAGGTGGCCATGAATGCCTCGTAGGGCATGGCGTATCGCTCCAGGGTGCCGGTGTTCAGAATCAGGGTTTCCTTTTTCCGGTCATAGCCGGTCACCACGGCAAAGTGCCATTGTGGCCACCAGTCCAGTCTCAGGTTTTGCAGGATCAGCACCGGGTTGCCCGCGGCCACTTCTTCTAGTACCGCACTCAGTTCCGGTTCCAGCGGATACACCAGCATGCCATGGGCCCTGGCGGTGGCGACCATTTCGACCTGCAATGAGCCTTGCCGGCCGGGAATGAAGACTTGCTCTTTCAGCCCTTCAGGGCGGGTGTCCAGACCTCGATGGTTCAGCATGGTGGCCAGGGCAGCGGGGCCGCACTGGTATTTTTCCTGGGGGAAGAACGGGACGTCGTCCACCAGTACCGTTGATGGTCGTTCGGTTGAGTCCTGAGTCGAGCCTGTTTCAGGCCAGGGGGGAGCGGAAGCGCAGCCGGCAAGGAGGCTGAGTGCCAGAATGGCACCCAACCCCCGGGCTAGATGACGGTGAATCATCTCAGGGTAAATGCTTAGCGTATGCAACGAACGAACGGGAAGATGTCGGTTGCACAGAGCATGTCGGTAACGATGAAGACCACAAAGAACAGCACGATGACGCCAACAACGCCTTCACCGGCTGGTGCTTGTGCGAGTTGCTGTTCAAAGTCCGCCAGTTCTGCGGGCGTCAGGTTGTTGATGCGTTCCGCCACAGTATCCTTACTGACGCCCAGCTCGGAGAGCTTGTCCTGAACTTCCTGTTTTTCCAGCATATTCAACAGTTGCTGCCGGTCCAATTGGGTTTGTTCCTGCTGGATCATATCGCCGGTGCTGACCATGGAGGCATTGGCAACGCTGGAAAAGGTGGTCGCCATCGCCAGTAGGGCAATCATAACGATTGAGACTTGCTTCAGATAAGCGCGTAGTTCAGACATTTCAGACCCTCCTCGGTTCTGTGTTGAATAAAGCGTAGGCAGAGTCAGTTGATGGTTCAAATTACTGAGAATCAATCCGAACTCTGCCCGGGAGGGAGCGGAGTATGTCAGGCGCTGACAAGGCGGTCTGTGACCAGTTCCGAAAAGTAGGTCAAAACCTTGCTTGCCGCCGGTGCCGGGGTGACCTCGGCAAGAAGCTGGGGCGCGTCCAAACCTTCTTTATCCAGGTCTGGCGTTTGCACTTCAAGATAAGCCTTCATGATCTGGTCGGTGAATTCGGGATGGAATTGCACGCCCCAGGCGCTGTCGCCGACGCGAAATGCCTGGTGGGGCTCAAAGCTGGAATTGGCCAGCAACACGGCTCCGGGTGGCAGTTCCAGCACGGACTGCTTGTGCGTCAGCTGGGCGGGGAACTGCGCCGGCAGGCGCTGAAAGATCGGGTCGTTTTGAGCGGTATCCAGCAGGGTGACCTGTTTGGTACCGGTGTCCCGGCCATCAGGATGAAATCCCACTTTGCCGCCCAGGGCATGGGCCAACAGCTGGTGGCCGTAACATACGCCCAAAACCGGTACCTGTGCTTCCACCGCTTGCCGCGTCCAGGCGGCGGCGTTCTCACTCCACTCGGCCCGTTCACTGACCATGGCTGGCGAACCAGTAATCACAACGCCGTCCCAGTCGGTTGGCTGGCCCGGGGGAGTCTCGCGGGTGACATCCACAACCGTCAGGTCGAGCTGATCCGAAAGCCCCCGCACGAACCAGGCGTCAAAGTCGCCGTATTGCTCCCGGATTTCCGGGTAGGTGGTGCCGGTTTTAAGAATCAGCACCTTCGGGGCCTGGTCAGTGGTCGGGGCTTTCATGCAGGGCTCCTGCTATCAGTCGTTGGCGGTTTCTTCCTGGGGCAGTTCGGCGCTGTGGTAAACGTTCTGCACGTCGTCCAGGTCGTTCAGCATGTCCATGAACTTCTCGAACAGCGGAATATCGTCGCCTTCCACCGGGGTGGTGGTCTTGGGCAGGAACTGGATTTCGTCGACATCAAACTCGATGCCCTCGAACGCGTCTTCCAGGGCCTGTTTGGCTTTGGCGTATTCGGTGTTCGGGGTAAAGACGGTGATCTTGCCGTCTTCTTGTTCGATGTCGGTGACATCCACGTCCGCTTCCATCAGGGCTTCCAGAACCGCTTCTTCATCGTCGCCGGCGAAAGCGAAGATGGCGCAGTGGTCAAACATGTGGGAGACGGCACCCGGGGTGCCAATCTTGCACTTTGTTTTGGTGAAGGCCAGGCGGACATCGCCGAAGGTTCGGTTGGGGTTGTCGGTCAGGCAATCGACAATGACCATGCAGTTGCCCGGGCCGTAGCCTTCGTAGCGGGCCGCTGCGTAGTCTTCACCGCCGCCGCCCTTGGCCTTGTCGATGGCCTTCTCAATAACATGAGCCGGAACCTGGTCTTTCTTGGCCCGTTCAATCAAACCACGAAGGGAAAGGTTGGCCTGGGGGTCTACACCGCCGGATTTGGCGCAAACGTAGATTTCACGCCCATACTTACTGTAAACCTTGGTTTTTGCCGCGGCCGTTTTGGCCATGGACTCTTTGCGGTTCTGGAACGCTCTGCCCATCGGTGGTGCCTCTCGGTTTTCCATCAAAAGAACGGATTTTACTCAACCGGGAGGCATTGGAACAGGGCTATTGTGGTTTGAAGGGAGGAAGAAGGTGTTTCCGCGTCCTTGCGGAAACAAGGGGACAAGCGGTCAGGCGTAATCCACCGGCTGGCGGTAGTTATCCTGAGTGACCAGGTCGATGCCACAGTCCACGCTGGCGACCCAGTTCAGGAACTGGTCCACCATGGCCGGACCTTCGAAGCGCTTGCCGTGCTGGGGTACGATGGCCTGCACGTCCATTTTCCGGACCATGTTGGCCCACAGCTGGCAGACACGCTTGGAGGCAATGTAGCGACGGTGGAAGCCGATCATGGTCGGGATGTGTTCTTCGAAATTCTCAACCGGTTTGTGGTCGTCTTCGCCGCCCAGCGATGCGCCCAGATCACCGGAGAAGAGGATCTTGGAGACCGGATCATAGAACTGGAGATTACCAACCGAGTGCATGAAATGGGCGGGCAGGCACTGGATAAAGGTATCGCCAAAGTTCACATTGATGCCGCCATCCGGGACACTGATAATGCGGTCGTACACGCTGCCACTGAGCTGGGTGCTCACGTAGCTGGACACCAGGTGGGGCAGGAAACGCGACCAGAGCTTGGAAGTCACGATCTTGGCCTTGGTGTGGATGATCCAGCGGTCAATGGCACCGATAATGTCCGGGTCCTGGTGCGAGGCGAAGACAAAGTCCATGTCCCGGATGTTCATGTAGCGGGAGGCTGCCACGGAGAGTGGGGTGTAGGTCAGGTCACCGCCTGGATCAATCAGGGCTTCGTGCTCGCCGTCAACGATCAGGAACTGGTTGGACTGAACGCCTTCACCAGTAACGAGGGAATCAAACATCAGGCACTTATGATGTCCATCGTCAAACAGAACAATCGGTTCAGCCGCCATTAAATTCTCCTGCATTAATAGAAAGCCGGCGTTACGGCGCGAGTGAAAAGAGCCGGATATTGCAACTCGGAGCAGATTACAGAATCACGCCGGGGCACCTTTTGCTGCAAGTCAATTGCAGTTTGATAACACATAAGCTCAACTCAAGAGTGGGGGCGGGGCTTTTAAAACCGGTCGCTAGAAAAGGGTAGGTTTAGTGAATGGATGAGCAAACGCCGGAACACAAAGACACTGGGGGTGAGAACCTCAGGAAGCTCGCCGCAGAGCTGAGCACGCCTCTGTATGGGATTTTTGCGCTGGGCGTTCTCTACACGCTGTATCTGGCGCACCAGATTGTGTTGCCGATCACTCTGGCGATCATGACCAGCCTGCTGCTGTCGCCGTTGGTGAAAAAGGCTCGCCGTAAATGGCACATTCCCCGGGTGGTGAGCGCTTTGGTGCTGGTGTTGCTGGTGCTGGCGGGCATTGTGGGGCTGGGGGCTGCGGTTACCGCGCCTGCGCTGGAGTGGGCCGAGCGTGCGCCTCAGGGCCTTTCGCGGGTACTGATGGGCGACAGCGAATTCATGCGTCAGTTGGATCGGGTCAGCCGCTCGGCCGAGGAGGTGGAGCGGTCCGTGGAGAAGTTGTCGGAAGAGGATCAATCTTCGCCAACGACTGTGGTACTGAAGACCGAGTCCTGGCGCAGCCAGCTGATATCGAAAGCCCGGAATGGCATTTTCGGGCTGGCGCTTGCGCTGTCCCTGACTTATTTCCTGTTGGTCAGCGGCGATCGGCTGATACGCAACTTCATTCAGCAATTGCCTCGCCAGCACCGGAAAACGGTGCTGAGAATCACCCACGATTCCCAGCATTTGATAGCCCAGTTTTTGGCGGTGTTGACCCTGAACAACGTGTCCGTGGGTTTGCTCACCGGCCTGATCTGTTGGGCCATTGGGCTGCCTGACCCCGCAGTCTGGGGATTGGTGGCTGGCCTGGCGCGGTTTATTCCTTACCTGGGTAATGTGTTGACCATCAGTCTGTTGACCCTGGTGTCGGTCATTACCCTGGATAATCCATGGATGATGGCAGTGGCCCCGCTGAGCTTTATCGGCCTGGTGATACTGGTGGGGCTGTTCCTGGAGCCCTGGATTCACGGGTTCCGCATGGCCATTAACCCGGTGGTCATTTTTGTTTCCATCTTCTTCTGGGGCTGGCTCTGGGGGCCGGTGGGCGTTCTTCTGGCGGTGCCCCTGATGACGGTGATTCAGGTGGTGCTGAAACAGATCCCCAAGCTGCGCCCGGTGTACAAGGTGATTGCCCGATGAACTGGCAGTTACCCGAAATACCCTCCTGACAGGCCGGCAGATCTTTCCTATCCTTTGGTAAATCCTGACGCCGACAGTGACTGGATGAACCAACACGGAGGCACTTGTGTCGAAGATTCCCGAAACCATGAAAGCCATGGTGCTGACCGGTCATGGTGGCACCGACAAGCTTGAGTATCAGGAAGTACCGGTACCGGAGCCGGGCGCCGGACAGGTGCTGGTTCAGGTAACGGCCACGGCGAAGAACAACACCGACCGTAAGGCCCGGGAAGGCCTGTACCCCACGAAAAAGGGCGAGATGACCTCGTTCCAGATGGGGGGCAAGCCCACGCTTGAGTTCCCTCGCATCCAGGGTGCGGACATTGTTGGCCGTGTGGTTGCCGTGGGTGAAGGCGTCAGTGGCAGCCGGATTGGTGAGCGGGGGCTGCTGGATTTCAACCTGTATGCCAACGAACGCACCGACATCAACCTGACTCCGGATTATTATGGCCACGGCGCGGATGGCGGGTTTGCCGAATACGTGGCGCTGCCGTCCGACCAGTTTCATCACATTCCCAACCCGGATCTGGCCGATGCCGAGCTGGCGTCCATGGGTATGTGTTCGTACCAGACTGCCTTCCATATGCTGACCTCCGCCAATGTGCAGGCGGGTGAACACGTACTGGTGACCGGCGCCAGCGGTGGCGTGGGCACTGCGCTGATTCAGCTGTGCCGGATTATCGGTGCCATTCCCTACGCGCTGAGCCAGAAGAGCAAGGCAGATTCGCTCCTGGATCTGGGCGCCGAGGTGGTGCTGGATCGCAGCGACATGGACACGTTTTTGGACCGGGTGAAAGAAGCCACTGGCGGCCAACCGCTGGATGCGGTGATGGACCTGGTGGGTGGCGAGATGACCGACTATTTCATTGACGCCATGATCTTCGACATGAACGCCCGCCATACCTATCCGCGCCTCAGCATCGCCGGGGCCAGCGGCGGTAACATCAGCGAGATCCTTTGGACACGGATCTACCTCTATCAGGTGCAGATTTTCGGCGTCTCCCATGGCACCCGTGAGGAGGCGGCCCAGTTGATGACCTGGATTGGCGACGGGCACCTCAAGCCGGTGTTGCATGGTGCCTTCCGTCTGTCTGAGTTGCATAAGGCCGAGGATTATTTTGTGCACCGGGGCAGCAACTATCTGGGCAAGATCGTGATCGTACCCGACGAGCAATGGCAGGAACATGGCCAACCTTTCGCCCTGGAGGCTAATTGATGAAACCGGAACTGAGCATCCAATTGATGGACACCCATGCCGGCGGTGATGTCAGCCGCATCGTGACGGGTGGCATCGATCTGCTGCCGGGCGAGACGGTTCGCGAGCAGATGGAATACCTGCGGGACGACGCCGATGGGTTGCGCCGGTTGCTGCTGGAAGAGCCCTACGGCATCCCCGAAATGTCGGTGGACCTGCTGGTGCCAGCCACTGACCCGCGCGCGGCGGTCGGCTACATCATCATGGAAGTGATGGGCTACCCGATTTATTCCGGCTCCAACACCATCTGCACCGCCACGGCGGTTCTGGAGCTGGGGATTGTGCCCAAGCAGGAAGGCAAGCAGCATTTCATGCTGGAATCGCCGGCCGGTCTGGTGAACATTGAGGCGGTGGTGCATGACGGCGTGGTGGAAGCCATTACGTGTGAAGGGCTGCCCAGCTACATCCACACCTATGAGGCCTCCATCAATGTGCCAAACATTGGTGAGGTGACCTATAGCGTGGCTTACAGTGGTGGTTTTTATGCGCTGGTGGATGCCAAAGCGTTGGGCTTTGATCTGACCATGGATGAAGAACGGGACCTGGCCCGCACAGCCCACGCCATTGTCGAGGCCATCCAGGCGGAACGTGGCTTTTCCCATTACACCCTGGGTGATGTCGGTCCCCTGCCGTTCCTGCACTTCATGGGCCCGGTGGAACAGGTGGCGGATGGTTATTACCGCTCCCGGTCGGCCACCTATGTGCACCCCGGCGTGATCTGCCGCAGCACCACCGGCACCGGCACCTCTGCCCGACTTGCGCTGATGCACTACCAGGGTCTGATCCAGCCGGGCGACAAGCTGGAAACTGTCTCCCTGCGTAACACCGGCTTTATCGGTGAGTTCACCTCCGTGCATACCGAGGGCGAATACCAGGTGGTGAAAAACAGCATCACCGGCAAGAGCTATGTGATTACCCGCTCGGATATTGTGGTGAACTGCGACGACCCGATGGTGGAATGCGATGGGTTGCATCACATTCTGTCGAGTCGGCATTCACACAATATTTCGACAGCCGGCAATAAGACGATACTGCCGGGGTAATCCCCGGCGATAGGCTTATCTAGGGGTTAGAGCAAGCGGGTAGGCCTTTCCAAAACACGCCCGCAAGTACGTCCCTGGCAGATTTTTGCTCCTGCAAAATCTGCACTTCCGCCGTCCATGGCGGTCGTAAGCTTGACTGCAGCCATCCCTGGCTGCAGACAGTTTTGGAAAGGCCTACCCGCCTGCTCATTCATCCTCGAGTAGCTGCCGGGAGATTTCACGCTGAATGGCGTGCCAGCTTCGCCGCAGGCTGCTTAACAACCACCTCCGCCACCGTATGCAACTTCTCCAGCTGGTTCTGCAGCATGGCCACCGGCCGTGAGCCTTCCAACGTCAGATTAATGTCGAAATAGTCACCGGCAGTTTCCACCGCCATGCTGGCAATCCGGAAACCGCGAATACGCACCACCTGACACAGGCGTTCGATCGCGGCGGCTTCCTGGGCCATGCGGCAGTTCAGGGTGTAGCTTGGGGCGGCGTTTTTATTGGTCGGGTTCATGCTACCTGTTCCTTCTTGGCAGTGGTGGTGCGCTTGGGTTCGTCGATCATTTCCTTGTTGCTGGCGCCGGGCTTAACGATTGGCCAGACGTTCTCTTCGCGGCTGATGGCCACGTGTAGCAGCATCGGGCCGTCGTAGGCCAGGATGGTTTCAATGCCCCGGCGGATCTGGTCGGTGCGTTCGATGTGCAGCGACGGAATATCAAAAGCCCGGGCCATGGCCACGAAATCCGGGTTGTCGTCCAGATCGATCTGGCTCTCCCGGTTGTTGTAGAACAACTCCTGCTGCTGGCGGACCATGCCCAGGCACTGGTTGTCCAGGATGATCAGCTTCAGCGGCAGGTTGTAACGGCGGATGGTGGCCAGTTCCTGGGCGTTCATCATGAACGAGCCGTCGCCGGTCACGTTGATCACGGTGCTTTGCCGGTCGGCGAACTGCGCGCCAATAGCGGCCGGCAGGCCGTAGCCCATGGTGCCCAAACCGCCACTGGTCAGATGATGGCGCGGGTGATTGAAGTGGTAGTGTTGGGCCACCCACATCTGGTGCTGGCCCACGTCACAGGCAATGATGGCGTTGTCGGGAGTGATACGGGAGAGCTGTCGAATGAAGGCGGGGCCGGTAATCGGGGCCAGGGGTTCTTCGTTATCGGCGGCCTGGAAGCCGCCGGTGGTGCGCCAGGTCTGGCACTGGGTCCGCCAGTCGTCGATGGCTAATGGCTGCGCTTCCATTTCATGGGTGAACGCGGTCAGTATGCCGCTCAGATCCCCCCGAAGCGCCACATCCGTCGCCCTTAATTTGTTGATTTCCGCCGCGTCCGCGTCAATGTGAATGGTGCGTGCGTTGGGCGCGAAACCGTCCAGCTTGCCGGTGGCGCGGTCGTCCAGCCGGGCGCCGACAATGAACAGCAGATCGCATTCTTCCACCGCGCGGTTGGCGGCCCGGGAGCCATGCATCCCGAGCATGCCCAGATCGTTCGGGTTGTGCTTGCCGGCATTGCCGATGCCCTTGAGCGTGGCTACGCCGGGCATGGCCGAGGCCTCGGCGAAGGCCCGGAAGCTGTCTTCGGCGTTGGCCAGGGAGACGCCACCGCCGCTGTAGAGCAGGGGGCGTTTGGCTTCGCGCAGCATGGCCAGGGCTTCGGAGAGGTCTGGTGTGCTGGCCGATGGGGTTTGTGTTTGCTCCGGCGTCGGGGTCTTAACGTCGGTCAGCAGGATGTCCTTGGGAATGTCGATCCAGACCGGTCCGGGGCGCCCGCTTTGTGCTAGTGCCATGGCTTCTTCCATGATGGCGGGTATGTCCTCCGCGCTATCCACCAGATAGCTGTGCTTGACTATGCCCAGGGTCATGCCCAGTACGTCGGTTTCCTGGAACGCGTCGGTGCCGATCATGCCGGAGGCCACCTGGCCGGTGATCACCAGCATGGGAATGGAGTCGCGGTGGGCGTTGGCCACGCCGGTGATCAGGTTGGTGGCGCCGGGGCCGGAGGTGGCGATACAAACCCCCAGCTTGCCGCTGGCCCGGGCGTAGCCGTCGGCGGCCAGGGCGCAGGCCTGCTCGTGGCGGCACAGCACATGCTCGACACCGACATCGTCCACCAGGGCATCGTACAGCGGCATGATGCAGCCGCCGGGGTAGCCGAAAACCGTGCCGATGTGGTGGCGGTGGAACGCGTCGAGAATGTGCTGTGCGCCGTTCATGGTCGTTTTCCCTTTTTCTTCGGTGCAAAAAAAAGCCCCCGGGACCTTTCGGTGCCGGGGGCTTTGTCGTGTCTTGTCAGGTTGTCGGTATCTGCTATCTCACCTGTCTGTCCACGCAAAAGCCCCCGGACGGTACCACGACCACCAGGACAAGCTTCACTAGGACGACTACGGCGTTGAAATTCATGAAATCGACAATCTGCTCTGAATTGATTCAAACAATGTGTGTAGAATCTACCCCAGGTTTTTAGCCGGATGCAACCCCTTTTAAAACGCGAGCCGTCAATGACTAGAGCAAAATGGAGTTCACTCGGTCTTTCCCTGCTGGTGATCGTCGCCCTCGTTGTCTGGATGGCCACCGGCGAGGTCCGGATGGCCAGTGACGAGCCGCCGCCCGAGCCGGGTCAGGAAAATGACGAACCCACCCGGGTTGAAGTACAGACCCTCCAGTCCCAGGCGTATCAGCCCTCCCTGAAACTGCAGGGGCAACTGGAGCCCTGGCAGTCGGTGATGGTCAGTGCCCGTGCTGGTGGCACCGTTGAACAACTGCATGTGGACCTGGGCCAGCGGGTGGAGGCCGGCGAGCCCCTGCTGACGTTGTCGAAGGACGGACGGGACGCCGTGGTGGAACGCTGGCGGGCAAGTGTTCGCAAGCTGGAAGCCGATCTGGCCGCTGCCCGTCGCCTGCGGTCCAACAACCTGGCAGCGGAAACCGACATCCTGGGGCTGCAGAGCGAACTGGCCGCGGCCCGGGCGGAACTGACCGCCGCCGAACTCACCCTGCAATATCTTCAGCCCAAAGCGCCGTTTGACGGTGTGATCAATGCCCGGGACGTGGACCCCGGCACCCTGGTTCAGGTGGGCAGCCCGCTGTTTGAACTGGTGCAAATCGACAGGCTCAAGGCCACCGGCCAGGTGCCCCAGCAGCGCGTGCACCGGGTGACGCCCGGCCAAACGGTGGAACTGGACCTGCTGGATGGCGGCAGTCTCCAGGGCACGGTCAGTTTTGTCGCCAATGCGGCAGACCCCGCCACGCGCACGTTCCAGGTGGAAGCGGTGCTGGATAACCCCGAACGCAAACGGGTGGCCGGTGGCTCGGCCAGCCTGCGCATCCTGCTGCCGGAACAGCCGGCGATGTTCATTTCCCCGGCTTACCTGTCCCTGAACGACGAGGGTCGTCCGGGCGTGAAATTTGTGAATGACCGGGACCAGGTGGTGTTCGAACCCGTGACCCTGTTGAGCGTTTCAACCGACGGTGCCTGGGTGGCCGGCCTGCCGGATAAAATCCGCCTGATCACCCGGGGTGGCGGGTTTGTGGCCGATGGCGAGCGCGTGATACCCGTTGCAAAATCCGACGCCCGGGACTGATCCATGCAGGCACTGATTTCCGCAGCCATGGACCGCAGCCGGACCACGCTGCTGACCTTTCTCTTCCTGATTCTGGGCGGCGTGGCGGCCTACCAGACCATTCCCAAGGAATCGAACCCCGACGTCACCATTCCCATGATCTACGTGGCAATGACCCTTGACGGCATTAGCCCGGAGGATGCCGAACGCCTGTTGATAAGGCCCATGGAGCAGGAGTTGCGATCGCTGGAAGGCATCAAGGAAATGCGCAGCACCGGTGCGGAGGGGCATGCTTCGGTGATGCTGGAATTCGACGCCGGGTTTGACCCGGACAAGGCCTTGCAGGACGTGCGGGAGAAGGTGGATACCGCCCGCAGCAAGCTGCCCCGGGAAGCGGATGAGCCGCGTGTGCATGAGATTAATGTCTCGCTGTTTCCGGTGTTGTCGATTGGCCTGTCCGGGCCTCTGTCCGAGCGGGAACTGATCACCATTGCCCGGCGGCTGCAGGACTCGATTGAAGCCATCCCCGAAGTACTGGAAGTGGAGATTGGCGGCGACCGGGAGGATCTGCTGGAAATCGTGGTGGACCCGCAGGTGCTGGAAAGCTACGGCGTGGATTTCGACCAGCTGGCGACCCTGGTCAGCCGCAACAACCAGCTGGTGGCGGCCGGTTCGCTGGACACCGGCAATGGCCGGATGGCCCTGAAAGTGCCCGGGGTAATCGAGAACATAGAGGATGTCATGGCCATGCCGGTGAAGGTCAGCGGCGACACCGTGATTACCTTTGGCGATGTCGCCATGCTGCAGCGTACCTTCAAGGACCCCACCGGCTTTGCCCGCATCAACGGCGAGCCGGCATTGGTACTGGAAGTCTCCAAGCGCTCCGGCGCCAACATCATCAAGACCGTGGACCAGGTCCGGGCCTTGATTGACCAGGCGAAGGAGAAACTGCCGGACACCCTGGACATCCGCTATATCATGGACCAGTCCGATGAAGTCCAGGATGTGCTGTCGGACCTGCTCAACAACGTGCTGACTGCGATTGTGCTTGTGCTGATCGTGGTGATCGCCGCCATGGGGCCGCGCTCGGCCCTGCTGGTGGGGCTGACTATTCCCGGCGCCTTCCTGACCGGCATCCTCGTGATCTGGAGCATGGGGCTCACCCTCAACATTGTGGTGCTGTTCAGCCTCATTCTGGTGGCCGGCATGCTGGTGGACGGCGCCATTGTGGTGTCCGAGCTGGCGGACCGGAACCTGGACGATGGCCAGTCATCCCGGGCCGCCTGGGTGGCGGCGGCCTCGCGTATGGCCTGGCCGGTGATCGCTTCCACCGCCACCACCCTGGCGGTATTCGTGCCACTGCTGTTCTGGCCCGGTGTGGTGGGCGAGTTCATGAAGTACCTGCCAATGACGGTGCTGATCTGCCTGCTGGCCTCTTTGGCCATGGCACTGGTGTTCTTGCCGGTCATGGGTGGTGTCAGTGGTGGTCGCCGTTCCCGGCAACCGGAGTCGGAAAGTCGTGCGATGGGGGTGTATCGACAGGTTCTGGCGGTATTGCTGCGCAGGCCGGGCCTGGCACTGCTCGGAGCGCTGGTGCTGATTGCGGTTATTTACGCGGCATACGCTCGCTTCAACCATGGAGTGGAATTCTTCCCCAGCGTGGAGCCGGATTCGGCCCAGGTGCAGGTGCGTGCCCGGGGGGATCTGTCGGTCTGGGAGCGGGATGCCATTGTCCGGGAAGTGGAGCGGCGGTTGCAGGGCATGCCTGAGGTGAAGGCACTGTATGCCCGTTCGATGATCAGCCCGGATAACCAGATGGCGCCGGATGTGATTGGCGTGCTGCAGTTCCAGTTCAATGATTGGTTCACCCGTCGCCCGGCCAGCAAGATCCTGGACGACTTCCAGCAACGCACCGCGGATATTCCCGGTATAAAGCTGGAATTCCGCAAACAGGAAGGCGGGCCGGCTCAGGGCAAGCCTATCGAGCTGCAGGTGAGTAGCCGCAATGGCGATGATCTGGATAACTATGTGGACCAGATTGAGGAGCAAATGCGGGCGATGGGCGGTTTTGTCGACATCGAGGACGACCGCAGCCTGCCCGGTATTGAATGGCGCCTGAAGGTGGACCGGGAAGCAGCGGCCCGTTTTGGCACCGATGTGCTAAGTGTCGGCAGCGCGGTGCGGTTGGTAACCAATGGCCTGGTGCTGGCCACCTACCGCCCGGAAGACGTACGCGACGAAGTGGACATCGCCGTGCGTGTACCCCGGGACTGGCGGGAGCTTGATCAGTTGGAGCGGCAGACCATCAACACCCCTCGGGGCCAGGTGCCGCTTTCCCAGTTCGTGACCCTGGAGTCTGGCAATAAAACCGGCACCGTGGTGCGGGTGGATGGGTTGCGCACCATTACGATCAAATCGGATGTGGCCGCCGGTCGGCAAATGGACGAACTGTTGCAGACGTTGCAGGCACAGATGCCCGAACCGCCGGAGGGCATTTCCGTTCGCGCCGCCGGGGAAAACGAGGACCAGCAGCAGGCGGCCAACTTCCTGACCACCGCGTTCCTGGTGGCCATCGGGCTCATGGTGCTGATCCTGCTGACCCAGTTCAATTCCCTGTACCAGACCCTGCTGGTGCTCTCCGCCATTGTGCTGTCCACCGCCGGGGTGTTGCTGGGCCTGCTGCTCAATGGTCAACCGTTTGGCGTGGTAATGGTGGGCATGGGCATCATTGCCCTGGCGGGGATCGTGGTGAACAACAACATCATCCTGATCGACACCTTCAATCAGATGAGAAAAGACGGGCGGCCTGCGTTTGAGGCCGCCCTGGAAACCGGGTGCCTGCGTTTCCGGCCGGTACTGCTAACGGCTGTGACCACCGTGCTGGGGCTGATGCCGATGGTGCTGGGGATAAACGTGGATCTGTTGTCTCCCAGCCTTGGGCTGGGCGCGCCATCCACCCAGTGGTGGACCCAGCTCTCCAGTGCCATCGCCGGCGGGCTGGCATTTGCCACCTTCCTGACGCTGCTGCTGACGCCGGTGTTGCTGGTGCTGGGTGAGGCCGCCGGCCAGCGCTTTCGAAGGCTGACCGGCGGTGGCGGCGGGGCCGTCGGTTAGTGACGAATCCGGTCGGCCAGCTCCTGGGCTTTGTGGGCCATGGCTTCCAGTTCGGGCACAGTGCGCAGGTTGTCGTCAGCCGTCTTGTGCATGGCCTCGGAGATTTCCGCCACTTCGGTGATGTTGCGGTTAATGTCTTCACTCACGCTGGTCTGTTCTTCGGCGGCCGTGGCTACCTGGGTGGTGGCGTCATTCACGCTGGCCATGCGCTGGGTGATGTCTGCCAGGGTCTGCCGAACGGCTTCCACTGAATCACTGCTCTCCTGGGCCACCACTTCCGAGGCCTGCATGAATTCTGTGGCATCCTGGGAGCCACTGCGAATGTTGGCAATAATTTCGTCAATTTCCACGGTGGCTTCCTGGGTCTTGGCAGCCAGGTTGCGGACTTCGTCCGCGACCACCGCAAAACCGCGCCCTGCTTCGCCTGCCCGGGCCGCTTCGATGGCGGCATTCAGGGCCAGCAGGTTGGTCTGGTCCGCAATTTCGCGGATCACCTTCATCACATCGCCCACCCGCTGGCCGCTCTCTGCCAGTTTTTTCACGGTTTCGGTGGAGCTGTGAATCTGGTCGGTCAGCCGGTTCATGCTGGCAACAGACTGGTTGATTTGCTCATCGGCATGCCGGGTCTGCTGCGTGGTTTCCTCCACCTGACTGGCGACAGAAGCCGCATGGCTGGCCACATCCTGAGCGGTGGCCGACATCTCATTCATGGCCGTGGCAATCTGGTCAATGCGCTGGTGAGCGCGTTCAGACTGATCCGAGACGGTATTGGCGTTGCCGCGAATCGTGCCGCCGGTTTCTGCCAGCTGTTCGGCGTTGTGTTTGAGCATGTCGCCGGTTTCCGACAGGAAACGATGCAGGGCCCGGGCGGTATCCGCCAGTTGGCCGAGTTCGTCCGGCCGTTGCATGGTCACCGGGTTGGTGAGATTACCCTCGCCAATGTAGGTGAGCTTGCCAATCAGCTCCTGGGTGGGCCGAACCACCGAGCGCACCAGCACCAGCAGGCAGGCCAGGGTGCCCAGAATGATGGCCGCGATCAGCAGCCCGGCCATCAGCATGTTTGTGGTGGAGGCATTATTTTTGAGCTCGCCGTATTGGGATAGTGCTGTTGCGCGGATCTTGCTTGCGGCCTGCTCAATCAGGTTGGCGGGTTCGCGGTCTATGCCGGACACGGCTCTGTCACCGGCCCATTGCTGGTATCCGGACTCGACAAAGGCGTTGAAGCCTTTTCGGTAGGCGCTTCCCATCTCTCGGTGGGCGCGTTGGAAGCGGGTCAGTAACTCCTTGGCCTTGGGGTTGGTGACTTGTGGGATCAGTTTATCCAGTTGAGACTGGATATCGGATTCGGTTTCCAGGAAGCGTTGCCAGTACTTTTTACGCTGGTCGTCGTCACCGCCCCGGATGAGTACGTTTTTCCACTCCTGAACCTGAGTCTTGAAGTCGCCCAGAATGTCCTGGGTTTTGAGGGCCGTCACCATCTCCTGGCTGATCAGTTGGCCGTATTGCTCCTCGGTCTTCAGGGTCTTGCTGAAGTACACGCCGGCCACGGCGGCAATCACCAGATTGACGAGAATGATGATGGTAAGAACGCGATTCAGGATACTTTTGGAGAACCAGGTCATAGCCGCGAATCCTGTAGAAAATATGAAAGGGGCAGTATCATCCGGGCATCCGGAGGCGGTTGTTGTTGCCGCCAGTTCATTTTTTATCGGCTGTGATTGCCCATGCTGAACCCCTTGACCGAAATTTATCGCGACCAATGGCTGTTGGCGGTGCATAAACCCGCTGGATTATTGGTGCACCGAAGCCCGATCGATAAACACGAAACAGAGTTTGCGCTGCAGTACGCCCGGGCACTGAACGGCGGCGAGCACGTGTACCCGGTGCATCGGCTGGACCGGCCCACATCGGGGGTTCTGCTGTTCGCGCGGGACTCGGAAACCGCCCGGCTAGTGGGGCAGGCCATGATGGCCGGGGAAGTGTCGAAGACGTACCTGGCCATGGTGCGGGGTTGGGCGCCGGAATCCGGTGTCATTGATCACCCCTTGCGGGAGGAACCCGAGGACCGACGCAGAAAAAATGAGCCGCAGCCGGTGCGGGAGGCACTGACTCATTTCCGGCGACTGGCCACCACGGAAATACCGGTCGCCATCGAACGCTACCCAACCAGTCGCTACAGCCTGATGGAGCTGCAACCGAAGACCGGCCGCAAGCACCAGCTACGCCGACACATGAAGCACATCAGCCATCCCATCATTGGCGATGCTAACCACGGCCGTGGTCGACATAACCGCTATTTTGCCGAGCGGTTCGGGGAGGGACGTTTGATGCTGGCGGCTACCCATTTGAGTTTCCAGCACCCTGAGACGGGCCAGCCAGTCACCCTGTATGCGCCGCCGGAAGAGAGTTTCGTGCGGGTGCTGGGCGTGTTCGGGGAAATTCCCGCGCAGTGGCAATTCCTGCTCGAAGATCATTGAAAATTATCATTTTCTGCATTGATGGATATCACTTTCAATCGCCACCGGCCAGCATTATGCTGACCCTTCATTTACTGACCCGGAAGGTGTGATGGAGCTTGTGGAGCCGGTTGTCCGCGTTTTTCTCGGCATCTTTTTTCTGATGATTGGTCTGCAGTTCTCCGCGCGGACTATCGGTCTTTATGATCGAATGGGGTTCTCCCATATTAATTACGGTGGCCGTGGCCGGGCCACCTGGTGGCACCGCCATACCTTCAATGTTTTCCGGGCTGCCATCCTTTTAGTCTGCCTTATCCGCATTGGCGTGGATATCGACCCATGGCTGGGCGTTTTCCCCTGGTTGTACCAGTGGCCGGTTCTGCTGGCGGGCATGGTAGTGTTGATGGCCTCGTTTACTTTGGTGAACTACCTGCAGGCTTACATGCATGAAGATTGGCGTTCCGGAATTGATGAAGGCCGGGATGCTGGCAAGCTGCTGACTACCGGCCCCTTTGCCCGCAGCCGGAATCCGTTGTTCCTGGCGGTCATGCTGGGGCAGCTGGGGTTTTTCCTGGCATTGCCCAGCGTGTTTTCGCTGGTGTGCCTGGTGGCCGGGGTGCTGGTGATTACCCGCCAGGCCAGAGAAGAGGAAAAGGCCCTGGCGAGCCGGTTTGGGCAGGCTTATGAAGAGTATCGCCAGCGGGTGCCCCGCTGGCTTTAAACAGTGCTTTTAGTGTCCCTTGCTTCGGGCTTCCTTGATCACATCGTAGGCGTGGCTGATTTCCCGGGTCCGCTCTTCGGCCATTTCCCGCATGCTTTCAGGCATGCCACGCCCAGCCAGCTTGTCCGGGTGGTTCTCGCTCATCAGCTTGCGGTACGCCCGTTTGATCTCCTGGTCTGAAGCCTCCGAGCTTACCCCCAACACCTTGTAGGCATCGTCAATCTGCTGGCTGCTCGAGTAATTCGAGGCGCCCCCGGCCTGGCCAGCGTAAGCGCCCCGCAGCATGGCTTCCAATTGGTCCACCTGGCTTTCCGGCAGCCCCAGGCGCCGTGCAATGCGCACCAGCATGTCATGCTCTGCCGGGTGTACCTGGCCATCCGCCGCCACCGCCTGGACCTGCACCTGCAGGAACATCTGCAAAAAGGCGGGCTGGCGACCGGAATTGCGCAGAAAGCTATCCAGTTCCGCGTCCAGGTCAAAATCCGGTGCCTTGCCCCGGTTGAAGGCTGCCTTGGCGGCAGCTCGCTGGTCGTCATTCAGGCGGAAGCGCATAAACATGGCTTCCGCCATGTCGATCTCATCCTGGGAGACCTGGCCATCGGCCTTGCAGAGCGCCCCCATCACTGCGAACACGGATTCAACAAACCCACTTTGCATTTCCTGAAGACGACCGACAACCCGGTTCCTGATCCGTTTCACCAGAAATACGGCCAGGGCACCGCCAATGAAAAATCCAGGTAGGCGACCGAAGGCGTAGCCGATCAGGCCACCAATGAAAAAGGCAAGCAGCATTGAAAGTCCTTGATTCTTGTCTGAAGCGCTTACTATACGGATTTTTGCCCGGACGTTCATGGCCCGCGGTTCATTCACTTGGTGAAGACGGCTGAGCTGGATATGCTGACGGTGTGACTGGAGGGGAGCTGTTTATGACCGGGGATTTGTTCGAATCAGAAAACGAGCAGCCATGGGCTGAGCCCCGGGGTGAAGGCGTGGTCGTGTTGCGTCGTCTCGCCAGGGCTGACGCGCCCACATTGCTGGATGACATTCAAAAGATTGCCCGCCAGGCTGGCTTTCGAAACATGATCACACCGGGTGGGCACGAGATGTCTGCCGCCATGACCTGCGCCGGGGATTGGGGCTGGGTCACCGACCGGAAGGGCTATCGCTACCAACACGAGGACCCGCAGACAGGGGCACCCTGGCCGGCGATCCCTGAGAGGTTTTCACAGCTTGCAGGGCGCGCGGCCGAGGAAGCCGGGTTCCCGGGATTCCAGCCAGACGCCTGCCTGATCAACCGCTACGAGCCCGGCGCCAAAATGGGCCTGCATCAGGACCGCGACGAACGGGATTTTTCCTGGCCGATTGTTTCGGTATCCCTGGGGCTGCCCATTGTGTTCCAAATGGGTGGCCCAAAACGCAGTGACAAACCCGAGCGGATTTTACTGGAGCACGGCGACGTGGTGGTTTGGGGCGGCCCGGCGCGGCTGAACTATCACGGGGTGCTCACTTTGAAGAAGGGGAGTCACCCCCTAACCGGTCCCTATCGTTACAACCTGACCTTCCGCAAGGCGGGCTAGGCCTGCCATCAATTGCTATTGCAGCCAGGCAACCAGCAGTCCGGCGGCCAGTGACAGCACCATTGGGCCACCCACCATCAGGCCGGTCTGACGGTTCCCGATGCTCCAGGCCATGCCGGACTTCACCAGGTTGTTAACCGCAGCGGCGATGACGATGCCCACCACGGCGACGTTCATGGCCAGGTCGTTGTTGGACATGCGGGTGAGGGACAGGGTAATTGCATCCACGTCCGCCACGCCGGAGGTGGCGGCCAGCGCGTAGATGCCGGCGTCGCCAAAGCTGTTCTTCAGGAACTCACCCAGCAACAGGATGCCGGTCAGCAGGGCGCCGAAAACCAGTGCCGAGGACAGATCCAGCGGGTTCTGGCTCAGGGGCGGTTGGCTGACCTTTGCCTGCCGGGAATGTTTGCGCCAGATAAAGATGGCGGGACCATAGAGCAGCACCGTCATCACGGCCACCGGCCAGATCAGGTTGGGCAACAGGGCGGTATTGATGATCAGGCAGTAGATCAGGATTCGGGGAAACATGGTGCCACAGGCAATCAGGATGCCGGCGGCGAACTGAGGGTTAAAGTCCGGGTTCTTGTCTGCTTGCCGTGAGAAATGCAGGGTCAGGGCGGTGGAGGAACTGAGCCCGGCAAACAGGCTGGTAAAAAGAATGCCTTTGCGTGTGCCGGCCATGCGGATGGCGAAGTAGCCGACGAAGGAAATCGAGGCAATCATCACCACCATGTACCAGATTTCCCGGGGATTGAGGACACCACCCGGGCCCATTCCCTGATTGGGCAGCAGTGGCAACATGACCACGGAAATCAGCAGCAGTTTCAGGGCGGCATCCAGTTCATGTGATTGAAGCTTCTGGACCCAGCCGTGAATTTCGGCCTTGTTATCAAGAATGATGGTTGTGACCACCGCCGCTGCCGTGGCGATGACCGGATCAATGCCAACGGCTATCGCGCCAAAACAGAACGTCAGTACCATGCCCACCAGGCCGGTGATGCTGAAATTGCGAATGTGAGCCAGGCGTTCGCTGTAGGCCACTAATCCCATTGCCACCACGCAAATCAACAAGACCGGGAACGCCCAGACGGTGATCTCGTCTGCCAGCAGGGCGGAAATGCCGCCCAACAGGCCGATGAGGGAAAAAGTGCGTATGCCCGCGATACGTTCACCAGACTTCTGTTCCCGCGCGTCCCAGCCACGTTCAAGGCCAACAAGCGCGCCCAACATCAGGGCGATGGCCAGGTGAAATGTGGTCTGGTGGTTGGTCAGGAATTGGCTGGCGACGTCGTCCATGTAAAGAGTCTCCCGGGCTCAAGGGTTCGCAGGTGCTTAAGTTTGCGGCACTATAGAAAAAATGCGCCACAACAACGAAATATCATGATTCGGTGCCACAATAACAAGCATAGCGATTCCAAGGCGAGGTGAAGATGTTGCAAGTTGTCTCCTGTATTGATGATTCCCGGGCCGCACCGGCGGTATGTGACTACGGCGCCTGGGCCAGTCGCCACATGGAAGCGCCTTTGATGCTTCTGCATGTGTTGGATGAGGAGAAGTACCCCTCGGAGCCGGATCTGGTGGGCAACATTGGCCTTGGCAGCCGCGAACAGCTGCTGGACGAACTGGCGGAGCTGGACCGCAAGCGTGCCAAGCTAGCCCGGGAGCATGGGCATCATCTGCTTGATAAGGCAGAGGAGCGCGTCCGGGAAGGCGGAATGACTGACGCCATCAAGCGCCAGCGCCACGGCACCCTGACCGACTCGGTACTGGCGCTGGAGAAAGATACCCGCCTGTTTGTCATGGGATTGCACGGGGAAAGCAGCACCGATCGGGACATCCACCCCGGCGGCCAGTTGGAAACGGTTATCCGTAGTGCTCACCGGCCGATCCTGCTGGTGCCGGATGAATACTCTGAACCGCGCAGTGCCATGCTGGCGTTTGATGGCAGCGAAACGGCTTTCAAGGGTGTGGAGCTGATAGCCTCCAGCCCGGTGCTCAAGGGCATGCCGCTGCATCTGGTGATGGTGGGGCCCGACACCGCTGATCGCTGGGAGCAGTTGAAAAAGGCCGAACGGATGCTGGCCGACCTGGGTGCGGAAATCACCTTAGCGATCCGGGCTGGGGACGTGGAGCCGGCATTGCACGAGTATCAGGACGAAAACGACATCGACATTCTGGTCATGGGGGCTTACGGCCATTCCCGCATTCGCCAATTCCTGGTGGGCAGTACTACGGCGACCATGCTGAAAACCGCGGAAAAGCCCCTGGTGATCCTGCGTTGATAAAAGAGATCATTTGCCGTGATCAGTGCTTGGGGCTGCTGCGTATTTTCCCCCTGCTACTGGTTCTGGCCCTGGCAGGGTGTGCCAGCGGCCTGTCCCCGATGACTCATGAAGCGGGTTTAAAAGGAGTTCCTGTGGCGGATTCTTTCGTGCTGGAACAGCGTCAAAAGCACCTGGAACCTTACAGCCCCTATACCGCCTTCAGTCTTTTGAATACTGGGCGGGATGCGTTCCTGGTTCGTGCCGCCCTGATTGAGGCGGCCAGCCATACCATCGATGCCCAGTATTACATCTGGAATGACGACCCCACCGGCCGTTACCTTGCCGGTCGCCTGATTGCGGCCGCTGACCGGGGCGTGAAGGTTCGGGTACTGCTGGATGACATGAACGCAGCAGGTGACGACGCACTGTTTGCCACCATGGACTCCCACCCCAACATTGAGGTCCGTATTTTCAACCCGGTGCGGCCCCGCAGCGGTGTCGGCCGGTGGTTTTCTCTCCTGGCCAACTTTGACCGCGTCAACCGCCGGATGCACAACAAAAGCTTTGTGGTGGATGGCGCTGCAGGCATCACGGGTGGCCGCAATATCGGCGATGAATACTTCGACGAAGACCCCGCAGTGAACGCCCGGGACCGGGATGTGCTGATGTTGGGCCCGCTTATTGGGCCGCTGAGCGACAGCTTTCTGGCCTACTGGAATAACGGCCGGACCTACCCGGTCAGTCGCCTGTACGAACCGGAGGTGGCCCTGGATGCCGAAGCACGGGCCCGACTGGTGGCAGAAAGTACGGGCCAGCTGAGCTTTCACGCCCAACCGGCACGCGGACAGCAGGCGGCACAGGCCTTTCTTGAGGGCCGGTTCGAGGCATTGATTCCGGCCCAGGCTGAGCTGGTGTTCGACCCGCCGCCGGCAGACTTTGAGGCCCCTGCGAACACGCCACAACCCTCTGCGAAGGCATTGTATCGGTTGGCGGCATCGGCCGAGTCGGAGATTCTGATCGAGTCCGCCTACCTCATCCTGACGGACGATCAGTTGGACCTAACCCATGGTTTTGGCAACGACGAGCTCTCCGTGGTGGCTTTCACCAATTCCCTGGTCACCAACGACTTGGTGACAAACCATTCCGGCTACGCCCGGTGGCGTGAGGAAATGCTGCGCCAGGGCATGGAGTTGTACGAGCTGCGCCCGGATGCCCAGGGCTGCCGCAACTGGATTGTGGAGAACGGCGCCTGTGGCGGGCAGGGGCTGACCCTGCACTCAAAGGCCGTGGTATTTGATCGGGAAACCCTGTTCATTGGCTCGTTGAACGTGAACCTGCGGTCGATTTACCTGAACGGGGAAACCGTACTCATTATCCACAGCCCCGAGCTGGCCCAGGCTGTCGCCAGTGATATCCAAGAGGCGATTGAGCCGCAAAACAGTTGGCACGTGCGCCTGAATAACAGCGGTGATCTGGTCTGGCAAGCCAATGAGTTGACGTTTGATCATGAACCCAGGGCCGGGTTCTGGTTGCGGACCACCTCGAGGGTGCTGTCCTGGCTGCCGATTGAGAAGTACCTTTAAGCCACGGCTTCAGGCCTCGTTGCCCGCCGCCACACCCGAAGCCCAGGCCCATTGGAAGTTATGGCCACCCAGGTGGCCGGTAACGTCCACCACTTCCCCGATGAAGAACAGGTTGGGGCGCTCTTTCACCGCCATGGTTTTTGATGACAGCTGGCGGGTGTCCACGCCGCCCAGGGTGACCTCGGCGGTCCGGTAACCTTCGGTGCCGGCGGGTTTGATAGTCCAGTCCCCCAGGGTGTGGGCCACCTGTTCAATGTCGGCGTTCCGGCACTCCTGCAACGGCCCCTGCCAGCCCTGTAGCTCGTTGAAGGCCTGGGCGAAGCGCTTTGGTAGGTGCTGGTTGAGGTACTGCGCGAGGGTGGACTGTGGTTTGTCCTTGCGCAGGGCCAGCAGGTCCTCCTGGATTTTCTGCGCTGGCAGCAGGTTGATGTGTACCTCATCCCCGGGCTGCCAGTAGCTGGACACCTGCAGCATGGCCGGGCCACTCAGGCCTCGGTGGGTGACCAGCATGGGCTCCCGGAAATGGTGCTCGTGGCAGTGGGCATCCACTGGGCAACTGACACCGGACAGCGGGGCCAGTTGCTGCTTGAGCTCCGGGTGCAGGGTGAATGGCACCAGCCCGGCGCGGGTGGGCAACACCTCAAGGCCAAACTGTCTGGCAATGTCGTAACCAAAGCCGGTCGCGCCCATGGTGGGGATCGACAGGCCGCCGGTGGCCACCACTAACGATTCGCAGGTCAGTTCGCCAGCGCTGGTGGCGAGGCGATAGCCGTCTTCGTTTTCGGTGACCTTGTTGACTGAGGTCTCCATGCGGACCTCCGCGCAAGCCCATTCGCATTCGGTCAGCAATACGTTCAGCACATCCTTGGCGCTGTCCCGGCAAAACAGTTGCCCGGGTGCTTTCTCCTCGTATTCCACCCCGTGGCGGTCCATCAGCTCGACAAAATCCTGCGGCGTGTAACGCTTCAAGGCGGAGATGCAGTAGTGCGGGTTGCCCGACAGGAAATTCGCCGGCGTACTGTTCAGGTTGGTGAAGTTACAGCGCCCGCCGCCGGACATCAGGATTTTCTTGCCGGGTTTGTTGGCATGATCCAGCACCAGCACGCGCCGGCCCCGGTAACCGGCTGTGGCTGCACACATCAGCCCGGCGGCGCCGGCGCCGATGATGATGACGTCGTAGGTGTTGGAGGAGGTCGCCATCATTTATTGTTTTCGGAGATTCAACGGATTCAGCAATCCGGCCGCAATGGCCAGTCCGGTCACATCCGGTAGGCGGTCCGCGCCCAGGCGCTTCATGACCCGTGCCCGGTAAAGGTCAATGGTCTTGACGCTGACGCCGAGCTGATCGGCAATCTCGCGGCTGGTGTAACCCTGGGCCAGTGGCAGGAATACGTCTCTTTCGCGGCGGGTGAGCGTGTCGAGCAGTTCGTCGGTACTGGCGTCCGGTTGAAGCGGACGACCGTTCTGGTGCTCCTGCAGCGCCTGTTGGACGCTGTCCAGCAATAACTGCTGATTGAACGGTTTTTCGATGAAATCGAAGGCGCCGGATTTGAACGCCCGAACCACGATCGGTACGTCCGCATGGCCCGAGACAAAAATGATGGGGATGTTCAGGTTGCGCTTCTGCATTTCCTCCTGAACGTTCAGGCCACCAAGGCCGGGCATGCGCACATCCAGGACCACGCAGCCGACGTTGGTGTCGTTCACGGTGTCCAGAAACCGCCGGCCATCGCTGAAGGCCTGAACGGTCAGGCCCACGGATTCCAGTAACCATTGGGTGGATTCGAGCATGCCGGCGTCGTCGTCCACCACGCATACGGTGGCCGACTGGCTGTTGGCTGAATCAGTCATCGGGGCAGTTCTCCATACTTGCGGGCGTGTTTCGTTGTGTGTTCGCCGGGAATCGGCAGGTCAGGGTCAGGCCGCCGGTGCTGGCGGGGATTGCGTCCAGAAACCCGCCAAAGTCTTCGATGATCGAACGGCTCATGGACAGCCCCAGGCCCAGGCCCTGGGGTTTGCTGGTGTAGAAGGGCTGGAACATCTGGCGGATGGCTTCTTCGCTCAGGCCCATGCCCTCATCGGTGACTTCCAGGAGGACTTCCTGATCGTCGTTCACCCGTGTGGTGATGATGACATTGGCCAGTTCCGCCTGAATCTTGCTGCCGTTCTGGCGGGCTTCCACGCTGGCATCAATGGCATTACGGATCAGGTTGATCAGAACCTGCTCCAGCAGCACCGGGTCGGCGGTGACGATGGGCTGGCTGTCGGTCAGGCTTTCAACAATGCGTACGCGCTTTTTTTCCGCTTCCCATTGGCACAGACGGGCCACGTTGCCAGCCACCTCGTTAACGGCAATGGGCGCCATGCGTTTTTGGCCCTTGCGCAGGAAGGCCCGCAGGCGCTTGATCACTTCCGAGGCACGGTTGGCGTGGTGCACGATCTTTTCCAGTCCGTCTTCCACTTTCGCCAGTCTGGCCGGTTGGTGCTCGGCGCCCTGCAGGAACCGTTGGCTGGCGCTGGCGAAGTTCACAATGGAAGCCAGCGGCTGGTTCATTTCATGGGCCACGCTGGAAGCCAGTTCACCGAGGGTGGCCAGCCGGGTGGTGTGGGCCAGTTCCTCTGCCAGCAATCGGTTTTTCTCTTCCGAGGCCACCCGGGAGGTGATGTCGCGCGACACGCTGATCACCTCCACCACCGCCCCGGTGTAGGTTTCGCGAATGGCCCGGCTGGAGATTTCCAGATGCCGGTCCTTGCCATCGGCATGGGCGATTTTCAGGGTGAGGGTGGCGTAGCCCTCCTCACGCAGTTTGTGATGCGCTTCGGCCAGCTTCTCGGCGGCCTGCTCGGTGGCAAAAACCTCTTCCAGCGTCTTACCGCGCAGGGCTTCCGGGCGGTAGCCAAGTAGTTGCCAGGAGGCCGGGGTGGCGTCGATAAAACGGCCATCCGGTGCGTGGCGGGAAATCAGGTCGGTGGTGTTTTCGGTGATCAGACGGTAGAGGCGGTTGGAGCGCTGGGCCTGTTCGCGCAGCCGGATATCCTTGGTGGCTTCCCGGCCCCGGGCCACAACCTGCTGGTTGTCGGTGTCGGGAATGAAGCACCAGACACAGTATCGATCCCCAAAGCTGGATTCCACGTCCTCAATCGCCCGGTTCTGTGTAAGAGCGGCGCGGATCAGGTGCACGGTGTTAACGGGCAAGAGGGCTTCCGGCGAGGTGATGTCGGCGTCCGCCATCAGTTCGTTGGTGGACTGCGTAGACGCGAGTACCTGCCCCCGTTGATCCAGAATCAGCGTGGGCTGGGGGTCGTTGGGTAGCAACTGGCTGGTGTGAGGGTGCTTAGTGGTACTCATGAAGCCCTTTGCTGGTTCCTCGTAAGAATTAGAGCGCTTTTATGGTATCGTTCCGGGCGCTCATCGTTCGGCACGTATATAGTATACCTGCTAGTGTCCCGTCTGGTTAATTCGCTGACCTAATGAGCCACTGAGAGCGCTGAGAGCAAGGCGTGCTAATGAAGGTATGGTGGCCCCATATCGAATTAGCGCAACGCGGCTATCAGCGCTCTCAGTGGCTCCCGAAGGGCGTAGCTCTGGGATTCCTGGCCGGTGTTGCCAGCGCTTGATGTGGAACCACCACACCAGCACACTGGCGCCTTGGCCAGAAATCCCAGAGCTACGCAGTAGATCAGCGAATTAACCAGACGGGACACTGGCCTAACTGCAGAATTGCTTCCTCGAAACCATAGCCCGGCCAGAGAGTTTTCGTTGTGACATCCATTTATGACCAGGATCTGGAGCCCAGCAGCGCCAATTACGCGGTCCAGTCTCCCGTTGACTTCATTGAGCGTACAGCGAGTGTGTATCCGGACCATCCCTCGATTATTCACGGGGCCATCCGGTATACCTGGGCCGAAACTGGCCGGCGTTGCCGGCGGCTGGCCTCGGCACTGAATGGCCGGGGTATCGGCCGTGGCGATACCGTGGCGGTGATGCTGCCCAACATTCCCGCCATGGTGGAATGCCATTTTGGTATTCCCATGGCCGGGGCCGTACTCAACGCATTGAACGTTCGCCTGGACGCCGCCGCCATCGCCTACATGCTGGAGCATAGTGAAGTCTCGGTGGTGATTGCTGACCGGGAATACGGTGACGTGATTCGGGATGCCGTTGAACGCCTGGAGCGCAAGCCCCTGGTGATTGATGTGAACGACCCGGAATACGGCGAAGGGGAGCCGGTGAGTGAGCTGGATTACGAGGCCTTTTTGCTGGAGGGTGATCCACAGGCCCACTGGCAGTTCCCGTCTGATGAATGGGACGCCATTTCCCTGAACTACACCTCCGGCACCACCGGTAACCCCAAGGGCGTGGTGTATCACCATCGTGGCGCCTATTTGCAGGCTTTGGGGAACCAGGCGGCCTGGTCCATGGGCATGCACCCGGTGTACCTCTGGACGCTGCCGATGTTCCACTGCAATGGCTGGTGCTTCCCCTGGACGATCACCGCCATGGCCGGCACGCACATCTGCCTTCGTCGGGTGGACCCGGAGAAGGTGCTACAGCTGATCCGCCGGCATCAGGTAACGCACTTGTGCGGAGCGCCCATTGTGCTGAACGCACTGCTCAATGCCTCGGCGGAAGCCAAGGCCGAACTGAACCACGAAGTGAACGCACTGACCGGGGGTGCCGCGCCGCCGGCGCCGCTCATCCAGGGCATCGAGGAAATGGGCGTGCGGGTGACCCACGCCTATGGCCTGACCGAGGTGTATGGCCTGGTGACTCTATGTGCGTGGAAGCCCGAATGGGATGCGCTGCCGGTTCATGACCGGGCCAGGCTCAAGGCCCGCCAGGGGGTTCGTTACCAGACCCTGGCAGGCACCATGGTGGCCGAACCCAGAACCATGAAGCCCGTGCCCAAGGACGGTAAGACGCTGGGCGAGATTTTCTTGCGTGGCAACACCGTGATGAAGGGGTATCTGAAGAATCCCAAAGCCACCGCCGAGGCGTTCCGGGGTGGGTGGTTCCATACCGGGGATCTGGCGGTCTGGCACGAAGACGGTTACATGGAAATCCGGGACCGTCTGAAAGACATCATCATTTCCGGGGGCGAGAACATTTCCACCATTGAGGTGGAGGACGCGCTGTACCGGCATCCGGCAGTGCTGGAGGCGGCCGTGGTGGCTGGGCCAGACGAGAAATGGGGCGAAGTGCCCTGTGCGTTTGTGACGCTCAAGCCGGAAGCGGATGAGGTAACCGAGGACGAGATTATCGCTTTCTGTCGGCAGCACCTTGCGGTGTTCAAGGTTCCGGGGAAGGTGATCTTTACGCGCTTGCCGAAGACCTCAACCGGGAAAATCCGGAAGTTTGTGCTGCGTAATCAGGCGAAGGAAATGCAGTAAGCGACAGCGGGCGTTTGCGCCCGCTGCGCGAAGGGCGGTGCCCGGAACTTAGCGCTCCAGGTACTGCAGCTTGTCCGGCTTGCCGTCCCACTCTTCGGCATCCGGCAGCGGATCTTTCTTTTCGGTGATGTTCGGCCACTTGCCTGCCAGATCGGCGTTGATCTCGATAAACGGCTCCTGGCCGGCCGGCAGTTCGTCTTCCGAGAAGATCGCTTCGGCGGGGCATTCCGGCTCGCACAGGGCGCAGTCAATGCACTCGTCCGGGTCGATTACCAGAAAGTTCGGGCCTTCGTAGAAGCAGTCTACCGGGCAGACTTCCACACAGTCGGTGTATTTACACTTGATGCAGTTATCAGTAACGATAAAGGCCATAGTCAGATCCCTGGTCGTGGAGTAATCGGTCTCATCAGGAGCCTGTTGAAGCA
>Ga0208561_100023_pt1 | contig 42421 bp, 37 predicted proteins | sample Shrwel1BS1Day9_FD_187536 | JGI IMG/M metagenome (GOLD analysis project Ga0208561, IMG submission 187536) | Subsurface microbial communities from deep shales in Ohio, USA - Utica-3 well 1 S-1-Day9 (SPAdes) (version 2) ... | reverse complement strand
AAAACCCTTCAAGACCAAAGCGGCCAACCCCTGAAGAAGTCGCCGTGGCTGACTGCCTCAGAAGTGGTGCGCATTCTACAGCGAATTCGCACCCTGTCAACCGCTAATTCAAAGAAACTGTAAAACGCTTTTCTTTAAAACTTTCAAGCAGTTAACAGCCGAGAAACACCCCACCGAAGTGGCCTGCCCCTCGAAAGAGATGCGCATTTTACAGACCTCGGATTTCCTGTCAACGACCTTTTCGGAAAAACTTCTGTCGCTTCGGTTTCCACGTACGCGAAAGCCATCAAATGCGCAAAAACTGTTTATTTATCAACCAGCAAAAACAAAAAGGCGGCATCCAGAATCCTGGATACCGCCTTTCTGATTACCCGAAGCGCTCTCAGGCTTTTTTAGCCTTGCCCCTGAAAAGCGCTCGCACGGGCCCAGACAGTGCGTAAAGCAGAAATACCGCAAAAAGCACTGTCGCCGGATCCAGCGCAATAACAACCAACGCCAACACCACCAGAAGAATTGCGGCGAAAGGCACCCGGCCTTTTAAGTCCAGGTCCTTGAAGCTGGGGTACAGAATGTTGCTGACCATCAAAACACCGGTGCCGCCAACAACTACCATGGTCAACAACGTGAGCCAGGTGCTGGATTCAAAGCTGTGGAAACACCAAACCAGGCCTGCCACACAAGCGGCTGCCGACGGACTGGGCAAGCCCACGAAGTACTTCTTATCCACTGAACCAATCTGGGTGTTGAAGCGCGCCAGTCGCAACGCTGCACCAGCCAGGTAGATAAAGGTAATGGCCCACCCAACCTTGCCGAACGCATTGAGCGACCAGAAAAAAGCCACCAGGCCCGGTGCTACACCAAAGGCCACCATATCGGCCAGACTGTCGTATTCTTCCCCAAACTTACTCTGGGTATTGGTCATTCGCGCGACCCGACCATCCAGGCCGTCCAATACCATGGATACAAAGATGGCAATGGCAGCGTTGTCGTATACACCATTGGCCGCTGCGACAATGGCATAAAAACCGGAAAACAAGGATGCGGTGGTCAGCGCATTCGGCAACAGGTAAACGCCTTTCCGACGAACCCGGGCACCCTCTACCACTTCTTCTTCCACCACCTCGCCTTCTTCAATGGCGGCGTCATCGCTTTTGGACGTTTCTGGCTCTTCAGCCACGTTTTTTTCTTCGGTCATTCCAATCACTCCGGAAAGCATTTGTGCGGAGTATAAACGAAAAACGCGGCCACTCGGGCCGCGTTTTGCAAAACTGTACCGGAAATCCGATCAGTTTTTGTCCTTGTCGACAATCTTGTTGTCGGTGATCCACGGCATCATGGAACGCAACTTCTCACCCACTACTTCAATCTCGTGGGCAGCGTTCTGACGACGACGGGCAGTCATGGACGGATAGTTCAGGTCACCTTCAGAGATGAACATCTTGGCGTATTCACCGCTCTGGATGCGCTTGAGCGCATTGCGCATGGCTTCGCGGGATTGCTCGTTGATCACCTCGGGGCCGGTCACGTACTCACCGTACTCCGCGTTGTTGGAGATGGAGTAGTTCATGTTGGCGATGCCGCCTTCGTACATCAGGTCAACGATCAGCTTCAGCTCGTGCAGACACTCGAAGTAGGCCATTTCCGGCGCGTAACCGGCTTCGGTCAGGGTTTCAAAACCGGCCTTGACCAGCTCTACCGCACCACCACACAGAACAGCCTGCTCACCGAACAGGTCAGTTTCAGTTTCGTCCTTGAAGGTAGTCTCGATGATACCGGTACGACCACCGCCGATGCCGCTGGCGTAGGAGAGGGCCAGGTTCTTGGCTGTGCCAGAAGCGTCCTGGAAGATCGCGATCAGGTCAGGGATACCGCCGCCACGCTCGAACTCGGTGCGAACAGTGTGGCCCGGGGCCTTCGGAGCGACCATGATCACATCCAGATCCTTGCGCGGAACGATCTGGTTGTAGTGAATGGCAAAACCGTGCGCGAACGCCAAGGTAGCGCCTTCTTTCAGGTTTGGCTCGATGTCGGTCTTGTACAGCTGCGCCTGATACTCATCCGGAGTAAGGACCATAACCACGTCGGCACCAGCAACGGCGGTCGGAACGTCAGCTGTCTTCAGGCCATACGCTTCAGCCTTGGGAATGGAGGAAGAACCGGGGCGCAGGCCCACGGTTACGTCAACACCAGACTCTTTCAGGTTGCACGCGTGCGCGTGGCCCTGGGAACCGAAGCCCAGAATGGCAACTTTCTTGCCCTGGATAACGGACAGATCACAATCTTTATCGTAATAAACCTGCATGGAAACCTCTTATCGTTTATGGCCCTGCCGGGCCATGATGTTCAAATGAATCTGAAATAGCAGCCCTTACAGGCTGAGTACCTTTTCACCACGGGCAATGCCGGAAACACCGGTGCGCACCACTTCAAGCACACCGGACGTGCCAACCGCCTGGACGAAACCGTCCAGCTTGTCGCTGCTGCCCGCCAGCTGAACGGTATACACCGAGCTGGTGACATCCACGATCTGACCACGGAAGATGTCCACCGTGCGCTTGATTTCCGCACGCTGGGAGCCCGTTGCTTTCAGCTTCACCAGCATGAGCTCACGCTCGATGTGGGAGCCTTCGGTCAGATCCACCAGCTTCACTACCTCAATCAGCTTGTTCAGTTGCTTGGTAATCTGCTCGATCACCTTGTCTGAACCGGTTGTGGTCACCGTCAGCCGGGACAGGGTTTCATCCTCGGTTGGCGCCACGGTCAGCGTTTCGATGTTGTAGTTGCGCTGGGAAAACAGCCCAACCACCCGCGACAGAGCACCCGGCTCGTTTTCCAGCAAAACAGAAATGATTCGACGCATGATCACACCCTCTCCGTCTTGCTGAGCCACATGTCTTTCATGGAACCACGAGCCACCTGCATGGGATAGACGTGCTCGAAGCGGTCGATCAGGATATCGACGAACACCAGCTTGTCTTTCATCGCCAGTGCCTCCTTGAGCTTGGGCTCAAGATCTTCTTTACGTTCGATGCGAATGCCCACATGGCCATACGCTTCCACCAGCTTCATGAAGTCCGGAAGCGATTCCATGTACGACTGCGAATGGCGTGACTCGTAGTTCATGTCCTGCCACTGCTTGACCATACCCAGCGCCTGATTGTTCAGGTTGATGATCTTCACCGGCAGGTCATACTGCTTGCAGGTAGACAGTTCCTGAATGTTCATCTGGATACTGCCTTCACCGGTAATGCACAGCACTTCGTCGTCCGGATGGGTCAGTTTGACACCCATGGCAGCGGGCAGACCGAAGCCCATGGTGCCCAGCCCCCCGGAGTTAATCCAACGGTTCGGCTTGTCGAACTTGTAGTACTGGGCCGCAAACATCTGGTGCTGGCCGACGTCCGAGGTCACGAAAGCCTCGCCGTTGGTCAGCCGGCTCAGCATTTCCACCACTTCCTGGGGCTTGATCACCTCATCGCTGGTTTCATAGCGCATACCGTGGAACGCACGCCACTCGTCGATCTGCTTCCACCAGGCGGCCAGCGCGTCGGCATCCGGCTTTTCCTTGGCGCTCTTGACCAGAGACAGCATCTCATTCAGAACAGAGTCGACCGGTCCAACGATGGGCACATCAGCGTCGATCGTCTTGGAGATTGAGGCTGGGTCAATGTCGATGTGAACAATGCGCGCACCGGGGCAGAACTTCTCGGTCGCGTTGGTCACCCGGTCATCAAAACGGGCGCCCACCGCCAGGATCAGATCGGAATGGTGCATGGTCATGTTGGCTTCATAGGTGCCATGCATGCCCAGCCAGCCCAGGTGCTGCTTGTCGGAACAGGGGTAACAGCCAATGCCCATCAGGGTATTGGTCAGCGGGTATCCCAGAAGACGGGTCAGCTCGGTCAACTGTTCCGTGGCTTTCCCCAGGATCACACCGCCGCCGGCATAAATAACCGGACGCTTGGCCGCCAGCAGCATATCAACCGCTTTCTTGATCTGGCCGGAGTGACCACGCAGCGCGGGGTTGTAGGAACGGAGCTTGACTTTCTTGGGATAGGAATACTCATAACGTTCATTAGGGGTGGTCATATCCTTCGGGATATCCACCACCACCGGACCAGGACGGCCGGTTGACGCAATATGATAGGCCTTGCGGATCGCCTCGGGAATTTCCTGCGGATGACGCACACTCAGGTTGTGCTTCACCACCGGACGGGAAACGCCAATCATGTCGGTTTCCTGGAAGGCATCCTCCCCGATCAGTGACGACGCAACCTGACCGCACAGAACCACCATGGGGATGGAATCCATGAACGCAGTGGCAATGCCGGTAATAGTGTTGGTGGCTCCAGGACCCGAGGTCACCAGTACGGTACCTGGTTTTCCGGTTGCCCGTGCGTAGCCGTCCGCCATATGGACTGCGGCCTGCTCGTGCCGAACCAGAATATGCTTGACTTTGTCCTGCCTGAACAGCGCATCATAAATATGCAGCGCTGCACCACCCGGATAGCCGTATATGTATTCGATCCCTTCATCCTGAAGGGAGCGGATCAACATATCGGCGCCAGACAATAACTCCACGATATCTACCCTCTTCTACGAGTGAATGAGCCGGGGTGCACCCCGGTTGCCTGGATTCTCGGTTTCCCTGCTTCTTGTGAAAGCGGAACCGGCTGCTCCTCCACACCTGATCTTAAAGAGGTTGTCTCCTGGCCGGCCGGCCTCCTGAGGGTTGCGGAGAACGGCCATTCAATCGGTTGCTCTTACGTAACAACCAGCGCACGGCGGATCGGGCCGCGCTCAGTGTGGTGTAAACGGGGGCTACGCGCTCGGGATTACCTGCCGTATTACCCCCAGTTTCAGGCAATCCGCAATTTTGACAGGGCCTGAGTCCCTGTCAATAGCAGGCACCGGTTATCTCCACTATTTTCCCGTTGTCTGGCATTCTTATAGCAGGCCATGAAAAGAGATTTGAACCAGGCCGAAGAAACGCCATACTTTTCAGTGGCAAGATAAGGCAGGAAGCAAACCAACAACGGACAGACACATGAACCGAAAAATTCTGATGCTGGCACTACTGATGTACGCAACGCCAGGCCTTGCAACCGGCGCTTCCGTCTACAAATGGACGGATGAGAATGGAGTCACGCACTTCGGTGACCGCCAGCCAACGGGCGGTAATGCGGAGCAGATCAAGGTGCGGCCAAGTAAGGGCTCCGGCTCCAACCGGCAAAGCCCGCAGGAACGGGTCAATGCCATGGAAGAGCAGGAACAACAAGACCAGCAACGTCGTAACGAGACCGCGGTGCAGGAAGCCCAACGCAAACAACGGGAAGCCAACTGCGCGACGGCACGTTCCAACCTGGAAATTATCCGGAGCAACGCCCGGATCCGGACGGAAGGCGAAGATGGCGAGATTCGTTACCTGACGCCGGAGGAAATTGAAGAGCGGCGCCAGCAATTCGAGAAGATTGCCGAGGAAAACTGCGGCCCGATGGAACAAAGCCCGGAGCGCTGAGCCTGCCCAGCACTCCGGACTCGTTGGGGCACTCCCGGCTTAGGCCTTCTGGAACACCAACTGGTCATCCTCGACGAGCACCCGCACCGTATCACCCGGCACGAATTCCCCCTGCAGCAGCTTCTGGGCCAGGGGGTTTTCTATCATCCGCTGAATAGCCCGCTTGAGCGGCCTTGCGCCGTACACCGGGTCGTACCCCACTTCCGCCAGCAACCGCATGGCGTCATCACCCAGATCCAGCTTCATGTCCTGCTCCTTCAGTCGCTTGGCCAGATTCTCGATCTGCACACGGGCAATGCCCTGAATCTGGTCTTTGGCCAGCGGATGGAACACCACCACTTCGTCCACGCGGTTGATGAATTCGGGGCGAAAATGCGTGCCCACCACTTCCATGACCGCGCTCTTCATGGCTTCGTAATTTTCCTCACCGGCCTTCTGCTGAATGATGTCCGACCCCAGGTTGGAGGTCATCACGATGACCGTATTGCGGAAATCCACCGTGCGGCCCTGGCCATCGGTCAGGCGACCATCTTCCAGCACCTGCAGCAGGATATTGAAGACGTCCGGGTGAGCCTTTTCCACTTCATCCAGCAGCAGTACTGAGTAGGGGCGACGACGAACGGCCTCGGTCAGGTAGCCGCCCTCTTCGTAGCCGACATAGCCCGGAGGTGCCCCAATGAGCCGGGCCACGGAGTGCTTCTCCATGAACTCGGACATGTCGATGCGCACCATGGCCTCTTCGGTATCAAACAGGAACGCTGCCAGTGATTTACACAACTCGGTTTTACCCACACCGGTGGGGCCGAGGAACAGGAACGAACCATTCGGCCGGTTTGGGTCCGCCAGCCCGGCCCGGGAGCGACGAACGGCGTTGGAGACGGCTTCCACCGCTTCATCCTGGCCAATCACACGATCGTGCAGCGCCTCTTCCATGCGCATCAGCTTGTCGCGCTCACCCTCAAGCATTTTGGATACGGGAATACCGGTCCACTTGGAGACAATTTCGGCGATCTCCTCGTCCGTCACCCGGTTGCGCAACAGTTTCATTTCCATCATTTCCGCCTGGCTGGCCATGTCCAGCTGGCGCTCGAGCTCCGGAATCTGGCCGTACTGCAACTCCGACATGCGGCCCAGATCGCCGGCACGACGTGCGTTTTCGAGGTCAATACGGGCCTGCTCGAGCTGGCTCTTGATCTTCTGGGAGCCGTGCAGCGCCGCCTTCTCGGTGTTCCAGACTTCCTCAAGATCAGCGTATTCTCGCTCCACCCCGCTGATGACCGCCGACAATTCTTCGAGGCGTTTTTTAGAGGCCGCGTCGGTTTCTTTCTTGAGAGCCTCGCGCTCGATTTTCAGCTGAATAAGCCGCCGCTCAAGGCGATCCAGCGCTTCGGGCTTGGAGTCCATTTCCATGCGGATCTGACTGGCGGCTTCATCCACCAGGTCAATGGCCTTGTCCGGCAACTGGCGGTCGGTGATGTAGCGGTGCGAGAGCTTGGCGGCCGCGATGATGGCGCCGTCGGTCACTTCCACACCGTGGTGAACCTCATAGCGTTCTTTCAGGCCACGAAGGATGGCGATGGTGTCTTCCTCGTTGGGCTCGCTGACCAGCACTTTCTGGAAACGACGCTCCAGGGCGGCATCTTTCTCGATGTTCTCGCGGTACTCATCCAGCGTGGTGGCGCCCACACAGTGCAACTCGCCACGGGCCAAAGCGGGCTTGAGCATATTGCCGGCGTCCATGGAGCCTTCGGCCTTGCCGGCACCCACCATGGTGTGGATTTCATCGATGAACAGGATGATCTGGCCTTCCTGCTTGGCCAGTTCGTTCAACACGGCTTTCAGGCGCTCTTCAAACTCGCCTCGGAATTTGGCACCGGCGATCAGTGCCCCCATATCCAGCGACAGGACCTTTTTATCTTTGAGTCCGTCAGGTACTTCGCCATTAACGATGCGTTGGGCCAGGCCTTCCACGATCGCGGTTTTACCCACCCCAGGCTCACCGATAAGCACCGGGTTGTTCTTGCGCCGACGCTGAAGCACCTGGATGGTGCGACGGATTTCGTCGTCCCGGCCGATCACCGGGTCCAGCTTGCCGGCCTCGGCCCTTTCGGTGAGGTCGATGGTGTATTTATCGAGTGCCTGGCGGGCCTCTTCGGCGCCAGCATCGTTAACGTTCTCACCACCACGGACGTCGTTGATGGCCTTTTCCAGGGCGGCTTTGTCCACGCCCTGCTCCCGCAGAACACGACCCAGGGAGCCACGGTCTTCGAGCGCCGCGAGCAGCATCAATTCGCTGGAGATGAACTGGTCGCCGCGTTGTTGAGCCAGTTTGTCAGAGATGTTGAACAGTCGGCCCATGTCGTTGGACATGGAGACATCCCCGGCGCTGCCCGGCACTTCCGGGAGGTTTTCAATTTCCTTGGAGATGGCCTGGCGCACGCGGCCGGGCTCTACCCCAACCTGTTTGAGCAGGGGCTTGATGGAACCACCCTGCTGGTCCATGAGGGCCTGCATGAGGTGAACGGGTTCGATGAAGTTGTGGTCTTTCCCAACGGCAATGGACTGCGCATCCGCGAGGGCGTTTTGCAGTTTGCTGGTGAGTTTGTCGATTCGCATGATGTTGCTTCCCCAAAATGTCTGCTGAATACCCTGTCTTTGATGCGGGTATTGGTTTGCTTTGCCCTTAAATGTAGGGGCAAGTGAGGGGACTTCAAGTTGCTTCGGGGAAATTCGTCAGAAATTTGACGGCCATCATAACCACACCAGCGTGGCCATTCTTCCGGTTTGGCCATCGCGGCGATAGGAATAGAAGCGCGTCTCATCGGAAACCGTGCACAAGCCGCCGCCGTGGATATCCGTCACTCCAGTTGCTGCTAACCGGATTCTTGAAAGCTGGTAGATATCGGCCAGATAGTGGCCTTGGCGAGCGCCTTCAGTGGTAAACGCCTGATCGGATTCAGGGTGTTTCGCAACAAAAGCGCCACGCACTTCCGGGCCAACTTCGAATTTTTGGGGGCCTATGGCAGGCCCGAGCCAGGCGACCAGCTCGGTCGGCTCGACAGCCATTGCGGCAATAAGGTTTTCAAGCACACCGCCGCACAAGCTTCGCCAGCCGGCATGGGCGGCGCCTACGACGGTGCCGGCTTGATCAGCCAGGATGACGGGAAGGCAGTCAGCAGTGAGGATGACGCAAGCGATGCCGGGGTGGCGGGTGTAGCTGGCGTCGGCATCAGGCGCGGTCTGGATATTGCCGGGGCTAAGTTCGACAACGTCGGTTCCATGCACCTGGTTGAGCCAGCCGATATTTGCTTCTTTCAGGCCCGCCTGTTGGGCCAATCTGTGGCGGTTTTCCCGGACGTCTCCGGGGTTGTCGCCCACGTGGACGCCCAGATTCAGGCTATCCCAGGGCGGCTGGCTGACGCCGCCCTGCCGGGCGGTACACAGCGCCCGAACATTGGCGGGCGCTGGCCACTTTGGCGTGATCACCGGTACAGCCTCAGTAGGCACTCTGTTCCAACTCCTTCGCGTGTTTACGCAGGGCTTCGATGAGTTCGATCATATCGTCGGGCAGCGGTGCTTCCCAGCTCAGGATTTCTCCGGTTTCCGGGTGTTCCAGCGTCAGTTGCTGGGCGTGCAGAGCCTGGCGGTTGAAGTCCGCCAGCACCTCACGCAATTCATCACTGGTGCCCTTGGGCAGTCGCAAGCGTCCGCCGTAGACCGGGTCGCCCACCAGCGGGTGGCGGACATGAGCCATGTGGACGCGAATCTGGTGGGTCCGTCCGCTTTCCAGTTTGCAGCGAATGTGGGTGTGGGCAGCGAAGCGTTCCACCAGGCGGTAATGGGTCACCGCCGGTTTGCCATTTGGCACGACTGCCATGCGCTTGCGATCCGTTGGATGGCGGCCAATGGGGGCATCCACGGTGGCGCCACCGGTCAGCGTGCCTACGACAACCGCTTCGTATTCCCGGCCCATGGTGCGGGTTTGCAACTGCTCCACCAGCGAGGTGTGGGCCACCAGGCTTCTGGCCACCACCATGATGCCGGAAGTGTCTTTATCCAGGCGGTGCACAATGCCGGCCCGGGGCAGGTTTTCCACTTCCGGTGCGTAGTTGAGCAACGCATTCACCAGGGTACCAGCGGCATGGCCGGCCGCCGGGTGAACCACCAAACCTGCCGGTTTGTTGATAACCAGCAGGTGCTCGTCTTCGTATACCACATCCAGGCTGATGGGCTCGGCTTCCCAGGTCACCTGGGCCTCGGGTTCGGCATCCAGCTCGAGCTGGTCATCGAGCATGACCTTGTCGCGGGGTTTGCATTTTTTGCCGTTGACGGTAAGCGCACCGCTTTTGATCCACGACTGCAGGCGCGACCGGGAATGTTCGGATATCAGGCCTGCAGCGACCTGATCCAGGCGCTTGCCACTGAGTTCAGGTGGCACGGCGTAGTGGCCGGTAATGCGGTTTTCGGATGACATAGGTTACCTTTCAGTCAGATTGGGCCGGGCAGATGTTTTTGGCACTGCACATGGACAAGTATCCCCGTTACAATGGCCCATCTATTTAAAACCATAACATTATACGGGATTCCGGCATGAGATCAGTTGTCCGATTACTGCTTCTTTCCACAGTCATTGCCTTGGTCGCTGGCTGTGCGTCTCAGCAGAAAGAGGAGGAAGTGCTGGCCGAGCAAACGTATTACGAAAATGCGCGCGAGGCCATGAATTCGGGCAACTTTAACGAGGCCGAGCAGAACCTGGATGCACTGGAAACCTATTACCCGTTCGGACGCTATGCCGAACAGGCCCAGCTCGACCTGATTTATGCCCGCTATCAGAACATGGATCTGGAAGGTGCACGAGCCGCGGCGGATCGTTTCATGCGCCTGAACCCACAAAGCGAGCACCTGGATTACGCGCTGTATCTGCGTGGTCTTGCGTCCTACAACATCGATCTCGGCCTGGCAGCCCGTTACATGCCGATTGACGTAGCGGCCCGAAACCCGGGCGAGCAGCTGCAGGCATTCCGGGACTTCGCACAACTGCTGGAACGATTCCCGGACAGCGAGTACGCCGCCGACGCGCGTCAGCGCATGATTGCTGTTCGTAACCGCATGGCAGGCCTCGAGCTGCGTGCCGCGCGCTATTACATCAAGCGCGAAGCCTACCTTGCCGCCAACAACCGGGCCCGTTATGTGGTGGAGAACTATCCGTCAACGCCGGCGGTGGAAGAGGCCCTGATCATCATGACGGACACCTACCGGGCACTCGATCTGGACGAAGCTGCGGATGATTCACTAGCCACGCTGCGCAAGAACTTCCCGAACAGCAACGTCTTCGCCGATAACGGCAACTATCAGTCAGAAGGTCTTAAACGCCAGGACCGCTCCCTGCTGAACGTCGTCACTTTCGGACTGATTGGCGGGAACTAAGCCCGCCAGTCGTGATCAGCTACCCGGCTTCCAGCCATTGGTGATCGGGTAGCGCCGGTCCTTGCCAAAGCCCCGCTCGGTAATGCGCACGCCAATCGGTGCCTGCCGGCGCTTATACTCGTTGATATCCACCAGCCGAACCACCCGCTGCACGTCTTCCCTGGCATAGCCTTCGGCAATAATCGCCTCTGCACTGAAATCCCGCTCAACGTACAAATTCAGGATCTGATCCAGCACATCGTAGCCGGGCAGGCTGTCTTCGTCTTTCTGGTCCGGAGCCAGCTCGGCGGACGGAGGTCGTGTAATGACCCGCTCCGGAATGGCGGGTGACAGAGTGTTACGGTAGCGGGCCAGCCGGAACACCAGGGTCTTGGGCACATCCTTCAAGACATCAAAACCGCCGGCCATATCGCCGTACAGGGTGGAATACCCTACCGCCATTTCACTCTTGTTGCCGGTGGTCAGCACCAGCGAGCCAAACTTGTTGGAGAGGGACATCAGCAGCACGCCTCGCAAACGCGCCTGCAGGTTTTCCTCGGTGGTGTCTGTTTTTGTGCCGGCAAAAGGCTCCGCCAGCATGGCCATAAAACTGTCGTACATCGGCTCGATGGAAAATACATCGTACTGAACCCCCAATGTCCGGGCCTCGGCCTCGGCGTCTTCCAGGCTGGCACTGGAGGTGTAGCGGAAGGGCATCATCACCGCGTGTACCCGCTCTTTTCCCAAAGCATCAACGGCGACCGCCAGTGTCAGCGCCGAATCTATCCCCCCGGACAAGCCCAGGACAACGGTCTTGAAGCCATTCTTGTTCACATAATCACGCACGCCGGTTACGAGCGCGTTGTAGACGTTTTTCTCCAGTGAGGGTTCCGGGGGTAACGGTTGCGAGATGGGCTGGCAATGGTGCTCATACAGGAAATCCACCGGGAACAGCCCTTCGGCGAATTGGGGTGCCTCGGCGGCGAGCACACCGGAGTGGTCGTAGACCATGGAGCCACCATCAAACACCAACTCATCCTGACCGCCCACCAGGTTGACGTAGACAATGCTCACCTGATTCTCCGCCGCCTTGCGCTCAAGCAGCGCCTTGCGGCGGGCCTGTTTGTCGATATCATAGGGTGAAGCATTCAGGTTCAAAACCAGCTGCGCACCGGCGGCGGCGGTCTTCTCCACTGGTCCCTCTTTCCAAAGGTCCTCACACACGGTAATGCCCACCGGGACACCGCGAATCTCCAGCACCAGGGGCTCTTTGCCTTCTGCAAAATAGCGCTTTTCATCAAATACCTGGTAATTTGGGGGGCAATGCTTCAGATACCGCCCCTGGATTTCACCGCCGTCAATAACCACTGCGGCGTTATAAAGCAATCCATCCTTCCGCAGGGGCGCCCCCACAACGATCGCCGGCTCCAGGGCCGCCAGCTTCAGCTGTTCCAGAGCCTCGGAAACACGCACCCCCAAGCTGGGCCGCAGCAAAAGGTCCTCCGGCGGGTACCCGGTCAGAGCCAATTCGGGGAACACCACGATATCCGCTTCATGCTCTTCCCAGGCCTGGCGAGTTGCCTCGATAATTCGCTGGGCATTACCCGGGATATCCCCCACCAGGAAGTCCAGTTGGGCCATCACCACCCGGAGCTTGCGAGTCGTAGTGAATTCGGTGTTCTCTTGCTCGGCTGCCAACATGGGGCGGGCTCCTGTAACTTGTTGCCGTTAAAACGCTATTATACCTGCTCAACGCCGGCAATTTCTTCCGTTCAAGAGCAGACAAAGCACCATGGCCGCACCCTCGCCTACCGGACAGACGATTCGCTCCCCTTTCGGCCCCATTGCCGGAATGCAGCAAATCCGCCTTTTCCGCATCTACAACCACTACCGGCTGGTGATCAGCCTGATGCTGACCGGCCTGCTGTTCGTCGACCCGTTCGCGACCGATAGCCGCCTTCGCTGGGAAGACTACTATCAGGCCGGCATTTTCTGTTACCTGGCCATCACCGTGTTTATCGGGCTGTTGATGATGGCGGGCCTGAAGCCCCGGGAGCGGCATATCAGCCTGTCGATCCTGGTGGACATTGCGATACTGCACTTCCTATTACTGACCAGCTCCGGCATCACCAACGGCATTGCCAACCTGGTGATTGTCACCGTGGCCGCCGGCAACATCCTGAACCCCACGCGCTTCGGGACTTTTTACGCGGCCCTGGCTGCAATCTGCTCTCTCGGCATATCCGGTTGGGCAGTACTGGCCATTAACGAAACTGCCGATGACATTGTGCGCGCCGGCACGCTGGGCATCCTCTATTTTGCCACCGCCGTGGTGCTGCAAAGCATCTCCAAGCGCATGATACGCAGTGAAGCCCTGGCCCATAGCCGGGCGAAAAGTATTGCCGAGCTGGAACAGATCAATCGCCAGATTATTCAACGCATGCGCACCGGCATTCTGGTGTTGGACCAGTTCGGGCAAGTCCGGCTCATGAATGCCGCCGCTGAAGAACTGTTGTTTGGCGCACCTACACTCAAGACACCCCACCTCTCTCACACCACGCCGCTGCCTTCGCCACTCAAACAAGGCCTTCAGGAATGGCGGGAAAACCCGGACAAACGCATCGAACCTTTCCAGGCCACCCCTACTTCCCCCCTGCTGCAAGCAACCTTTGCCCAGCTGGATCAGGACCAAGGTGATCAGACCCTGCTGTTCATCGAGGACCTCAGCAAGATCACCCAGCAGGCGCAACAGATGAAACTGGCCTCCCTGGGCCGACTCACCGCCAGCATCGCCCATGAGATCCGCAACCCACTGGGGGCCATCAGCCACGCCGCCCAACTGCTGGATGAATCCCCCAATCTTGCTGCGGGCGATCAGAAAATGCTGAGCATCATTCACCGGCACTCAAAGCGGGTGAATGGCATTATCGAGAACGTACTGGATCTTTCCCGTCGCAAGGCGGCCGACGCCCAGCGTGTGAATATTCCGGAATGGCTTGAGGAGTTTCGGTCGGAGTTCCGACAAACTGACCATGATGGTTCCCCGGTTCACATTGTCCTGAACATTCACGATCCGGTACCCGTGGCACGCTTTGACAAAAGCCAGATAGAGCAGGTTCTGGTTAACCTGTGTGACAACGGTTTGCGCTACAGCAAAGAGCAGACCGGAGAAAACAGGATACAATTGGAAACGGGTGCCACCAGCGATGGGGAGCGAGCCTACGTTGATGTGCGGGATTTCGGGCCAGGCATTGCCAAAGAACATCACTCCTCGGTTTTTGAGCCGTTCTTCACGACGGAGAAAACCGGAAATGGCCTGGGCCTCTACCTGGCCCGTGAGCTTTGCGAGGCCAATCAGGCGCATCTCTCACTGGTTGACGATGAGCAACCGGGCTGCCGATTCCGGATTACCTTCGCCCACCCAGGACGCGTGATCTGAAGCAGGCAACACTGCCATCGGGCGTTAGACACTCAACAGGGAACCGAAGACAGACAATGACCACACACAGCGCGCTGATTGTTGACGACGAGCCGGATATCCGTGATCTGTTAGAGATCACCCTCACCCGCATGGGAATCACCACACATACAGCCGCGGATGTGACCACCGCAAAGGCATTGCTGGAAAAACACCAGCCCCAACTTTGCCTGACCGACATGAACCTGCCGGACGGCAATGGCATTGACCTGGTGCACTGGATCCAGCAACACGTTCCCAATACCCCGGTCGCCGTGATCACCGCTTACGGTTGCATGGAGACCGCTATCGAATCACTCAAAGCCGGCGCGTTTGATTTTGTTTCCAAGCCAGTCGAGCTTCCCCGCCTCCGTGAATTGGTTAACTGCGCCCTGAAGCTCTCGGAACCCGAGGTGCAGGCTTCAACCAGCAGCGACGAGCCAGGCTTGCTTCTGGGTGACTCCCCCCAAATCCGCAAACTGCGCAACCAGACAAGGAAGCTGGCCCGTAGCCAGGCCCCCGTCTTTATCAGCGGCGAATCCGGCAGCGGTAAGGAGCTGGTGGCGCGCATGATTCACCTTCAGGGGCCCCGTTGCTCGGGCCCTTTCATTGCCGTTAACTGTGGCGCCATTCCGTCAGAACTGATGGAAAGTGAATTCTTCGGTCACAAAAAGGGCAGTTTTACCGGGGCTGTTGAGAATAAAGATGGCCTGTTCCGAAGCGCAGATGGCGGCACTCTGTTTCTGGACGAAGTCGCGGATCTGCCCCTGGCCATGCAGGTGAAATTGCTCCGCGCCATTCAGGAAAAGGCCGTCAGGCCCGTGGGTGATACCAAAGAAATACCCGTCGACATCAGGGTACTGAGCGCCACTCACAAAAACCTCGTGGAACTGGTGCAGGACGGCAGCTTCCGGCAGGATCTGTTCTATCGCATCAATGTCATAGAACTGGCCGTGCCCCCACTCAGGGAACGGGTTGACGATATTTCCCTGCTGGCCAACCACATTCTCGAACGTATTGCCCGGGAATACGAATGCCCTGCCGCAACACTAACCCCGGCCGCCATTGAGCGCCTGAAGAGCTACCAATTCCCCGGCAACGTCCGCGAGCTGGAAAACATTCTTGAACGTGCTTTCACGCTGTGTGACGACGAGCGGATTGGCGCTGAGGACCTACATCTTAACGGAGGCGTAGCACCTGCGGGGTCCATGCCAACGGAGCCAGTTGAAAGCCCTGTTGCCAGCAGCACCGATGAACCCCTGGTGCCTGACGGTGAGATCGACCTGGAAGGTTATCTGGAAAGCATCGAACGCCAGGCCATCGAGAAGGCCCTGGAAGCAACGCGCTGGAACAAGACCGCCGCCGCACGCCGGCTGGGGATCAGTTTCCGGGCATTGCGGTATCGGTTGAAGAAGCTGGGGATGGATTAAAATACTACTAATCCGAAATAAAGTAAGCGAACATCATCCGGCGATATAAGCCAAATCCGGATGACCGAAAAACGATTTCAATAACCGTGGCAGCTTCTGTAATCGCCGAAGCTGCCGGTAAACAATGCTGCGAAGTTGTTCTTTGCTGTTAATGATCTTTTTGCCAACGTGGTGGTATTTGATATAGCCCCAAACAGACTCATCAGGATTCAGTTCCGGCGAGTACGGCGGCAGGAAGAACAGCCTGAGTTTGCCGTCAAGGCTCTCAACATATTCCCGAACCCGTCGGGCATGATGAACCGGGTGGTTGTCCAGAATCAGGAAGACCGGCTTGTCAGCGTCCTGTACCAAAGCTTTGAGGAAACCGAGAAAGGCATCGGTGTTCATGGTGCCCTGGATCGTCTTGAAGCGTAGCTCACCACGAGGTGAGATGGCCGAGATCAGGTTGATACTGAAACGACTACCCGTATTTCGAATGATCGGAGTTTCGCCCTTGGGCGCCCAGGTTGTGCCGCTGTGATAATCAGATCGAATGCTGGCTTCATCGCCGAAGTAGATGGTGGCCCCGACTTTCTTGGCTTCCTTGCGGATCTCCGGATAGGTCTCTTCTTTCCATTGCTTCACAGCCTCTGGCTTTTGCTGATAAGCCCGGTGCAGCGGCTTCTGAGGTGTCAGCCCCAGATTGCGAAGCAGTCGACCGACGGAGACATCGCTGAGTCGAACATTGAACTTTTGCCGGATCAATTCACGCACGCGACCTCGGGTCCACAGGGCAAAATCAAACTTCAGCTGATCCGGCGTAAAAGTAGTGATCCAGGTGTACAGCTCCCGAATCTGTTCGCCGCTCAGCTTCTTGGGGCGACCCGAAATCTGTTTGGCCTTGAGTGCGTCAAAGCCACCCTCGCGGTAGGCAGCCAGCCATTCATAAATTCGGGCTCGACTCATACCTAATGCTTTGATGACGACTTCTGGACTTTCGCCATCCATGACTCTTTGAACGGCTCGAACGCGGATGGCTTCCAGTGTTTTGTGATCAAGTTTACGACCGTCATCATGGCGCATGAGTGTAGGTATCCGATAAAGTTGACGAATAATACCTACATTATAAATGATGTTCGCTTACTTTTGCACCCATTAGTAACTCCATGCTCTAGCAAGCCGTGTCTAACCCAGTTTAAATTAAGGTCAGCCCCCTCCCAAAAAAAATGGTATGCGGCCAATTGACTCCAATAGTTATTTTCGGAAACAAATTGATTACTTTTATGATCAATAACCAATGTTCGCATCTCCCCCTCAGCAATAAGATCGATCATACCGCTGACTACTTGACCTAATTCATTCTGGCCCAATGCAGGAAGCTCACACTTCCAACTTTTGCCCTTACCGATTAATTTTTCTATCTGCTTCATAAATGCGTCTAAGTGATCTTTCACATCTTGCAGGGCCACCCTCCCTTCGAGCCCCCCTGCACGCATTGCCAAAGCCTTCTCAAGCATCTCCGGCCTCATAAAAAATACTTGGTAGAGACGATGTACCCACACACCCAAATCGTTTGCTGGAATGTGGGCAAAACCATCAAGATCCAAGGCGGGTCGATACCTAATTTTTTTGATCTTCGGCACTTCCACTGGCTGAGTTTGATTATCCAAAGATGGACTAATGGTGTGTTTTAGCCTTTTGGCTTGCCGATCAGCTTCGGTGAGTAACACGATTTTTTGACACGGTTGACAAAAATCACATGTCCGCTCAACAGAAGATGGCGCAACCTTTAATTCCTCGAAAATGGCGGTTTTTTGCTTCTCATTTCTAGATGCTATCAGCGGCTCAATGTAGCTTAGCATGCAGCCTTTATTAATGACTTCCCAACGAGGCAATATGAGCTGCTCTCGGGCCCTCGATAGGGCCACGTAATAAAGGTTTCTGTCTGTATCGTCCTGCTGTTCAGCAACTAGCTTGGCAAATTGCTCCTCGATCGACTTGTCACCAAACTTTGGCAATATCTTGACAAAACTATCCCTCAACATGGTATCGATGCCGCCGTCTTGATAAGCCATACTGATATTGGGAAAGCGCGGCTCGCTAGCTTTTTCCGCATCCAGCACCATCACCACTGGCCACTCCAGGCCTTTGGAGGAATGCCAGGTTTTCAACACTACAGCCTCTTCAGCTTGGGGATCTGCGGTGGGTTGCTCGTCGACGCTGTCTTTGTTTTCGTTGAGCCACACCGGAAAGGTTGATGCATTTTTGCCGGCAATCCCCATGGCGTTGAGAGTTTCAGGTTGTAGCACTTCAAACTCCTCAGCGAGCCCAATGAGTTTGATCAGGTTAGCTCGGTACTGAGGCCCTTGGGGGTTGTTATTCAGGGATTCAAACAAACGGGCTTCTTCAATGATTCTGAGCAACTGGTTTTTCACCGGCTGCTTTCGCAATGAGTCACCAAGCGGCTCTAATAGATCCTGTAGACTGTGCTTTAAAGCTGTTTTCGGGTCGTAGCTGGCCAACAGTTCGCTGAGCCTTTCGGTGCTTTGCCCACCCATCAACGGCGAGGTGAGCAGATCCAACCAGGCATAGTGGTCCCGTCGATTGTTCAGCGCTTGTAGGGCATTTAATACCCATTGCACCGATTCGCACGCCAAGAAACCGGATTGCTGGATTTGCACTTCTATCCCAACGTTGCGAAGCGCCTCTGCAAATTTCCCTAATCGGGAATGGCCCCGGGCCAGCACAGCGATGTCAGAGCCTCGGATCGGGCGTTTTTCACCAGTATGGCGATCGGTAATCTGGCTACCACTGCCGAGCAATTCCTTGATGTGATTGGCCAGCGCAATGTTGCCTTCAGCAGTGAATCCGGGTTTGGAGCTTTTCCCGTTTGCGTTCAAGTTCCAGTCGTCTTTGCTGAATCGCAGTACCTGTACAGCCGGCAGATCAGACTTATAGCCGGCTTTAGGCTCCAGCTCTTGGTATTTGCTGCCGAATAGCGCGGTACCCACACCATTGATGAACTCCATCAATTTGGGGGTGCTGCGCCAGTTGCTATCCAGCTCTTTGACGACTCCGGGGGTCCTTTCCCCATCGTTCAGCAATTCGGCAAACAGTCGGCTGTCGGAACCCTGAAAGCCCATGATGGATTGCTTGAGATCGCCCACAATCAGCGTGTATTTACTGCTGGCCTGGAAGCGGCGCAGTAAAGCGTACTGCAGGGGGTTTGTGTCCTGGAATTCGTCGATGATAAGGCAATCGTAATCACCGGCAATTTCATCCAGCCATTCCGGGTTAGCTTCCAGCATGTCATTCGCCAGATGCACCATGTCGCCGTAATCCACCAGGCCGGCTTGCTCTTTGGTGTGCTGGTATGCTGCCAGGGTTTCCAATACGCCGTTGATCAAACACTCAATGTGCTTCAGTGCATCGTTCAGGGGCCCAGGGTGAGCACTGAGTTTTTCGGCAGCATTCCAGATCGGTTCGGCCAAATCTGCGCGTGGGTGTTTGTCCCGAATTTTTTTCAGCTTATCGGTATATTGCAGGCTAGCCCAAAGCTTCCAGTCCCGATCCAGTTTTTCCCGTGTGGCGGAATAAATGGTGTCAACGAAGGCGCGGGTATCGCCGTTGTTTCCCCACTCAGCTTTGTGGCGGAGGGTTTTCCCGTCAGGGTATTCAGCCTTTACGGCTTCAATGGCTTGCCAAAGCCCATCCGCATACGGGGTTCCGTCTTTCTGCACGTGACCGTAGGTGGTGGTAATGATGTCTTTTGCTTGCCGTAGCAGCGCGTCGGCTTCACCCGGCGTTGTGTTGAAGCCTTTGCCCAGTGACCGGAGTTTATTGATCAGTGCGAGGATGGTATCGGTAAGCTGTTCGTCCGCTTCCTGGAAGTCCTCACCTTTGTAGCCACCTTTGTATCCGTAGTGTTCCAGATCGTCCAACACAGGCTGGATGGCTTGTACCTGGTCCATCGCCTTGCGCAGGAGAAAGTCTTGCTCCTGCTCCGTTAGTTGCCTGGGCGCAGGGGATTTACCGGCTTCGTAGGCGAAAGATTTCAGTATTTCGAGGCCGAACGCATGAATGGTGGAGATATTGGATTTCTGCAGCAGCCGAGCCTCGGCCATCATGCCCTCTTTCAGCAGCGCCAGACGAATACGGGTGCGCATTTCGTTGGCGGCATCGTTGGTAAAGGTAACGGCCAGTACCCGGTCGGCTCTTACGATGCCCTGCTTGATCCAGTCGGCAAGAGTGCTCTGGATGGTATAGGTTTTACCGGCTCCGGCACCCGCTTTTATAAGGGTAAGAGGCTGGGCAGGCAGAATGGCGGATTGGCTCATGCGTTGCCCTCCCCGTTCCGGGTGAACCGGCTGATAACGGGATTGTCTGCTAGTGCGTAGGGGGTAATTCCCCGGTCTTTCCAGGCTTTTTCATCGGTGCGTTCGTTGAGCTTGATGGTGCCGCTCTGCAGGTTTTTTAGGCGTTCGCGTACCAGCGTGACGGCTTCTGCCGATTGGGCTACAAGGTCTGGCTCAGGCTGCAGCACGTTCAGCTGGTCGCTGGGTTTCAGGTGCTGGTCCGTCAGCAACGTGGTGTCGTTGAGGGTGTAGTAGCCGCTCATGACCTCACTCCCTTTATTTTGCTGCAGGTACAGCTCCCGATAGATCAGGGTTTGTAGCTCATAGCCTTTTTCGAGCCGCTTCAAGCGGCTGCCATGCTTGGATGTTTTGTAATCGACAATCAGGGTTTGGTTGTCGTTGGTTAGCACCGCATCCACAAAACCTTTCAAACGCGTATTCCAAAGCTGGCCCTGCAGTTCCAGTTCCACGTTAGAAATGGTCCAGTTTTCTCGCTGGCACCAAGTGGCAAAGTCGTTCAGGGCGCGGTACACGCTGTTGCGTAACCGGTTACGTTTGAGCCGCCACTGGGGTGAATCCAGAAACGCAGCTTCCTCCTGAACCGCCTGATTGAAAAGGCTGTCGAACAATGCCTCACTCCAGGCCTCGCTCTGATAGGTATAGAACAGCTCAAACACCTTATGGGCAATGGTGCCCTGCACGGAAATGTCCGGAGTTTGAGGCTCCCACTGTCGGGATTTGATGCCTAGCCGGTACAGCAGCCACGCCAGCGGCGACTGCATGAGTTTTTCCAGGCTGCTTGGTGATTCCGGTTTCGGGGTGCCGTCTTGATTCAGCCGGGCTTGCTGAATCAACTCCGGTGCCAGTTCCAGATCTTTCAATTCCGAGGGAACGGGTTGTTCAAGCGTCACTGATGTCTTACGAAGTAAAGAATGTTCAGCCTGAAAAACTGGTTGCTCCAGCTGTTCGGGGTCGAGCTTTTCGAGGGGCTGGAAACACAACGCCATATCCAGCAGGGTTTCGCTGGGTTCCAGGCTGGCACCTTGATGGTCGTTCAGCGATCGCAGGAAGGTAATGCGACGATCGGCCCTTCTCATCAACTCGGCAAATTGTTCCTCCCAAAGTTTTTGGCTTTCTTCAACGGTCGGAATGGCCAACTGTGCGTCCACCGCCAGCTGGTCCCAGCCATCCCGGTTGATGGGACCGGTGTGTTCCGCTTGATAACTGTAATGCCCTTGGTTAAAACCCAACACAAAGAGTTCTTCTACCTGGAACGGAAGCGGCTCGCCTTCCCGGATGATATTGATAGCATGCAGGTAACGGATGCGGTCTTCCTGGGACTCCAGGGTGGTGACTGGCGTTTGCCGGATCACGTTGCTGATTTGATCAGTGAAGGATTGCCCGTCATACAGGCCCATCAAGCGCCGTGTATTGCTTAACAGGGTCCTCATGCGCTTCTTGCCAAGGCCTTTCATTCTTGGACTTTGGGTGTTGTCAGTGATCTTCTTGAGCCAATCCAGCACCGCAGCTGAATTTTCCTCTGGCTGGTTTTGAAGGAGCCGGAGCATGGCCTCTTCTTCCTGGCTTGGCTCATTTCCGAGCGTAAGCTTATCGCCATTACCGAACCGCTCGGCCAATTTATGGCCGAGGCCGGATCCCCATGGCATTAGAGGATTGATGATGGCACTCATCATCGCCATAGGGATGTCTGGCTGAACCAGGCTTGTGAGCAAGTCGTGAATCAGCGATGACTGCCAGTCGAACACACCTGATTCCGGCCGGAGATTGCTGGCGATCAATCCGGCGTATTCAAAGTGTTTTTCCAGCCAGAGTTCGTAATCGCCACCCTTTGGTACGACGACAGCAATCTTCTCCGGCTTCGTGCCCTGTTCGACCGCGGCCTGCACCATGGATGTTACGGCTTCTACCTCTTGAAGGTGATCGCGGCAGGTCAGCCAGTAAAGGTTTTCGAGTTCAATGATGCTTTTTTTCGGATGGAACAGGGTGCTGGCGAACTGCTGGATTGGGCTGTTCTCGGATGCTGGTACGGGTGTCGGGATAAAAGTGTATTTATCCGGTTCAGGCGCCAACCAGCCTTTCGACTTTAGTAAGTCCAGAATTTGCCGCTGCCAAGGGTACAAGTTTTCTTGGGCACATAACGGGTAAACATAGACTGGTTCGATGCACAGCTCATTGTGTTCTGCAAACCACTGTTCCGCGAGTTGGTCTGGAGCTGGGCGTTCGCTAATTCGCCGGGCAAGTTCAGCCAGGTCGTTGTAGTAATGCTGATTTCGGTTGGCTGGGGCCGATATTTTTTTAAGCTGAGACCCTAACGGCATATGGTTCAGAAAAAACTGCAGGCTCGATGTCAACTCGCCGACCGTCGCAGGTTCATCCACCCGTATGCTTTTTGCCCAGAACGCATCAACCATGGCAAGCGCCTCTTCCTGCAGGGCAACACTCCAGTCCCGCTCGCTGGGTTCAATCAGCCACAGCTCCGCTAAGGTTTCTAGCAGCACGGAAAAGCTGCCAACCTTGGCGCCCATGGTGTTGCGAGTAGCAAGCGCGTAACGAATTTCGCTTGCGGTAAGTGCATCGGGGACTAGCAGAAAGTCCATTTCGTTTCCTTTTGCTATGGCCCTAAAAGCCGTTTCAACGCATCTAAAGGCTCCACCGGACTAAACCGGATTCAGGAAGCCACCAAAATCATCCACTCGGACTTTATCAACTTTATGAATCCGTATTGGGCTGGTAATCCAGTTCCGACTTCACACTCTGCCACTGTTGGCCAGCGAAGGTTCTTGCGTCGATACCCCAGATGTACCGAAAGCCCTTAAGAAGCAATACCAGGAAAATAACTGGAATAATTACCCCTTTCAGGGTTAACAGGGCCATCAGGTTGAGCATGGAGTCGATGAGTTTCTCGGTTTTATTCTTGATCTGCCCGAAATTCATCATCTCCTTGGCAGAGGCGAAGAACCCTTTGCCCCCACCCTGAAGCTCGTCGTTGAGATCTTCCAATTTTTCATCAACGTTCTCAAACTTTTCGGTGTAGGCATCCAGTTGATCAAGTGAGTCTGACAGTGCACTTTCACGACGCTCGACCTGTGCTTTCTGGCCTTCATATTCGGGATTTTCAGAGAAGTACCGGTCCCTGAGCCCGAGTTCGTCTTTGAGTGCTGTAAGTTTCGACTCAGACGACTCAAGCTCGCTCTGCGCATCGGCCACTTGCTCCTGCGTTTGCGAGATTGTCTGGAGTAGAGCTTCCCTTTCTTCCTCAAGATCCCTCATTTGCTGTCTGATTTCGATAGTTTCAGGATCCTGCTCATCGACTTGACTGGCCTGCTGCCCGATGGCCGCAACACTGTTGGAAGCTTCTTTCAGACTTTCATGCTGGGTCTTTGTTTTGTCATCCATAAACGCTTGGTCAACAAGACCGTTCAAAAAGATGACTAAGACAAACAGGAATCGAGCCATTCCGACCAACGCAAAGGCTTTAAGCAGAAACCCCGAATATCGGCCTTGCTGTATATAAAGTGAAGCAATCAATAACAAACCGGCAGCCGTTATGAGTAGCTTAAAAAAAGTAGTCGAGACTATCTCGGTCAGAATTTTTTGAGTAATCAGGGAGCCTATGGCCATTTTTAAGATAGAAGAAGCGTCTTCTATCAAATCGTCAACAGGATCCAGGATCTGGCCGAACTGTACCGATGCCACGAATGCATCAACCTCCACAGACTTGATCACAGAGATCGCCGCATTGGTCACGCGAAGCGTGCCAAAAATCCCCAACGCTTGGACCGTGGATTCATCGACGTATTCCTCTGCTTTGTGGTCGATGATGCTCAGCCAGGAGGCCAAGATAATCAGAACGATCACACCGATTGCTACGTGACGTTTCCGCCCACTAAAGGTTTGATTATCTAAGTCCATGAAACCTTCTCTCACTTTTTCAATATTATTAGGTCGGTACATGCGCCAAAGCTATCGACGCACCCCCCCCTTCCTTTCGCCAATTCAAGAACAGCCAGTAGTGACCCATGCAAAATGTTCGGCGCGCAATTCGCGCTCGTGGGCATAGCGATAACCGCAAAGCTTTCCTCCATCACGATCCCCAGCCACGCTGTAATCCAGACAAGCAATATGCTTGTTCAGAGGTGCAGGTTCGCCTTGCATCCAGTAGTGGCCAACGAATAGCGGCTTTTCACCGTCATATCCCGGCAAAATATGAGATGCCACCGGTTGGTGAGGGATCCTGTGGATTTGGTCACCGGGCACCATAGCCAAGTCACGATATGTCAATTCACCCTGCTGCCACCATTCGGCGCGGATATTGGTCCGCTTGTTGTTATCTTTGTCGAAAAAGTGGTGGTCACCCGGCAACGGGATTTCCAGGCCTTTAAGCAAGGTTTCAATCGCTTCGTAGGCGTCGGTGCCCTTGCGGGCAGTTGCTTTCCAGGCTGTGGGGAGTAGTCGATTTTCGGAATCGAGGTAGGGCTCAATGCGTTTGACGAAGGCCGGATCCCAGCAGGCATGCACCACGCGCAGTTCCGGTAAATCCAGGTATACCGGCAGCATTTTGAACCATTCGATGAAGCTTTGGTGCAGTTCACTGCCCTCACCCACCTGTTCCAAAAAAGCCTGGTGCTGGCCCCGGTTTTTGTCGGTGTGTGGGCGCAGATACTCACCCGGATTGTCCGGGTCTTCCAGGGCCCAGGCGACGGCATTGAATTCGTGGTTACCCATGACGGCCAAGGCCTGGCCGTTTTCGACCATATTCCGGGCGATGGAGACCGTTTCTACTTGCTCCGGGCCGCGGTCGACAAAGTCCCCCAGAAAGATGACCTTGCGCTCGGCATGCTGCCAAACGCCGTCGATTTCTCGATAACCCATTTTAGTGAGGAGGGCTTTGAGTTCGGCGGCGTGGCCATGAATATCGCCGATCAGGTCGTACATCGGTTGTCTTCCTTGTTTTCCGAGTCGTTAGCTGCCTAAGTCTGCCAGTTCTGACGACAGATTGGTAATGAGCTCCCGCCGGACCAAATAACCGGTCAAAGGGCGGAATGGCTTGGGGCACGTTGGGTTAAAAAAAGGACCATACAGTTTGATGGTGTGAGTGCGTTATTGAGCTTTTCGGTAACGTGTACTCACTCCTCATCAGATAGTAACCGAAGCAGAATTAGAGACTGGCCCGTTGTGCTTGCCTAGAACCGCTCCATCGGGGGCCAGCCGGTACGCCTTGCGGGGCTCGTAGAAGAACCAATATTCCTGAATATCGCCCCACATTTTTAACGTCCCATCGGTTTCAGCCATATGCTCCCGCACCAAGGTTTGAGCTTTCGCTAACTGTTGCTCTAATGACAGCTGCCAGAAGCCTTTTGGAAACGAGACGTACCGAAAGGATTCGCACGCGGCCAGGGCAAAGAGTGGCTGAGTCGTGCGTTTAAAGTGCGTGTCTACCCAGATATAAGGCTTGAAAGCTTGCCAGTCATCAGACACATCCTGATTAATGTTCCCGATGCGTTGACGAACTTCCTGCTCATCCAGCCTGGCCACTTTGCTCAGCGCCACCAGGAATTCGGGGGTACTGTATTTCAAGTCAAAGCCGCCATCCTTCAGACCGAGCGTTTTACTGGTCAGGACGTTTTCAAGGCGGTGCATGTTTTTCTCACTCGGGTGCGGATACCCCATGGCTTTCAGGATTTCGTGGGGCGTTTTGCCCTTCAGGCCGGCTTTAATATCTTTTCTCAGCTCAGCTTCCATCGCTCCCCTCCTTGTTCAGCCATTCAATGACCGGCTGGACCTTGCGCTCAGATACGGTGCCTTCTTGGCCGTCATAAAACCAATCCTGAATCGCTTCAAACAGCGCGGTATTGATGAACACACCGTTCTCTAGCCGCTCGGCGATATCCGCTGCAATGGCATCGTATTCATCGAAGCAGTCGTTCTCCTGGCAACAGGTGTTCATGGGGTCGGTATAAAATAACGCCCGGGACAAGGCCGCTGCAGAAGATTGTTCGCTCATACCCCCTCCATTGCTTGATGCGTTTATGATACCGAAGGAATACGACAACTAAGGTCGCACCACCGTGACATCATAAATCGGAACAGTCAGGTCTCGCCCAGGCCATATACAACCTCTGCGTCGCTCTGGAACGATTCAATCAACGGCAGCGCCTCTTCCATGTGCGCAAAGCGGTGGTTACCCCCTTCGAACACTTCTACCTGATAGTATTCCGAAAGCATTTGCTGAGTGTGCCGTGCCTCAATCACCTCATCGGCTTCGTCCAGCAGAATCAGCCCGCAACCATTTTTGGCGATGGGGTAATAACTGGCGACAGTAGATTCCGAGAGCGTGTAGGGCTTGCCCTGATAGTCTTCGCCTGCGCCAATGTAGTTGCGCAGCGTTTGGGACGGATCCGCTGCGGGATTGATCGCGACAAACGGAATACCCAGAGACGAGCCGAGTTCCGTAGCCAACCAACCGCCCATAGAAGTTCCGACGATGACATCCACATTGGCGAAATTGCCGCGCTCGATCACATGGCTGATCACTTCATCGGCGCGGCGGGTGTAATCGATATTACAGCCACTGACCGAGCCGAGCCTTGCCAAGGTCTGGACTTTGGAATTGCCGGGATCAAAACTACTGGCGAAGCCGTGACAGTAGAAGATGTTCAGCATAAGGCCTCCTTGGGCTTATCAAATCATTTACCCGTAAATTACCACTCGGCTGCGACATCCAGCGTCGCTGCCTTGTGGAATCATTACAGCTCTACTTAGCAGCAGATAATCGCGCTATGGTCAGAAGCAAGCATTGTTCGTAACTTCAGGAGGCCCGTGACACGTTATGCCCTACCCCATTGAAGAGAAACTCGTTATCGCCGTAGCTTCCAGTGCTCTGTTTGATTTGTCGGAGTCGGACCGGGTATTTCAGGACCAAGGGGCGATTGCCTATCGGGATTACCAGGAAAAGCACCTGGACGTTCCACTCGATAAAGGCGTGGCGTTCCCGTTTGTGCGCCGGTTTCTGAACATTAATAGACGCTTTCCGGACACGACCCCAGTTGAAGTGGTGCTGATCTCTCGCAATTCGTCCATCACTGGCAAACGAGTATTTCGCTCTATTGAGCATCATGGGTTGGGCATTTCCCGGGCGGCCTTCCTGGAAGGTAAATCGCCCTACCCCTACATTCCCGCCTTCAACGCCTCGCTGTTTCTGTCATCCAACGAAAGGGACGTGCTGGATGCCATCGACTACGAATACCCGGCTGGCACGGTCTTGCCTAGCCAGGTCGTTGATGACGAGGATGACTGGGAGCTACGCATCGCTTTTGATTTTGACGGTGTGATTGCTGACGACGCCTCGGAGCGTGTATTCAAAGGCAGTGAACTGGAGGCCTTTCATGAGCACGAAACCTCCAAAGCCAGCATCCCCCACAGTCCCGGGCCATTGGCGGACCTATTCCGCAAACTGTCTCTGTTGCAGCAATTAGAAGATGAGGCCCAAAAAGAAGATCCGTCATACCAGCGCATCCTGCGAACCGCCATCGTCACTGCCCGCAGCGCGCCGGCGCATGAGCGGGTGATCACCACTTTGGAACACTGGGGAGTGGATGCTAACGAAGTGTTCTTTTTGGGTGGTATGAAGAAAGATCGGATTCTGAACATCCTGAAACCGCATATGTTCTTTGACGATCAGCGCAGTCATCTGCAATCCGATGCCGGAAACATCCCGATGGTGCATATTCCGTTTGGAGTGGCGAATATAAGGTAAGCCTGGTCAGATAATCGTTCTAACCTGATTCCAGACGTCAACGGCGGGCCCTCCGGACGAAAACTGCCCATCCAGCCCATACGCCATCCGCTCAAGCGGCATATGCTCGTAACCATAGCGGCGGTATTCCTGGAGATACCGGGACACACAACCACCAACACCCAATTGTTGCCACTGGACCACATGAACCAACTCATGGAAATAAATGCGCCGATTCTCGGCCACCGAAGGCAGGAGGTAGTAGGTATCGTTCAGCGTGAGGCCGACCATGTTTTCACCGAAGAATCCGCCTAGCCCAAGCTGATTCAAAAGCCGGTTGTCTGGCGTGGGTATATTCGGTGTAACCACGAAGCGGCACTGCGCCAGAAACTCCGGCGCGAAGTAACCCTCAAAGTCATCAGCAAATTGACTACACGACTGCCGGACAGACTCATGCTGCCGACTAACCTGTCGAATCCATTTTTCGATCGTTTCAATCAATGCCTTGTCTCCCAGTCTCCATTGAACACGACTTTTTCTTGTAGGCTAACAACCCTGAACGACACAACTGGTCGCCCCTGCAGGTTACCATCACCCCATTAATGGTAGGATCCTCAGCAGAAGGACAATACAGCAAGGAGATCGCATGGCCCTTCGTTTTCGCCGAACGGTATCCATATTCCCTGGTGTTCGACTCAATCTTGGCAAGCGCGGCGTTAGTGTGTCGGCCGGCGTTCGCGGTGCCAACCTTACCTTGGGACGCAATGGGCTGTATGGCAATGCCGGCATGCCGGGCACCGGTTTGTCGTATCGGGAAAAGCTCAACAAGGGTAATACCAAGGGGCTCCAACGGTCGGCCAAGCAATCTCCGAAAGTCCCTGCTATGGCCGAGCAAATTGCTAATGTTGATCTGAACACCACCACCGGCGACATCGCGATTCTGGATGCAGATGGCCAGGACCTGGGCGATGAAGGCTTTGAGGTTGCCAAAGAGTATGCCCGGGACGCGTTAGAGGCGACTTTATCCGAACAGGTGGACGAGCATAATCGGATGATGGCTCGTATTGGCGATATCCACTTGCAGACACCTCCACCGGATCAGTTTCCAGCCCTGGAACCGGAGCCATTTGAAGCCCCGCCTCCAACACAACCTGAGCTAAGAAGGCTGGATCTAAGAGCCCGACTTTGCCCCGCCAGAAAACGCGCCATTGTCGAATCCAACGAGCGCAAAAAGCATCGTTACCAACAACAGTATCTTCGCTGGCAAAACAACAGCACCCAACATGACCACCGTGAACAGGTCCGCGCTGCACTCTACGACCAAGCTGAGAAAGGCGATCCAGAGGCGATGGAAGCGGTGTTGGATGATCACTTGCTGGATATCGACTGGCCCAGAGAAACTCAGCTATCGTTTGAGCTCTCCGAGGATGGCCGGACTCTGATGCTGGATGTGGATTTACCCGAGATTGAAGACTTCCACACCACTGAACTGCGAATGTACCAGCGAGGTGTTGGCGTCTCAGTGAACACATTGTCTGATACGGCCGTCCGCAAGCTCTATATGGCCCATGTGCACGGTATGGGCTTTCGGCTGATTGGCGAAGGCTTTGCGTGCGCACCGACGGTTCACACGGTGATCCTTTCCGGATTCACCCAAGTGCCGGATACCGCCACGGGCGGACAAACCGATAAATACCTGTACAGCGTGAAGGTCAATCGAGAGGCCTGGCAACGCATCCAGTTCGACAACCTGGACGTTGTCGACCCGGTTGACGCACTGGCCGCTTTTGAGCTGCGGCGCGATATGACCAAGACCGGGATTTTTCGGGCTATTGAGCCTTGGGATTGAGGCCCTACTCGGTTGCCTGCCTCCAAAACGCAATAGTCTGTGGCTGCACGTAACCGCGCGCTTGTCCGATTTCAATAAACGCCTGCTGAACCACCCGGGCCAGTTCGGGCTGGTGGCACAGGTGCAGGCTGCGAATCATGCGTGTGATGCGCAGGTGGTTGTGGCCACCGCGTTTTAGCCAGATGTGCCGGTAAGGATGTAAGTCCTCCCGGGGCTCAATGATATGCTCTGCCCGCTTTAGCCCACAGAATCTCAACATCCGATCCAGTGCACGGCGATGCTGGAACCTCAGAAATGGATCTCGACGGAACCATTGCTGGTCGGCCTCGTTTAGCACCGGTGCCTGAAGGTTCGCTCGGCTGGGCGTGTCGATCGGAAACAGCCATTGAACATAGTCGTGGGTGTGCTCCAGCCAGAAATCGTCCAGTGCCAGAATATCGTTCAATGAACGACCTCGGTGATCCACCTGCTCACCGCGCATAAAGCGTATAAGCGGGCTTTTGCCCCACTGTGCCTCGGAAAAAAGTCTTTTTAGTTCGTGCTCTGGCCAAAGTTCGGCATTGCTGTCATCAAAAACGATCATCCATAGCGGGCTATCAAAGGCATCCACCAAGCCGGCGTAGTTCACCAGGGTGTCCGGAATCACCACGGTTTTCTCGGCACTCAGGATGATCGCATTGCCTAACATCCTTCGCTGGATCCGTCTTGCCTCGGAGTTATCAGTCGGCAAGGCTTGCAGATCACGGCGCAAGATGTCCCAACGGGGTTCGGCATACAGATTCAACGCCTGCCAATCCGGAGAGACAGTGATCACCAGATCGCCTGACATCAACGCCTTTAGTTGCGGGCATAAGAGGGACAAACGCTCCCGGCTTAAATGCAGTTCCCGTGAGGGAGTTTCCTCCGATGGTGTTACTTGATGTAGGCAGCCCGTTTTCCAGGCCGGTGTCCGTTTTTCCATCTCGCTCTCCCTGTTCACTGAATAAAGCCAATGGGCTGGTTGATGACGCCATCGGTTTGCTGACGCTGTTCGTCTTCCAACGCTGTCAGCAACCGACCGGTCCTCGGCTTGAAGCCCCGTAGACGAAGGTTTTGAACCGCCGCACGAATCACCCCTGGCGTCAGGTAACTCAGATGCTGCAAGTTTTCCTGGGTAAGCGCCTCGGCCTGCTCCTTGTCGGCCACGCAAGCGGAGATAATGTCTCGCACCTGTTGAGTGGTCAGGTAATCAAAACCGACCTTCAGCTGAAACCGGCGCAGGATGGCTTTATCAAAGCTCTCAAACCGGTTAGTGGTGGCCAGGAATACGCCTTCAAAGCGCTCCAGGCGCACCATGAATTCATTGCTTGCGCCCACTTCCCAACTTTGGCGAGCCATGCTGCGGTTGTAGAGAAACGTGTCCGCCTCATCGAGCAGCAACACAGCACCGGTGCGCTCAGCCCTGTCGAACATGTCGGCGATATTCTTCTCGGTCTGCCCCACGAACATGCCCAGCAAATCGCTACCAGACTGCAGCATGAAGGGCTTTTTCAGCCGCCTGGCCAGTTCCTGCGCATAGGCGGTTTTGCCGGCGCCGGGCGGGCCATACAGGCAAAGCCGAGCGGTACCTTCCCGGCGAATCAGGCGCTCGACGTTTCGCAGCGAAGGCCGAGTGTTGATCCACTCGGTGCGGAAAGCCGGGAAATCGGATTTTTTGGTTTTCTTAAGAATCTGCCCTGGCTTGCCCTCCCCCATCACCGACAGCCGTTGGCGAATCAGGGCTTCCAGGCGCTGCTGGTTTCGGGTGATTTGTTTTGCCGGCAGGTGCTGCCCTATCTCGGCCAGATTTTGTGCCAGCGCCGGCGTCATCCAGGATTTGCGGGCGGCTTCGGTTATCCAGGCGGACGCCACAGGGAGTTCCGACAAGGTCTGCTCAATTCGCGAAGCCTCCCGATCCCCACTGGTACCCTGAATTTCAACAATGAAATCAAACCGACGGAGAAAGGCGGGATCCACTTGGCGAATATCGTTGCTGATCCAGATCACCGGCGCCTGATTGTCTTCCAGAAGTTGGTTGAACCAACCTTTGGCAAGCTGATCGGATTTGCGGAAAGCATCCTCCATCTCGTCGAACAACAGAATGGCGCCCAGGCGGTCTTCCAGAAACATTTGCGCCATTTTGGCGGCATCCAGGCGGATGCGCCCGGTCAGAGCCCGGGAACGATCGTCCCGGGTGGGCACTTCATAAAGCGGGGCCGACACATTGGCAGCCATCGCCCGAGCCAGCTGGGTTTTACCGGTGCCCGGTTTGCCATAAAGCAGAATGTTTTTGCCGTGGGCTTTGCTTTGAAGCGCATCCTGCAGGTAATCCAGCATGAGCTGAAGCTCCGGAACACCCCGAAAGTCTCGGATCTCGTGCAACGCCGGCGGTCCCGGTGGGCAGATATACCGGAACAGCAGTTCTTCAATATCGTCACTTTCGCCACCTCTGTTGCCGTCACAGACATCCGAGGTTGCAATCACCAGTTGACCAAGCAAAGGACCGGCTTCCACCAGATCCCAAATATCGGTATTGGGATTCGGGCCTTCAATCAGGCGGATCTGGCTCAGGATGGCGTTCTCATCCAGCGCTTCGTTCAAGGCACGAGTGGATTCGCGCATGGCCCGGGCCAGCGCACTCACCGAGTTGCTGTAATCATTGATTTCAAGCTCCCGCAACGTTTCTCTGGCTTTGGGGTATTTCAGCAGCAGGATGGCGTAGATCAACACCTTGATTTCCACCTTGCCCGGCCTTAGCAGCTTGATCAGGTTCTTCAGCAGCGGCTCAAACGACAGCTTCGGGGTGCCATTCAGACTTCGGGTCAGCGATTTTTCACGCCGGCGAATGGCGCGCAGATAGGCAGGACTGCCGGGCTCGGACTCATCGTCGGTTTTGGGCGTGATGCCCATAAACGACAGCGGTGCGTCATCCCGAAACATAACCGGTTGGTTATGATTGACCGGCGATAGGAACAGGCGACAAACGTAGATTTGCAGAAGTTTCAGATCGTCCTTTGAGGGAGAAGCAGTTTGCTCCGTCTCCTCGGCTTCACTGACGAGTTCTTTCCATAACAGCATAGGCGGGCCTCCTGAATGTCTGGTGACATTATGAGACCCGCCTGCGACATTTAACGTCGCTTAGGCTCCATTCTTGGCTAAATTCGCTCCGTTAAAACCGAAGCTCTGGACCGATAGAGAAGATGTGCATATCGGATTCCAGATTGGATAGACCGGAATCCAGGTCATCACCGACGTTGCTGAGGTAATCCCATTCAGCCCGGACAGCGAAATGATCTGTGAACTCAACGACAGCACCGAGACCGGTACGGAAACCCACACCAGTCTCACTCTCAGAGCCTGACGCTTTGCTGCCATTGACGGTGATAGAGCCATCAAACTTCTGATACCAGAATTGCGCACCGGCTTTCGCAAAGAGCCGCACAGGCCCCATATCCGGAGTAAAAACCAGCAGTGAGCCGTCGAACATGTGGTAGCTCACATCCATGGCCGCTGACACGTTATTACCATTAACAACTCCGCTCGCGGCAAACGACGTGTCATCGATGTAGCGATACCCGCCTTCAAACGCGAGGTACTTGTCGAAAAAGCCACCGGCGGTTATCCGGCCGGTAACCGCCTCATCATCACAACTAACCCCCGCACCGGAGAGATCGTCACAAAAGTCTTTGACGTCAGCCTGGCCAAGGCTAAAGGCAGCATATTGCTGATCGGCTGAAGCAGCACTCGCGCCGCCGGCAAGTACACAAGAGGCAAGTGCAAAAGGCATAAACTTCAATGTCTTGAACATCCTTATCGTCCTTTCTATCAATGAATGGTTAGCTTCCGGCGACATGCTACCTGTCTAGCAGGCTAATTTCTTCCCCCTTTAAGGCTTTTGGTCCACCTCACGGCTCTTACTCCACCAACGTCTGCCGAGTTCTGGCCAACCCTTGTTGGAGCGTATTGGCTATCTCTTCTTTCAACCAAACCGGTTCCAGAATATCGCAATGCAGGGCCTGTGCCGTTAGCCACCAGCGCAAGTCCTGGGTATCACCGACGGTGACAGCAATCTCAAACGTGTCCTCATCAATTTCCGTCGTGATCTGGTCAAAACCCAGCGGAGATTCAATCAAGTGATTAAGCGCCGGTTTGTCACAACGCAGCTTCAGATACACCGGCTTATCGGATTTCAGAATGCCCATGGCACCGGAGTGAATGTAGAAGTCCAGATCAAAGTCTTCAGGCCGGTCTACCGGTTCTTCGAGAAGTTCCCCTGTCGTGGCCCGGTGCAGTACCAGCTGGCGAATGCCCTCCCGGCCATCGATGGTGCCAATCAGATAGACATTCGGGTCCCGGAAAATGAGGCCTAACGGGTGCACGGTAATGGCTTCCGGCTCGGGCCATTTACGGGCCTGGTAGGTCAGTTGGCATTTGTATTCCCGAAGCAGCGCTTCGGTGACCGTTTCCAGCACATCCGCATCAATGGCCGGGCGTTGGCCACCGAGGCCTCGGTTAATAACGCGCACATGGTTGGGCCATTGGCCCAGCGGGTTTCGCTCGCGCAGCAGCGTGCGATGCGCTTCATCGAAATGCGGTTTCAGGTGAGACAATGCTCTGGGCGGCAACAGTGGCTTGAGGTAAGCCTGTGCCAACTCAAAGGTCAGCGCCGCCGGCAAATCCAGCGCAGGGATGATGTCCATGGTGGTTTCCCGGTCGAAGGACCATTGGTGCGGCCGGGAGCTTTCATCCACCATTAACGGGAACTCGACACTCAGCTTTTCCAGATCCCGCTGAATGGATCGCATGGTGACGGAATAGCCCTGCTCTTCCAGGCGCTGGGATAACTCACCCGTCGTGATCGTGCGAGGGTAACGGGGCACCATCCTAAGCATGGTGAGATAACGAATGGCGGTGTTCGACATGGCGCCTTCCTTTGCAAATTCGAATTGAGAGCGACTGCGGGTGTCGCATGCCTACTGTACGATATTGGCGATAGAATGGAAGGCTTTGAAAGGATGGACAAAAGTTGAAGGCGCACCGCCCATGCACACCGACACAGTAGAGTTTGACCTGAGCCAGGTGCTCAATTACCCGATCACTGTGCGGATCAAGGGCTGGCATTCGGATCAGCCGCTGCAATGGACCAGTTTTAATGATGACGGCCTGGTAGCCGAAGGGGTTTTCCTGGAGGCACCCGGGCTGCCGCTATTTACGCTGGGCGATGACAAAGGCCAGCGCCTGTGCGATGCCATTCCTGCTGACATTAACGCCATTTGCGGTTTGATGCCTGCAATGGACTTCCAGCTCGCGCAGGCTTGCGCCGTTTCGGCTGCCGCAAGGCAGTTAGCGAGTGACGCGCCGTTACTGTTTCTGCTCGCAGTCGATTACGCCCGTCAGCAACCGTTATCCGTGGATGCATTCGAGCAACTTTTAACGTTCAGGCGCGCGGATATCCTCAACGCTGCAGGCCTGCGCGGCAGCAAATCCTTGGCACGCCTGGTTGGCCGACTTAAACTCTCGCCGATGATGCCCTGGGAGCTGGATGATGTTCGCCGGGCATTACAGCAACCCGACTTTCTTGCCCTGCTGCGCCATCATCCGGAGGTTCACCTGAACCATCTTCGTTTGCTGTTGCGGGTTCGACGCCCCTTGTGGCCGGGCATGCTTTGTTTGGTAAACGAATACACACAGGCGGCGGATTTAACCTGGACCTACCGGATGATCCGAGACACTCTGAATCTTGCAGGCGGCAACGAGCGGGTGTTGGCTCAGGTAAACTCCCGGGAAGACCTGCAAGATCAGCACGACCGCTTTATCGAACGCTTCAACCGCCAGAACCACCGTAACTCAGAAGAGAAGCGACTTGAACTGGCACAAGAGCTTGAGGAGGAACACGGTGAATATCCTCAGCCGCCCATCGCACCGGTGGAAGGCATAGAGCCCCTCACCTCTTGGCTGGAGCTGCTGGAGGAAGGAGCCACCATGCGCCATTGCGTGGGCAGCTATGACGTGGCCGTGGCCGGGGGTGAGGTTTTTATATACCGGATGATCTCGCCGGAACGGCTGACCATTTCACTGGAACACCGCAACAACGCCTGGGTGGTTGGTGAGGTGCGTGCTTCATGCAACGCCAACCCCTCACCTGACACATTGGAACGGGTAAGGCGCTGGGTCAACCTCTAATCGCAATCAGTGCCTTCTTTTACAATCACTTCGGGTTTTGACCGGCTCCAGAACAAATGGCGTTCATACAAGAGCAAACCAATCGGCGCAAATAGTATCGCCACCAAGCGGAAAGGCAAAGGCAGGCTTTCCAGAGGAATCTCCAGTAAATCATTGGTCGCCTTATAGGACAGCAGCCCCAGGCTCAACCAAGCAACGAGAGCAAAAAATCCCAACAGATAGATCATGCTGAACAGCTCCTTTTAGACTGCATTGAAGCTCGCGCTTGCCGCTTTCGTGGCAAGCTCATTCTTCCAATCATCAATCGGATTCCGGGCGTTTACGTCCTTTCATCAGGGCATTCGGGTCATCCACCGGGCTGTAAAAATCCATGTAATCCTGCACGGCTTTGTCTGTAGCCTCGTCGGCAATGTTGAAAACGAACGAGCAGACAAGGTTCTCCCTGGAAATGGTAAAGATTGAAACATCCGTACCGAGGGATGAGGCTGTCCGCTGTATACATTCGTATTTGGGATTCTCGTAGCACAACCAGCGATACCAGGTCTTGATCAGGTGACTCACCCCGTCATGGACAGACTTCCCGGTTTTCAGTGCTAGCGAGCAATAGAGCATGTGCTCCAGCATGTCCGGGAAATCATCAATGGAGGACCGCTCAAGATCAAACGGCGAGTCGGGGTCGAAAAGACACCCGTAAATCTCGTGAGTAAAAGCATTCGTGGTGTCTTCCGCTTCCGGAATGCTTTCCACTCCGTATTCTTCCAAAAGGGCTTGGTAGTTTACTGGCATAACGAACTCCTTTTTCTAACGCTCCTGTGGTGTAGTTGATCGGATGCCTGAATCTTCGGCTTGATGCCGTCGAGAGGAGCTTACCGGGCTACCCCAACTACGAATTCCTCACAACCGGTTCCGCCTCAATATCAACCGCATGTGCTGATCCTTCTTGCGCAACACATGCCCATTCTCGCAAGTCCACACATCCGTCCACCATGAGAAGGCGTTACCAGCGCCGTGGTAATTATCTTTAGTGACACCAACCTCTGTGGACACTGCCTGACACTGAGAGCAAAAGACTCTCGCCCTCCCCTGTGTGACCCAGTCGTCAATGTCTTCGGCGATCTCCCGGAAAGCACCTGGCGGCAACAGGCTGACGGTTCGCTCGTCAAAAGAGGCCCGCGACAGCCAAATGGGTAGCGCTTTTCTCACAACCTCGGCCTGAAAGTTCTGAACAACGTGCTCGTCGGCATTTTGCCGTGCCCAGGACAATAAGTCCCGGGTGCGTATCGTGACATCACAGTAAAAGCCATCCTCCTTGTCAGCCCGAGAAGCAAGCAGAATCCATCCGTGGCACTGGGGAAGCGCATCCACATAATCCTCGATGGCTTGACTGATACGCCGATGACACTCCTCCACTCTGGCGTGCTGGCGATACGTCGGGGACAGTAGGTACTTCAGAAGGTGCGTGAGGTTCGACATGTCCGTTGTCTCCAGAAAGGATTTGATACTACTGCATTGCCACTATGCAGTGGCGATACGACAAATGATGTCGCTTTTCCTGGAAAACTCAGTTTTTCGCGACCTCGCGTATTAGGCCAAGGCTTATCCCCAATCTTCCATTCGCAAAGGCCTGTGATAAAGTTCGGTCGATCACCTACCGACGCAAGGAAGCTCCAAGCCAATGCCCGACAACCACAAGATTGCCCTCCTCATTGATTGTGACAACGTCAGCTATCACTCCATTGAAGGAGTGCTCCAGGAGTTGGCCAAGTACGGATCGGTGAATGTCCGTCACGCGCACGGCAATTGGAATGGCACCCAACTGAAAGGCTGGATCGACAAGCTCCACGCCAATGCCATCCGACCTATCCAGCAATTCGCATACACCCCCGGTAAAAACGCAACCGATTCGGCCATGATCATTGACGCCATGGACCTTTTGTATTCCGGTAATATCGGGGCTTTCGCCTTGATGACCAGTGACAGCGACTTTACCCCACTGGTCATGCGCATTCTGGAGGCGGGCCTGCCAGTCTTTGGTTTTGGTGAGCGCAAAACACCACAACCCTTTGTAAATGCCTGTTCCCAGTTTATCTATACAGAGAATCTCCGTTGTGAGGAAGAGTTCGACGAGGATGCATCGGAGCTTTCCATGCAAGCGGCGGCGCACAAGAAAAAGTGGGGACGTAATGAGCTGCTGGGAGAGTCAGGCTTGGTCAGAACACTGAGGACCGCCGTTGACCAGACAGCCGATGACGAAGGTTGGGCACACCTTGGCCGAGTCGGACAATACATATCAAACAACAGCTCATTTTCTCCCGTCAATTACGGCTACAAGAAACTCAGTGATCTGGTGCGTGCGAGTGAACTGTTTGACGTCTCAAAACGTGAAAAGGGCGGCCTGTATATCAAAGTACCAGGCTAGCCTACCCCTTAGCCGTCTGCCGGAATGATTTGTGGCTCTCCCGCCACCTGTAAACGCTGCAGGCTGTGTACAGGCTCGCAGACCAACGGGGCCGGAATATGTGTCCTCATCATGCCCTGGAACGCACCCACCTGATGAAAATCCGGATCCAGCCACAAATCAAATTCCTCCGGTCGTAACATCAGCGGAATGCTTTTGGGATGAATGTGGCTGAACCTGGGGTGTGGCGGCAGCGTGATGACCGTAAACGAATTAACGGACTCATCCCCAAAGTGCCAGGTCTGCCATAGGCCTGCGAGCGCCGTCGCTTCATTTTCAGGATGAATGTTGTACACCTGCTTGCCCCGCCATTCATGGAATGCGCTGACTGGCAGGATACAACGCTTAGATGGATAGGCTTTCTTCCAAAGCGGGCTGCTAGTGAGTCGGTCACTGCGGGCATTGAACGTGTTAAATTTCGGATTCGGCCGGTAGCCATGGCCATCCAGTCTGGGCTCGATTAACAATGACCAGATTCCTGGCAGCAGATACCTATCCCCGGCCGCTTCAATCACGAATTCACCGATGCCGCCCGGCGGCACGTTGTGTTGTGGCTTTGGCAGCTGATCGGGCAAGCCGAGCTGGTTCATCAGCTGCCTTAACTCCGGTGAGTCCCCAACATTGTACCGGCCACACATAGTCTGTCCCCGTTAACCCGATCTCCCGCCAACCTTATCAGACTGGCGCTGAAATAATCTCAACCAGGTCTTTAAGAGATCGCGCCAGGCGGCCCAACTTCCAAACGACCAGAATCTCTACATTACGAAGCATTGCTGCAGCGCTGGCCGCTCTTTCAGTGCTCCGTCAAATTTTACCGGAAGGCCTGTTCAGCTCGCGCTTTCTTCAGAGCATCAACCTCAATTTCGGGATCTTGATCGTTTGTGCTGACCAGTGCGAAACCTCTGATCATAAAAGGTACCTTTTCAGTTCACAGATTGCTGAACCGGGTTGTTGGACACGAGATCAGATGAAATTGGGTATTTTTGAGGGATGAACGTGAGCGTTCAACAAACGACCGTTTTCTGATACACGCATAGCCAGAAAAAGGATGTGACCTGAGATCGGGATGCGGGAGGCCCGAAACAGGCAAAAGATCCCAAAACGACGGCAGCCCAAGCCAGCTTCTAAACAAAAGCGAACATTCGCGCACCTCGGTTCAATAAATCTGCCTATCTTTTCGTAGTGTCCGCAGTGACGGGGTAGAACCCCAAGAGGTCGATTGGTTCAGAAGCTAACCCTTTTGGCCTCTTGTCCCAATACCTCCCTCATGTAACGAAGCAATGAGCGGGCACGCGATGTTGTCCGGCTGTGCGTGGCATTGACTGACCATTTCGCTCAGAGCCTTCTCAATTTTGACCAGCCTTTCGATCTTTTCGCGCACATCCTTCAGCTTGTGCTCGGCGAGCGCACTGGCTTCTTCACAGTGGGTGCCATCTTCCAGCCGCAGGAGGTCGCTTATCTCGTCGAGACTGAAACCCAGCTGCTGCGCCGTTTTAACAAATGTCAGCCGATCAATATCGGCGGAGCCGTAGCGTCGAATACCACCTGGAGGCCGTTTGGGTTCCGTTATGAGACCTCTCCGCTGGTAATAGCGGATCGTCTCGACATTTACATTGGCCGCCTTGGCCAAGCCGCCAATAGTCAGTGAATTGGCTTTATCCAACATGATGCTTGACTCCGTACTTAACTACGGAAGTAACCTTATCTTATCTAATTCATGGGCAACAGGTTAAACGTCATGTCGACATTCAAATCTAAATCCGGAGGTGCTTCTCTCGCTGTCGGGGGGATGGCTGGAATTCTCGCCTCGGCCTGCTGTCTCGGGCCATTAGTACTTATCACTCTGGGCGTTTCCGGTGCCTGGATCGGCAACCTGACAGCTTTGGAGCCCTATCGACCGCTGTTCATTGGCGCGGCCATCGTCGCCATGTTCTTTGCCTGGCGACGAATTTACCGCCCTGTAGAGCAATGCTCACCCGGTGAAACGTGTGCGATCCTTCAAGTCCGAAAGACCTATAAGGTGATCTTTTGGGTAGTTACGGCACTGATACTGGTGGCTTTAGTTTTCCCCTACGTTTTGCATCTATTCTACTAAAAGGAGATCTTGCTCATGCGTAAACAGTTTGTACTTGCCATGTTCCTCACTTTGCTCAGCATGTCCTCCTGGGCTGCGTCTCAAACAGTAACTCTCTCGGTGCCTGATATGACCTGTGCCGCGTGTCCGATCACCGTCAAGTTGGCCTTAAGTAAGGTGGAAGGGGTGTCGCAAGTTTCCGTGAGCTACCCTGATCGAGAAGCCGTCGTCACCTTTAACGATGCGCTCACTTCCATAGAGGCGCTCACCGAGGCCACGAGCGACGCTGGTTACCCCTCCACTCCCACGGCCTCCGAGGCGACTCCGGAGGGGCAATGAAGAATCCGAAGAACCTGCTCAGGGTCGGCATAGTAGGGACTATTCTGGTTGCACTATGCTGCTTCACACCGATTCTGGTCATTTTGATGGCCACCGTGGGACTGGCCGCCCTGACGGGCTATCTCGACTATGTGCTTCTTCCGGCACTGGCGGTATTCATCGGCCTGACGGTTTATGCGTTCTGGCGGAAAAAGCACTATGACGCCAGCTACGAGAGCAATTCCAAAGCTCCAAGGAGTTTCCCCAGTGAAAAATGACAACAACCTGCATATTGCGGTAATCGGCAGTGGTGGTGCCGCCATGGCGGCTGCCCTGAAGGCGACTGAACGCGGTGCCCGCGTCACCCTGATTGAACGTGGGACTGTCGGTGGCACCTGCGTAAATGTTGGCTGCGTGCCCTCGAAGATTATGATTCGTGCAGCACATGTCGCGCATCTTCGAAAAGAAAGCCCGTTTGACGCGGGCATCAGTGCTGAGGCTCCTCAGGTAGACCGAGCAAAACTGCTTCAGCAACAGCAGGCACGAGTGGAGGAGCTGCGTGACACCAAGTACGAAAAGATACTTCGAGAACACAAGGACATCACAGTCCTGAACGGTGAGGCCCGGTTTGTCGATACCAATAGCCTGGTAGTCACGCTGGCTGAGGGTGGTAAAAAACCGGTTCATTTTGATCGCGCCTTTATTGGAACCGGAGCCAGACCGGCAGAGCCGCCAATAACGGGGCTGGCAGACACTCCTTACCTGACATCAACCAGTGCCTTGGCGCTGGATACCGTTCCCAAACGGCTGATCGTAATTGGTGCCGGTTTCGTTGCCTTGGAATTGGCTCAGGCATTCGCCAGACTCGGCAGCAAGGTTACTGTTTTAGCCCGGAGCCGTGTGTTGTCCAGCGAAGATCCTACGATCGGAGAGGCCATAGAGGCGGCTTTTAAACGGGAAGGGATTGAGGTGCTTCGCCAGACCACGCCCAGCAACGTGGACTATAGCGACAACGAGTTTATCGTCGAGACGCCTGCCGGCACCTTGCGAGCCGACCAACTACTGGTGGCGACCGGTCGAACGCCCAATACCGAGGCCCTGAACCTGGCGAGCATTGGCGTGGAAACTTCACGCGGCGCAATTCAGGTGGATGAGCATCTGCAAACCACGGTCACCGGAATATACGCTGCTGGTGACTGCACCAATCAACCGCAGTTTGTCTATGTCGCAGCTGCCGCAGGCAGCCGAGCCGCCGTCAACATGACGGGAGGCGAGGCCAAACTCGACCTCAGTGCCATGCCCGGGGTCATGTTCACCGATCCTCAAGTCGCCACCGTTGGCCTCACTGAAGCCGAAGCAGTTGCTCGGGGTTATAGCGTGGACACCAGGCTGCTCGACTTGGAAAACGTGCCGCGTGCGCTAGTAAACTTTGACACCCATGGATTTATTAAAATGGTAGCAGAGCGCAGCACAGGCCGTTTGCTCGGGGTGCAGGTTGTCGCAGCGGAAGGCGGTGAAATTATCCAAACGGCAGTGATGGCGTTACGAGCAGGTTTGACCGTTCAGGAAATCGGCGATGACTTGTTCCCTTATCTGACCATGGTTGAAGGACTCAAACTC
>Ga0208561_100021_pt1 | contig 43938 bp, 51 predicted proteins | sample Shrwel1BS1Day9_FD_187536 | JGI IMG/M metagenome (GOLD analysis project Ga0208561, IMG submission 187536) | Subsurface microbial communities from deep shales in Ohio, USA - Utica-3 well 1 S-1-Day9 (SPAdes) (version 2) ... | reverse complement strand
CGTTGTCGGCCTGATGGTGGCCCTCGGTTTTGCCCGCTTCTCGGCCCCGGACCTGGCCATGACCCAGTTGTCCGTGGAAGTGGTGACCATTGTCCTGCTGATGCTGGCGCTGTATTACATGCCGTCGTGGACCCCGAGAGAGAGCCTGGCCGCACGACGCACACGTGACGTAATTCTGGCTTTGGTCGCCGGCATTGGCATGACCCTGATCACCCTGGCGATGCTGACCCAACCGTTCAGCTCGATTTCCGATTTCTTCCTGGAAAACAGCAAAACCGGCGGTGGTGGCACCAACGTGGTTAACGTCATTCTCGTGGACTTCCGGGGCTTTGATACCCTCGGCGAGATTACCGTCCTGGCCATTGCCGCCCTCGGCATTTACGCCATGCTCAAGGACACGGCCCTGACACCGCCGCCCAGTGATGGCCAGGGGCATGCCTGGACGCGCGATTCGCACCCATTGATGCTCAAGCAACTGGCCCGCCCCCTGCTGCCATTGGCGTTGATGGTCTCGGCGTATATTTTCCTGCGCGGCCACAATCTGCCGGGAGGCGGGTTCATCGCCGGCCTGATCACATCCGTTGCCCTGGTGGTTCAGTACATCGCCAGCGGCATGGTCTGGACACAGGACCGCATCCGTTTCAAGTACCACAACGTCATTGGCCTTGGCCTCATGTTTGCCACCCTGGCCGGCGTCGGAAGCTTCATCTTCGGTTATCCGTTCCTGACATCCACCTTCAGCTACATCAAGTGGCCGGTGGTGGGTAAGTTTGAGGTGGCTTCGGCCCTGATTTTCGACCTCGGCGTATACCTGACCGTCATTGGTGCCACGCTGCTGGCGCTGGTCAGCATTGGTCGGCTTTCCCCCCATTCGGCGATCAAGAGTCCCCGGGAGAGATCATAATGGAGTTAGTTTTTGCCCTGGTTATTGGCACACTGACCGCAACCGGTGTTTTCCTGTTGCTGCGTGCACGCACCTTCCCGGTGGTGATGGGCCTGACCCTGCTGTCATACGGCGTCAACCTGTTCCTGTTTGCCTCAGGCCGACTGACAACAGGCGGCCAACCGATTCTGGGAAGCACCGACAACTACACCGACCCACTGCCCCAGGCCCTGGTACTGACCGCTATCGTTATTGGCTTTGCCATGACCGCGTTCCTCGTCGTTATGGCGCTTCGCAACCTGGCGGATAACGACGATGACCATGTCGATGGCAAACAACCCAAACAGGACGCCCACACCAGCAAACTGGAGCGAGAGGTGACGGGCAAATGAACCATTGGCTTACCGCACCCATCCTGATCCCGTTACTTGGCGGCATCCTGCAGACGTTCATGGGCTACGCTCCCATGTCACTGCGCCGTACCCTGGCGCTGGCAACCACGGTTCTGATTGTTGTTGCCACACTGGGGCTGCTGTTCATGGCAGACGATGGCAGCTATCGGGTTTATGCCTTCGGCAACTGGCAACCGCCCTTCGGCATCGTGCTGGTGCTGGACCGTCTGGCAGCGTTCATGCTGGTGATGACGTCGGTGCTGGCGCTGTTCTGTCACCTGTTTGCTCTGGGCGGCGCCGATGAAGGCAACCGCCAGTTCCACACCCTGTTCCTGTTCCAGTTGATGGGCCTGAACATCGCTTTCCTCACCGGCGATCTGTTCAACCTGTTCGTTGCTTTTGAAGTCCTGCTGATCGCCTCCTACGGCCTGCTGATGCACGGCGGCGGTACGGCTCGCACCGTGCCTGGACTGCACTACGTTGTCCTGAACCTGGTAGGCTCGGCGATTTTCCTGATCAGCGTTGGCATGATTTACAGCGTGACGGGCACCCTGAACATGGCCGACCTGGCGGTCAAAATCCCCCAGGTGACCGGTGAAAACCTTCATTTGGTCAAAGCTGGCGGCATGATGCTGCTGGTGGTGTTTGCCCTCAAAGCTGCGGTGCTTCCCCTGTGCTTCTGGCTGCCCAAGGCCTATGCCCATGCCACCGCGCCGGTCGCCGCGCTGTTTGCCGTCATGACGAAAGTGGGTGTTTACGCGATTATTCGGGTTTACCTGCTGGTCTTCGGCGATGACGCAGGCGAGCTGGCCAACCTGGGTATGGACTGGTTGTTCCCGCTGGCGCTGATCACCCTCGCCATGGGGGTTATTGGTGCCCTGGGCGCCAACAACCTGCGTTCATTGATTGCCTGGCAGGTCATTATCTCCGTCGGCACCCTGCTCGCTCCCATTGCCCTGGGCTCACGGGAGGGCATTTCCGCGGCCTTGTTCTACATGCTGAGCACAACCTGGACCGTTGGTGGTCTGTTCCTGGTCGCCACCCTGATTGCGAGCAACCGTGGTGGTGCGGCGGATCGGCTGATCACCGCGCCCAAGATGCGTCACCGGACCTGTCTCAGCGCACTGTTCATGGTGGGTGCCGTGGCCGCTGCCGGCCTGCCACCCTTGAGCGGCTTCTTTGGCAAGATTCTGATTCTCAAATCGGTGGAACCCGGCGCCAACATGGCCTGGCTCTGGTCCGTGATACTCATTGGCAGCTTCCTGACGGTGGTTGCCTACAGCCGCGCCGGTAGCATTGTCTTCTGGCGAACGGTCGACGGACACCTGGAAGCCAAGGACGAGCAACACTGGCCAACCTCCTTTGCCGCCGGGGCTCTGACCGCGCTATCCATAGTAATCGTGGCCCTCGCGGGTCCGATTAACGAGTACACGGATGCGGCTGCCGCCCAGCTGCTGGATACATCGGCCTATCTGGAAATACTGGACGCCCCGATGGTTGGGGAGGATAACTGATGCTTGACCGTCTTCGCTTTCCGCAACCCTGGCTCAGCCTGATACTGTTCGTGACCTGGCAGTTCCTGAGCGAGGGAATCTCCGGCGCCAGCGTGGTGATGGGGCTACTTCTGGCCTGGGCCATTCCACAGATCACCGAGGGCTTCTGGCCGGAGAAACCGGCCTTCGTAAAGGCCAGACGCTTGCCCATGTACCTGGCGGTGCTGCTGTGGGACATTGTGGTTGCCAGCATCTCGGTGGCAAAGCTGATCCTCAGCCCACGCCAGCCAAAACCGATCTTTGTGTGCTACCCGTTGCAGCTGGAACACCCGCTGGCCATCTCCATTCTCGCCAGCACAATCTCGCTAACGCCGGGTACGGTCAGTGCCGATGTCAGCGATGACCAACGGATACTGCTAATCCACACGCTGGACGCAGAAAGCAGCGAGGAGGTGATCGATGCCATCCATAAACGTTACGAAAAGCCGTTGATGGAGATGTTCCAATGATGACCATTGCCCTGTATATCACCATTGCCATGGTCACCCTGGCGGCGTTGCTGAACATGTATCGCCTGATCATCGGGCCGGACGCTGCCGACCGCGTGCTGGCACTGGATACGCTTTACATAAACGCCATTGCCCTGATCATCCTGCTGGGCATCACGCTTGGCACTCGCATGTATCAGGAGTCAGCGCTGCTGATTGCCGTCATGGGGTTCGTTGGCACCGTGGCCATGGCCAAATACCTCAAGCGCGGCAGCGTCATCGAGTAACCCGGAGGGCATCACCATGAGTCTGTTCAGCGAATACCTTATCTCCGGACTGCTTCTCATCGGAGGCGCATTCACCCTCATTGGCGCGCTGGGCCTCGCCCGTCTGCCCGACTTTTTCACACGCCTGCATGGCCCCACCAAGGCCACCACCCTGGGGGTGGGCGCTATCATGCTCAGCTCTGTGATCTACTTTTCCAGCACGGACCAGGGCCTCGGGATTTCCGAAATCCTCATTACCGTCTTCCTGTTCCTGACCGCCCCGGTCAGCGCCAACATGCTGGCCAAAGCGGCCATGCACCTGGGCGTGCGCACCACAGATTCCACCGAGGGCAATCCCTGGGAGCAGTGATCTCCTGAGGACTGACTAAAGTCCCGAGAAACTGAAATCCACGTCGGGCCGGCGCCCGGCCACAATGTCTGCCAGGGCAGCCGCGGAACCACAGGAATGGGTCCATCCCAGGGTGCCGTGACCGGTGTTGAGGTACAGGTTGGAGAAATGGCTTTTGCCAATGTAGGGCACATTGGACGGTGTGGTCGGACGCAGGCCGGTCCAGAACTCGGCCTGATCCCAGAAGCCAGCCTCGGGCATCATTTCCGCCGCCCGGCGCACAATAGCCCGGCAACGGGTTTCGTTCAGGGTACGAGTGTAGCCGTTCAACTCGGCGGTGCCGGCCACGCGCATGCGGTCTCCCAGGCGTGAATACACCAGTTTGTACTCATCGTCCGTCAGGCTGACGTTGAAGGCCGCCTCATCGTTTTTCACCGGCACTGTGATGGAATATCCTTTGGCCGGATAGATATTCAGGAAAAGGCCGAGCTTGCGCGCAAGCACGGCACTGAAGCTGCCAAGACTGAGCACATAGCTGTCGGCCCGCAGGGTCTGATGCTTGCCTTCCTTCAACACCCGCACACCCAGTATCCGGTCACCCGCTCTCTCGAAATCCAGTACCTCGGTGCCATACAGGAAGGTGACCCCGGCCTCTTCGCATCGGCGCGCCAATCCCTGGGTGAACTTTCGGGCATCCCCGCTTTCGTCATCGGCGGTATAGGTGGCACCCACGATTTGTTGGCGGGCTGGCGCCAGGGCCGGTTCCAACTCCACAGCCCGATCAGCATCGATCACCTGCCGGTCACAGCCCAGATCCCGCATGATACGGGCCGGTTCCTGGGCCGCTTCGAATTCAGCCGGGTTGGTGTAGAAATGCAGAATGCCTTTTTCCAGATGGTCGTACTCGATACCGGTATCGGCACGCAGCGCCTGCAGCTGCTGGCGACTGTAGGTGCCCAGGTTAACCATCTGGCGAATGTTGTGAGCAGCTTTGGCCGAGGTGCACTGGGTGAGGAAGGAAAGGCTCCAACGCCATTGATAGGGGTCGGCCTTGGGCCGGTAAAGCAAAGGCGCCTCCGGCTTGAACAGCCATTTGAGGATTTTCATCGGAGCGGCGGGGTTGGCCCAGGGCTCGGCGTGAGACACCGAGATCTGACCGCCATTGGCGTAACTGGTCTCCAGGGCCGCCTGATTCTGGCGATCAATGACCGTTACCTCATGCCCCTGCTTTTGCAGATACCAGGCCGTGGTTATTCCCACAACACCTGCGCCCATGACCAGTATCCGCATGCTTATTTGCTCCTTCCCAGATTGCTGATTAAGAAATGAAAGTTGGCTCTTAGCCGCCAGCTCGCTTAACGGTCCAGCCTTTTTGCTCCAACAAGGGCACCAGAACATCGCGCTGGTCACCCTGAATCTCCACCACGCCGTCTTTCACGGTACCGCCGGTACCACACTTGCCTTTCAACACCTTGGCGTAGGCTTTCAGTTCTTTTTCCGCCAAGGGAATACCGGTAATCAGGGTCACGCCCTTACCCTTGCGGCCCTTGGTTTCGCGACTGACACGCACAATCCCGTCACCCTTGGGCGCGGACTCCTGGCCGCAGGTACACTCATCCACCGGGTTCCGGCATTCGGGACACATGCGCCCCTGCTCGGTGGAGAAAACCAGACCGCCTCGTTTTTTCATGCCCACACTCGGTCTCCGTCAGTTACTCAATTGCTGTCCGGAGGGTATTTGGAAAACATGTCCGAGACAACCTCATCGATCACTTTACGACGGGTTTCCGGGGACTGGTCTTCATTCAGGTAACGCCGGCCTGCCGCCTGCCAGACCACCTCATCGGTTTCCCGATCGGCAAAGCGCACAACCAGCTTACCCTCGGTGATTTCACGCACGGGCGGTGGCGCGGCAACACCCCAGCCAAAATGATCGTAACCAAAACCGAAGCCGAGACCCACACCACTTTGCTCCAGGCGCTCTTCCTGAACAATCCGCCAGTCCACCAGCAGGTCGGCTTCGTCCGCCGGCAGCTCTTTCATGGCCTTGAGCCTGAATTCCCGCCGGATGGCTTCACGCACTCGCCGGTCGTCCAGGGATGTAAAACCACCCTCTTCGGCCTTCGGTGCGAACGCCCAACTATCGTATTGGCTGTAAACAACCGCCGGATTGTAATCGGTGACGCTGCTGGCGGCACAACCAGCCAGCACCACAGTAGCCAGTATTAGAAACAGGGAACGCATGCTGGTGCCTCCTAATCGGATGCATTTTCCACAGTATACGACGATCAAGCTCCGCATGAGTGGCCAGCGGTTCAGGTTTCGAAACGGTAATCCAGCTTGCGGGCCTCACAGAAAGCCGAGAAATCATCGACCCCGGCTTCAGGCAGTGAAATGGTCGCCTGAACCTGACTCCCATAGCCTATCTCTTCCACCACACCTTCGTTATTTTCACACCAGTGGCGGATTGGCTGCTCATCGGCAAAATCAAACCTCAGCAGGGCCTGCGCGCGGGTTTGCTGAACCTCACGCCCGACCTCCGAGAGCACGCTCTCTGCCGCACCCGCATAGGCTCGCACCAGGCCACCGGCGCCTAGCTTGATGCCACCAAAATAGCGGATCACGATCACCAGCACATCGCCCATGTCTTTATGCTGAATCACGTTCAGGATGGGCTTGCCAGCCGTGCCGGAAGGCTCGCCATCATCGTTCATGGCGGCTTCGGCAGCCGAACCGGGGCGACCTATCTGGTAGGCCCAGCAAACATGCCGGGCATCCGGAAACTCCTGGTGAGCCCGGGCCACATGCTCGCGCACCTCGTCACGATCACTGACGGGATACACCCGGGCAATAAAACGGCTTTTCTTGATTTCCGTTTCCCGCTCCAGGAACCCGGCGGGTATGGGGTAATCTTTACTCATGCGTTTCAACCATTAATCTCTACCAGCAACATCCGGCACCACCGCTTCGCTTTCCGCTAATCCACGTCAGTCTATCACGATCCTTCGCCCGTCCTGATGGGGCAGTGATCAGCAAGCGGATTCTGTCGTATGGTGTAGGGACCATTCACTGAGTACGTATTCATCATGGCGAACCCCGATTCCGTTGAGATCACACTGGAGACCCATCCTCGTATTACCGATATCCCGAAACGGGACTGGCAACGACTGGCCGGACATACCAACCCGTTTCTCCGGTATGAGTTTTTCCAGGCGCTGGAGAATTCAGGCTGCACCACCATGGCCACCGGCTGGACACCCAGCCATCTGGTGTTCAGGGTGAACGGGGAAATTTGTGGCGTTGCTCCGGCCTACCTCAAGAGCCATTCCCGGGGTGAATACGTGTTCGACTGGGGCTGGGCGGACGCCTATGAACGCTACGGGCTGCCCTATTATCCCAAGCTGCTGATCGCCATTCCGTTCACGCCTTCCCAGGGGCCACGACTTCTGCTTGCGCCATGGCTGAGGGACGAACTGACGGCTGAGACGTTGCACTCCCTGCTGGATAGCCTGGTCGAGCGTCTGGGAGCCCATTCCTGGCATCTGCTGTATCCGGATTCCGCGGACCAGCAATTATTGGCCCATCCCGACGAACTGCACCGCACCGGCTGCCAGTTTCACTGGCATAGCCACGGCTACGAGAGCTTCGAGGACTTTCTGGGCGCACTCACCTCCCGCAAGCGCAAATCCATTCGCAAGGAGCGTCGACAGGTTACCGGGCAAGGCATCTCATTTCGGTGGTTTCACGGGCGGGACATTCCCGATTCGGTGCTCTCCGCATTTTACGTATTCTACCGCGCCACCTACCTGAAACGGGGCCAACGCCCGTACCTGAACCAGACTTTCTTCGAGCAGTTGCGGGAAAACATGCCGGAACATCTTCACATCGTTATGGCGCTCCGTGACGGAGAAATGATTGCCGGCGCCCTGTTCCTGTCCGGCGTCACGACACTGTACGGGCGCTACTGGGGCTGCCTGGAGGAATACGACCATCTGCATTTCGAAACCTGTTACTACCAGGGCATTGAGCTGGCGTTAGAGCTGGGCCTGTCCCACTTTGATGCCGGCGCCCAGGGCGAGCACAAGCTGGTGCGCGGGTTCGAGCCAGTCATCACGCATTCCTGGCACGGGATTCGACACCCGGCGTTTCGGGAGGCCATTGCCAACTTCATCGACGAAGAAGCGGAGCACGTGCAGGCCTACTACGAGGAGGCCAGGGCCCTCCTGCCGTTTAAGCAGGTAGAATAAGGCCACAGCACCCTCAAGCATCCAGTGCCGGAATTTAATCCGGCTGCTCTGGCTGGATGCTAGTGTCCCGTCTGGTTAATTCGTTGACCTACTGAGCCACTGAGAGCGTTGAGAGCAAGGCGTGCTAATGAAGGTATGGTGGTTCCATATCGAATTAGCGCAACGCGGCTATCAACGCTCTCAGCGGCTCCCGAAGGGCGTAGCTCTGGGATTCCTGGCCGGTGTTGCCAGCGCTTGCTGTGGAACCACCACACCTGCACGCTGGCGCCTTGGCCAGGAATCCCAGAGCTACGCAGTAGATCAACGAATTAACCAGACGGGACACTAGCCAGGGTATCCGCCTGTAGTTTTTTCAGGTGTTCGCTGATGGTCACGGAATAATCTGGCGCCTGGTCCAGGGTCCTCTGCAGTTCGGGCAGGGCCAGAATCTGCTCCCAGGCCCAGTCTTCCTGATCTTCCATGGAGCCGATGGCACCCGCCAACAGGCGCCCCTGTTGCATCAGGGGCCGAAGCAAGGGAGTGCCGGGGAATTCTTCATCAATGCCAGCAATGACATCGCCAACATGGTTGCCATCGGAGTCGCTTTCCCGGAAGACCTGCTTGGCGCCGGGCCAGGAGGTTTTTCCCGACGAGTTTTTCATCCGTGGCTCACCGGCATACACCGTCAGTTTATAGGCCAGCTCCAGCGAGGGCGCGTCGCTGGCCGCACCAATCGCCGTCCCCACACCGTAGCCGTCAATGGGCACATTCTGTTCACGTAACGCGGCAATGCGGTATTCGTCCAGGCCGCCACTGGCGAGAATCTTGATGTCATGGAACCCGGCTTCATCCAGTATATGGCGGCACTCGATGGCCTGACCGGCCAAGTCGCCGGAATCCAGCCGGATGGCGCCAATCTCCACCTCGGGCTCCTCCTGCAACCAGTCGACAATCCGCCGGACGGCCCGCAGGGTATCGTAGGTATCCACCAGCAGGGTGGTGCCGGGATACAGCCGGGCGTAAACCTTGAAGGCGTCCATTTCATCCGGGTACGCCTGGACAAAACTGTGAGCCATGGTGCCACTGACACCCAAGCCGGCATCCAGCCCCGCCCGAATGTTGCTGGTGCCGGAAAGCCCGGCCAGGCGGTAGGCGCGCACACCGCGATGGGCCGCATCCAGGCCATGCATGCGGCGCATGCCAAAATCGATTACCGGGCGGTCGCCGGCCGCCAGTTTGACCCTGACGGCCTTGGAGGCCAGCACCGTTTCCAGGTGTACGTAATTCATGACCAGGCTTTCGAGCATCTGCGCCTCGGCTATGGGTGCATCCACCTCCAGCAGCGGCTCCTGGGGATACACCGGCGTGCCTTCCGGCATCGCCCGGATACTGCCGGTGAACCTGAAATCCTGCAGCCACTCGAGGAAGTCGGGACGAAAGCGATTCAGCTGCTCCAACTGTTCAATCTGCTCTGATGTGAACCGCAGGTTCTCAATCACTTCGGCCACACGCTGCTGGCCACAGGCAAGCATGAAATTTCGGTGTTCGGGCAATTCCCGGAAAAACAGGCTGAATGTGGCCGTCTCGGTCATACCCTCAGACCAGTAGGCCTGGACCATGGCCAGCTCGTAGAGATCAATCACCAACGAGAGATCTTCTTCACGGATCACCAAGGCACCTCCTACGGTAAAACTCAGGTTATGGTCGCGCCGGCGGACTTGAGTTCCTCAAATACCTCATCCGCACTGGAGGCATCCACCGCCCGGGTACCGTCCTGAACCAATTCCACCTCGAAGCCCAACTTCAGGGCATCCAGAACTGACGCTCGCACACAGACGTCCAGCGCCAGACCGACCACCCGGAGCCGGCTTATGGATTGCCGTTTCAGGAAACTATCAAGGTCGGTGCCATCAAAGGCGGAATAGGCGTCCTGATCAAAGGCGGTGCCCTTGCTCACCCGCACGGCACTGTCGGGAAGATTCATCTCGGGATGGAACTCAGCGCCATGGGTATCCTGGACACAATGGGGCGGCCAAGGCCCGTCACGGTCCTCGAAGCTGACGTGATCAACGGTATGCCAGTCACGACTGGCAATGATTCTTTCGCCGTGGTGGCTTGCGTCCAGAATCAGTTCATTGACCACGGGCATGATGTCACTGGCCTCGGGCACTTCGAGGCTACCGCCCTCGCAGAAATCATTCTGGATATCCACCAGTAACAACGCACGATCCGGAGTCGCCATAAAGCACCTCCGCACGATTAAGTTGAATGACTGTACTACTCAGACTAGAAGACGAGCCGTTAACACACAAACGGACGCCCGTCGTGGCGGGGCTCATGCCCCTTGGGATCAGCCCAGGTAACGAACACTGGCCGCTGCCACCAGGCCTGCGCTGATGGCCGGCAATGGTTTTCTCAGAGCCAGCATGGTGACCGCAGTGGCCAACAGTGCCGCCAGGGCGCCCAAGTCCCCGCCCACCGCCATGGGCACAATGATAGCGATCAGCACCGAACTGGCCATGGTGTTGATGAAACTCTCAATACGAGGACTGATGGGCACAAACGACATCAGGAAGACGCCGCCAAAGCGGGTGACCAGGGTGACCAGGGCCATGAGTGCAATCAGCCCGAAAATGCCTGCCGGGGTGGTCTCAATCGCCATGATCCGCCTCCCCTTCTCTGTTCACCGCACTCTTGCCTGTCTTATCCAGCCAGAAGAAGCCGACCGCGCCACCGGCAAGGGCACCCACCACCACGTGCATGTTGGACGGCAACCACTTCCAGGCCGCCAGTGAGGCGAAACCCGCCACCAGCCAGGCGACCAGTACCCGGGGCGATTTCTTGCCGCCCAATGCCATTGCCAGCAGGAAACAGCCCAGAACCATATCCAGCCCCAAGGCCTTGGGGTTTTGCAGCAGGCCGCCGAAATAGACACCCAGCGCAGTGCCAATAATCCACGCCAGCCAGAGCACCAGACCACCACCAACAATCACTTCCAGATTTCGCCGCCCACTCTGGTATTCCTGGGCCGCGACCGCCCAGTTGGCATCCGTCAGCAACAGCAGCAGAGCATACCGCTTACCGGGCGAGACATCCTTGAGCATGGGATAGAGCGAGGCGCCCATCAGCAGATGGCGGGAGTTGATGGCAAACACCACGGCCAGCAATGGCAGCACCGAGACCTGGGTACCCCACATATCCAGTGCCGCAAACTGGGAGGCCCCGGCAAACACCACGGAACTCATAATCAGGGATTCGAAGGGGGACAGACCGACCTGGACGGCCGCCAGGCCAAAGGCAGCACCGAACGCCACCACAAAAAACGAGATGGGGAGCAGACGGAAGAACTCCGAGCGCACCTTGCGGGGCTGAAATTGATATGGGTAGTTGGCTAATGGCATCGAACAAAGCTATGCCTCGCGCCATTAAATACGAATAGGTAAAAACCCTTACAGCAGGCCGAGCGAGGCTTCCAGGGTTTCTCCAATGCGGGCATTGAGCTTTAACGTGACCAGATCATCGGCCCGGGTCCGGCCGAGGTTCAGCGTGGCGATGGGCTTATCCCACTCTCTGGCGTAACGGCAGAAGCGGAACCCCGAATACACCATCAGCGAGGAACCAATTACCAGCAGGCCATCACTGTGCTTCAGGGTATCGAGCGCCGAATAGACGCGCTCTTTCGGAACGAAGTCGCCAAAGAACACCACATCAGGCTTCAATATGCCGCCGCATTTCGGGCAATTGGCAGGCCGGAAGTCCGAGAAATCCACGTCCAGGTCCGCGTCACCATCCGGTGCAGTCTCCGCAGTGTATTGCTCGAATCCGGGATTCAACTGGGCACAGCGCTCGTGGACGGCATCCCGGGGGCAGCGGTAACCGCAGCTCATGCACACCACTTCGTCCGCCCGGCCGTGCAGGTCGGTCACCCCATGGGTGCCGGCCTTCTGGTGCAGGCGATCCACGTTCTGGGTCACCACCAGACGGCTGTGGTCCAACAACTCCAGTTCGGCGATATGATGGTGCGCGGGATTGGGGGTGGCGGTGCGCATCACTGGCCAGCCGATCAGGCTGCGCCCCCAGTAGCGCTGGCGGGTGGTGAAGCTTTCCATGAAGTCCTGGTGCTGGACCGGTTGCTTGCGCTTCCAGGCGCCCTCGCCGTCCCGGTAATCGGGAATGCCGGAATCGGTGCTGACACCGGCCCCGGTGAGGATCATCAGCCGGGGATGTCGGGCGATGAATTCCGCCAGCAATCCGCCTGCTTCTTCCGGCTCGTGCAACACGGATGGCTGCACAGCCTCGGGCAGGCGATCCCTGACACTGAACGGGCGGCTGCGTTGATGGGCTTCAGGCATAGGGGCTCCGGCGCTCAGCCCGGTTTGCGGGCCACATAGACGGTGTTGAACGATTCCCGGTTCTGGAACGGGTTGAAAAAGGATACGACGTGACAGTCCACATCGATGAATACCTTATTCAGTTCTGCCATGAAATTTTCATCTTCCCCTTCATTGGACCACATGGCAAACACCCCGCGAGGTTTGAGCTGGCGGGCCATCAGGGTCAGGTTCTCAGCCGTATAGAAGCTGGCACTGGAATCATGCAGCAAGGCCCGGGGCGAGTGGTCGATGTCGAGCAGGATGGTGTCGAAGGCTTTTCCAGGCGCCTCGGGATCAAAGCCGCCGCTGGCCGGGTCGGCGACGGCCATGTCGAAGAAGCTGCCATGAATGTAGCGGCTTCGGGCATCGGCGTTAAGATCCTTGCCCAGGGGCACGAATTCACGCTGGTGCCAGCCAATCACCGGCTCCAGATATTCCACCACCAGCAGTTCGGCCACGCGCAGGTGTTTCAGGGCCGCCACGGCGGTGTAGCCGAGGCCCAAACCGCCAACCACGACACTCAGGTTGTCGCCTTCGGTGGCTCCCAGGCCGATGTCGGAGAGGGCGATTTCGGCGTCCACGAACATACTGGACATGAGGAATTCCTCGCCCAGTTTTACCTCGAAGATGTCCCGGTCACCCAGGGCCGGGATTTTGCGGCGGCGCAGGGTGATCTCACCGATGACGGAAGGTTGGCTGTCGATTTGTTCGAAGAGTCGTCCCATTAGAGGCTCGCGTTTACTGACTTGTTTTAGATAAGACTGGGGGCTTGGGATTCCGGAGCCAACTACTCCCCTGGTCTCTCAGAGCTAACGGCATTGAAGCACGAATCGAGAATGGCCTTCATCTTCTCCACACCCAACTCCTCCATCAACTCAATGTTCCGCTGCGGAATCCCGTCGACATCCTGATAATTATTAATGGCCGCCTCCAGGCTGGCTTCCCTGATCAGGTGAAACATCGGGTAAGGCGAGCGATTGGTGTAATTCTCCGCCGCCTCCGGCTCGGTGCCCTCGAACTGGTAGTCGGGGTGGAAGCTGGCGATCTGGTAAATGCCTTCCAGATTCATATACGCCAACAAGCCGTCGGTCGCATCCAGGAATTCGTTATAGGCCGGGAAATCCTGCAACACGTTGGGGTGCACCAGCAAGGTGGTTTCAATGCCGGGGTCATCCTCCAGCCTCTGCAATTCCGCGTGCACCGCCTGCAACAGCTCGTCTTCGGTTTCGGCCTCCGAAACCACGAATCGCACCCGGTCACGAACCAGTTCCCGTTTGGCAAATGGGCACAGGTTGTAGCCTACGACAACGTCTTCAACCCATTTTCGGGTGGCACTGATAATCTCAGCTTTTTTCACTCGTTTTATTCCTGATTTATAGGTATCTCAATAGCATAAGCGGCCATTTAAAATCACCAATTCACTCTGGGGCATCCACTAGACCAAAATAGTATTGCTTCTACCCGTTGACGGGAGCACGATTCTGCTCTCTTTTCCTACGTGATCCAAACAAAGGACAACAATTATGACACTCGCAAGTGCACGTCACATTCTTGTTGATAGCGAAAACAAATGCGTCGAGCTGAAGCTGGCCATTGAAAGCGGCAAGGACTTCGCCGAGGTGGCCCGGGAGCATTCTTCCTGCCCGTCCGGCATGCGCGGCGGTGATCTGGGTTCCTTTGGTCGCGGCCAGATGGTACCGGAATTTGACCAGGCCGTGTTCAACAGCGATCTGAAAACCGTGGTTGGCCCGGTCAAGACCCAGTTTGGCTACCACCTGCTGGAAGTGACTTCTCGCGACTGATCACGGGATTGCCCGTTAGTCAGTTGCTATTCAGGCGCCGATTGCCCAGGGATTCCGGGTAATCGGCTCCGCTCCCTTCTCTGTTACCACAATCGTTTCACTGCACCCGATTCCCCATTGCCCCGGTACCCGCAGGCAAATCGGGAGATGGAACACCATGTTTTCCCGAAACTCGGTCTGACTGCCCCGGGCGATAAACCCGGACCCTTCCACCCAGGACGGCGGGAACTGGGCGCCCACGGTGTAACCAAAAACGCCCGAGAAGAACACCCGATCAGCCAGTGGCTCCAAAGCCCCTTCCGCCGCCGCAGCGGCCTGGTCGAAAGTGACGCCGGGGCCAACCGTCGCCAACAGGGCATCGACAATCCGCCGGCAGCCGTCGTGGACCTGGCGCATGTCGTCACTGGGCTGCCCGCCTGCAACCACGGTCTGCATCATTGGGGCGGTATAGCGATACCAGGCCGAGCCGAATTCCAGAAACACCGGGTCGCCCTTTTCAATCCGGGTGCGCCGGTGGTTGCAGTGAATGAAGCTGCTACGCACACCGGTGGTCACGATCGGCTGCATGCTCATGAATTCACTGCCCGCCTCGATCAGTGCCCGCGCTCCCACGGCAGCCACGTCGTTATCGGTCATACCCGGCTCCACCACCTCGCGGGCTACCGCCAGACCCTTTGCCGTTATGCGGGCACTTTTTCGCAAATACTCCAGTTCAGCCGGTGATTTCACCACCCGAATCTGCTTGAGCAGGCCGTTGCCCGGCACAAACCGGACTGAAGGCAACCGGGTCCGCAAACCATCCAGCACGCCGGTGCGCAGGGAACCATGCCAGGCGTCCACCGCAACCTTTTTGATGCCGTCGCTCAAAGCCTCCACCAGCGGTTCGAGCACTTCCTCCACGCTCTCCCAGCGATAGCCGCTGATGTTCTCAACCCGGGTGGTGGTCAACGCTGGTCCCATCTCGATGGAGGGTACCTGCAGCAGCAAGTCGTCGTGGGTAACAACCAGCGCCACATGCACAGACACCTCGAAGGTGCCGTAACCGGTGAGGTAGAAGATGTCGGAGGGGTCGGTGATAAGCACCGCTCCCAGATCCTCTGTTTCCATGCACTCACGCAGCTGCTTCAGCCGCTGGTGGTACTCGGCTTCCGGGAACGGGCATTCCGCACCCCGGAAGCGAGGTGAGAGGGCTTTTCGGTAGGCGTTAAAATCCATGGCAAGTCTCCAGAAAAGTACCTTACGACACTTCTCAAAGAGACTGGACCGAAAACCCCGTTTGTACAAATTTGGCCAGTGGCGGGGGACCGTCAGCCGCCGTTGCTGATCTCGATGTCCGATTCCAGCGACTGGAGCCTGCCCACAAGGAACTCCATCACGATGCGGACCCGCGCCATTTGCTGGGTGTCCTGGTTCACGTGCAGCCACAGGTCCACGTTTTCACCTTCCAGCGGGTCCGACAGGCGTCGCAGGCTCCGTTCGGCTTCACCCAGGTAACAGGGCAGCACGGCCAGCCCCGCCCCATCCCGGGCCAAGGCATACATGGACTGCAGGCTGTTGCAGCGGATGAAGGACGACGCGTTTTTCAGATGCTTTCGGTACCAGCGTCCTGTCGCCAAATGACTGAAGGTTTCATCCGGCACGATCCAGGTGTAGTCCTGCGGGCGGTTCGCCACATCCGGTTTCCGGTTACGCCGGCAGTATTGCGCCGAGCCGTACACCGCCGACTCAATGGCGGCAATGCGCTCTCCTTCCAGGGTCGCCTGCGGTTTGTTTTCCGGTCGCAGGGTCAGATCCGCTTCCCGGTGGCTGAGGTTTGCCACGTCGTTGTCGGTGAGCACCTCCAACTCAATGTGCGGATACTCGCGCACCAACTCGGCCAGAATCGGGCTAAGCAGACCGTTGAGCATGGCGTCTTCGGCGGCGAGGCGAACCTTGCCCACCGGAGCGCCGTCCTGCCCGACCAGCTTGCGCTCCAGGTTTTCCATGTCGGTGGCCAGCCTTTCAGCCTCCCGGAAGGCCATTTCACCCACCGGAGTAAGCTGCAAACCGTTCTGGTTGCGTTCAAAAAATTGCACACCCAGCGACTCTTCCATCTGATCCAGTCGCCGCAACACCGTGGTCTGGTGCACACCCAGTAATTCTCCGGCTTTGGCGAGGGTTCCGCCTATTGCCAGCGCTCGTATATATCGAAGATAATCCCAGTCCATAGCTACTGCATATTTGCAACGAGGGTACGGATTTTAACGTATTCAAGCTGCAAAAAAGAATCCTTAGAATAGTCGGTAAATTAAAGGTAGATCACTAACGAGGAGCCTCTGAATAACTCCGGATCACCTCTGGCCTACAGAGCGGTTCACAATCAAGGCGCGACTTTGCAGTAAGGCTGGCTGCCTTTCAAAAAGTCGCAACGCGGAGTGTGAACTGCTCTGCAGGCCCCGCAGGGCGAGCTCTGAGGGCTTCACCTGCGGTGTTGCAGCTCTTGCCAAGGGCTACGGCCATTGGCTACGAACTGCGCCTTGCATCTGAAGCCCTCAGAGCTCGCAGAGGCGATTCAGAGTTAATCAGAGGCTCCTCACAATCCACCAGATGAAGGAGGAAGGCGCTATGACTCAGAAGCATATCGCAACCGTAAACCCGCTGCCGTCCACTCTCCTCCACAATAGTGCTGAGGTCAGGCGCCAGTATACCCGTGCTGCAGCAAAGCAGGCGGTGCAGTTTATCAGTCGTAAGGTGAGAATTTTCAACCGGAAAGCGGCAAATGTGGCGCAGGACCTGCCACAGGTACAGGGCGGGCACTAAGCCCGCTCAGCTCCACCCCTCCTGTCCCAGGAGGGGTACGAACCTAACATCCCCTATTTCCCTGCGGTCAAACTCCTGATCGGAACGCCGGGTTATCAGCAGCAGCCGTTGAAGCCCCTGCTCCAGACCCACTGGAATCACCAGACGGCCTCCGACACTCAGCTGTTCCTTGAGCGAATCCGGCACGGCAGGTGCCCCTGCGGCCACGCAGATGCCATCAAAGGGTGCGGCCTCCGGCCAGCCCTGGGAACCGTCGCCTGTCTTCACGCGGACCTGTGAAAACCCGGCCTGTTGCAGGTTCTTCTCGGCCTGGCTGGCCACTTCGGGGATTTTCTCCATGGAAAACACTTCCAGCGCCATGGACGCCAGTACCGCTGCAGCGTAACCAGAGCCGGTACCAATATCCAATACCCGCTCACGGCCCTTCAGTTGCAGGGCTTCAGCCATGAGCGCCACGATATAGGGTTGGGAGATGGTCTGCCCACGACCGATGGGCAGCGGATGATCCTCGTAGGCTTCAACGCGCAGATGTTCCGGCACAAACAGCTCCCGGGGAACGCGCCCCATGGCCTGCAGCACCCGGGGGTCGGTTATGCCACGGGAAACCAGCTGATCCTGGACCATCAATTCCCGCAGTGCCTGGTAGTCTCGTGTTTGTTCCCGCATCGTCGACCTCCGCGGTTACAAATCGTCATCGAATGCTCAGGAAGCCTCTGATTAAGAGAATTCTTATCTTTTACGATGGCAGCATTTGGCCAATCTGTCTATTTTTTGACCGCACTCTACGTAAAACTGGTGACCAGTCCGATGCCACTGACCACCAACAGAACCGAGCCCAAAACGCGGAAAAACAGTGCGGTTTCGGCCCTTAGCATGCGCTCGTGCACCCGCAGGCCGATCACATGCCCGACCGCAGCCGCTGGCAACAACCACAGATGGTGAATCAGCTGCAGGTCCACGCCCACCCAGATGAACGCCCCCAGCTTGATCAGCACAAGAATAAACCAGAGCACGAACAGGGAATCCCGCAGCTTTTCTTTTGGCAGGTGCTGGGCTGCCACGGCAATGATCAGCGGCGCGCCGATCAGCGAGGTGCCACTGATGTAGCCGCCGAGCATCAGGAAGAGGACATCAATGGCCTTGCTGCCACTGCGAAACGGTCGGTTGATGATATAGGACACCGAGTACAGCGCCACAATCACAAAAATGATGGCGCTGAGCACATTGCTCGGAAGCGTGAACAAACCGATAACACCAATCATCTTGGGTACGATCAGAATGGTCATCAGCCGCCCGATATAACGCCAGTCGACGGTTCCCTCTGAGGGCTCCTGCCCGGCCCGGGGCTTCTTCCGGTTGTTCATCCAGACCGTTATTGACGAGAAAATCAGCAGGTGCACCGCAATAATGGGCAAGAAGACCAGCGGCTCATCCAGCACCAGCAACAGGAACGGCAGTGACAGCACCGCGCCACCAAAGCCCAGACCGGAACGGACAAAGCCACTCCACACAAAAATCAGCGCAATGAGGATATACTGGGCAGCGGAAAGATCGGCCATGGCATATAACGTCTTCTGCAAAAGCCGCACACGATACCACAACGAGGGAGGTCCGGACCGACATGCCCACGAAGATCGACATTCATTACTGCACCGGTTGTCGCTGGCTTCTGCGCTCGGCGTGGATGGCGCAGGAACTGCTGACCACCTTTGAGGGCGATATTGACGAGCTGAGTCTGCACCCCGGCACCGGTGGCATTTTCGAGATCTACGTGAATGGCAACCGCATCTGGTCGCGCAAGGAGGATGGCGGGTTTCCGGAGATCAAGGAACTGAAACAGCGGGTGCGGGACGAAATCGATCCCGAACGTTCCCTGGGCCATTCTGATACACAAAGCACCAACACCAAGTAACTCGTAAGGATTCCCCATGACATATGCCACCTGGCTGACCATCGTGACCATCTGTGTTCTTGGCGCCATGTCGCCGGGCCCATCACTGGCACTGGTGATGAAACAGACCATGGCCGGTGGTCGGCGCAACGGCGTGATCACGGCGCTGTCTCACGGCCTGGGTGTCGGGATCTACGCGTTTCTAAGCATCCTGGGCCTGGCGGCCGTCATCACGGCCTCACCCACGGCATTTGCGATCCTGCAGTGGGGCGGCGCCGGATATCTGGCCTGGCTGGGCGTGAAGGGCCTGATGTCAAAAGCGAACAACAATGAAGAAATGCCGCCGGCGCCCACCACCAAGAGTGCGGCGCGGGACGGTTTTCTGATCGCCTTCCTGAACCCGAAGATTGCCGTGTTTTTCCTGGCCCTGTTCAGTCAGGTGGTGGGTACCGACACCAGCCTGCTGGCCAAATTCGGCTACGCAGCCACGGCTCTTGCCATCGACACCGGCTGGTACCTGATGGTGGCCTGGCTGTTCTCCAATCCTCGCTGGCTGGAGGCATTGAAACAGCGCGCGGTGTGGTTCGAAAGGATCTTTGGGGCGGTGCTGGTAGGCCTGGCTGGCCGACTGGTGGTGGGAATCGTGAACGGAAGGTAGGAAGCAGAAAAAGGCGCTGGGGGAGACCCAGCGCAAGGACCGACAAGGGCTCTCGGTCGAGAGCCCCGCCATTTCCAGTTAATCACTGACCGGCGACTCCTTCATGGCGGCGTTCATCCGCCGACGCAGAAGCGGCCCCACCAGGTATGGCAGCACCAGACCGAGCCCAGCCACCACCCAGAGGCCAATGGCCAGCGGGCTACCCCAGAGGATGCTCCAGTCACCGTCGGACAGCACCAGGGCGTGCCCGAGGTTCTTTTCCATTTCCGGCCCCAGCAACAGACCGAGAATGATCGGCACCAGCGGGATTTCCAGCTTGCGCAGGAAATAGCCGGCAATACCGAAGGCCACCATGAAGTACAGATCAAACGTACTGTGACTGATGGAGTAGATGCCCACGAAGGCCACCATGGTGACGATGGGCAGCAGGTACATCGGCGGCACGGACAGCAGCTTCACGAACAGTCCCACCAGGGGGATGTTGAGTACCAGCAGCAGCACGTTGCCAATCAGCAGCGCCGCGATCACGCCCCAGACAATGTCGGCATTCTGGGTGAACATCAGAGGTCCGGGCGTGATGTTCAGGGAAATCAGCATAGCCAGCAGTACGGCGGTGGTGCCACTGCCCGGCACGCCCAGTGTCAGCATGGGCACCAGCGCGCCAGAGGAAGCACCGTTATTGCCGGCTTCGGGCGCGGCCACACCCCGGATATCGCCTTCACCGAAAGTACCTTTTCGGCCAACCGCCTGCTTTTCCAGAGTGTAGCTGATAAAGCTCCCCAAAGAGGCACCGGCGCCAGGCAGCACACCTGCGATAAAGCCAAGGACACCGCCCCGCAGCTGTGTGGGAATGGTGCTAATCAGCTCCCTGAAGCTTAGAGTGAGTTTGCCCACATTCATCTGGTCACGACCACGACCCATGCGGGCCTCCACAAAGAACAGCAGCTCCGAGATGGCAAACAGGCCGACAATGGCCAGGATGAAATCAATCCCCTCGTACAGCTCCAACATACCAAAAGTGTAGCGCTGGGTGCCGGTGGAGATATCAATACCCACGGTGGAGATCATGATGCCCAGAGTGGCGGCGATGACCGTTTTCATCGGGTTCTTGCCGGTAATGCCGCCAAGGGTGGCAAAGGCCAGCAGGAACAGGGCGAAATACTCCGCCGGGCCGAAGGTCAGCGCGAACTTCGCCAGCACAGGTGCCAGCAGGATCAGGCCAATGGTGCCGATCAGCCCACCCGAGAACGAGGCAATGGCCGAGATAGCCAGGGCATCGGCGGCACGGCCTTTCCTGGCCATGGGATAGCCATCCAGGCACGTCATCATCGCCGGTTCATCGCCCGGGATGTTGAGCAGGATTGAGGAAATCCGACCACCGTACATCGCCCCCGCATACACGGATGTCAGCAGGATCATGGCCGTTTCCGGCGGCAGCCCCAGGGTGAACGCCAGAGGAATCAAAATAGCCACGCCATTGGCAGGCCCAAGACCGGGCAGGCAGCCGATCAGCGTGCCCACGAACGCCCCGAACAGGGCGAACATCAGGTTATAAGGGGTCAGCGCAACGGCGAATCCCTCCATCAGAAAGCCAAGGGTTTCCATCAGTTCACCTCCAGCAGGCCGGCAGGCAGACTCAGGGACAGCCCGTAGTTAAACAGCACAAAAACCAGGACGGCGCTCAGCAACCCGCTGACAAAAGCCCGTGTGGGCGTAGCCCCCATGCGCCAGCTCAGCGTGCCCACCGCCAGTGTGGTTGCGATGATGAAACCCAGCGGCTCCAATAACAGCGCATATACCAGCAACACCACTACCGAAACCACCAGCTCCAGAGCAGGTTTCCCCAGGGGCCACTCGGCATCCGGATCCGGCTTGATCATCAGATAGATACTGCCGGCCACCAGCACCACGGCAAGAATGGTCGGGAAGGTTTCAGGCCCCACGCCCTCAGCGCCACCAAACGGTTCGGGCCACTGCTGCGCGACCCAACCGTAGGCAACGGCGAGGACCAGAAGGCCCAGGCCGAGGATGCGATCACCGAGCCCTGTCATTTCAGCAACCCGATTTCACGAGACAGGTTTTCGATGTCCTGGACCTGCTTGCGAACGAACTCGTCGAATTCGTTGGCAGGCGGATGGAATGGAATCAAGCCGTTGCTTTTCATGACCTTTTTCCATTCTTCACTGGCGTACAGAGTGTTGATGGCGTCCACCCAGTACTCTTTCGCGGCTTCATCCGCACCCTTGGGCATATAAAAACCTCGCCAGTTCGGACCTACCGAATCAATGCCCTGCTCCCGGGCTGTTGGAAGATCCTTGAACTTGCCAGGCAGGCGCTCTTCCGCCAGCACGGCCAGTACACGCAGATCACCGGATTCCATAAAGCCGGTGGCTTCGGAGATATCACCGGTGAACGCGTCCACCTGGCCGCCCACCACTTGGGTCATGGCTTCACCGCCATTGTTGTACGACAGGTAGGGAATCGAAGGCAGCTTACTGGCGCCTGCGGCCTTGGCGGTTATCAGTACCTTCAGGTGATCCCACCCGCCACGGGCACTGCCGCCGGCAAATTTAACGGACTTTGGATTAGCCTTTACAGCTTCCATCAAGTCGTTCAGGTCCTGATATTCGGAGTCCTTGCCGACAGCAATAATGCCGTAATCCGCACCCAGTGCGCCGACCCAGGTCACCATATCCGCGTTCATGCCCGGGAACTGCTTCTGGGCCAGACGGGTCGTGGTCGCGGTGGACGCCGCTACCAACAGTTTGTTGTCATCGGCACGTTTGCTCACGGTGTGCGCGTAGGCCACGCCACCGCCGGCACCAGCCATGTTGACGGTCTGCACGGTACCATCCACCAGGCCGAGCTCCTGCATCACGTTACCAACACTGCGGCAGGTGAAGTCCCAGCCGCCGCCGGGATCGGCTGGTGCCAGGCATTCCACTTTACCTTCCGGCTGCCAGGCCATGGCCGACATGGAGACGGCGGCCGCCGCCACAAAAGACAGGGTTCGTTTGAATAGCATCGTTGTCACCTCATTCACTTGTTGTTGTGATCAAGGCGAGATTAATAGGTAAAAGCCGAGACGCAGAAGCTTGTGGGCGTAATGCGTTTAAAGGATGTTTACTGCATTCTGTTCATAAAGTTCACGGGCATGACGACGCCCAATAAAGTACCCTGTTTCCATAAAGATAACGACCGAACCCTACAGCCAGAGCCGTTTTGCGAAGAACCAGACTCAAAACCCGAATGATCGTCACACTGGGGCTACTCGGTGCCTTGCAGACCGTCCTGATTGGCGGTTTTGCCGGCTACTACCTCAGCGAATCGCTCTACGACGAAATCGGCCAGCGCGCCATGAAAGTGGCCCAGACCGTGGCGGCAACGCCAGCAGTCATCAACGGCGTGCGTAATCGGGACATTCCCGCCCTCAACCGCCTGGCCGGGCGCCTGGCAGAGACCAACGACGCCCTGTTCATCGTCATTGGCGACCACCAGGCCATCCGCCTGGCCCACCCTGACCCAGCCCGCATCGGCTTTTCCATGGGCGACGACGATGGTGACTACGGGCGCAAAGCCCTGGTGGAAGGTAACGCCTACGTTGCCCGGGCCGAAGGCAGCCTGGGGGAATCCATGCGTGGCAAGGCGCCAATCGTGGTGCCAGGTACCGGCGAGATCATTGGCATTGTTTCCGTCGGCTACAGCCTCGAGCAAGTGGAGGCCACCATTCGCCGGTACAACTTTGTGCTCTATGGCGTGGTTGGATTGATGCTTCTGGTCAGCGTTATCGCTGCCATCGTCATTGCCGGGCGTTTCAAGCGCGCCATCTTCGGTCTGGAACCGGAGGAAATCGCCCGGCTGTTCCAGGAACGAGACGCTACCCTGCAATCGGTGCGCGAAGGCATCATCGCAGTCAATCGAGACGGTGTTATCACCACGGTCAATCGCGCCGCCTACGAAACGCTTGATCTCCCATCTGACCAGCCCGTGACAGGCCGGCCGATTTCCGAGATTCTTCCCGAAAACGGTCTGATCTCGGCACTGACCTCCGGCGAGCCGGACTTTGACCAGGAGATCTGGCTGCGGGGACGCCAAATGATCGTCAACCGCCTGCCCGTGCGCCGGGGCGATACCATCATCGGCGTGGTTGCCAGTTTTCGCCTGCGGGACGAACTGGACCAGGTGAGCCGACAACTGACGCGGATCCAGCAATACGCCGATACCCTACGCAGCCAGACCCACGAATACTCCAACAAGCTGCACACCATCGCCGGACTCATCCAGATCGGCGCCAACCAGGAAGCATTAGCACTCATTGGCAGCGAAGTCAGTGACCACCAGACCCTGCTGCACCTGCTGCTGGAAGCGGTGCCGGACCCGGTCATTGCCGGCTGCCTGCTGGGCAAGTACAACCGGGCCCGGGAAATGGGGCTGAGCCTGGAGATCGACCCGGACAGCCAGATGCGGGATCTGCCGGAAATGCTGCCCCGGGAACAACTGGTGGGCGTAGTGGGCAACCTGATCGATAATGCATTAGAGGCTACACGGCTACACACGGGCGCCGGAGGCCGGGTACAGCTGTCCATGACGGACCTGGGCGAGGAGCTGATTTTTGAAGTGCAGGACCAGGGACCGGGCATTCCGGAAAAGGAGCGACAACGGATTTTCAAAAAGGGGGTCAGCACCAAGGAAGGTGAAGCCCGGGGCTACGGGTTACACCTGGTGCGCCAGTTCCTCCGGCATTGGGGCGGCTCCGTTACCGTCGAGAACGTGCCTGAGGGGGGAAGTCGGTTTACCCTATACTTACCAAAGGCACCCAAGAAGGGAGGCCAGCTTTGACCTGTATCCGTACACTGATCGTCGAGGATGATCGCAAAATCGCAGAGATCCAGCGCCGATTCCTGGAACGCATGGAGCAGGTGGATCTGTGTGGCATCGCCCACACCCTCGCCGACGCCCGCGAGCAGATCGAGGTAATGGATCCGGACCTCATTCTTCTGGATGTCTACTTTCCGGATGGCAATGGCCTTAACCTGTTGCGAGAGCTTAGGGCCACGGACAGCCATAGTGACGTTATCCTTATTACCGCCGCCAAGGAAGTGGAGACCCTGCGCAGTGCGCTACGTGGCGGGGTATTCGACTATATCCTTAAACCGCTGGTGTACGAACGTCTGCAAGAGGCCATTCAGGGTTACCAGGCCCACATGGAGAGACTGGACACCCTGCACCAGGTGGCTCAGAAGGAAGTCGATGCGCTACTCCCGCGCGCGCCCGGCGAGAACGCCCGCAATGCCGACGAACGCCTGCCCAAGGGCATAGACGCACTAACCCTCGACACAATCCGGGAAGTCATGGCGGACGGGCGCAAACTGAGCGCAGAAGAAGTCGGGGCGGCTATCGGTGCCTCACGAACCACGGCTCGCCGCTACCTCGAATATCTGGTTGGCGCCGGTGAGCTGTTCGCGGAAGTTGCTTACGGGAGTGTTGGCCGCCCCGAAAGGCGCTACTGTGCCGTACAGACCAATGCCTGAAAATTCTGGAGCCTGATCGTGAAGTCACTCCTGATAACTGTTCTGACCCTGGCATTCCTGACGGGATGCCAGGAATCACCCACCGGGCGCAACCGGCTGGCCCTGGTACCCAATGCCATGATGGCGGATATGGGGCAGGAGAGCTTTGAGCAGATAAAACAACAAAACACCGTGGTTACCCGCCCCGAAGTCAACCAACTGGTGCAATGCATCACCAGGGAACTGGTCGCAGCCGCCCAAACCGAATACCCACAAGCTCCCATGCCACAATCCTGGGACGTTGCAGTGTTCGACAATGCCAACGCTAACGCGTTTGCCCTGCCAGGCGGGAAAATCGGAGTTCACACCGGGTTACTGCGCGTTACCGAAAATACTTCGCAACTGGCCACGGTTATTGGCCACGAAATCGCCCACGTACTGGCGAACCACGGCAACGAACGACTGACACAGCAACTGGGCGTGCAGGCAGGGATGCTACTGGTGGGTCTGTTTACAGAGAGCGAGATTGCCGAGGATCAGATTCAGCAAGCCCTGGGCATCGGCGCCCAACTGGGCCTCACCCTACCCTTCAGCCGGGCCCACGAAGAGGAAGCAGACCTGATGGGCCTGAAGATCATGACACGGGCCGGATTCGAGCCTGGGGAGAGCGTGCGCCTGTGGCAGAATATGGCGGACGCCTCTGGCGCGCAACCGCTCGAATTCCTGTCCACCCACCCTAGCCACGATAGCCGTATCGCTGCCCTTCGCAGACAGCTTGAAAAGGCCCGCCCCCTCTCCGAGAGGGCTCCCCCACCGCAGTGCCAACCCTGATCTCGGCGAGTCATCTACTTCAATGGTGGCTCTTGTTTACGAGCCAGAATGTAGTACACAAGACTGGCCAAACCGCAGGCGATCATCACCCAACCGGCACCTTCGGCCATTTGCGAATTGCCACTGCCGAGGCCGATCAAGACTACAGCGCCGATGATGATGCTGTACACGGCCGACAGGAACAGGATGACCAGGCTCTTGCGAGGCTCTTGTTTCACAACCGTTTTTGGATCTTCCATAAGGTGTCTCCTAATTCGGTCGATAAGTGAAGGGACAGCACCTGCTGCCTTTTGCACAACGGCTAACCAGCCAGTGTAGCGCATTCCTACATTGTTCAAACCGCCGAAGCCTACGTGAAACCACCGACGACCCCGCAAATTCAGGACGTATGCGCTGCGGAATTCCGGGAACCAGTAGCGACAATTCTGCGCCCGATAACCATCAGGCTGGCCGGCCGGCTGGCTACCTCCAGGGGCGTCTTGCCAATAAGTTCGCCATCGGCCGTCACGGTTTTTGGCTTGCCCGTTTCAATGACGCAGCGTCGGGCTTTCAGGTGCATGAATGTACTGCTCCTCCGAGGGGACTGTCGCCCCAACTGGACCAGGACAAAGGTGGCCAGAAGCTGGATCAGAGGGCGCGGTTTGACGGCAACCACGCTCAGACAGCCATTGTTTACCGACGTCTCCGGAATCTCGTTCCCCCCGCCAAAAAAACCGCCATTGGCTACCGCCACAGAAAGCCAGCGCCCGGTTATAACACCCTTGTCACAGTGAATCCTGGCCCGGAAGCCCCGCCGGGCATTCACGCGCCGCAGCAGATTCACTCCATAGCTGAAACGTCCAAACAGCCGTTTTTCAGATCTCCTGGCTTCCCGTGCCGGCAGCGTACCTATGCCCACGTGGGCTACGTTAAGAAAGATCCCCTTACCAAAATCGGCCACATCCACCCTCAGCCTGGCTCCCTCAGCAATCAGCTGACACAGCATTTCTGGCGACTCGGGGAGGTCCAGGTTACGGGCAAAATCGTTGGCGGTTCCGGAGGGCAGAATCGCCAGAGTGGCCCCCGTTTTCAGGCACAGGCGGGCACCAAGGTTGGCCGAGCCGTCGCCACCGGCAACCATCAGAACATCGCCCGCCTCCAGCTCCTCCACCCAGGAGGTGTCTTCAAAACTGCAGCACCTTGGGTTCCGGATACCGGCTTTGGCCAGATGATCGAGCCAGAATTCACGGTCGCACCGCTTATCTCCCGCGTTGGGATTGGATACCAGCCAGTAGGTCAAAACGCCTCCCCTCCGCTCATTGCAGGGCCATACTCAAAAGCCTAGGCGGGTTTCTTGCGGACAACCACCAGCGCGACACCCGTAATCGCGACAATGCCGCCGACCATGGCAAGCCCGCCCAGCCGTTCATCAAACAGAAGATAGGCCTGCGTCGCCGTGACCGGTGGCACCAGGTAAAACAGACTGGCCACCTGGGAAGCAGCCCCCTGGCGGATCAGCCACATCAACAGCAGAATCGCACTAACCGACACCCCCAGCACCAACCAGGCCATCGACAGCTGCAACTGCAGGCTCCATTCAACCTCCCGGGATTCCAGGGCGAAGGCGCCCACGGCAAACAACGTGGCAGCAGCGGCATACTGGATCAGGGTGCCGGATACCAGGTCTGCACCCGTGCCATGGCGCTTCTGGTAGACCGTTCCCAGGGAGATACCCGCCAGCGCGAGCAGGGCCCACAGCAGACTCCACAGCGTCATGCCCGAGCCGGAGGGCGCATCGGTGCCGAATTTCTCCAACAGCACCAGGGCCACGCCCACAAAGCCCAGGGCCAGGCCCAGCCACTGGCGCCCGCTGACTGACTCCTTCAGCACCAGCACCGCCACGCCCGAGGTCACCAGCGGCTGCAGCCCGACAATCAGGGACACAATCCCCGCTGCCATGCCTTCATCAATGGCGTAATACACCGCGCCCAGGTAGCAGCCGTGCACCAGCAGGCCGGTGATCGCCAGGTGACCGGCCCCGCGCCAGCCCGGCCAGCGGGCTTTCAGGAACCAGGCAAGGCCAGCCAGCAACGCCAGCGTTATCAGCATGCGAAGCAGAAGCAGGGTGAACGGTTCCGCAAACGGCAGCCCGTATTTGGCGCCAATGAAGCCGGTGCTCCACAGCCAGACAAACAGGGCGGGGATGAAAAAGGAATAGAACCATGAATGCATCGAAGGGCTACCGGTTGGGGAATCTGCCCGCAAGCTTACTCCAAAAGTTAGCAGCCGAACAAAGCAGATTCCCCGTGGGCGGATGACCGCTTACTGGCCCGGGGCCGCCCCGGTCGGCAGTCTCACCTCAATCTCGGGTTCCTTCTCGTGCCAGTCCGCCTCCCAGGTTACCTCGGGCTCCTGGCCCGGCCGAGGCTGGACGGTGATGGAAAGGGTCCCGAAACTGGTGGGCGCCGGGCCAAACCGAATCGGATTTTCCTGCTCCAGCCAGCGCGGTGGCAGGCCGGCGCACAGGATCAAGCGATTGCCCTCTTCCCGCACAAAGCAGTTGCGCACCATCAGCACCCACTCGGCGGAAGCCCACACATGGTGACCATCGCCCATACAGCCGCCCCCGGTGGCCGGGTGAATGGCCTCCGGCCACTGGCCGGTGGCGGACGCCAGCCGTGCGACTGCATCCACCAGGTCCAGGAAACGCGGATCTCCGGCCCGCAACAGCACCTGGGCCACGTGCAGGGTGAGATACGCATTCAGCCCCGAGTGAATCATGTCCTGATAGAACGCACCTTTGACGAAGCAACGCTCCATCAGGAATTCGGCGCAATCCAGCAGCCGGGAATCGTCCGGGGCACACAGTTGCGTCGGGTAGCCCATGGCCAGGGAGCCAATGGCCCCGGCATCCAGGCGACGATAGGGCGAGGCCGGCATGGCCGGGCGCTTCAGGCGCTGCTCGCAGGTGGCCAGGCTGCGGTCCACGGTCTGGGTGAATTCCTTCGCCCCGGCGGCAAAAATACCACTGGTTTCATGATCCAGTGGCCGGAACAGATCCGAGGCCGCCTGCAGCCCGGCAATGCCCCAGAAGTCGTCCCAGTAGTAGTAATCGTTGGGCCCCAGGTGCTCGGCACTGAAGCCCGCTGGCAGCAGGCCGGCGTGGGGCTTGCCCAGAGTGTCGCTCAGGCGTTTTTTCTGGATCCAGCGTGCGCCTTTTTTCACAGCCCCGTGCCACTCGGGCGGCAGCCGGGTCCCGGTCAGCTCGTGATAGCGCCTGAGAATCCAGAGTACCTCGCCATTGGCGTCCCACTCCCCTTCCTGGGAACGGAAATAGCCATTCTTGAGCTGCCGGCCAGGGAACTGGTTCAGGGCTTTCTCGGCCCGGCCGGTCAGGCCGGCGCACAACAGGGCATGAATAATGAAAGCCGCATCCCGGAACCAGAAGCGCTTGTAGGTGTAGGGCCCGGGATAGACGTCGTCTGGCGAGTGCAATACCAGGGAGCGAATGGCAGCGTCGTAGAGGAACTGCCAGTCTTCATCCGGGCATTCGAGCCGGGCGTGGCCCTGCAAGGCCGCCCCCCAGTCGCCCGGGGAAAGCTCCGGGGCACCCTCATCGGACAGGGGTACCATGACGGTCAGCTCAGATACTTTATCGGCCTTGAGCGGGAACAGCGCGGCGGCGGTCACCATACCCACATCACAGGTGCCTTCGGACTGGTCATCCATGTCCTGCAGATGAATCCGGACATCGCCCCGTTGGTAGTCCGATACGTGATGGTGTTCGGCCGGCCGGCTGAAGGTCACCGCCGGTTTGCCGTCCACCACCCAGTGATCCCGGTCGGCATTCAGCGTGACCCGGTTAATCAGGCTGATACCCTCCGGGTTGGCGGGGCGAAGCGACAACACCAGCGAACCAGCCACGTCCGAGCGGGCCTGCAGCACCATCTGGCAATAGGGTTTGCCGTTTTCCACCACCACCCGGGAGCGGCTGGTGAGCGAGAGGCCGTCACTGGACGATTCCGTCACCACACAGACACCCTCGTCCAGCTCATAGGTCTGCTGGCTTGATTCACAACGGGAGGGCAGCAGACAGCGGCCATCGTCCGCCAGTACCCAGCCATCCAGCGACCAGCCATCGTACCAGGGCGTCAGCAGGCCCCGGGGATCCACAATCGGGAGTTCATCCAGGTCGGGATGACCCACGGCCGTCCAGTTGCGGTTGCTGAGGTTGATGTGGGTAATGGAAAAGGCCCGGGGAATGAATGCCGGATCTTCCGGATCAAACTGACGCTCGACCCAGTAGGGCCAGACCCAGTCCAGGTTGTGCTGGATGACCCGGCTGTTGATCAGCCCCCGGGCGTGGAAAACCACCCCGGCCCGCAACAGCTCAATGGGTTCACCCACTTCCGACGGCTGGGCAAAGTTTTGCAGCTTGCCCAACAAGGCAATAGGATCCAGGAAACCATGCCGCTTGGCAGCACGCTTGACCAGATACCGCCAGGGGAGCCAGTTCATTGATTTGCCTCCTCTTCAGTTGGTTCGGTCTCGACCTTGTAGCGGGCCAGGGCCCGACGTGCCAGACGATTCAGAAACATCACCGCCAGCACAGTGCCAATAAACCCGGCCCCGTAGATGGCCCATTCCAGGGGTGTACGGGCGGTTTCACGCACCCCGATGGTGGAAAGATCTGCCGCCAGGGAGCCCAGATAGACGTTATGCAGTGAAAACGGGATAACGCCAAAGAACGTACCAAGCACAAAGCCGCTAAACGAGAAGTTGGTGAGACCGAACAGAAAATTCGATAGTTTTCCGGGAAAAAACGGAATTAGACGGGTCAACAGCACGATTTTCCAACCGTGGGGCGCCATTTCATTGCTGACCATCGACAACCGCGCCCGACCCCGGAGGTAGACACTGGCGTAATCGCCTAAAAAATATCGGGCGATCAGAAACGCAATAGCCGAACCGATGGTAGTGCCGACCACCACGTAAATGGTGCCCTCAAGCAGGCCGAAAACAAATCCGGCGCCGGTGGTCAGCAGCACGCCCGGTAACAGCAACACCATGGCCAGCACCATAATGCCCACGAACATCACGGCCGCCCAGAGGCCCTGGGTATCAAACCAGCGCAGCAGCTCCACCACCTGCTGATGCACACCAAAGGCGTACAGCAGGCCAACGATCAGCCCAACGCCTGCGATACTGCCACCCATCCAGAGAATGGGGGATTTCTTCCAGCGATTCATAGCCCAACCCTAACGTGTTAACACGTGATGGCTCAAAACATTGCGGTATCATGTCCCTGTTAACACTCAACATAGCCCAGTGTCCCGCTCGATGAAGCTTTCCCGAATTCTCAGTAACCGGAATGGTGTCAGCCGTAAACAGGCCAACGCGTTGATTGCATCGGGCCGGGTCCGCGTTAATGACAGGGTCTGTCGAACACCCGCGCAGGAGGTGGATCGGTTTTCAACCGTAAGGCTTGATGGCGAGATCATTCAGGCGGGCGAGGCAGAACGCTACCTGATGCTCAACAAGCCGGCCGGGTACCTGAGCGCCACGGTGGATGACATCCACCAGACCGTCCTTGAGTTGATTGCCCCGGAGTTACGCTGGCACCTTCACATCGCCGGGCGTCTGGACCGCAGCAGCACCGGGTTGCTCATCCTCACCAGCAATGGTCACTGGTCACGAAAACTCACCGAACCGGTGGTCAAGATACCCAAGGTATACCGGGTAACCACGGCGCACCCTATCAGCCCCGAGACCGAAGCTCAGTTTGCCCAGGGTATCTGGTTCGAGTTCGAGGGCCTGACCACTTCACCGGCCCAGATTGAGCTCATGGGCGAACGGGAAGCACGGGTGACCATCTACGAGGGTCGGTACCACCAGATCAAACGCATGTTCCACGCCGTGGGCAACCGTGTTACAACCCTGCACCGGGAACGCATGGGCGGGATAGCACTGGACGACAACCTGCCCCCCGGCGACTATCGGAGCCTGACCCGAGAAGAGATTGACTCCGTGCAATAGGCCACCCAAAACACGGCGGGCAATGAGCTATGCTATGCAGGATGTCTTTCGCTTAATCACTAACTATTAATCACGACAGGGATGGTTTCAGGTCATGGCCAACGACACCGGCGGCTACTACCCGCGCCCACTGCGCCACCTCAGCGTTTACCTGTCCGGCCTGGTGCAGGGCCGGCTTTGGCTAAAGGTACTGGTGGGCATGTTCCTGGGGCTGGTTGTCGGCACGCTGCTGGGGCCCTCGGTGGGGCTGGTGGAGCCCGCCACCGGCACCTTGATCGGTAACTGGCTGGCCTTCCCCGGCCAGTTGTTCCTGGCCACCATCCAGATGATCGTGATCCCGCTGGTGATTGCCTCGGTGGTGCGGGGGCTGGCCGCCAGTGAAAACCTGGAGCAGTTACGCAAACTCGGCCTGCGGGTAACCACCTTTTTTGTGATCACCACCGCCATTGCCGCCGCCATTGGTCTCTGGGTCGGCGGGCTGATGAATCCCGGCAGCATGATGAAAGGGCTGGTGACGCCGCCCCCCGCCGACGATGCCCAGACAGCGGCCGCCACGATACCCAACGTCAACGAACTGCCCCAGACCCTGATTGGCCTGCTGCCCGGCAACCCGCTGGATGCCATGGTGGAAGGCCAGATGCTGCAGGTGGTGATTTTCTCAATCATCGTGGGTGTGGCGCTGGTCAGCATGGCCCCGGAGAAATCCCGCCCCATGCTCGACCTGCTCGATTCCCTGCAGCAGATCTGCATGACGGTCGTGCGCTGGGCCATGCGCCTGGCCCCCATCGCGGTGTTCGGCCTGATGGCGCAACTGACCACCACTATCGGCTTCATGGCCATGCTGGGCATGGCGTCCTACGTGGTGACCGTGCTGGCCGGGTTACTGGTACTGCTGGGATTCTACCTGCTGATCCTGAAACTACTGGCGGGGGAGCCACCCCTGCGTTTTCTTCGCAACACCCGGGATGTGTTGTTACTGGCGTTTTCCACCTCCAGTTCGGCAGCGGTCATGCCCCTGTCGATCCGAACCGCCGAGGACAAGCTCGGGGTCCGGCCCTCGGTTTCCCAGTTCGTTATCCCCCTGGGCGCCACCATCAACATGAACGGCACCGCCCTGTACCAGGCGGTGGCGACCATTTTCCTGGCTCAGGTCTATGGCATTGATCTGGGGCTGGGCAGCATGGCGCTGGTGGTGGCGATGGCGGTGGGTGCCTCCATCGGCTCACCCGCCACGCCCGGGGTGGGCATCGTTATCCTGGCGATGGTGCTACAAACCGTCGGCGTGCCGCCAAGCGGCATCGCGCTGATCATGGGCGTGGACCGGATCCTGGACATGTGCCGCACGGCCATCAACGTCACCGGCGACCTGGTCACCTGCCGGCTGATGGAGAACTGGTCGGGGCGCCGGTTACCTCAGGAGCCTGCTTCCGCCGAGGCGTAAAGAATAAACCCAAGGAGTAAAACGACATCCAGCTTTTAGCCATGTGCTAAATTTGAAGAAAGCCGCCAAAAGGAGGACCCGACATGCTCTACTGGATTGTCATATGCCTCATCATCGCACTGATCGCCGGCGTTCTGGGCTTCGGGGGTATTGCCGGTGCCGCCACCGGCATCGCCCAGATTCTCTTCTTCATTTTTCTGGTACTTCTGGTCATCTCCGTGGTCAGCAGCATCTTCCGTGGCCGGGGCCCCAAACCATGAGGCCCTGAGCAGGCCTGGCGGCGTTGACAATGTCGCCGCCGGGTGTCTATCCCTGTACGTAAGTGCAAACGATATGAAACGGCGGTGATGTCATGGTTTCTACGAAGGCAAATGTCTTTGTTTTTGGAGCAGACGACTTCAACCTGAATCTGATTCAGGCCCTGGAGACCGGTTATGAGTACAGCCTGCACCCCCTGTTCGATTACGCGTACATTCGTGAACAGGGCTTGCAGATCGAGGTCGAAAGGCTGTACCAGCAAGCCCTGGATAAACTCGATAATTTCACCGATTCCGTCGATGCCATCGTGGGCTACTGGGACTTCCCCATAAGCACCCTGCTGCCCCTGCTCCGGGCTCCCTATAACCTGCCTTCTCCCAGCCTGGAAGCAACGCTCAAGTGCGAACACAAGTACTGGAGCCGCGTGGAGCAGAACAAGGTGGTACCGGAGTACATTCCGGACTTTTGCGCCGTGGACCCGTTCCGGGACGATTACCGGGATCAGATCTCCCTGGACTATCCCTTCTGGATCAAACCGATCAAGGGCGCGTCTTCCTTCCTGGCCTTCAAGGTTAAAAACGATTCCGAGCTTGAACACGCCATCGAACGGATACGCAAGGCGGTCCATCGCTACGGCAGCCCGTTCAACGATGTGCTCCAGCACGCCCACCTGCCTGACGAGGTTGCCTCGGTGGACGGCAACCATTGCATTGCCGAAAGCATCATCTCCAGCGGTCGGCAATGCACCCTTGAAGGCTACGTTCTCAATGGGGAGGTCACCGTGCATGGCATCATTGACTCCGTTCGCGCGGGCAAGCACCGGTCCAGCTTTGCACGCTTCCAGTACCCGTCCACGTTTCCACGGCGAGTCCAGAAACAAATGCTCTCGGTGACCGAGCGCTTCCTTCATCACATCGAGTATGACAACGGCCCGTTCAATATCGAGTTCTACTGGAACCAGAGCCAGGACAGCATCCGGCTGCTGGAGGTCAACACCCGCATCTCCAAGTCTCACTCGCCCCTGTTCCAGAAAGTGGACGGCGAAGCCAACCACAGGATCATGGTGGAGACCGCCCTTGGCCGGGACCCCCACTTCCCCCACCGCCGGGGCAAGTATCCGGTGGCGGCGAAGTTCATGTGGCGGGTGTATGAGGACGCCCGGGTCACCCACGTGCCCCCGCCCGAAGAGCTGGAAGCCGTGCGCCGCCGGTTCCAGGACGTGGACATTGAGCTCTACGTGGAACCCGGCAAGTTGCTGTCGACACTGGAAGACCAGGACAGCTACAGCTTTGAACTCGCGGCCCTGTTCATTGGCGCGGACAACCAGAAAGCACTGCGCCAGAAATATGAGGACGTGAAGGCGGCGCTGGACATCCGACTTGAACCCTTGGACGACAAGCCATCCTCCAGATAACAGGAATACCGGCTATGACAAGCGCCAACGAGCTTCCAGAAAACGTACATCATATTGAGCACCGGTGGATTCCCATGCCGGACGGCACCCGGCTTGCAGCACGGATCTGGATACCTGAGAGCGCGGAAACCCACCCAGTGCCCGCCATCTTCGAATACATCCCCTACCGCAAACGGGATGGCTCACGATTGCGCGATGACACCCTGCATCCCTACTTTGCCGGCCACGGTTATGCCTGCATAAGGGTCGATATCCGGGGCAGCGGCGATTCCGAGGGCGTGTTGACCGACGAGTACCTGCAACAGGAACTGGACGACGGTGTCGCCGTGCTTGAGTGGCTTGAGGAACAGCCGTGGTGCAATGGCCGGGTCGGGATGATCGGCATTTCCTGGGGTGGCTTTAACGGTCTGCAGATCGCTGCCATGCAACCGCCCCAGCTCCAGGCCGTGGTCAGTGTCTGTTCCACCGACGATCGCTACGCGGATGACGTTCACTACATGGGCGGCTGCCTGCTGGGTGACAACCTCTCGTGGGCCTCCACCATGTTCGCCTTCAACTCCCTGCCGCCCGACCCGGAAATTGTCGGGGACAGCTGGCGCAACATGTGGTTCCAGCGCCTGGAGGGCAGTGGCCTGTGGCTGGACACCTGGCTGAAACACCAGCACCGGGACGACTACTGGCGCCACGGCTCCATCTGCGAGGACTTCTCGAAAGTCCAGACACCGGTGATGGCGGTCAGTGGCTGGGCGGATGGCTACTCCAATACCGTGTTCCGCCTGCTGGAACACCTCCCCGGACCACGAATGGGGATGATCGGTCCCTGGAGCCACAAGTACCCGCACATTGGCATGCCGGGTCCAGCCATCGGCTTTTTGCAGGAGTGCCTTCGCTGGTGGGATAAATGGCTGAAAGACCGGGAAACCGGCATCATGGACGAGCCCATGCTGCGGGTGTGGATGCTCGACAGTATGCCGCCCTCAACCTCCTACCATCAGCGCTACGGGCGCTGGGTCAGCGAAAAGACCTGGCCGCCGGCCAACAGGAGCGAGCAAACCTACAAGCTGGCGCCCTACCGGCTGATGGAACCCTCGGAAGACGTACCAGACAAGGCCCTGACCCTGGAGTCGCCCCTGAGCAATGGCTTCTTTGCCGGCAAATGGTGTTCCTACAGCAACACCCCCGACCTGCCCCATGACCAGCGAGAAGAAGATGGCGGCGCACTGACGTTTACCACGGAACCACTGGAAGAGCCCCTGGAAATCCTCGGTGCGCCGGTAATCGAACTGGAACTGTCCGCTTCCAAGCCGGTTGCCATGGTCGCGGTGCGTCTGTCCGACATGCTGCCGGACAACAAGACCACTCGCGTCAGCTATGGTTTGCTTAACCTGACCCACCGGGACGGTCATGCCGAGCCCAAGCCCCTGGAGCCGGGCCACCGCTATCGGGTCCGGGTCCAACTCAATGGCATTGCCCAGCAGTTTCCCAAAGGCAACCGAATTCACGTGGCCATATCAACATCCTATTTCCCGCTGGCCTGGCCCAGCCCGGAATCCACCCAACTCACCATTCACAACAAGGGATGTCGGCTTACCTTGCCGGTACGGGTACCCCGTGGCGAGGATCTAAAAATGCCGGAACCGGAGATGACCCCAAGCGGGCGAAAATTCCAGATCCGTGAAGGGCAACATAACTGGCGAGTCATCCGTGAACTGGACAAGGACGCCGGCACCCTGGAGGTGATCAACAACAACGGCCTGTCATACCTGGAGGATCCAGACGTAACGGTAGAGCACGATGTCAGCGAGTGGTACAGCTATAAAGGCCATGAATTTGATTCCGTACGTGGCGAAACCCTCACCAAGCGGGGCTTCCAGAGGGGTAACTGGCACATACGGACGATCACACGGACCCTGCTGACCTGTGACCGGGATAATTTCTACCTGAACGCGGAGCTCGATGCCTACGAGGGTGAAAAGCGCGTTTACTCCCGGAACTGGAACCAGGCCATCAACCGCAGACTGGTGTAGCGGGGCGGACGCCCCGCCACTGCGGCCCACACTGCGCTAACCAGACTTCGCAAGCCGGCGGTTGACCATGTAGTGGTAGATCCGCGCCAGCATGGGCCGTATTACCGGCAGGCCGATCAGCCAGGCAAGCGGCTTCAGCACCGGTACCCGGGACATCAGCAGAATGTACGCATCCATCTCGCTGTGGATACGCCCCTGCGCGTCCTTCACGTGCAACTCCCGCAACGCCTTGTCCGGATCAATGCCTTCGGCGCGCAGTTGCTCATCCTTGCCGGTGATGTCCAGCCATTCGACCGACTCACCAGTTTCTCCCGCCAGCTTCTCGTAGCGTTCGCGATCCTTGATGCACGAGGGGCAGGAGCCATCGTAGAAAACCACCAGCCTCCCTTTCCGCATGTCCATAACAGCCTCCCCGGTCATATACGTCATCACTATCCTCACCCTAGCATATGGAGTGCAAACCACTCTGCCGCCTTGAAATCACTCGGTACTGTCATAAGCTCCTACAGTAAGTAGTGATTTTTTCATCCTGAACTCACCACAACTTTCTGGAGAGAATGCTATGGCAGGAGGAAGCGACAGTTACCACGAACCGATCGAACAGCTATCCGACAAAACCCGGGACCGGCACCGGGCCCTGGTGTCCGTCCAGGAGGAACTTGAAGCCGTTGACTGGTATCAGCAGCGGGCCGATGCCACCACGGATGAAGAACTCAAGGGACTGCTGCTTCACAACATGCGGGAGGAGATTGAACACGCCTGCATGGTGCTTGAGTGGCTGCGTCGCAACGATGCGGACTTCGCCAAGCAGATGGACATCTACCTCTACACCGACAAGCCCATTCTTGAGGCCGAGGAAGACGACGCCAATCTGAGCGAAGTGGCGGAAACCAATGGTCCGACCAGGGCGTTGAATAAATTCACCATCGGTTCAATGAAAGGTTAGTAAAGCTATGAGCTATCTCAATCGGGAAAATGCCTCTTTCTCCAAGGACATCTGGGAAAGAATCGACGAGGCGGCCGTTGGTGCCGCACGGGAAATCCTTACCGGCCGCCGTTTTCTGGAAGTTGACGGCCCGTATGGCGTTGGTCTGACGGCCATCGAGGTGGGCGATGAAGGTTATTGCCGGCAACCAGCGCCGGACGAAGCCGGTGCGGTACTAAGCCAGGCCAGCGCCATTCCCATGCTGCGCAAAGGCTTCGAGCTGAGCGTCCGTCGGGTGGAAGGCTACGAATCCATGGGCCAACCCCTGGATCTGCGCGAAGTGGAAGACGCCGCCGAAGCGGTCGCCCGCCGCGAGGAAGAATTCATCTACTACGGCCAGCCGGATTTCGGTCTGGAAGGGCTAATGACCGCCAAGGGCCGCAGCGAAGTCACCTGTGGCGACTGGAGCAAGGTGGAACAGGCCCTGGAAAACGTCCTGAAGGCCGTCAACCATCTGGATGAAAACGGGTTCCATGGCCCCTACGCCCTGGCCCTCTCGCCATCCTGGTACAACCAGCTGTTCCGCCGCTACGAAGGCACCGACATGCTGCAGCTGGAACACCTCAAGCGCCTGTGCGAAGTCGGCGTATTCAAGGCCGAAATCGAAGGCGCAGTACTGGTGGACGCCCGGGCCGGCCGCATTATCATCGGCCAGGACCTGATGACCGGCTACTCCTCCAACGATGGCATTCACCATCAGATGTTTGCCAGCGAGAGCCTGGTACTACGGGTGGAAGAGCCTGGCGCCATTTGTACCCTGCAGAAGAAAGGGTGATCCGGTATGGCGAGCGATTCGGACCTCTCCGGCGCCCGCCAGGGGGCACAGCACAGCCTGGCGGAGCAGGACGCCCTGAGCCAGCGCCAGGCCGGGTGCAGCAGCGACAGCCTGCGCGCCACCCTGGCTGGCATTGGCCAGCTCAAACCCCGCCAGGCCCGGCGCATGCTCGAATGGCTGGCGCGCCATGAGCCCGGAGCCAGTGCGCCGCCCCCCACGTCATCGCCATTCACCTCTGACCCCGTCGGTACTGTTGAGAGTACCGGCGAGACTACCGACGACAGTTCGGAGGAGTCCACCGCCAACACTGAGCCGGCCGGACCAACCAGTGGTGAAGGTGGCGAAATCCTTGAACGCCGGGACATCACACCCGAGCTTCTGGTGCTCAAGGTGGCCCGCCCCGAAGACTTCGATTACGTGGCGGGACAATCCGTGAAGGTGGAGTTTGGGGGCGTGCGGCGTACCTATTCCCTTGTCTCGGCGCCCCACGAGCCGTTCCTGGAGTTCTTTATCGAACTGGTGCCAGGCGGCCGGATGTCGCAACAACTCAGCCAGGTGAAAGAGGGCGACCGCCTGGTCCTGGGCAAAGCCCGGGGCGGCCTGCGGTTTGATGAGCGTTATCCCAACCACCTCATGGTCGCCACGGTGACCGGCATCAACCCCTTTGTCAGCATCCTGCGGGACTATGTTCACAAAGGCAGCCAGGGCCATCACTTCCACGTGATGCACGGGGCCAGTTACCAGAGTGAACATGGCTACCGGGAAGAACTGGCGGCAATGGCTTCTGCACATCCGGACCTGATCACCTACACCGCGACCGTCAGCCGGCCGGACGAAGCCGCCAATGAGGGCTGGACCGGCCAGACCGGGCGGGTGAACACCCTGGTGGCAGAGTACCTCTCATCGGCGGGTCTGACCGTCGATAACACGCTGGTCTACGCCTGTGGCCACTCTGGCATGATCGACGCGGTGACTGGCGAAGTGGAAAAAAGCGATTTCCGACTGAAAACCGAAAATTACGGCTAAAGCTACGGTTCAAAGCGAGCCAGACTGGCCCGGCGCCGGTTGAAGCCGGCCCAGGGGTCTTCTTTGGCACCAAGCCGACGGAAGATATTCTTCAGCCCCCAGGATTGCGGCCCGGTATTCCGGCTACCCAGCTCGTCCCAGGAGATGGGTGTCGCCACCGGCGCACCTTTCAGTGCCCGCAGGCTGTAGGGCGCGATGGCTGTCATCCCGTAATCGTTGCGCAGGTAATCGATGAACACCCGGTCGCCCCGCTTCTGCTTGCGGTGCTCCAGCGTGGCAATGGTCGGGCAGTTATCCAGCAACTCCTCGGCCAGTTGTCGGGCGATGGGCTTCACCCGCTCAAAACCCGCATCGCGGCGAAGCGGCACATGGACATGGACGCCACGTGAGCCGGTAGTTTTCACAAAACAGGGCAGTTTGTACCCCTCCAGGAGTGAACCAAGCTCAAAGGCCAACTCACGAACCTTCTCAAAATCGTCATCGGACGGGTCCAGGTCAAAGATCATCTGATCTGGAGAATCCAGGGCTTTGCCCGTGGACAAGGCCAGGTGCAGCTCCACCACGTTCTGGTTGGCCAGGTACACCAGGTCCTTTTCTTTATCGGCGATCGCCATCTCGATGCTCTCCCCCGCCTCGCTGCGCAAGGGTACATCCAGGCGTTTGATGTAGTCCGGGAAGTGGTCCGGGGCACGTTTCTGGAAAAAGCCGTCCTGTTCAATGCCGTCCGGGAACGACCGCAGCGTAAGCGGACGGTCTTTGAGGTGAGGTAGAATGGTGGGCGCAATTTTCCGGTAGTAATCCACCACGTGCTGTTTGGTCAGCTTGTCGGCCGGGAAAATCCGCTTATCCGGATGGCTGATGTCGATATCGGCGTTATTCGTCATCCCTGGCAATGTCCTTGAGGGACCGGCCACTGAGTACAGAGTCCGGCTCGGTGGATACGGGGTTGCGCCGGGCGTCGGCCTTGTCGTCATCCATCTTGATCAACAACCAGTTCTCGTTGTCGTCCTCGGTGTTCATCCGCACCAGTGAATAGCCGCCCTGCAGCTTTTCGCCCTTCAGGCAGAAGGTCAACTTGCCGTCCTTGAGCTGTCGGGCCATGGCGTCTTTATCGCCGTCATCCTCCAGCGGGGAAAACGTGCCCCGGTCCCAGACCATGACCACGCCACCGCCATACTGGTCTTCGGGTATGACGCCTTCAAAATCGGCATAATCAAGCGGATGGTCTTCAGTCCGGACGGCCAGGCGCTTTTCGCCAGCCGCAGTGGACGGCCCCTTGGGCACCGCCCAGGATTTGAGCACACCGCCAATACTCAAGCGGAAATCATAGTGAAGGGTGCTGGCGTCGTGCTTCTGGATAACAAACAGCGGCCGGTTGTGGTCACCGGCCGCCTTTCCTGAAGGCTCTCCGGTTTTACGAAAATCCCGTTTTTTCGTGTATTCGGAAAGCTTCTTGCTCATGGGCTCTTACCTGCATTGGCGGGCTAGACGCTCAGATGCCGGGTAATTGCTGCCGCATCCTCGCGAACAAGATCCTTGTCGATGGTCTTCATTACGGCACTCAGGCATTCCTTGCTGAGGTGGTTGCGCAATACCCCCAGAAACTTGGGTGGTGCCACCAGTATCAGGTTATCGAACCGACCTTTATGGCGGGCTTTGTTGAGGTATTCCCCCAACTCCCTGGCGAAGCGCGCATTTTCCGGATCTTCGTCCGTTTCGCGATCATAAGTCTGGTAACCACCTGCCCCGCCATGGTTGCTACCGGGGCGGTCGGTATAAATTTCGGAGTTTTTCTGTCGGCCCTCCCTATGGGGATGGTCCAGAATTTCCTCGATGCTTCTGACGGGGGTTTTTGCCTTGAAAAACCGGGCCATGGCGCTGTCCGCCACCAGAACATACAACCGCTTGGGAGCCAGCGGATCCTCATCGCTTCTTGTCATAGATTGCCCTCCGTGTTTTCTCAGGCTTCACCTTTTCACGATAGCAGTCCTTTACCATGCGTCAAAAGCAAAACACGGGGGGGGCATCGGGTGGCCTCTATTCGCCGGCCACCAGGGACTGCAGTTTTTGGGTCAGCTCCACGGCCTCACAGCCCAGCGGCGTCAGATAGCCACCATCACTTTGACTGATCAGCCCCTTGGAATAGAGCGTCTGCGCAGCCTGGACCGTTTCTGGTGCAGCCGAGTGCGAATGTACCTTGATGCCCTCCTGGGTGGAGGTAGATGGGAACTGGAGCAACAAATTGAGTTCAGCGAGATGATTTGGTGAGAAAGGCATGGCACACTCCTGACGATAGGTTTGACTGCAGTCTACACCATGTACCGGAATCCGAAAGCCTCCTGAATCATGACGCGCACAACTCTTTTCAAATGCCTGGGCGCCACGGCTGCGATGGCGGCCCTACTCGCCTGCAGCGGCACACTGACGGCTGACGAAATCCGGCGAATCGAACATCCTGACGGCCGGATCGAGTACACCAACATCAAGAGCAAGAACCCCGCGCGCGCTTCTACCCGAAACGAAACCGTATACCGCTATAAAGACCGGCACGGCGTGGTTTCCTACAGCAACCAACGCCCCGAAACCCGGGAGTTCGACGTCATCCGTTTTCACTGTTACGCCTGTGACCCAAATTCGACCGTGGACTGGCATAACACCCCTTTGTTTACCAGCAGCTACCGCAACGAAATCACAAGCGCCGCAAGAGAGTTTGATGTCGACCCGGCGCTGGTTCGGGCCGTCATCCATGCCGAATCCGCCTTCAATCCGGACGCTGTATCACCAGTAGGCGCGCAGGGGCTCATGCAGCTGATGCCCGAAACCGCAAAGGACCTCGGCGTGAGCAAACCCTTTGAAGTCAGCGAAAATATCCGGGGCGGCGCCCATTACCTGTCGCAGATGCTGCAACGCTTCGATGGCGATATCCGCCTGGCCACCGCCGCCTATAATGCAGGCCCCGGCGCGGTCAGCCGCTACAAGGGCGTACCGCCCTACGCCGAAACCAAGGCCTACGTGAACCGCGTTGGCATCCTGCACCAGCGCTACGCCGCCAACTGATGGGCACCATCATCAACCGCCCGGCTATCAAGGGCGACATAGTGCACGTGGCTCGCGATAAGCTGGGCAACATTCTGGTCATCGACGATCGCAAACATCGGATACTGAGCTTTGATTCCGTGTTTGAGCAGAGCAAGATCCTGCGTACCGCCCCGCACCTGCCGGTGCACGAATACAACCGCGCCATGCTAATGCCCATTGTCTGGCAGGAGCCGGCCCGGGTGACCGTCCTGGGGCTCGGCGGTGGCGCACTGTCGCACGGCCTGCACAAGCTGCTGCCGGAAAGCCGTATTGAGGTATTCGAGTTGCGGGAGAAGGTGGTGGAGATTGCCCGGGACTGGTTTTCACTGCCGCTTTCGGAGCGCCTGAACGTAACGGTAGGCGATGCCCGCCTTGCGGTGGAAGAACTCCCGCCCGCCAGCACCGACATGATCCTCACCGACCTGTACACGGCAGACCGAATGAGCCCCGCGCAGGCCCAGCGCCAGTTCATCAAGGCCTGCAGCCGCGCCCTGTCGGATACCGGCTGGCTGGCCCTGAACTACCACCGCATGCCCGAGCGCGATGGCAACCTGTTCCGGGAACTCAGGCGCCAGTTCCCGGTGCTGCTGGTGTTCAAGAGCAAAACCAACAACTGGGTGATTTACGGCTGCAAAAAGCTGTTTGACCCATGGACCCTGCCCTCAAACCGGAGCAAGGAACTGGAGAAGCGTTTGCCGGTGGGGTGGCCGAAGCTGTTGAAAAAGGTATCCATGCTGGCACGGGATGACGACGCCCAAAGCTGAAACAAGTGGGCGGGCAGGCCTTTCCAAAAATTTCGAAGGCCAGGGATGGCCTGAGAGAAGCGCACATGGATGATGGGATGAACACCTCTTGTTGAGATCGGCGTCAAGGCGCCACTATTGGATTAGGTGCAATAGCAAACAACAAGAGGTGTTCAAGATGAAAGTTACCCTAATCGGCATTGATTTGGCAAAGT
>Ga0208561_100020_pt1 | contig 44436 bp, 28 predicted proteins | sample Shrwel1BS1Day9_FD_187536 | JGI IMG/M metagenome (GOLD analysis project Ga0208561, IMG submission 187536) | Subsurface microbial communities from deep shales in Ohio, USA - Utica-3 well 1 S-1-Day9 (SPAdes) (version 2) ... | reverse complement strand
AACAGGCCTACCAGGATCTGAAAGCACAGACCCTGCAACTGATGGTGCGTCATACCAGTGCCGCCGGCCCGGGCGGGGAAATGCTTGATGCCCTGAGTGGCATTCGCCGAATGAGCGACCAATGGGGTAAGTCTCTGCACTGGCGTTCAGCCACCGATTACCTGAACAAAGAGCACGGGCACGACCACGATCACGACAGGTTCTCGGAGAACCCACAGTAGCGGTTACGCCCTTCCCGCTTGGCCTGATACATGGCCTGGTCGGCCTGACGGAGCAGCTGGTCCGCATCCAGCTCCTCCAGTTGCGGATACAGGGTGTAGCCGACACTGACCGACACCGCCACGCTGTGGTCGGCCACCCAGACTGGCTCCACCACGACGGCCAGCAGGCGGTCCAGTAGGGCCTCCAGAGCTTCATCACCATCCACATTGACGGCAATGGCGGCGAATTCATCACCACCCAGGCGCGCCAGGGTATCCTCCTCACGCAGTACCGTGCGCATACGACGCCCCATTTCGATCAGAAGCTCATCACCCGCATCGTGGCCAAAGGCATCATTAACCGGCTTGAATTCATCAAGATCGATGTAGATCACGCCCAACTGGTAGCCGTGGCGACGGGCCTGGGCCATCGACTGATGCAAACGCTCGGCAAAGAGTACGCGATTGGGCAACCCGGTGAGGGCGTCATAGTGAGCCATGGTGCGCAGTTTCTTTTCCGACTCCTTGAGACGGGTGATATCGCTGAAGACCCCCACAAAATGAGTCAGGTCTTTGTGCTCGTCGAAGACACTGCTCAATGTCAGGTTCAGTATCAGGCGGCGCCCTTCCCGGCTACGGCTACGGAACTCACCGGTCCAGACACCGTGCTTGCGCGCGGCAATCAATATGGCGCTGCCCTCGTCGATGGGCATTGGCGGCAAGCTGCCAATACATTCCTGGCGGTCCCGTCCCGTGATCTGCTGGTAGGCATCGTTAACATCAATCACCACACCATGACTGTCGGTGATGAAAATGGCCTCCCGGGCATTCTCAAACACCCGAACGGCCAGACGCATGCGCTCCTCGGCTTCCTTGCGGCGGGTAATGTCGTACCAGGAGCACAGCACGGCGGGGGTATCGAAGCCATGGACGTAGACCGGCGCCAGGGTCATATCCACCCAGACCTCCGAGTTGTCCGAGCGAAGGTAGACCCATTCGGTGGTCACCATGTCTCCCAACTGAACCCGTCGTAACAACGCATCAAGCTTCTGGGAGGCGATCTCGCCATCCGGCTGGATGGACTGGGAGAATGCCGCCAGGCCCTTGCCCAGAAACGAGGCTTCCGAGGTATAACGCAGCAGGTCCACGGCGGCCCGGTTACAGTCGACCAGCTCCGAGCCATCCAGCATCAGCATGGGCTGCGGCCAGCCGGCAATCAGCTCCCGCTGGCGTCGCTCTTCCTGCGCCAGTTGGCGACGCTGCCGCCCCAACCACACAGTGGTAAACACCAGCAATGCCAGCAAGATGCCGACCGTCAGAACCCAGCCTCGGTACTGATTCAGTACATCCAGCCAGGTTACCCGCGGGCTCTGGTCATAGGGCGCCACGCGCAGGGCCCGGGCCAGATCCTCCACGGACTGGTAGTCCGCCGGTGGCGCAAAACCCGCCAATCCGGCCGCCCTGGCGGCGGGATCGCCAGGCTCCAACGCATACAGCGCAGATGCCACCCGCCGAACCACACGGGAATCCACATGGGGCAGGGCCACCAACGGCCATTCGGGATACAGCCGGGTTGAGACCTGGAACGGATAACCTCGAAGGTCCTGGGGATTGATCACTTTCAGGATCTCCGCCAGATCCGGGTTGTCCACAAGACGGTCCTCGAGAACCCCGGTACGGATGAATCCCACATCGGTGTCGCCACTGACCACCGCGCGAATGACCCGGTCATGATTACCGAGGTAAATAACCTTGCTGCTACGGCGCACTTTGACACCCGCCGATTCCAGTTCCAGGGCCGGCGCCTGGTAGCCGCCCAGAAAATGCGTACCTGGAGCGGCAATGGTGGCATTTTTCAGATCCTCCAGGCGGTTGATATCGGCCCGATCCGCACGGGTGATGATGACACCACCGATGCTACCTGTCGTCTGGCCATGCCAGTCCCGAAGGAGCGTGGCCAGCACGCCGGTCAAACTGCGCTCACTGCGAATCAACAGGAAATGGCTGGGATTGGTCAGGAAAAAATCAACCTGGTTGGCCGCAATCGCACGGCTCATGGACTCCTGGTCCTGGACAACCAGTCTGAACCGAAGGCCCGTCCTGTCACTCAAGTATTCCGTGAGCGGCCGGTATTGCTGTTGCATAGCCGACTGTGGCCGGTACGCCAGTACCGAGAGAACAATGGCATCTTCCTGCGACTGGGTCTGGGCCTGCACACCGGCCGCCCCGAGTGTCAGCGTCAGACTCAGGAGGGATATCGCAAGACGCTGAAGGCATCGACCGGCTTTCATGAGAAGTCCTCCGGCAGGTAGTCACGGCTGGGCAGGTTTTCCAGGTCAGGCATTCGCTGAATCAGCCCCTCCCGGGCCAGGATCTTGCCAAGGCGCCGGGCAATGGTTTCCACCCGACCTCCCGGTGCAAGGTAACGACGGTTTGCAGACACTTCGGGCAGCATGACAGTAGCCATAGCCTGACGGACCGATTCGGGGGGGACATCGTGGCGGGTGGCAATCCGGTACACCGCATCGTGACGGTTGCGCACCAGGTGCTGGAGTCCACGGAAATGCGCCTTCACCAGGGCGGCAACAGCCTCCGGTTGCTGCTCTTCGGCCTTACGCGTCACCACCAGCAGATCGAAAATGGTGTCCGGTATTTCGCTGCTGTCGAACAGAGCCACGGCACCGGCCTGGGCGAGGCGGGAAGCCACCGGCTGATAACACACCGAGGCATCGATTTTGCCTTGGTTCCAGGCCTCCAGGTGCTGGTTGGCCGGCAGGTCGATCACCGACACCTGATCGCTGCGTAATCCGGCCTCTTCAAGCATGGCAAACAGCATGACGCCAGAGACACTGCTCAGCTCGACGGCAATGGACCGACCAGCCAGATCCGACAGGTTGTTGATTTCAGGGCGGGCCATGACCACGTCTGCTCCCACCGACACATCCGCAACAGCCACCGCCCGAACCGGCATGCCACCGGCCTGGAGCCTCAGGGCTTCGTCGAGTGTCAGGGCGGCGGCATCCAGCTCTCCGGCCAGCATACCATTCAGGGAATCCCGGGAACTCTGGCCTTTAACCAGTTGTACGTTGGCAGGCAGCCAATCGAATTCGTTGGCCAGATACAGCGTTTCATACCCAATCCATGGATGAACACCTGTGCGCAGTGGCGGTTTTTTAAAACAACCAGTCAGGCTGGCCGATGCGGCGACAGCAAGCGACAGCTGCAGAAAGTGACGGCGGTGCATTCATTTGCTCCCGGCGGCGTGACAAAGGCAATCGTGAAGATAACAGCGCCTTGCCACTATACCGCACTATGGGGTCGGGGCGGTGCATTGAGTCAATTAATCCGAGGTTTCCCCACGATCAACCCAGGGACAGAAATACACCCATTAATACCGGCGACAAAAATGACAGCAGGAAACCCGACGCAATGGCCACCGGCACACAGGCCAGGCCGCCAGAGCTGCGTATTACCGGCAGGGTGAAATCCATCGCCGTGGCCCCACCGTAGCCAATGGCAACCGCAGGGCGGGCAGTGATGACCAGCGGGATCAGGGCCAGGGCAATGATCTCGCGGATCACATCGTTAAGAAACGCCACCCCGCCCCAGGCCGGGCCCAGCGCATCCCCAATCACAATACCGGACAACGAATACCAGCCAAAACCGGAAGCCAGGGCCAGCGCCTGGTACCAGGGCACCTCCAGCCAGGGAATGAGCACCAGCCCCGCCAGCAGGGAACTGAACATCAATACCAAGGCAATCCCCAGCCCCTGGCGGTTCATCAAAAGCTTGCGCAATGACAAACCGGCGTTGCGCAGTTGCAGGCCGATCAGGAACAGCAACAGCATCAGTGCCCCGGTGGCGACATCATCCACCATGGGGAGTTTTGCAAACAGGAAATAGCCCAGCAGGGCACCTGCCAACACCGCCAGCAATGGCTTGAGCCCGGCCAGGAACAGCCGGCGATAACCCGGACGAACGTCGGACTCGGACGGTGGCAGCGTCATGGGTTGCCAGCGGTGAAACAGCCACAAGCCAGCGACATTGGCCAGCAAAAGAACAAAGACAAGCCCCAGAACCTGACCGGCCATGGCGGTTAGCTGATCCAGAAGGCCGTCCATTTGCCCCAGCCCGAGGCCCAGTAGAGCCAGAATGAAATACACCAGACCTTCAACGGTGTAATGAATCACCGTCATCAACCGGCGATTGGACAGGGCGAAGGCAAAGCCAAGAAACAAGGGCGCCAGGATCAGCAATGCACCAGTCAACATAACGGTGTCCGCAGCGGGTGGGGGGGAGTTGCCGGATCAGTGCAGATTCTGGCTGGAGCGATCCTGTACCAGCACCCAGGGCGCGATCACCACGGCCCAGAGTTCGGCGTTGCGCTCATACCAGGCACGGGCCAGGTCCGGCGACACCTCGCCCACCTGGCCATTGCCCAGCCAGTGTTCAAACTGAGCTTTGTTGTCAGCCGACAGTTGCGTGGCCACGTTCAGCAGATCCAGCTCCGGCGCCACCCGTACCACCTGGCCACGGGCGTAGTAGGTCTGCAGCTCGTGCCAGTGGATACGGGAGGTTTCCAGATTAAGTTTGGCTTTGAGTTCTTCCGGGGACTCGGGGGATGACATGACGACCTCGATAAACCAGGGTTAACAGTAACCAGTATTGGAAGCGCGCCAGACTAACCGAAATCGCCTCGTTACGCACCCTCACGACCGGCCAACAACTCCCGGATCTGGTCACCCAGGGTCATGGGGTCAAAGGGTTTGGGTATCACCCCAATCGCGCCCATCGCCCGATATTCCTCAATTTCCTCCGGCTGCAGGCGAGCGGTCATGAACACCGCCGGTACCGGCAGACCACCCGGGCGTTCCTGCAAGGCACGCAAAGTCTCCGGACCGTCCATGCCTGGCATCATGACATCCAGCAGTACCAGGTCCGGATGAAAATCATCCACCTGTTCCAGCGCCTGCTGACCGGACTCGCACAGGCGCGCCTCGAACCCGGCAACATCCACCAGGGCCAGTTCCGCCACCGCCCGGATATCCGGGTCATCTTCGACATACAACACACGATCAACCGATTGACGGGGCATTCCCTTCACTCCTCGGCCTTGGTGGCGACATGAACGCCCAATCGATCCAACAGGATCTGGCAGGCTTCCTCTTCCTGACGGCCTTCGGCAATCAGGGCAGCCGCCCGCATGATCAGCCGATCATTACGAACCGCGTCTTTTTGCAGGAAATGCACGGAGCCAATCAGCTCCCGCAAATCCAGAGACAGCCGCCACTGGACTTTCAGGCGGTTACCATAAGGCTGAGCCCAGTCTCTAAGACACTGATCAGCTAGGCCTTCTTCCAGCTGACCACCTTTGGCAATGTACTGGTTGATCACGGAAATGACCGCCAGCTCCCCCACCCGGCTCAACAGTCCGGCTTTCTGGAACATCACCGGCGGCTTTTTCATGGAAATGGCAATCCGCTGGGCCTCACGCCCGACTTTCAGCGCCTGCTCCTGATACTTTGCCGCCAGCTCAACCAACTCCGGCGACTTCAGTTGACGCCCCACATCCAGCGACAGCGCCAGAGCCTGATTCAGGGCCATGGAAACACCCATCAGGTTGATGGCGTCTTTCAGGGTTTCCACGGGTTTGCCGGTGCGTCGAAACGAGCTGCCGTTCGCCACATCCAGCAGTCGTGTCACCAGCGCCGGTTGCTCGCGCCAGCGCTCGGACAACTGGGCCGGCGACAGCTCATTGGCACGCTCGATCAGGGCCAGGATCTCGGCCGGGTCCTGTTCCCCCGGCAGCTGGATGACGTGCTCCAGCGATTCCGTGAGCATCGCCTGCAGGTCCAAATCCTCTGCCGACACCGGACCCGGTTCGATCAGCGCCGCCAGGCGCTCATGAACCATTTCGACACTGAACGGCTTGGTGATGTAGCCATTGATGCCGTAATGGGCCGCTTTCAATACCGAATCCCGGTCTGACCGGCCCGACACCATGACAATCGGCAGTTCACTGTCACGCTCCCGCAGATGGCGAACCAGCTCCAGGCCCGAGCCGTCAGGCAGATTCCAGTCGGTAATCACCAGGTCCAGGTGCTGTCGGCCTGTTTCCGCGATGGCCTCTTCCAGAAGGAGAAACTTTTTCACCAGTGCACCGGGATAGGCACTGGCGATCACAGTCTCCAGCAACTCCGCTACCAGCTCATCGTCTTCAAGTACCAATACGTTCATACATGGGGGTCCAGCAGAAATACGTCACTCATCACCAGCCACGGTGACGCCATTACGCCCGGCACGTTTACGTTGATACAGTGCCTGGTCAGCCGCATCGACGGCATCATCTCCCACACTGTGATCGTTAATGGCCGCCACCCCGGCCGACAGGGTGACACCAAACGTTTCCTGATTGCAGTTGAACGTCAGTTGCCCAAACGCCTCGGCAATCTCGGTGAACAGGCGGCGGGCGGCTTCGGTATCACAGTGCGGTAGCACCACGAGAAATTCCTCGCCACCGTATCGGCCAATCATATCGGTTTCACGCAGGCGGTTACGCAGGGTATTGGCCAGGGCCTTGATCACCACATCACCACACCGGTGACCATAGGTATCGTTAATCTTCTTGAAGTGGTCCAGATCCACCATCACCGCGCTGGCGGCGTGACCATCCCGGCGACAACGGGCCAGCTCCTTTTCCACTTCCTGCTTGATCAGTGAGTGTTTCAGCAGGCCGGTCAGGCTGTCCCGGTTCATCAGCCGGGACAGCTGCCGGGCCCGGAAACACCGGATCAACACCGCCCGTACCAGGTAGCTGTCCGACACCGGTTTCATCAGAAATTCATCGGCTCCCCGAGACAAGGCCTCCAATTGGCTATCGGGATCATCTTCCGATGACAGATAGATGATCGGCAAGCTCAGCCATTGAGGATCGAAACGTACCATTCTTGCCAGGGTCACACCGGAATACTGCCCCAACTGCACGTCCATCAGCAGGATATCCGGCTGGAACGATGACAACTCTGACATTAGTTGCATCGGATCATTTACCCACAGCACATCAACGCCAGCTGCACGTAAAACCAGGGCATAATGTTCGGCCAGCTCGAGATCATCCTCGACAAGAACGACTCGCCCGTGCACACGGGTGCTCCGCTCAAGCGCCAGGTACTCAATACGCTCGGCCAATTCCGAGAGATCAGGTGACCGACCAAAGAAACCATCCGCTCCCAAGGCGGCTACCCTGTAACGACTGCCAAAAGAAAGGTCTTCACTAAGGCACACGACAGGCAGGCGACGTACCTGATCCGAAGGGCTGGCGTCACGGGCACGAATAACGCCTTCAATTCGTACGGACGCGCATAAAATGACGGTGGCGGTCTGGAGCTCCCCAGCCAGGACGGCAATGAGTTCCGGGTCTGTTTCATGACGAACCTGACAATCAAAGCCGTAAGCAGCCAGAGCCTTGTCAAGCCATTGGGGATCGGTCTTCCCCGCAGGCACGATCAGCACTCGGACCCGCACCCCATGACTGCCTTCCGGCCGTTCGACGGCTCCTTGCGCGCTCTCATCGTTCGTAACTTGCGCTGGTAATGGTGGGCTTTCCAGCATGGTTCGGAGGGCCAGAATCCTCTCCACCGCCAGACTGGAGGCCTCCTGAAGGCTTCCATCATCGGCCCTTGCTTCCAGCATGTTTTCCAGGCTCCGGGCCGCCTGCCCCAACTCCGGAAAACCAAAGGTGCCCGCCGAGCCGGCCAACCGGTGCAGGCGGGAACAGACATCGGCCAGCACGGCGCCGTCCGCCCCTTCGCCTTCAAGCAGTTGTGCCCGTTGCTCCAGGGCTTTCAGATCGTCGGTGGCGCGCTCTGCGAAGCGCTTGCGCAATTCCGCCAGTCGCGATGACACATCACCGGAGGCTGCTGATACCATCGTAACTTTTCTACCCAATATCGATTCAGGTTGGTTGAAAAATCCTCTACTCTGCGATTCATAAAAACATGTTTGAACCGCTGGTGCCATTACCACTTGGGGGTACGATTGAAAAACCTGTCTTTCGGCAGTCGCTTTGCGCTTATTGCTGTCTGCAGCACGATACTTACCGTGGCCCTGCTGGCCACCACCGCCTACCAACAATTGGTGGCCGATTTTGAAGCGGTGCTGACCCAGCGCCAGCAACTGGAAACAGAAACTTACGCCCGGCGCGTCAACCAGCGGCTGCAGGTTCGGCTGAGCGCCCTGGGCGCGCTGGCCTCGCAGATGACCGATGGCAAACAACTGCTGCCCATCGACACCCTGGAAAAGTTGCTCGACCGCCAGACCGTACTCAAGGACTATTTTGACCTGGGGCTGATGGTGTTCGATAAAAACGCCGTGGCGATTGCCGAAGACCGCTATGTGGAAAACCGGCTGGGCACCTCCTACGCCGACCGCCCACACTTCAAGGCAGCGCTGAAGGATGAGATCCCCTACATCAGCCGCCCGATCGTCGGCCGTACCACCGACACACTGCTGATATCCTTCCTTTACCCCATTCACAGCAATGAGGGCGAGCTTCTGGGTTTTGCTGGCGGGATCATTGACCTGAACCACACCCAGCTACTACCCGAGCCCGGCGATCTGCTTGAGCATGCGGTCTTCCAGGTACTGGATACCAAGCACTTTACCCGGGTCGATTCGGTTTCCCACGACAACCTGACCCCCGAGCTGCCGCCGCCCGGGGACTCCGCCCTGGTCGATGCTGCTCTCTCCGGCATAACCACCGGTGTCGTGAAAGATCAATCCGGCCAACGCTGGATCTACGCGACCCGACACCTGGAACGGGTCGGCTGGCTGTTCCTGCGCGCCGTGCCCTACGATCAGGCGCTGGCACCTGCCCGGGCCTCGTTCACCCAGTTCGTGACCATCAGTGTGATTGTACTGCTGGCCATGGCAATGCTGGTTCTGGGCCTGTCACGCACTGTCTCAAAACCGCTGGAGCAGATGGCGGCCAAAATGCGACGCATGACCGACCACATGGATAAACCCGGCCGCCTGAGAGAACAGGGCGCCCCGGAAATCCGCAGTGTGGCCCGGGCCTTCAATCAACTGATGGACGAGCGGGAGGCTCTGGATAAGCTGAAAAGCCACTTTGTCTCGAATGTCAGCCACGAACTGAGAACGCCACTGACCTCCATAAATGGCTCCTTGAAATTGTTGGCCTCGGGCAAGACCGGCGACCTGACGGATAAAGCCAACAATATGGTTCATGTGGCGCTGCGCAACAGTGAGCAGCTGCAACGCCTGATCTCCGATCTACTGGATTTCAACAAGGTGGTGGCCGGAGAACTGACCGTGCATCCCGAACCACTGACAGTAGCGGACGTGCTCAAGGAAGCGGGCAGCGCCACGGCTTCCTACGCCGAGGCCCACAGCGTCCGCATTGAGATGGGCTCAATACCGGAGGGCCAGGTTCTGGCCGACCCTCACCGGGTTCGACAGATACTGGATAATTTCATCAGTAACGCCTGCAAATTCGCTCCTGCGGGAACGACCGTTACCCTTTCAGCCGAACGGGAAGAGAACGAGCGGATCCGCCTGATCGTGGCCGATCAGGGAGCAGGCGTGCCCGAGCACTTCCTCGCCCGATTGTTCCAGCGCTTCGCCCAGGCGGAGTCGCATTCCAGCCGGGCCAAGTCCGGCACCGGATTGGGGCTGGCCATTTGCCAGGAGCTCGCCCACCTGATGGGTGGCGAGGTGGGGTATTACTACCGCAACGGTGCCCATTTCTGGGTGGCACTGCCCTGCGTAAAAGATGACTAAAGCGCTCGGGCAGACACAACAAAGCCGGCGAAAACGCCGGCTTTGTTGGTTCGCTGCAGCAAGTTAACAATCAGGCCTTTTTCAGCATTTCCCGCACCACATAGTGCAGGATACCGCCATGCTTGAAGTAAGTAGCCTCATTCGCCGTATCGATCCGTGATTTCAGCTCGCAGCTTTCGGTGGACCCATCCTTGTAGGTCACGGTCATGGTCAGGGTCTGGCCCGGCGTGATCTCGCCAGACAGCCCCTCGATGCTGATGGTTTCTTCACCGGTCAGCTTCAGGCTCTTGCGGTCCGTGCCTTCCGGGAACTGCAGGGGCATCACGCCCATGCCGATCAGGTTGGAGCGGTGAATCCGCTCGTAGGATTCCGCCACCACGGCTTTCACGCCCAATAGGCGGGTGCCCTTGGCGGCCCAGTCCCTGCTGGAGCCGGTGCCGTATTCCTTGCCGGCAATGACCACCAGCGGCGTGCCCTGCTCCTGATACTTCATGGCGGCGTCGTAGATGGGCATTTGCTCACCGTCGGGCACGTACTTGGTGAAGCCACCTTCCACATCGTCCAGCATCTCGTTCTTGATGCGTACGTTGGCGAAGGTGCCGCGCATCATCACTTCGTGGTTACCCCGGCGCGAGCCGTAGGAGTTGAAGTCTTTGGGCTCCACGCCCTGCGCCTGCAGGTACTTACCCGCCGGGGTGTCGGGCTTGAACGAGCCGGCCGGGGAAATGTGGTCGGTGGTCACCGAATCCCCCAGCATGGCCAGGATATGGGCATCCTTGATGTCTTCCAGCGGTTCAGGCTCTTCCTTCAGGCCCTCGAAAAACGGCGGATGCTGGATGTAGGTGGATTTGTCGCTCCACTCGTATACCTTGCTCTCCGGCACCTTGAGGGACTTCCAGGTGTCATCGCCTTCGAACACTTCGGCGTATTCCTTACGGAACATGTCGGTTTTCACCTGCTCCACCGCCTCGGCAATTTCCGCCTGGCTGGGCCAGATGTCGCTCAGGTAGACCGGGTTGCCGTCCTTGTCTTCGCCCAGGGAGTCCTGGGTCAGGTCCACCCGAACGTTGCCAGCCAGCGCGTAAGCCACTACCAGGGGCGGGGACGCCAGCCAGTTGGTTTTCACCAGCGGATGCACACGGCCCTCAAAGTTGCGGTTGCCGGACAGCACCGAGGCCACGGTCAGGTCACCGTCGTTGATGGCCTTTTCCACCGCATCCGGCAAAGGGCCAGAGTTACCAATGCAGGTAGTGCAGCCGTAACCCACGAGATTGAAACCGAGCTTGTCCAGGTCCTCCTGCAAACCGGCAACTTTCAGGTAGTCGGTGACCACCTTGGAGCCCGGCGCCAGGGAGGTTTTCACCCAGGGTTTGGTGCCCAGGCCTTTTTCCACCGCTTTCTTGGCCATCAGGCCGGCGGCCATCATCACACTTGGGTTGGAGGTGTTGGTACAGGAGGTAATAGCGGCAATCACCACAGCGCCGGGGTCCAGACGGGTCTGCTCCCCTTTCATGTGCAATGGCTGGCTGGCCGGATGCTCGAAATACGCATCTTCGGCACCAACGGCCGTGCCACCACCTTCCGATTCCAGCTTCTCGGTTCCGTTGGATGGCGAGCCTTCGGCGGTTTCCATCAACAACTCAAACGAGCGCTTCATGTTTTTCAGGGCAACACGGTCCTGCGGACGTTTGGGGCCCGCAAGACTGGCTTCCACATCGCCCATGTCCAGCTCCAGGGTGTCGCTGTAAACCGGCTCATGACCCGGTTCGCGCCACAGACCCTGAGCCTTGGCATAGGCTTCCACCAGTTCCAGCTGCTCTTCCTCGCGGCCGGTCAGGCGCATGTAGGTGATGGTCTGCTCATCCACCGGGAAGAACGCGCAGGTCGCACCAAACTCCGGCGACATGTTGGAAATGGTGGCCCGGTCGGCCACCGGCATGTCTTTGAGGCCGTCGCCGTAGAACTCCACAAACTTACCCACCACGCCTTTCTTGCGCAGCATTTCGGTAACGGTCAGCACCAGGTCGGTGGCGGTGATGCCTTCACGCAGTTTACCGGTGATCTTGAAGCCGATGACCTCGGGAATCAGCATGGACACCGGCTGGCCCAGCATGGCGGCTTCCGCTTCGATGCCACCCACGCCCCAGCCGAGGATGCCCAACCCGTTGATCATGGTGGTGTGGGAATCGGTACCCACCAGCGTGTCCGGGTAGGCGATGGTCTTGCCATCCACCTCTTTCTGCCACACAGTCTGGCCCAGATACTCCAGGTTGACCTGGTGGCAGATACCGGTACCAGGCGGCACCACGCGGAAGTTGTCGAAGGCCTGCTGGCCCCAACGCAGGAACTCATAGCGCTCTTCATTGCGCTCCATCTCGATGGCCACGTTGTCCTTGAAGGACTTGGGTGTGCCATATTCATCCACCATCACCGAGTGGTCGATGATCAGGTCTACCGGTGACAGCGGGTTGATCATGGCCGGGTCCTTTCCGGCGGCCTTAACAGCCTCCCGCATGGCGGCCAGATCGACCACGCCCGGCACCCCGGTGAAGTCCTGCATCAGCACCCGGGCCGGGCGATACTGGATCTCGGTATCGGAACGGCGGTCTTTCAGCCACTGGGCCATGGCATCAATGTGGGAGCGGTCCACCGTGCTGTCGTCTTCGTTGCGCAGCAGGTTTTCAGTCAGAACTTTCAGGGAATATGGCAGGCGATCCAGGTCGCCCAGAGTGTCTGAAGCTTTCGGCAAGCTGTAATAGTGATAGGTCTTGCCGGCGGCTTCCAGGGTGGAGAGGGTACTCAGGCTGTCTTTACTCAATGGGGTACTCGACATGCGGTGCCTCCTCTGATGGTGAAACCTCCTTTAACTATTGCATCGAATAGCCAGACTTCAACTCCAAACCATTTATGCCCTCTATTCGTATCATGAATAGCCGATAACTCAGGGGTAAGGACAATTCCTCGTTGACACACTCACTCGTGTCTTTAAAGTTGACACACTTTTTGAACCGCACAAATCCGCAGGCCAGACTTTGACCCAGGCATTCTCCGAAACGCTGCAAAATCTTCCGAAAGATGACTCCCTGACCCTGTTTCGCGTGAGTGCCGAGCTGTCGTTCAACTCTATCGTCGTCACGGACGCCAAGCAGGCCATTGTCTATGCCAATCCCGCATTCTGCAGCATGACCGGTTATTCCTCAGACGAGCTGGTCGGGCAAAACCCAAAGATCCTGCAAGGGCCAATGACCGAGGCTGTGGTTATTGATCAGTTAAGGCGGGACCTGAACAACGACGGCTATTTCTCCGGCTCAACCATCAATTACCGGAAGAATGGCAAGCCTTACCTGGTGGAATGGAACATCACTCCGATCAACGACGAGGCCGGTAACCCACGGTTCTACGTTTCCATCCAGAAAGACATCACCCAGCTGCACGCTGCTGAATCCACCGGCAATCTGTTTGCCAAAGCCATCGATGCGGCCTACGACGGTATTTTCATCACCAACGCCGAGGGTACGATCGAGTTTGCCAACCAGGGCTTTGAGATCATTACCGGCTATACTCCCACCGAAGTCATCGGACGTGATCCATCAATTCTCAAATCCGGCCGGCACGACAAGACCTTCTACAAAGGGCTCTGGCGCCACCTCAACGAAGGCCTACCCTTCCGCGCCATGGTGATCAATCGACACAAACACGGCCATGAGATCCATTGCCAACAGACCATCACGCCGGTCAAGAACGCCAATGGCGAGATCTCGCACTTCATCAGCATCATCAAGGATCTGACCGACCGGGTGTTTGCCGAACTCAAACTCCGTGAGCAGGCCTCCCATGATTCGTTGACGGGCCTGCTGAACCGCCGTGCCGGGGAAATTGAACTGGATGTGGTCCTGATTCAGGCCCAGGAGCAGGATGCCTCTTTCAGCCTGCTGATGCTGGACATTGATGACTTCAAGAGCATCAACGACAGCCATGGCCACCCCCGGGGCGACGATGTCATCAAAAAAGTCGCAGAAACCCTGATGGAGCAGACCCGGAAAACCGACAAGTGCATTCGCTGGGGCGGGGAAGAATTTATTGTCATCCTGCCTGGCTGTGACCAGGACAAGGCCTCAGCCATTGCCGAGAAAATTCGCGCCATGATGGCGGAGAACAACTTCGACGGCATCGGCCAGGTCACCCTATCGGTCGGGGTTACCGAATTCATCGACAATGACAACCCCGCCAGTATTCTTGGCCGGGTGGACCAGCGCCTTTATGCCGCCAAAAAATCCGGTAAAAACCGCGTCGTTATCGACTGAGGCCCGCCCAATTGTTATCGCTGAATGATTTCTTCGTGATTGGCCCTTCGCCGGCAAAACTGGTGAGTGGTCAATACACACCCTCGCTGGTTGTCCTGTCCCTGATCATCGCGGTGGGTGCCTCGTATATGGCATTGGTGCTCGCAGCCGCCGCCCGGCGAAGCACATCCCGCCTGATGGAGAGGTTGCACCTGGTCAGCGGCTCGGCCTCTCTGGGGTTTGGCATCTGGTCCATGCATTTTATCGGCATGCTGGCCTTTGAAATGCCTATTCCGGTGGACTACGACCCCACCATTACCTTGTTTTCCGTGGCACCCAGCCTGCTAGCATCCTGGGTCGCCCTGAGTCTGCTGGCCCACAATGACATAACCCCGACCCGGCTGGCACTGGGTGGAATAACGGTGGGGGCTGGCATTGGAGCCATGCATTATCTCGGCATGGCGGCTATGCAAATGGGCCCGACCCTCCGCTACGACCCGGCTTTGTTTGCCGTTTCCATTCTGGTGGCAGTGTTGCTAGGCACTGTGGCGCTGTGGATCAGTTTTGGCCTGCGTCGCCGCCAGCTGCTGACCGGTTACAAACGGCGCTTACTGGCCGGCACGGTGATGGGCTTGGCGATTGCCGCCATGCATTACACGGCGATGGAAGCCGCTCGATTCATTGGCGAACCCAGTCCCGATTTTCTGCCCGGAAGTAATCGCCACTTACTACTGGCTTTGTCCATCGCCTTTGTCACTGTCTCCCTGAGCCTGATGGCCGCAGGCGTCAATGCCGTTGCCCGCTACCGGGCGTTGATGCAACGAAGTCAGCAGACCGCCGGCGAGTTGAAAACCGTTGTGGATGCTGCGGTTGACGGCATTATCAAAATCTCGGAAACAGGCACGATCCTGTCATTCAATGACTCGGCAGAGCGTATCTTTGGTTATGAGGCCGAAGAAGTCCTGGGCAAAAACGTCAAGATGCTGATGCCAGAGCCCCACCAATCAGCTCACGACGGCTATCTGGACAATTACCTGCGCACCGGCGAACAAAAAATCATCGGCACCGGCCGGGAGGTCTGGGCACTGCATAAAGATGGGCATGAGTTCCCAATCCGTCTGGCAATTGGTGAAGCACGGCTAAATGGCAGCAGTACGTTTGTCGGCTTCATTACCGACATATCCCTGCGCCACCAGATGGAAACCGATTTGCTCCGCGCCAAGGAGGAAGCGGAACAGGCTGCGGAAGCCAAGAGTGCCTTTCTGGCGAACATGAGCCATGAAATTCGCACCCCCATGAACAGCATCATTGGCTTTACCGATCTGGTGCTGGGTTCGCCCTTGACCGATACCCAGACCAAGCACCTGAGTGTGGTGAAAACTTCCGCCCGTTCACTGCTGGCGCTACTGAACGATATTCTGGACACGGCCAAACTGGATGGCGGGCATACCGAACTGGAATGTCGTGACTTCTCCCTGCGTGCGGTCTGCGAGCAGATTGTTGCCAGCCAGTCGCTTCAAGCGGGACGAAAGAACCTCTACCTCACACTGGACTACCGGGCCGAAGACCATTTCCGGGGCGACCCGTTACGGGTCCAGCAAATACTGCTGAACCTGGTGACCAATGCGGTGAAGTTCACCCATGAAGGCGGCGTCAAACTTCAGGTACAACAGGGAAAATCAGGCAAGCTACTGATCCTGGTCGAGGATACCGGCATTGGCATTCCTGCCGACCGGATCGACCACATTTTCGAGCCCTTCACCCAAGCCGACTCCAGCATGACCCGCCGATTTGGCGGAACCGGCCTCGGCACCACCATTGCCCGCCAGTTAACCGAACTCATGGGCGGTGAGATCCGTGTCAGCAGCAAGCCGGGACAGGGCAGCACTTTCCGCGTGAGCTTGCCGCTGCCTCCCGGAACGGCGGTGGATAGCAACCCTAAAACAGAACAGGAAGTCACACTGCCACGCCTTTCATTCCTGGTGGCTGATGACGTAAAGCAGAATCTCGAATTGTTAAGCATTCTGCTGAAGGAGCGGGGCCACAAGGTCGAAACGGCTCAAAATGGCGAACAAGCTCTCAACATTTTTGCCGCCCAGCCCTTTGATGTCGTGCTGATGGATGTGCAGATGCCGGAGATGAACGGCCATGAGGCGACCCGTCGCATCCGGCAGCTGGAAACTGAACGCCAACAACCGCCGACGCCGGTGATCGCCCTGACCGCCAGTGTGCTCGAACAGGACCGAAGGGAAGCCAGTGCGGCCGGCATGGATGGTTTTGCCATAAAACCCATCGATCTGGCAGAGCTGACGACAGAAATCAGCCGTGTTCTGGGGCTGCTGCATCTTAACAAGGCGCAGAAAATGCGGCACAAGGCCAGATCATCAGCAGAGGCGGTTAACACATCACTGATCAAGCAGCTCTGGCCCGACTCCCAGGCACACCTCAAGGCAGCAAGGCAGTTTCTGCAAGCATCCCAGAATCAACCGGAAACGCTCAGGCATCAAACTGATGTCGCACCCATTGCCCACCGGTTACGGGGTGTGGCAGGCAACCTGGGATTTGCGCCACTCGCGGCCACACTGGCTGAAATTGAGGTAACGCTCAAAAAGCAACTCACCGTCAGCGAGGGACTGTGGCATCAGCTCGATGAGCAATTCCAGGCAGCGAAGGACTGGCATGACCGCCAGCATAACGAGACTGCGCCGCTACATGAGACGCCCCAATCCTTCAAACCGCTCGATCTTTCAGCACTGGATGACCTGCTCGAAAGATTGCAACACGGCGAAGTACCAGAAGACATCTTCAACCGAATTCGTCCGTCGTTACCCACCGACTGTGCCGAAGCCGCCGCCGAGGCCCTGGACAACTTTGACCCGCAGCGCGCCGCTCAACTGCTGAAGGCCCATCGGGACACTATCAAGGAGGCATCATGCTGACTGCACCGAAAACCCTGCTGTTGGTAGACGACGAACCGGCGAATCTTCAGGTTCTGCGCAATATCCTGAGTGAGCAATACCGATTACTCTTCGCCCGTGACGGTGACCGGGCCCTGGAGCTGGCCGAGGCCGAAAAGCCGGATCTGATTCTGCTGGATGTGATGATGCCCGGCAAATCCGGTTACCAGGTGTGTGAAGCACTAAAACGCAACATCAGCACTTCGGCCATCCCGGTCATTTTTGTCACGGCCCTCTCCGACGTGGAGGATGAAGCCCGGGGCTTTGAGCTGGGAGCGGTGGACTATTTGACCAAACCGGTCAGCGCCGCAATCGTGCGGGCCCGTGTGCGCAATCATCTTTCTCTGGTAAGGGTGGATGAACTGGCGGCCACCCGTCTGGCGGTGGTTCAACGGTTGGGGCGGGCAGCCGAGTACAAAGACAATGAAACCGGCCTGCACGTTATTCGAATGAGCCATTACTCCCAGTTGATCGCCCTGAAGGCCGGGCTCAGTGCAGACTGGTGTGAAACACTTCTGCACGCGGCCCCGATGCACGATGTGGGCAAGATCGGCATCCCGGACGCCGTGCTACAAAAGCCGGGCAAACTGGATGCCGAGGAATGGGCCATTATGCAAAGCCATACGGAAATTGGCGCGGAAATCATTGGCGAAGATGGTTCCGAGCTTCTGGACATGGCCCGGGAAGTGGCCCGCAGCCATCATGAAAAGTGGGATGGCAGCGGTTACCCGCGCGGCCTGAAAGGCAGGGAGATTCCGCTGGCAGCCCGCATTGTGGCACTGGCGGATGTGTTCGATGCGCTGACCAGCGAACGCCCCTACAAGAAGGCCTGGCCGGTGGAACAGGCCACCAACCTGATCCGGGAGCAAAGTGGCAAGCACTTCGATCCGGATCTGGTCGAGGCGTTCTTCCAGTGCCTGCCCGCAATCCTGGATATCAAGAACCGCTGGCAGGAGGAAGCTGCCTAACAGGTCATGTCGGGGTGGGCTTCCACCTCGGCAATCAGTGCGTCCAGCAGGTCGATCACTTCCGCCGAGGATGACTTAAGCGTATCCACCAGCTCCTGGGAGCGGGCATTATAGCGCTCGGGGTCGATGCGCTTGTGGTGATAATCCTGCGCCAGCTTGAACAGCTCCTTGCCTGCCTGGTGCACCCTCGGGTGTACCTGGTTAATCAGGCGATCAGAGTTTTTCAGCTGATCCAGCCCCCGGGCCTTGTCACTGGCCAGGAATTTGCCCAGCCGGCACTGGGTGTGGTCCTTCACTTCCTCTTCGGTGATCGAATCTTCATTGAAGATGGCAAATCGAATCAGCTTGTCCACCCACACCACGTGGTCACGCTTGGCACTGGCCAGGGCCAGACAGGGGGAGATCACCCGCACATTGGAGAAGATGTTGTTGGTGTCTTCGCGCAGGGGTGCCAGGGCGTTCATCAGGCCCTTGAAGATTTCAGCCAGGGCGTTTGAATCCTCAGAGTTGGAGTTCACTTGTTGCGCCATGTCGTGGGACACCTGGCTTTGCTGCTCCGCAGCTGAAGCAATGGAGGTGGCCTGATCAAAGTTCTGGTTGGCCGAATCCCGGGATTTGTGGATGACATCCGCTACCCGCTCCCGGCTCTCACCGGAGGCCTGGACGGCAGCCACGGATCTGCCCAGCCGCTGCTGCACGCTTTCCGAACCACCAATAATCTCGGTCACGATGCCATTGATTTCCTGGGCGGCACCGGCGCTGCGGGCGGCCAACTGGCGCACCTCGTCGGCCACCACAGCAAAGCCACGACCGGCCTCACCCGCCCGGGCCGCTTCAATGGCGGCGTTCAAAGCCAGCAGGTTGGTCTGGTCCGAGATTTCATTGACGGTATTGGTGAGCGATTCAATGCGTTTGGTCTGTTCCGCCAGTGAACGCATTTCCTCGTTGGCCTGGGTGAGCGCGATGTCCACCTCGGCCAGTCGCGCTTCCATCTCATCCAGGGCCGTGCTGGATTCGTGGGTGTAATCGTTGACGTTGGAAGCCTGGCGCAACACGTCCTGGCCCAGACCGCCTACTTCCGAGGCGCTGGCCGACATCTCCTCAATGGCGGCAGACAGGGTCTGAATATTGGCCACCAGGTGGTGGATGCGCTCATCAAATTCCAGGGCGTTCTGCCCCAGATCGGAAATATGGCGGGACACATCCACCGCACCATTGGCGATGGCCAGCTCTTCGTCTGCCCAATCGTCGAGGTATTGGGCCAGGGGCGCCAGCCAGTCCGGGGTATTCTTCCGGCGCTTGCCATCCAGGACATCCTGGATCATCTGTTTGGCTTTATTTTCAGACAGGAACATAAGGGTCACTCATTACCGCGTCAAACGCGGGTTTCGTTATCACAGACGGTTCTTGATATATGTCTATGATAACGGCACCCCTACCCTATCCTTGAAGACCTGAATCAAATTCCCTGCATTGAGTGTGGATTTACTCCTCGCCACGCCGCTTCAAGCGGGTAATCAGCTTGGCCACTTCGTTCAGTTCCCCTTCCAGGACATCAATCGACCCCTGCGCCTCTGCCATCAAACCTGTGGCGCTGTCGCCCAGGTCATTGATACTGACAATGCGACGGGAAATCTCGGCGGCCGCCTGGTGCTGCTGTTCAGCAGCCGAAGAGGTGCTGTCACATGCGTGTGAAATTCTCTCGATATAGGTCACCAGCTCGTTCAGGGTGGCCTCGGAATTACTCGCATCCTCTTCGGTTTTCCGGGCATAGGTGTCGCACTGGGCCATGGAGTCAGTGGCACTGCTTACCACATCACGGAACCGGCCCAGGGTCTCGTTGATCTGTTCAGTGGTACTCCGCGTTCTCAACGCCAGGCTGCGCACCTCATCGGCCACCACCGCAAAGCCCCGGCCGGCCTCACCCGCCCTGGCCGCCTCGATGGACGCGTTCAGTGCCAGCAGGTTGGTCTGTTCGGTGATCTCGCCAATGGTATTAAGGGCATCGGTCACGCCCTTGCTCGCTTCCGTCAGCTCGCCCACGCGATCAGATGCTTCTGCCAATTCGTGGGAAAGAGCGCCCATGCTATGCCGTGTTTCCCGGGTAATGGCCTGGCCATTGGAGACCCCGTCGTGGGCCAGCCGCACCTGCTCCAGCATGTCAGCGGCATTGCTGGACACTTCCTGGGAAGTGGCAGACATTTCCTCACTGGCCGAGGCAATGGTATCGGTAGCATCGGACTGTTCCCGTACCGCGGCACTGGCTTCGGAACTGCGGGCGATGGTGGCTTTCATATCCGCTTTCAGGTCGCGAATCAGGTCGTCCATGCGCTTGACCACCGCATCCAGTTCCGCTTCCCGGGCAGTCATTGCCAGGTTAACGCTGGCGATCTCGTCGTTGCCGCCCGCAAAAATCCGTTCCGTCACGGTATCGTCAATGACGGCCCGGGCGCGCGCCACACACTTTCGGAACGAAGCCGTCAGACCCATGATGGCACCAGCGGCCACAGCCACCGACAACAGCCAGACAAACGCAGACGCCAGGACGGAGCCCATGAACCACTGTGCAGCAGTACTGGCGGCCAGAACCAGCGCCATGGTCAGCACCAGTTTCAAATGCAACGGCAGGCCTCGGGACAGCCTGGCTGGCTCCACCGGCCCCTTTTTGGGCTGCTTGCCACTTACTTGGGCATAGAGCTTTTCCGCTCGAGCCTTGGCTTCAGGCTCCAGGCGGGTACGCACCGACTGCAGCTCCACCAGATTGCCGTTTTTATCAGTAATGGGAATGGCGTAAGCGCGAACCCAGTAATGATCCCCATTCTTACACCGGTTCTTTACCGCACCCAGCCAGGGCTCGCCTTTTTTCAGGCGCTGCCACATTTCTTCAAACGCTGCCCGGGGCATGTCCGGGTGACGGATGATGTTATGGGGTTGGCCCAACAACTCTTCCCTGGAATAACCACTAATCTTCACAAACTCATTATTGATGTGTGTGATTTGCCCTTTCGGATTGGTGGTGGAAAGAATGTTTGCGCCGTTACCTACGGTAACCTCGCGATGGGTAACTGGTTCGTTTATGCGCATCAAGCGTTCCTCGGAACAGGCCTATGGAAAGAATCGACGATCGTTTTACGTGTGGCCATCCTGTACAGATTAAACCTGCCGCACCCTACCGACGTGTTGCCCAGTTTTAAAGTGAGCCAGATCAATTGTTGAGCAGTTTTCATGCCATAAGGTGTTAGAACCATTGAGAAATTAAGATGTCGACCTTGAAACCGGAAAACGGAATGCGGGTTTTTCGTGACCGGAAGTAATCCTGCTGGTTGATTACGGCGTAATAACAGCCACTTGTATGACCACAGAGACGACACTTTTGACAGAGAGCACGGTTATGCCAGCAGAAAGGGAAGTTCGGCGCCTTGAGGACCTCTACGCACTGGATGTTCTGGATACGCCCCCCGAGGAGCGTTTTGATCGCATTACTCGGCTCGCCCGGCGGATTTTTGACGTACCCTACGCCCTGGTTAGCCTGGTTGACCGGGACCGGCAATGGTTCAAATCGCGCCAGGGGCTCGAAATCACACAAACGCCCCGCAATATCGCCATCTGCGATCATGCCATTCGGGAGACCTCTCACTTGATGGTGCCCGACCTGACCCGGGACCCGCGCTTTGCTCACAACCCGCTGGTCACCGAGCCGCCCCATTTCCGCTTCTACGCCGGGGTGGTCCTTAAAAGCGTCGAGGGGCGCCCGGTGGGCACCCTTTGCATCATGGATAACGAGCCCCGCTCGGCCTTGGACAACAACCAGCTGGCGTTGCTGCGGGATTTGGGGGCGATGGTTGAACGGGAACTCAACGAGGGCCATCGTCTGGACCTCTGGCGCCAGACTCTGGTGCACCGAACCCTCTACCAGGCCGACGGCCTGCCTGGCGAAAAGCTGTTTAGCGAGCAGAGCCAGCAGACGCTGACCCGGAGCTCGGAAGCGGCCATGGTGGTACTGGGTGTGAATGAATACGCCCTGTCGATCCTGGAGCTGTCCAGCGAACAACAGGCATTGCTGAACCGGGAACTGGCCGAACGGGTCGCCTCGGTGTTTCGTCTGGCCGATCACATTGGCACCCTGGGCAACGGGCGCTATGCGGCGCTTTTCGTCCTCGACCACAACCTCTTGCTAAAGTCCGCCAGCAACCGTCATCGGCGTTACTTGGCCGCAAAGGCCCTGCAGGCGGAGTTTGCACGGCCGATCCAGGTGGCCAACCGGCGCGTTTATCCAACCGTTGGAGTGAGCCTGTTCCCTGACAACGCCCAATCCGTCGACCAGCTTCTGGTTCAAGCGGAGCTGGCCCGCCCCGGGAAGATGACCAGCGCCATCCGCGCCATCGGTTTTTACAGTTTTGACAAAGAAGCGCAGCTGCAACGCTCGGTGCTGATCGAAACCCGCCTGCGCCAAGCCATTGCCGAAAACCGGTTACGGATGAACTACCAACCCAAGTTCGATCTGGCCTCAGGCAAAGTGTCCGGTCTGGAGGCTCTGGTGCGCTGGCACGACCCGGACCTGGGCGAAATTTCTCCCGCCGACTTTGTTCCCATTGCCGAGCGCTCCGACATCATCCGGGACCTGACCGACTGGGTGCTCGCTGCGGTTTGCCACCAATACGCCCAATGGACCGCCCAGGGCATGGACCGGGGCATCACCATTGCCGTGAACCTGAGCGCCGAGGACTTGCTGCGCCCGAACTTTCTGCAATGGCTGAGAGCATTGCTGGATCACACCGGCACCCCCGCCAGCGCCCTGGTGCTGGAAATCACCGAAGGCAGTCTGGTGGACAATGTTGAACTGGCCGCCGAGCATATTCGCGAGGCCAAGGCACTGGGGCTGTCCGTACACATTGATGATTTCGGTACCGGCTACTCTTCTCTCAGCCAGCTACACCGCCTACCCCTGGACGCCCTGAAAGTGGATCGCAGTTTCGTTAACGAAATCGGCACCAACAGCTCCGGGGAGCTGGTCACCAACGCCATCATCAGCCTGGCCAAGAGCCTGCGCTTGTCGGTGGTGGCCGAAGGCATAGAAACCGACGCCCAGCTGACTGAATTGCGTAAGCTGGGATGCGACAGCGTTCAGGGCTTTTTGCTGTCTCGCCCGCTGGAGGCACTGGCGGTAACCTCTCTGCTGACCCAAACCGCGCCCTGCCAACAATAAAACGATGGCGCGATCTTACGAATCAGGATTCCATGCTTTCCGGCTTTTCAATCAGCCCCATCACCTGATTTCTGCCTGCATGCTTGGCTGCATAAAGATTGTCATCGGCCCTGCGAACCAGGCTTTTCAACGAATCGCCGGCGTTGGCCGTGGCAGTACCCAGGCTGATGGTCAGCGACTGCCGGTGCTCGAACGTTGCCTGCTCGACCGCCTGCCGCAACGCATCAGCAAGCTGAAAGGCACCTTTGGGGTCCGTATCAGGCAGCAGAACAAGGAATTCCTCACCCCCCCATCGAGCCAGACTGTCTGCCTTGCGCAACCTTCGCTTGAGTGTGTTCACCAGTTGAACCAGGACACTGTCGCCCAAGGCATGGCCAAAGCTGTCGTTCACGTTTTTAAAGTAATCGATGTCCAGCAAGACAATGGACATGGGCTGACTCCGGCGCTGGGCTCCGGCCAGGCTGCTTTCCAGGTGGGGCTCTATACCCGCGCGGTTGAGCGCCCCGGTCAGTGGGTCGTGGGTAGCAGCTTGCTGCAGGCGCTGCTCCAGCTCCTTGCGGTCAGTGATGTCCAGCATAACCCCCCGGAACAGTTGGCCGGGCTGATCATCCGCGACCGGCATGGCATGCCCCCAGATCCAGCGAATGCCGTCGCTGACCTGAACACGATACTCCGCCTGCCACTCGCTCGGCCAAGGGTAATTAGCCGCTTGCGTGGCCTGCTCCAGTTTTTCGTGGTCCGCCGGAACAATAAGCGACCAGACGCTAGCGCCGATACGGGCCGGGTCCTCCGAGCGGATCGTTTCAGCATCCAGATCAACCAGCTGCTGGATGCCGTCACTGAAATACAGGAATTCATCGTCACCGACCGGATGGTGACGATATTCGTACACAGCCCCAGGGATACTGTCAGCAATGTCCTTCAGCCTTTGCTTTTCCGTTCCCAAAGCCGCACGCGCCTCCGCCAGCTCGGAGATGGCAACAGCCAGAGCTTTCAACTCACGAACCTGACCAACCGGCACCCGTTCATTCGATACACTCGTATTATCGGGGTTGTGGGCTTGTTCGCAGAGTTTATTCAGGGGCCGGGCCACTTGACGGTGTAGCGCCCTGGACACCAGCAACATCATGACCACCAGAATACTGCTTGCCCAGAAAGCATCGAACAAGGCCTCCCTTGTGGCACTGGCAATATGGGACCGGGCATCCAAGGCAAACATCAGTCGCCCACCCTGTAAACTCCGAATGACCGACGAAGCGGGGTTTACCGGCTCAATGGGAGCAACCACAACGGCCTGAGTTTTACGCTCATCCCAGTAGACCGATAGCTCCTCACCGGCCGGCTTGGCCAGCCACTGTTCATCAATCACGTCATCCAGAACGCTCACATCCGCGTTCTGCCATCTGCGCTTGGATGCCAGCATGACACGGCCACCGGCGTCCACCAGGGCAATGGATTCCACCGACCGCTGTGCCGCGATCGAAAAAATGAAACGTGATATGGATTCCCGGCTGGCTGCGGTTTCCATGGCATCCAAGATCGTCAGTGAACGGTCCACGGCAATAGACCTAGCGTCGGATCGAGCCTCGATAATATGTTCGTAGTAGCTCAGGATCGCCACCAATAAGACCCCGAGAACAGAAAACAGGACCATCAAAAAATTAAAGCGACGTGCCAGAGATGTCGGTAGCAACCGTTTTTTTATCATGGAGCCTCTGAGTTGGGTATGAAACGGTTATTCAAGACTTGTGAAGGTATACCGGTTCCTTCAGCAGCCCGTGTATTCAACTGTTGGACAATTCTGCCTGCGACGGGCAGAAGGCGATGAAGTGGCCCCGTCGGTTGCCAAAAAGCCGCCTGGTTATCCAGTGTCAGCATTTCTATGGAATCGCTGAGTGTCACCAATTCTTCGATAGAGAGCCCGGTGTGCTTTGCCAGCAGTTTGTGCACCTCCGCCGGGTTGTTCTGCCCCCAGCGCAACGCCTCGTTATGGGCCTGAATCACCGAAGCAAGCGCTCTCGGGTGTTGGTCGATCACTGTGTCGGCGACAATCAGCAAATCAACCACGGCGTCCGGTGCCTGACCGGTATCGAACAACCGGTCAAAGCCCGCCAGTGCCTCCAGCTCGCCAGAGATCGGTGGATAAATGATGGCGGCGTCAGCCTGGCCCTTAGCCATGGCAACCGGCATTTCACCCTGGGGCAGAGGCAACAACTCAAGCTGTTCGAGTTGCAGCCCGCTTTCTGCCAGGGCCGCCGCCAGCACCAGAACATTGACCGAGGCCGGCTCCAGAGCCAGGCGCTTGCCAGCCAACTGGTCTAGGCTGGTTATGTCCTTACTCGCCACGATCATGTCGGCACCCACCGATCGGTCAAGTACCAGTACGGCGCTGGCGGCTCTCTTACCCGACTGGTTGATCGCTGCAAGCTCTGCCAGGGTGCCGCCAAGCATATCCACCTGCCCTCGCTTGAAGGCCCGAACAGAGTCGCTTAACGAAGCCGTCTCGACAATTTCCAGCTCGGGCGTGCCGGGCTTGCCAAGCAACCCCCGCTCACGGGCCACGGCAAAATAGCCGTAGCCCGGCCAGGGATTAACCGCAAGCCGCAACGTATCCGGATTATCCAGATCTTCACAGCCGGCAAGGCTCAACAGCACCACAAGTACACACACTATCTTCCAGCAAATCCCTACACGCACACTAATCCCTTTCCAGCAATCTCAAGGTCGACAAAACATTATCCCTGTACTCATACATGGCTGACAGGCTCTCGTGAACCGCCTGCTCATCACCACGGGCACGGGCATCCACCGCCTGTTCTCCGGCCCGATGCAAACGTTCGTGGTGGATCATTAATTTAGTGAGCACCGAGTTGTTCAGGAAACGATCCTGCCCGTCGTTCTCGATCCAGCGGCCAACCTTGCAGTGACTGGCCTGTAACGCCGGCAAGGAATCGATTTCACCCCGTAACCACTGCTCCACCTGGTTGACCCAGTGACGGTGTTCCACTTCGGCGTGCAGCAACGGTAGGTTATGGAAATCCACTGGCTTCTGTTCCTGCCAGACACTGGACGCCCGCCAGTGACGAACCCAGTGCGGCAGATCTTCAGCCCTCATAGGCCGGGCAATACCGTAACCCTGCCCCAGCTCACAACCCAGTCGCAGCAGCAGGTCTCCGTGCTCCTCGGTTTCTATGCCTTCAGCAAGCACCTGCAAACCGAAAGCCTGGGACATACCGACAACGCCGGAAATAATAGACAAGTCATCCGAATCATCCAGCATGTTGCGGACAAAACTCTGGTCAATTTTCAACACACTAGCCGGCAAATGCTTGAGGTAGGAAAGTGACGAGAACCCCGTGCCAAAATCATCCAGCGCGAACCGAATACCCAGTTTGCGGCATGCCTGCATCACCCGGGAAACCTTATCCAGGTCGTGCAAGGCACTGCTTTCCAGTATTTCGATTTGCAGAACCTCGGGAGCAATGCCGGGATGAGCGTTAAGTGCGGCCTGGAGTTTGCTGACAAAGCTATCTTCGAGGATTTGCAAGCTGGTCACATTCACGCTGACTTCCAGGGACAGGCCCTGTGCGTGCCAGGCTTCCGCCTGTGCCAATGCCGTGTGAATAACCCAATCGCCCAGTTCAATTTCCAGCGGATGGTCCTGAATCGCCGGCAGGAACGAGCCGGGTGGAATCACCTCACCTGTCGGCTTCTGCCAACGGATCAGAGCCTCCACCCCCAGCACAGTGCCCTTGGCCATGTTGACCTTCGGCTGGTAATAAAGCACGAACTCTTCATTCAACAGAGCCCGTTTTATGGCCTGCAACTTGCCTGTCAACGCCCGGGTGCTCTGCTCCCACTGAACATCATATTGCTGTATCCGGTTTTTTCCCTGCATCTTGGCCTGGAAAAGCGCTTGCTGGGCCTGGCGCAGCAACTGTTCTTCAGAGACGTTGTCGAGCTGTGGGTATTGGGTAATGCCGATACTGGCGGTAATTTTCAACTCAGTCCCCGAGAGAGTCAGTGGCTCGTTGATTGCCACCAATAACCGGCGGAACAGCAAAAAACTATCGTCATCTGGTTTCATTCGCGGCAACAGGACAACGAACTCATCGCCACCAGTGCGACCGACAACGGCGGGGGCATCACACACCGTGCGCATACGCTGGCTCAGTGCCACCAACACATCATCGCCCAGCGCGGGACCATGGCGTTCATTCGCCTCCCGGAAGTTGTCCAGGTCCAGCAAGGCCAGAACCAGCCGACCGCCACCCTGCTCGCAATGGTCGATCTCTTGCTGGAGCTCATCTACAACGGCTCGCCGGTTTGGCAGGCCAGTCAGGGCATCTTCATAAGCCAGTCGGCGCAATTGTTCCCGGTGCCGTGCTTTTTCACTAATATCCTGGGTCGTCCCCTCGATAAATGACGGCTTACCATCAGGACCACTCTTAAATTGACCGCGGACTTCCAGGTATTTGGTCTGCCCGGACGCAAGGCAGATCCGGTGTTCCGTGTGCAGGAAACCCATCTCGTTTTTGGCTTGCTGGAAGGCCTCGTGGGTTTTCTGGCGGTCTTCCGGGTGCACCATATCGAGATAGCTATCGTAGGTGGGCGTTGAGTCCGACGGGTTACGTTCAAAGATCCGGAACACCTCCGCTGACCAGAACCCCTCACCGGAATCCGGTTTATACTGCCAGTGTCCCAGGTGGGCCTGCTGTTCAGCACGTTCGAGGCGAACGGCCGCCCGTTCTCTTTGTTTCTGTACCTGTCGGTGTTCCAAAGCGATGCTCAGCAGATCACTCATCAGCTCGAGGAACTGCAGAGTTTCCGGCCCCCAGTGCTTCTCTTCCCACACCGCATCGTTACCCATAAAACCGACCAACTCGCCATTCATGTGCAACGGATAAACACAGACTGACTGAATATCCTGGGCTTCCAGGATGGCATGTTCTGCGTGAGCTTCGGGTGGCATGTCGCTCACTCTGGGCACCAACACATGGCCGGTGGTGCGTAATTGCTGCCACCACCAGGGCGTCAGGTTCGAGGGAATATTCTGGAGGTTATCAATTTCGGGGCTAATGCCGGCTGCACACCACTCATGGGTGTTGCTCATATACCGATGATCTTCATTGACCAGAAACACATAGGTACGATCTGCGCCCATGTAATCGCCGGCTCGCTGCAGGGCTCGCTCAATCGCGGCATCGAATTCCTCGGGGGAAGCGGCCATGAAGTCCGAGGCAAAATCACTGATGAGTAAACGGGTATCCCGTTCCCGCTGCAGGATCAGCTCCTGGGTTTTACGCTCGGTAATATCGGTCTGGGTGCCCACAATGCGAGACGGGCGGCCATCGGCATCATGCGCAATCACCTTGCCCCGGGACTGCACCCAGCGTTCGTTGCCATCACCGTCCAGAACCCGGTGCTGATTGCTGAACACCTCGGTCTTGCCCAGCAAGTGGTCCAGAAAGTCTTCTTTCAGCGCAGGCCAGTCTTCGGGATGAATGACCTGCCCTGCCCGGGCAAACAGCTTCTCCGTGGCGTCAGGATCGGCTGTATCCAGCACATCCAGACTCCAGTCCCAGAGCGCGTCGTTGGTAGCCCCAAGTACCGACTTCCAGTGCTCTTCCTGTTCCCGGAGTTTCCTTTCCGCCATTTCCCGGGCATAGGCTTCTCGCTGTAGCGCCAATGTACGGCCCGAGAGCTGTTTGTACATGCTCAGGACACTCTTAATCAGGCCGGATACCTGACCACTCATGGCTTCGTGCGACGCTGCCTTTGCTTCCGGTAAAGACAAGCCCTTGCGCACTTCCAGCAATGCCACTGCCATGCTTCTGTCATCATGCAGAATATGGTGGGCCAGCCAACTCACCAGAAAGGACAGCAGATCATCCACCCCGGCCAGACTGGGGCTTTGTTCCACCTGGGCCTGCATACTGCGGACTTTGTCCACGAACCCGTCGTGGGAATGGTGATGCCGGGTAAACCATTCATCATCTTTAAAGGCTTCTATCCACAAGCCTTCTTCGGTCTCGAAGTGATAGGCCGCGTAATCCACCAGGCCATCAACAATACCCTTGAGTTGGTCCGGTTCCAGGCCATAGACATATTGATGCGCCAAATCGTTCAGCAACTTCACCAGTTGGCGATGTTGCTGGTCGATGGTGTCAATGCCGGTTTCAAAACTCCGGTTCCAGGGGACGATATCGAAGGCGGTGGGGGACTCGTGTGCGGACATGACAGCTCAAACTTATGGTTAATATTACGACATGTTAAAACTTTTACTCTCAACGCACCATAAAGGATCACTCCGATCCGCGGATGCCTATAGCCCTAATGGCTTTCACCTATTGAACTGTTACATTTCGTTAATGGCATAGTTCATAACCTCATTCAAGTAAGAACTAAACACGCCCGAATGAACACCCCCTACCCGTCCGTTGCATTCAAACTTTTCCTCCTGGTGGCACTGGCCCTTACTGCCCCCATCGGTAATTTTTTATCCGTGGAGCTCTTCTACGGGGTGGAGTTTATTTTTGGATCCATTGCGGTGTTTGCGGCGCTGACGTATTTGGGTCCCTGGGCAGCCATTCTGGTAGCCATTACCGGTGGGCTTCAGACCGTTCAGGCCTGGGGTCACCCCATCGGCCTGTTCACCTTTACCCTCGAAGCCGTTGTGGTCTCGTTGCTTTATAAACGGGGCTGGCAAAACCTGGTCCTGAATGACCTGGCTTTCTGGCTTGTGGTTGGAATACCCATCATTTGGGTGGCCTACCCCGCTTTTCTGGGTATGTCCGCCGAGGCCGTCGGTCTGCTGGCACTCAAACAGCCCTTAAACGGAGTATTCAATGCGCTCGCGGCGGGGATCCTGCTCTATGGTATCTCTCAGGTTTGGGGGAGCGAAGGCAGAAACTGGGCCGAAAAGTCAGACAAACTCGCGGGTCTGCTTTTCCACGGCTTGCTGGCCATTATTCTCGTAACCGGTGCTATTCCGATCGTCCTGCAAGGCCACTACCAGCGTCAGACGTTGCTGCAAGACGTTGAGCAAACGCTATCCAACCAGGCTCAGGCCATTAAAGATCGGATGGAATCCTCATCGGCATCTGCAACCGCCATAACTTCGGGAGAAACGGACATTGGCACAACGTCCATGCCCGGATTCCATTACTATTTGACCGATGCTGCCGGCGCTGTTCTTGAGTCCAACACGTCTGGTGCTCCCCGTCCCGAGTGCGTTAACCAGAGACAGCTATTGCTCTGGGAGCCAGATGTCGACAATCCCATCATGCGCGCGCAACGGGGCATATTCTGCTTAAGCCAGCCGGTGGAGGACACGCGGGCTACAGCCATAACAGTGGAAACCGGCTCGGCCAACTATGTCCAGACACTAAAACACCACAGCACCCGCGAATTTCTGATCCTCGCTGGCACTTTCTCTATTGGACTACTGGTGGCCTGGGCATTGAGCCGCATGGTGACTGTGTCATTAACACGGCTGACGCGCGTGGCAAGTGAAACCCGAAACGGTGTGATTGTCACCGACCCCGGCGTGCGAGCTGTTTGGGCAAACGAATCATTCAGTCGGATCTCCGGTTTCAGCCGTAAAGACATCATAGGAAAAAATCCGGGCGAACTGTTACAGGGTCCTGAAACCTCCACTGACACCATCGACTATATGCGCCAGGCCATTGACCAACAGCAGCCTTTTACAGTCGAGATTCTCAATTACACCCGCGACAGAACACCTTACTGGGTCGAGATCAATTGCAACCCTATCTATACGAAGCGTGGTCGATTGGAAGGCTTCATTGCGGTTCAAACGGATATTACGGACAGAAAAGAGGCTCAGGAACGCCTGCAGCACATCGCACATTTCGACCCACTGACCGATCTACCCAACCGGGAACTGGTATCTGATCGCCTGAGAACGGCCATGTCGCAGGCAAAACGGCGTGGCACGATGGTGGGTGTAGCTTTCGTGGATCTGGACGGTTTCAAGCAAGTGAACGATACCCTGGGCCACGATGCGGGCGATGAACTGCTGAAAACCATAGCTACCCGTCTGTCAGGTGTATTGCGAGAGGGCGACACATTGGGCCGGATAGGCGGTGATGAGTTTGTTGCCATTCTTGCCATTCTGGTTGACCTGGACGGCAGAGTCGACCTTGGGTCCGCTCTGGATCGCCTGGGTCAGGCAGCAGCGGAACCGATGGTTATTCGAGGGGCATCCGTGGCGGTCTCGGCCAGTGTCGGTGCCACCATATACTCCAATAAAACCCCTATTGATGCCGACCAGCTGGTCAGACAAGCAGACCAGGCCATGTATACCGCCAAACTCGCGGGTAAGAATCAATTCAGTATCGATATGACGGACACCGCTTCGGATGTTGAGTAACGTTATGTGCCTTCACTGATAAAATCGAGATTTACATTAGGTTACACTCCTCGATCAAAGCCTACCCAACCACAGGACACACATGCCCCGCTTTTCCTCAGAGCACCTCTGTTCCGAATGGCTCGCCATCAATGCGCGTTTCACCGCTGACGCCCAGCGTTTTGTCGCTGATTTCGCCCGACAACATGCCGCCTCGCTGTCCGAACACTTCTATCAGGAAATGCTGGCGGACCCCGGCGCTTCGCAGTTTCTGTCCAATGACGAGGTGCAAAACCGGCTGGGGCAATCCATGCAACGTTGGGTGGCTGGGCTGTTCGCACCGACAACTGAAGAAGATGTATTCCGACTGATTGCCGAGCAACGAAAAATCGGCGAGGTGCATGCGCGCATTGGCATTCCTGTCCACCTGGTGTTGCGGGGAGCCCGATGCCTAAAAGGCCGGTTTGTGCATTTGCTGCACCATACGAGCGAGCTGGATGAGAACACCCATTTTGCCGCGACACGCCTGGCGTCAGACACGATCGATCTGGCCATGGAAATCATGGGCCATGCGTATTCCGTCTCCCATGACCGGAATTCCCGGGCCGAAGAAGCCTACCGGTTGTTTGCCATCACCCAGAACATCGCCAATGAGAAAGACCAGCAACGGGCCGCGCTGTTCGATTGGGAAAACCAGCTGATGTTCAGCCAGGCGATCGGCACCCTGCCCGGCGAACTGCCGCGGATACAGGCGTCCGATTTCGGTTTGTGGTTCCGCCACAAAGGCATTCATGCCTTTGAAGGTTCAGATGAAGCCCGGGCCGTGATGGACACCATGGAGGAGATCGATAACGTACTGCTGCCGCTGTTCGGCGCCGACGAGCAAAGCACGGTGCTTGGCACCACCCATGTGGATTTGCTGAAAGACCTGAGAGACAAGGTTAAAAGCATCCGATTTCACCTCGGCAATCTGTTTGAGCAAAATAACGAGCTGGAAGCCGGCCGTGACGTGCTTACCCGCCTGCTCAATCGCAAATTCATGCCGGTGGTGCTCGGCAAACAAATCAGCCAGGCCCGTGCCCAGAAAACCTCCTTTGCCGTTCTGGCCATTGATATTGATTACTTCAAGCAGGTGAACGACAACCATGGACACCAGGCGGGAGACCAGGTGCTGCAACAACTGGCACTGATTTTGGTGAACAACAGCCGCTCGGGCGACTATTTGTTCCGGCTCGGTGGGGAAGAGTTTCTATTGATTGCCGTCGATATGGACGCCACCCGGGCCAAAGCCATGGCCGAGAAATTGCGTAAAAGCGTTGAACGGGAAGCCTTTCTGCTTCCCGATGGCAAGGAGTTACAAACCAGTATCAGTGTTGGCGTGGCCTGCTTTGAAGGCCACCCGGATTACCAGCTGCTGTTACGGCGCGCCGATGATGCGCTCTATAGCGCCAAAAACAGGGGGCGCAACCGGGTCGTCATGGCTACGGCAACCGATACTGCCCCACAAGCGAATCCACCCGGCTGACGCTGCCTTCCAGTACCAGATCAGTGGCACCGACTGGCGGCTTCTGCCATCATTCCGGGGATTAAGACCAGGGAACGGGAGCCGATCACTGTGAAGCACGATTGCCATTACCATCCGGGCGAACCCGCCAAATGGCACTGCGGTGAATGCCAGATCTATTACTGCACCCAATGTATGCCGGATGCCGGAGACCGGGCGCGCCAGGGGCAGTGCCCTCATTGCAGCAAAATCATGCGCTATCTGGGCGCGGCCACCGAAGTGGTGCCGTTCTGGCAACGTATTGGCGCTTTCTTCCGCTACCCGTTTCACACCGATCCTCTGATCGTCATCGCCATCTGCACCCTGGTACCGATACTGGCCCCCAACAACCTGGTTGGCGGGCTTGTCTGGTTGGTGCTGGCTCTGGCGCTGTTCAAATACACCTACGCGGTGATCAATCACACCGCCGAGGGCCACCTCAAACCACCGCCCCTGGCCATGGCCTTTACCGGCAGTGGTTTCAGCATTGTCGTCCTGCAATTACTGGTGTTTGTGGTGATGGGGGCGCTGGTGTTCGCCTCGGGCATGCTGGGCGGGCCTATCCTGATGTTCCTGGCCCTGGCCTTCGTGGTGCTGGCACTGCCGGCGAGCATCATGGTGCTGGCTATGGAGCGTGCGGTCGGCCCGGCGGTCAACCCATTAAACCTCGCGGTGCTGATGTCCCGCATCGGCAGCCCTTACTTCGTGCTTTATGGATACCTGATCCTTCTGATCGCCGCCTCGGGCGCAGCGCAGGATTTCGCGGTAACCCACTTTCCCCTTTGGGCCGCGCAGCCACTGGCGGGTTTTCTGAACAGTACCTTCATGCTGATGCTGTTCCACATGCTGGGTTACCTGTTATTCCAGTATCAGGAAGAACTGGGCTTCGCCTCCGATATCCAGGACGATGAGCCGGAAGCCGACAATTCGTTGCGTAACCGCAGCTCCCGGCTGGACGCCGATCTGGACATGAACCTGAAAGATGGCAACTACGACCGGGCACAAACCCTGCTCAAGGAAGCACTAAAACGGGACCAGAATGACCCGGTACGCCTTGGCCAGCTCTACAAACTGCTCACAGCCCGCCATGACACTACCGAACTGTATCGCTACCACCCCCGGCTGATGGCGTGGTTGGTAGCGCAGCATGATGGCGATGGCCTGAACCGGTTGCTCAAACAGTTACTGGTGGCAGAACCGGCATTCCAGCTGGATGACCCGGCGCTGGCCGTGCAGAGCGCGGAAACCCTGTACCGGGCTGGCCACTGTAAGGCCGCATTGAGGTTGGTGCAGGATTTCCACAAGCGCTTCCCGGACAGTGACCAACTGGCGCCCGCCTACCTGCTGGCAGCGCGGGCACTGGCCAACGGTCTGCAGCAATGGGATAAGGCCAAGGCCTTCCTGATGTTCATCAAGAAACGCTGCACCAGCCATCCTATTCATCAGCAGATAGACACCTGGCTGGAACAGGCTGAGCAGCATCAACCGTTGAAAGGCCCCCGGGCAACGTTTCAGGTACCCGACTAGATCGTTCCCTGCAACAAGTGGCGGTAGTGGCTGGCCTTGGAGCCGAGTTGCAGCTTTTCAAACTCGGCAATCAATAACCGACACGCCTCTTCCGTCACTTCCGGCCCGGCAGTCTGGCGCAGGCGCTCGAACGCCTTTTCCGCGGTCTTCATGTCCTGCTGTTTGAGGCTGGCGAACAGCACACGGTTATGATCGTCCGCTGCCAGGGGATAATGGGGCTCGCCCTCTTTCAGGTATTCCTGCCAGGTCTGCACCATTTTCTCCGGTTGACGATGGGCAAGGGCATCGCTCATCCGTTCCCGGGCCCGTTGGCGGTAGGCTGGCTGGTCCGGCCGGAGTTTGGCCAGTTGGTAGAGGTGGTCCAGCAGAATGGGTCGGTCGGGATACTGCTCATACAGCGCCTGGAACTGGCGCCGGGCCAGGTCAAACTCCATACGGCCGATGCTGGCCATGGCCTGGGCATAGGCGCTGGTGAAACGGGCGTCTACCTCCTCCTGTTCCGGTTCAAAGAATTCCTGGCGAACCTGCAGCCAGCTTTTGCCAAACGCTGCCACCAGGCCGGCACCGGCCAGCAAGCCGCCCGCGTGGGCCATGTAGGCAATCCCGGTGGCACCGGCAAACCAGTAATCGTAAATCTCCTTGCCCAGCCACACCGGCAGTATGGCCAGGGCGGGCGCCCGGAAATAATTGAAGTACACCCCGAGGAACACGAAGAACCGGATCTTCTGCAGGCCATAAATGGCCACATACATGCCCATCAGGCCGGAAATGGAGCCCGAGGCCCCTACCAGGGGAACGTGACTGCCCATGGAGAAGGCGGTAAAGACCAGGCCTGACAACGCCCCACACAGCAGATAGGCCACCAGGTACCGGGCCGGCCCCAGCGCTTTTTCCACGGTAAACCCAAGCAGGAACAGAAACACCAGGTTGCCGATGATATGGCCCCAGCCACCGTGCAGGAACTGGTAGGTAATCAGTGTGTAGGGCGTTAATTCACCGGGCACCAAGCCAAGCTGGTAGGTACTAATGCGGGACAACCACTGTTGTTCGACCGCGCTCCGGTGTTCCAGCCAATACCGGCGCTCGGCAGGCGTCCAGATCAGGCTTTCGTTGTCTTGCAGGTATTGGTAGAAATCGCGGTCGGTGAGCAGCGCCAGCGCCTGCCAGACTTCTTCATTATCCCGGCGCAGGGACTGGAATTCCTGGAGATCCTGAAGCCGTTCCTGGCGTTCTTCAAAGCGGACTTCCCGTTCCAGGTAATCCTCGTAAGCCGGCGCTTCCAGAACCAGCAGATCCGTTTCCAGATACTGCTCCAGCGCCGCCTGCATCTTGCGGTCGTCGTCCCCCTGATAGAACAGGAACACCAGCACACAGGCCAGCATCAGGCCCAGGGTGACCCAGGGAGGCTTGCGCCAATCAACGGAATTTTCTGCGGGGATAATCAGCATAAGCCCTCACTGCCCTCCGTATTCATCCTTGAACGCCCCGCTATAGGCGTAATGGCGGGGTCAGCCGTACACCTGCCAGACATTCCACAACAGCAGCCCAGCCGCAACGAGGATCGCCAGCCAGGTCAGCAGGATGCCCACCATCCGGGCTTTGTGGGGCTGGCCCTTGCCATTGATCATACCCCAGGCATGCAGGATACGCCCGACCACCAGAGCCATACCGGTCCAATAGATGAGGGTTGCGGGAACGCCGTTGACTTCCGCAATGCCCAGCATAATCAGGCCCAGCGGAGCGTATTCGATCAGATTGGCGTGGGCACGCACCGCCGCTTCAAATTCCGGGTCGTCCGCTACGCCCAGTCCCTGGCGGTACTTGATCCGGTATTTCACCACCTGGGCTGACAGCACCAGCAGAAGCAGGCCGGTAACGGCCGCGAATACAGCAGTGACAGGTGCAATCATGCCGGGCACCCGCCTTTATTCATCCCTTTCATCGCGCTCATTCTTCACCACACCAAAATTGTCCTGTCAGCAGACTGCCCGGTTTTGGCCGTCCCTTCAAGCAAGACCGTCGATGGCCTCCGCCATTTGCTCCCGGCAACGGGCCATGAGCTCCGGCACATCACTGGAGCTCATGCCGGCGGTCTCGATCGGGGGCAACACGCGAACGGGCACGGCCTTCCGGCGCCCCATCAAGCCTCGGGACTCACCTTTATAAGGCGCGGCACAGACCATGGTAATGGGCGCGCCGGCGGCAATGGCGGTATGGAACGCCCCTTTCTTGAACTTACCCAGCCCTCGTCCACGGCTGCGGGTACCTTCCGGGAAGACCCAGATACTCTTGTTTTCCCGGCGAATGGCGTCGGTGGTCGCGCGCATGGCCGCCACCGCTTTTTGCTGATCACCCCGGTTCAGGATGATATTACCGCCCAACCAGAACACCTGACCGAAAAAGGGCGTCCAGACCAATGACACTTTGCCCACGGTTACCGTACGCGGTGGCAGCAGATCCGCCATGATAAACAGGTCGTCGTTCTGTTGATGGTTCGCGATCACCACGGTGGGCCGGTCCCGGGGAATATTTTCACCTCCTTCCAGAGGCCGATCCATACCCAGGAAAAATCGTCCTGTGCGTGCAACCACCAGTCCCAGCAAACGGTTGTTATCCGGGTTGAACGGCCGGGCCAGGTACAACACCAGGGCCAGCATACAAATCACCGGTACGCTGACCCACGCCAATACTTTTCTCAACACTGCCATACTGCTTTTCTCAGGAGCTACAAATGGGCGTACAAGTGTACGCCAAACTGAAGGAATGACACTACTGACAATCCGCCATAAGGACCAACCCCACTTCCTACCTTAGAACCAATTCCGCTTACCGGCTGGGTAAGCCGGTCTTTTTCACGCTATGATTCGGCAAACCCTGACATGGCAAGGACCGTATCGTGCCCAACCTACTGGCCTCCCTGGACGTCCATCCGCTGCGTGAAGACCTGTACCGGGAACTTCATTCCCGACCGTTCCAGGTGATCCCGACCCATGCCCGGATTACCCACATCGCGGTGCTGACCTCCCGGGAACAACGTGATGAACAGTTCCGGCACCTCCAGAAACTGCATCGCCTGTTAGGAGAGCCCTGGCCGGAAGAAGAGGTCAGTTGCTACGAGCACACCCTGGGCAACCTGCGCATACGCCGCGAAGTGCACATGGAGTTTGCCACCTACACTTTCACCAACCTGGCCGAATCCAGCGCCGACCCCTTTGCCGAAACCGGCTTGAGCCTGCTGCCGCACGGCTGGCTCGATGAACTGGCCGGCACCATCGTGGCGGCCTTTCACGTCGACGTTAAACCTTCCTCACGGGACGCCCGCAGCGAGCTGGCGTTCCTGCGCAAGCATTTCGAGGGCATGCGGTTAGTAGGCAGCAGCCCGATGGAAGGCGCGGCCCGCATCCTGGGCTCTTTCCAGCTGCACAGCGACGGTTTCGGGCGTTTCATGGTGCTCAACCACGACATGTCGAACAGCCAGCTCGGTCGTCTGGTTCAGCGCCTGATGGAAATCGAGACCTACCGGCTCATGGCTTTGCTGGCCTTGCCGCTGGCGCGGCAAATCACGCCGGAACTCAACGCCATGGACCAGCAGATGTCAGAGATCACGCAATCGCTGGCAGACAATAATTCACCGGACGAACAGGCCATTTTGGCCCAACTGACGCACATTGCGGCCCGGATCGAGGCTTTTCGCGCCCATTCAACTTTCCGCTTTGCCGCCACCCGGGCCTACCACCGTATGGTACTGACGCGGTTGGAGGAGCTGCGCGAAGACGAGCTGTCGGGGCACCTGACCTTCCACGAATTCATGACCCGCCGGCTCACACCGGCCGTGGAGACCTGCGAGGCGGTTGGTGATCGGCTTGAGGACCTGTCCCGCCGGGTCGACCGGGCGTCCGAGATGATGCGCACGCGGGTGGACCTGGCCATCCAGAGCCAGAATCAGCAGTTACTCAGCTCCATGGACCGGCGTTCGCGCATTCAACTGATGATGCAGCACACCGTCGAAGGCTTCTCCGTGGTGGTTATCTCCTACTATCTGATCAGCCTGCTGAAAATGGCCATGGACGCCCTGCAGGAGTCGGGCGTGCAGTTCAATGAACCCCTGGCCCTGGGTATCAGCATTCCAGTCATCATGACGCTGGTTTTCCTCGGGGTACGACGGATTCACTACCGTTTTATCCGCATGGCCAAACACCAGTAGTCCGCCGCGATGTTTCAGGCAGCGTAGGCGGCCTCAGCAGAACCTGGGGTCGCCGGCGTACTGCCGGTAGAACTGCTGGGCGGTACGCCCGTTACGAACACCCTTACCAGTGGCAAACCGCATAGCCTCAAGATGCAGTTCCCCGCGGTCGGGCACGCTCGGAAATAGCGTGTCCACCGCCTGCAGGTAGATATCTTTGGAGAAGGGGTAAAAAGACAGCTGCAACCCGAAACGATCCGCCAGCGACACCTGTTCCTCGATGGCCTCGGCCGGGTGGAGTTCGCCACCGCGCACTTCACTGTTCACATTGTCGTTCATGAACTCGGGCATCAGGTGCCGGCGATTGGAAGTGGCGTAGACCCGGACGTTCTCCGGCGGCAGCTCCAGAGACCCCTCCAGCACACTTTTCAGTGCCTTGTAACCGGATTCGCCCACATCGAACGAAAGATCATCGCAATAAATCACGAACCGAAAGGGCAGCTCACAGATGTCATCCACAATCTCCGGCAGGTTCACCAGGTCGTCCTTGTCCACTTCGATCATCCGCAGTCCCTGGTCCTGATAACGATTCAGGAGAGCCTTGATCAGTGACGACTTGCCCGTGCCCCGGGAGCCCCAGAGCAGGGCGTTATTGGACGGCTCCCCAGCCAGGAAGCGCTCGGTGTTGCGAGCCAGCGCCTGTTTCTGGAGATCAATGCCCGTGAGATCCGACCAATCGACCGGATCAAGCCGGCGAATGGCCCGCAGCCCGGAACGATGACGGCGCCACAGGGCGGCGGGGGTGGTTTGCCAGTCAATGTTCGTGTCGCTCACAACAGTACTCCTGTGTTTCGTTGGCCGGAACCGGGATAGAGTCCTCCCAGACGTCCCAAATCTGGCCATATTGGACTGCCTGCGGGTAAGATCTGCAACTACAATGGACAAACCGACCACATGGAAACGTCACTTTGCCACTCAGTCAGCCCACTCCAGATCGCCAGTTAAGCACCATAGTCGGCCTGCTTCTGGCTGTTATGGTCGCCTTTACTGCGATTCTTGCCCTTCCGGCACAGGCTGAGGTACAGCAAGAGGCGCCCCACGTGGTCACCATTGGCGTGGTCGCCGATAACGAACCTTACACCTTTTTTGAGGGCCGCCAACCCACTGGTTTTTCCATCGATGTCCTGAGGCTGGTCGAGAAGCACAGCAACCTGCGTTTTGATTTCCGGGCCGGGAGCTGGCCAGACATCTACGCAGCCTTCCTGCGCGGCGACCTGGATGCCATCGACGGCATCTCCTGGCGTCCGGACCGGGCCGAGAAGATCCTGTTCACCACCCCTTATCACACCCGCGAAATCTATCTGATGCAGGACAGCGAGCGCCCCCTGCCGACGGTCCAGAGCCTTTCAGACCTCAAAGGCCCCCGGCTGACCCTGGACTATCTGGCCAACAAGAGTGGCTTTCGCTTCCTGGAACTCAATGGTCCCGCCCCACTGGACCGCTACTCGGAAGAGGATTTCCGCATTGGCGTACGCGTCGGCAACCCAGAACTGTTACAGGAAATCCAGCAGGCTCTGGATGCCATTCCCCAAACCCGCATCGACAATCTTCTGCAACGCTGGCAGGAATTCGGCGGAACCCAGGTAACCACCATGGGCAACCTGCCAATCACTGCGCGGCAACAACAGTACCTGTCCGGCCTGGGGCCCTTGCGGGTGGGATTCATGGAAGACTACGCGCCCTTCAGTTTCGCTGACGGCGGACGGGTTCTGGGCCTCAGTGTTGATGTCATGAACCGCCTGGCCGACCTGACCGGCATTCAGGTTATCCCGGTCCAGGCACAATGGACCGAGTTGATTGACATGCTCAAGCACGGCGAGATCGACATCCTGGCCAATATGTCCTATCGCCCCGAACGGGAAACCTTTGCCCGCTTCACCCGGCCGTATCATGTCATTCCCAACGTGGTCTTCACGCTGGACGACACCCTGAACTACTCCGACGTTAAAGATCTCAAAGAATACCGGGTGGCCCTGGGCTCAGGCATCTACTACGAAGACACGGTACGAGAGATTCTGGGCGATTCCGGCATCTACGCTTACGACTCGCAGCAATCCATGATGCAGGCCTTGAGAGAAGGCGATGTCGATGCTGTCATCACCGCCCTGCATTCGGGCAACTACTGGATCCGGCAACTGGGCATCAGTGGCGCCCGGATTGCCGGCGAGTTCAAGCTACCCGGCATGGCCGGCGAAGATCTCCGCTTTGGCGTGCGCCCCTCCCTGTCGCCCCTGGCGGACATCCTCAACCAGGGCCTGGCCAGCATCACCCCCACCGAAGAACAGGTCATTGAAAACCGCTGGCTGGGCGCCAGTCTCCCCTACCTGGACAAATCGGCCCCGGACTTTGAGTGGACCAAAGAACAACAACGCTGGCTGGACCAGCGAAACCGGGAAATCACCTTTTGTGCCGACCCGGCCTGGATGCCATTGGAAGGCATTCGGGACGGCAAGCACGTTGGTTTGGCCTCAGACGCCCTCGCGCTGTTCAGCAAGCGTGGCGAGCTGAGCTTCCGGCTGGTAGAGACCGACAGCTGGCCAGAGGCTGTCGAGGCGGCCAAAAGCCGGCGTTGCGACATGTTCCCCCTCGCCATGCAGACCCCTAACCGGCTGGCTTATATGGACTTCACATCCCCCTACCTGGAAGTGCCCAATGTGGTTGTCGGCCGCATCAGTGCCCCTTTCATCCAGAGGCTGAGCGACCTGGGAGAGGAGCCCGTAGGTATTGTTGAAGGCTATGCCTTTGCCGAACTCCTGGAAAGGCGGAATCCCTCGTTGAACCTGGTGACGGTAAACTCTGAGCAGGAAGGCTTGAGGCAACTGCAAAACGGTGACCTGGCCGGCTACATCACCACCCTGGCTACAGCCAGCTATTATATGCAGTCCATGGGACTGGCCGATCTCAAAGTGATTGGCCGGGTACCAGCTGACTGGTCACTGTCTGTTGCCACGCGGAACGATGAGCCAATCCTGCAAGGGATCATGCAGCAACTGGTGACCAGCATGACGGCCGAAGAGCGGGACCAGCTTGAGCGAACCTGGCGCAATGTGGAGATCAAGGAGCAGGTTGACTATACCTTGCTCTGGCAGATTCTCCTCGCTGGCCTGGTGATCACCACCCTGCTGTTCTACTGGAATCGGAAGCTTGGCCACCTGAACCGCGAGCTGGCCACGGCCAACGAGGCACTCTCCTACCTGAGCGTTACCGATAACCTGACCGGGCTGGGCAACCGCACATTCTTCGACCGCGAGTTTCCCAAGAGCTTCCAGTGGTGCCAGCGACACCAGCAGGGCTTTGCCGTTGCCATGGTTGACGCCGACCTGTTCAAAAAGATCAACGACAGCCGCGGCCACGAAGTTGGCGACCAATGTCTGAAAGCCCTGACGGCTCTCATGCGTGAGCATTTCCGGCGCGACACAGACCGGCTGGCGCGCTTTGGCGGCGAGGAGTTTGTGATTTTCACCAGTTACCGCAGCCTGCCCGAGATCATCAATCGCCTTGAAAGTTACCGCCAGGCCGTGGCCAGCTATCATCATAAGGATCAGGAAGATTGCATACACCTGACCGTCAGCATTGGCCTGGCTTATGGATTGCCCGGCCCCGACAGTTCCCCGGCCCGATTCCTGCGGCTGGCAGACCAGGCCCTGTATCGGGCCAAACACAATGGTCGGAACCGGCTTGAGACCGTTCAGGCCAATGGCGGGCAGCATCACACAACCAATCACTGAAGGAGCCGAACATGAAGCGGATCTACGATGACAACTCTCTGTCCATTGGTAACACGCCTCTGGTCCGACTGAACCGGGTAAACAATGGCGCCACCATCTGGGCCAAGATCGAAGGCCGCAACCCGGCTTATTCGGTAAAATGCCGCATTGGCGCCGCCATGATCTGGGACGCTGAACAGCGCGGCGTCCTGAAACCGGGCATGACCATTGTCGAACCCACCAGTGGTAACACCGGCATCGCACTGGCCTTTGTGGCAGCGGCGCGGGACTACAAACTGATCCTGACCATGCCCTCGTCCATGAGTCTGGAGCGCCGCAAGGTCCTGAAAGCCCTGGGCGCTGAACTGGTGCTGACGGAACCAGCCAAAGGCATGGCCGGCGCCATTGCCAAGGCCGAGGAACTGGTGGCGGCCGATCCGGACAATCACTTCCTGCCCCAGCAGTTTGAAAACCCGGCAAACCCCCGCATTCACGAAGAAACCACCGGTCCGGAAATCTGGAAGGACACCGGCGGTGAGATCGATATCTTTGTCGGCGGCGTGGGCACAGGCGGCACCCTCACCGGGGTTTCCCGCTACATCAAGAAGACCTGTGGCAAGGACATTACCAGCGTGGCGGTGGAGCCATCGGACTCGCCGGTGATCAGCCAGGTACTGCGTGGGGAAGATCCTCAGCCTTCACCCCATAAGATTCAGGGCATCGGGGCCGGTTTTGTGCCGAAAAACCTGGATCTGGACCTGGTGGACGAGGTGCAGACCATCAGCAATGAAGACGCCATGGCCATGGCACACCGACTGATGCAGGAAGAAGGTATTCTCTGCGGCATCTCCTGTGGCGCCGCCGTGGAAGCTGCGGTGCGCATCAGCCAGAAGCCGGAATATAAGGGCAAGAATATCGTGGTGGTACTCCCGGATTCCGCCGAACGCTACCTGTCATCGGCACTGTTTACCGACCGCTTCGGTGAGCAGGAGACGGTTCAGTAACACCCGCAGCCTGCCCGGGTTCGTCATTGCGTATCCTCAGGAAGCTGGCGAACCTGGGCAGGCCGGTGGACGTCAGGCCCCGGTACCGGAAGGTAATGGTGCTGCCCACTGCCGGCGGGTGGCGACGTTGCTGATCGCTGAAACCGGTGCCGATACGCAATGCACGACCATCCGCCAGCTCGACCTCCAACGCTCCAAGCATGCCCGCGTATTTCCCCTGGCCTGCCGTATGGCCCACCACCCTGGCCTCTGCATCCTGGTAGCGTTTCACTTTCAGCAGATCGTCTGAACGACCGGCCTGATACAGGCTGTCGGTACGCTTGAGCATCAAGCCTTCACCACCTTTTGCCACGATGGCGTCAAGCTTGTCCATCAAGGCCTGATGGCTGCCTACCGGCTTCTGCACAACCAGCACCAGGTGCTCAAAGCCCGCTTCGTTCACCAACGCCTTCAACTGCCGGTAGCGTTCTGAAAACGGCGCGCCGTCGGCGGGCATATCAAACACATGAAAACGGACCTGTCGCCACTCTGCATCAACGGGATGGGCTTTGCGGACAACGCCGGATAAGCGCGCAAACTCGCCTCGGCCGGCCCAGAGTTCCCCATCAAGGGGGCGGGCGGGTAAT
>Ga0208561_100019_pt1 | contig 46288 bp, 42 predicted proteins | sample Shrwel1BS1Day9_FD_187536 | JGI IMG/M metagenome (GOLD analysis project Ga0208561, IMG submission 187536) | Subsurface microbial communities from deep shales in Ohio, USA - Utica-3 well 1 S-1-Day9 (SPAdes) (version 2) ... | reverse complement strand
GAAAACACGGTTCGGGTGTGGATGGACTCTGTTCCTTATACCCGGGTTGCGGGCTGGCTTGAAAGGCTGGCCAACCGGCACGGCGTGATTATTGATCAAGCCTCCATGGATCGTGCTGAAACGCCCGGCATCATATCGGTACGATTGACATTGACTATTTGAATGTCGATAAGCTCCGGATATCCTGTCAAAAATCCAGATTGATCAAACTGAGTGGGAGTTACTGTGTCTGACAGTTACGATTACGACCTGATAGTTATAGGTGCCGGTTCCGGCGGTGTCCGACTGGCCCGAATGTCAGCCCAACGTGGCGCCAGAGTGGCGGTGGTGGAAGCCCGGCATCTTGGCGGCACCTGTGTGAACGTGGGCTGTGTTCCGAAAAAGCTGTTTGTCTACGGAGCTCATGTTCATGAAGAGCTGGAAGACGCGGCCGGCTATGGCTGGCAGATCCCCACTGACGATGTGAGCTTTGACTGGCCTACCCTGGTTGCCAACAAGAACGCTGAAATTGAGCGCCTCAATGGCATATACGGTCGCCTTCTGACCAACGCCGGCGTCGATATTATTGAAGGCACAGCTACCGTGACCGATCCGCACACTGTCAAGGTGGCGGGCCAGAGCTATTCTAGCCAACACATTACCGTGGCGACCGGCAGCTGGCCGGTGATTCCCGATGTTCCCGGTAAGGAACACCTGCTGACCTCCAACGAAATGTTTTACCTGCCCCAATTACCTCGCCACGCCACGGTCTGGGGTGGGGGTTACATCGCTGTCGAATTTGCCGGCATCCTGGCGGGGCTGGGCGTAGAGACCACCCTGTTATACCGGGGCGACCTGTTCCTGCGGGGTTTTGATGACGACATTCGCCGCTTTACCGAGCAGGAAATGCGCAAAAAAGGCGTCGATCTTCGCTTTAATGTAACCATCGACGCGGTAGAAGCGAATGAGGGCGCCTACCGCGCCCGACTAAGCAACGGCGATACTCTCGAAACCGGGCTTATCATGGCGGCAACAGGGCGTCGGGCACTGGTGGATGGCCTTGGCCTCACTGATTTGGGCGTGGACCTGACGGCATCCGGACACGTGCATGTAAACGATGGGTTCCAGACAACAGTTCCCTCCATTTATGCCCTGGGCGACGTGATTGGCACTCCACAACTCACGCCAGTGGCACTGGCCCAGGCCATGGTCCTGTCGCGTCGCCTGTTTGGTGATGGACAGGGCGAAATGGACTACGCTGCCATTCCCACCGCCGTGTTCTGCCAGCCCAATATAGGCACCGTCGGGTTAACCGAGCAGGAGGCGAGGGAAGCGGGGCACCAGGTCACGATTTACCGTTCGGAATTCCGGCCCATGAAATACACCCTCAGTGGCCGCGATGAGCGAAGCCTGATGAAGCTTGTGGTGGATACCAACACTGATCATGTGCTTGGCGCTCACATGGTGGGGCCCGACGCAGGCGAAATCACCCAGGGGCTGGCGGTGGCGATCAAAGCTGGGGCCACCAAGGCACAATTTGATGCGACGCTGGGTATTCACCCCACCTCAGCGGAAGAATTCGTGACCATGCGCGAGCCAGTAAGCTGACAGAAGCCGGGTGGGGCGGGAGAATGTGGTTAATGGCAGTGAATCACACTCTCCCGGTTTAGCCGGATGGTTCAGTTGCCAGGTCGAATACCAGCTCAAAACAGATAGAGGAGCTGTGACCGGCCTCATGCTCCACCTTGATGTACCCGCCCATAAGTTCCACCAGCCGCTGGACCACGGGCAGCCCCATGTCCCCGGGCGGGGTCTGTTCGATGCCCCCGAAGGCGCTGTTTAACTGGTTCGCCATGGCGCCGCCTCCGGAGTCCGTCACAGTGCAGTTGAGTGTGACACGCTGATCTTCCAGCGACAGGAGGTGACTGCGGAGACTGACAAAACCACTGTCTGAGTACATCAGGGTATTTTCCAGAAGTCCCGCCAGAATTTGCCGTACCCGGGGCGCATCGCCCATCACCATCACGGAATCAGACCACTCCCCCAGCAATTGCAGTTCGAGGCTAGCCCCCTGTTGCTCCGCTGCCAACTGGAATGAGGCGGCACAGTTTTCGACCAGTGGCCGGAGGTCAAACTCCTGCTTATCAGTAGCAAAAGAGCCATTTTCCATACTCGCGTAGTCGAGCACATCCGAAATCACCGTCAGCAGGTCTTCGGTTGAGCGCTGGACCGTCGCCAGCGATTCGCTCTGTTGAAGCGACAGGGGTTCATCGCGCATCTGGTTCAGGGTACCGAGCACCCCGTGGAGGGGCGTGCGCAATTCGTTGCTCATGGCGGTGAGAAATTCAGACTTTGCCTGGCTGGCGTGTTCCGCCTTGCTTCGGGCTTCTTCTGAAATCCTGAGTGTTTCTTCCCGGCTGGTTTCAAGTTCCCGCAAATGGGTTGCCAGATCGTTGAGTTGTTGGTGGATTTCCAGAAGCTCACTGGCATTGCCCTGAACCGGCACACGGTGCTTCTGGTAGTCACCCTCAATTATATTGGCGACACGCCGGGCCAGGCTATGGACCGGGCTAAGTATGTTTCGGAGGAAATGGTTGACGATCACCAGTGTAAAGGCCAGCACGACACCGCCGACGATAACGGACGACCAGAGGATTTCCTGCTCCCGGCTTTCGAGAACATTGGGGTTTACGCCGACTTCCACGGTGCCGACACGCAGGGCGCCGGCATTGCCGCTCCAACCGCCGGCAAACAGGTCACCTCCAAATTCGACCGGTTCCTGAAGAATTTCAGCAGTATGAACGCGGAAATCACCCTCGTTGATGGCCCGGCGGTCGATGCCATGGCTGACAAACCCAAGTTCTGTTCCCGTTAAATCGGTAACGCGGATCCAGTTTGCTTCACTCCGTAACAGCGATTGTCGGAGCACCTGCTCAAGCGCACGCTTGTTGCCGGAAACAACAGCGTATTCCAGCGCCGGGGCAAGGCTGTCAGCCAGCAATTGATTATTCTTCTCAAGATTTTCCCGTGCATCGTCCAGACGCGCGACGGTAAAAAAGACCATCAGGACAACAAACATGACCACTGCTGGTAAGGCGCCAAGCAACAGCAGTCTTGATGATAGCGATAAGCCGGTTTTCTTTGCCGGAGTCATTGTGATCCCTCCCGTGACTCAAGCAGGATTTGATCAACCGTGTCAGCGATATCATCCCGATCCGGTAACGGAATATTGAGCGATCGGGCCACCTGTTCATTGACCTGCACACGGTATTGATCCGGATACCCGGGCGGCGGGAACTGCCCGGTTTCCCGGTAGGCCATCAGGGCTTCGGCGGCCTGTCTGGCCATTTCCGGGAAAGGCGCATAGCTTGAGGCCAGCGAGCCCGCTTTGACGTAACTCTGGTTGGGGCCAATCAGTATCTTGTTGCGCCGGTAAGCAGTCAGAAGGATGTGTTTGATATTTCTCGGGTTGTAAATGGCCTCGTCGTCGGCCGCCAACAGAAAGTCGCCATAACTCAGCGCACGGTTAAGGGTGGGAATCAGTTGCTCATTGGTGTCTGTGATGAAAACCCGTGCCTCCAGCCCGAACGCCTCAAGCTGTTCCAGAAGAGGTTCGTACAGATCTGCCGATTCTGTGGTGGCCAACATCGCGATTCGGGTCGCCTGGGGGAGAATGGCCTTGCCCGTCAACGCCTGGCGAATTAACGGCACGTCCTTATAAACAGCGCCGATCTGGCTACCCGGTTTCTCCTCGTATTCTTTGACCAGCGACTTCTTTACCAGTAAAGCCAGTACGGGTTGTTTCGCATCCTGTTGGAGTACGCGGGAAAAAGCTTGGGGGCCGATAGCCAGTACTGGGGCACGATTTCCGGGCAGGTTTTTGCGGCTGGAGAGGGGCGTGAGATTGAATGCCGGGCCAACACTTTGCTTTATCTGTCGAATGACATATTGATCCAGCGCGTCGTTGCCGGAGCCGGCCACATACACGTCAGTCGCGCCGGCTGATTGGCCAAAAGTCAGTGCCGGCAGCCATAGCAGGACAAGCAGGCAGCACAGCCAGACCCGCCACCGGGCGAAGCTGCTCTCTAATTGCCTATAGGCATCAATATCTGGGGTGGCTTTCATACCTTCCTGGTTTTACGCTCCGTTTTGCCGTGACGGTCGTGGTTTTAGAACCGCACTGCAGCTTCTACAAAGAACTGGTTGTGGTGATCGATGTTGTCATCACGCCCCATTTCCGGGTCCCTGTTCAGATAATGTTGAATGGTAAGTGCCAGCTCGGCATTGTACTTGGGGCCGAAGAACTGTTTGCTGAGTCGCCCGTCAATGCGTTCAAACTGCTCATTGAGCCTTTGAAACTGATCAGCCCAATAATAGGCTGCTGACGCTTTCATGGTCCACGGTAGATCCCGGATAATAGCCAGACTGCCGGAATGGGTGACGGACATACGCTCAAGCAGTTCTGCCTGTTCCTTTTGTTCTTTGGTATCCACATTGCCATTTTCATCAAGAATAGGATCACCCGTGTACCACGTGTCCTGATCAAGGTAAGCATAGCTGGCACGAAGGGTGGTTGCAGGGTATTCAAGCATAGCCTCGATCTCAAATCCCTGCTGGTTGGCGGACAGGCTGTTTGCCAGCGTCCAATCCCGAAGTTTGATGACGCCGCCGATCATATCTCTCAGTTCATCCCGAAAGCCCCGAACCTCGAGATAAAGGAGGGCTTCTTCCATTTGGAATTGCCCGAAGTAACTGATTTCGTAAGACGTAATGTTCTCTTCCTCAAGATCCTCACCCAGAGTCGTCTGGGCGGGGTAAGGGTTTATGTCGGCCATTGTAAGCCGAAACCCCTCAAGTTCAGAGAACTCATCGGGTGACACATTACGGAGGGTGTAGCCGTAATCCGGGTCTTGCTCAAAGGGATCCGGAGTTCGAACGGCTTCCGAATAAACAAAGCGCAGGGCCTGACTGTCATTAAAGACAAAGTTGCTCGCTACTCGCGGAGAAAAATAGCTGTCATCGGTTGTGCTGGTGCGCTCCCAGTTGCCGCCGACATTCAGTGTCAGCCAGTTCCAGGGGCTATATTCCATATTGCCGAAGTAGCGTGACTGATAATTATCGACCGTCCCGTTGAAGTAGGTCTCCGAGCGCAGAGTGTCCTTTCGAAACCCTGCGCCTCCAACCAGCTTTAGGGCTGGATTTACGAGAAGTGTGTCCTGAATTTCCAACTCTAACCGGGCGTCTTCATAGTCGCTGTTTATCTCAGTAAATAACGCAGGAGGGTCTCCGGGATTACCAGAGGGTTCAAAGCAATTCTGGCTGGCGTACAGAGGGGTACCTTGAAGCAGGCAGTCAACGACACCACTGGGTGCAACAATTCGGTAACGTTGCTCGCGGCGGAAGTTTTCCATGGCAGCCTGAATATGAAAAAAATGGTTTTCGGAAAAGTGGTAGTTAAATCTGCTTTGAAGATAATAATCTCTCAGCTCAATGTCAGGATTCTCAATGGGAGTAAGACCGCCGTTTTTACTTGGGTCCTCCTGGTTTACGCCGTCCGCCATCCCTGTACGAAACTCCAGGTTTGCCTGGTCATTGAGCGTGGCTCGCGAATCCCACGTAATGAAATTCAAATTGTGTCCATCGTGGAACTCATTGCCATCCCGTTTGGTGCCAAAGCCGTCAAACTGCCGGTTTTCCAGGGTAAGTCGCCAGTCGACAACTTCACCTGTATTGCCCAGTGACCCAAAGGTTCTTTCATAACCACGAGACCCGCGGCTGACATATGCCTCAACACCATCGGTGTCAGCTGGATCGCGGGTAATAATGTTGATGGTACCCAGAAAAGCATTAATGCCATAAGCAGCGGAGTTGGGCCCCCGCGCAACCTCGATCCGTTCGATCATCTCCAGAGGCACCGGCATGCTTTCCCAGTCCATGTCCGACAGGGTGGCCCGGTGGGCGGTGCGGCCATCGACAAGCACCTGCATCCGGCGTTGCTCGTAATGACTGGTGCCGTGATAGGTCACAACAGGCTGATGGCTGCCCACGAAGTTCACTGTCATGCCAGGCACCAGGCGGAACACCTCGTACAGATGCTTGATGCCTAGATCCCGGATCAGGCTGCCTTCGATAATCGTTGTGCTGCCGGGCACGCGGGTCTTCGGTTGCCTCAGCCGGGTCGTGGTCAATACTTCCGGCACTGGCTCTTCAAAACTTACCGTGCTGGTGTCAAACTCGGGCGGGGCTTCCTGAGCTGCAGCCGGGCCAACAACTGCGGCAAGGGTGCTGACAAAAATGCCGGGCAAGTATCGGGCGATCGGTTGGGCGAAAGGAGATGGCTGCTTTGTCATGAGTGCAATTCGTATTATTCACGCCTGTCGTTTTATAATCCAACCGCAGTCCATTGCTGGCTGTTTGCGTTCATCCTAAGTGACGCGGATTAATTTGTCTCCATAAACGATAGATAAATGCCGAATCGGAGTGGCCATTTTATGAATTGCTGGGAAATTCTGGGGATCGAGCCAACCAACAATCGAGACCGAATCCGCGAGGCCTATGATCGGCAAATGAAATTTGCCTCAGGGGAGGACGCCCAAGCACTGGATCGTGCGTTCCGGGAAGCAACCGGAGAAGTGCCGCCGACGTCAGAGCCAGTTGCTGAGCATTCGGAGGAGGTGCCCCGGTCAGAGCCCGTGGACGACTCCCTTGATGCCAATGACGCCCAGATTGCCCGTGAGGTGGTTATTCAGATCAGGGCATTGCTGAACGATGACCGTCGCCAGCAGGATGTAGGCATCTGGAAGGCAATCCTGTGTGAGCCGCCCGCTGATCAGTTGCCGGTTCGCCGGGAAATTGCCCGTTCCCTTGAGCCACAGCTGCGCCCGATGGCGGAGAACGGCAGCTTCCCGCAGCCGGTGGCAAAATTCCTGGGCGACTGGTTTGATTGGTTCAGTGTCAGCGAGGCCAACCGGCAGCCAGTGCCGGACCAGCCAGACCCGAGAAACTATCCGGAGCCCGGGGTCGGCAAGAACGAGGACAATGACGAGGCGCCCGAACAGCCGCCCCAGATGATGAACTTCTGGCCGGCTGTGATTGGCTGGATCGTGGGTCTGGCGATATTAGCCTCGATCTTCGGGGGCATGAGCGGCGGCTGACGCCTGTTCGATTTTTATCCGGTAACGCTCCGCCAGGATGGCGCCGACAATCACCTGGATCTGGTTGTAGCACATGATCGGCAGCACGATCATGCCAAAGCCGGGGTGCCCGGAGAACAGCACCTTGGCCATCGGCAGGCCTGATGCCAGACTCTTCTTTGAACCACAGAACACCACGGCGGCTTCGTCTTCCAGGCTGAAGCCAAGCTTTCTCACCATCAGCCGGGCAATGAACATGAACAGTGCCAGCAGTGCGAAACAGAGCACAATGGTGAATACGATGGCCTGGATGGGCAGCTTTTGCCACAACCCGCTTTCCACTGAGTGGGAAAAGGCCGAGTAAACGATAATCCAGATCACGCTCTTGTCATAACGTGCCATGAAAGACTCATTTCGGGCCAGAATGCCCCCCAGCCATGGCCTTAGCGCGTGCCCGACCGCAAAAGGCAATAACAGCTGGAGCACAATATCCTTCAGTGCCTCAGCGACAGAAAAGTCCCCTGCACCCGACGTGGAAACCAGTAGCAGCAGCAGGAAAGGCGTCAGCATCATGCCAAACACGTTCGAAGCTGCTGCGCTGCAGATGGCGGCGGGTACATTGCCTTTTGCCATGGCGGTGTAGGCAATGGACGATGAGACTGCTGATGGCAGTACCCCCAGATAGAGAAACCCCAGCCCCAGATCTTTCGGCATCCAGCTTGGGATAATGTCGCTCAATCCGTTAATGGGTAATGCAATCAGCGGGAAGAAGACAAACGTCAATGCCGTAATCAGGATATGCAGCCGCCAGTGTGTGGCGCCCGCGATGATCTGCTGCCGCGACAGCGCCGCACCATGAAAGAAAAACAGTAAAGCCACGGCTACGGTACCAACGGTGCCCAGTATGTCCGCCGCCTGACCGGTTACTGGCAGGAAGGAGGCCAGGACAATGGCGCCCAGCAAAAGCAGGGTGAAGGTATCTATCCGCAATTTCATGGCAATTCCCCCCGCAGCTGAAGAGCCTGGAGGCTGGGGGAGAGCAGGGCGCGTGATAGGGATTCCGCTTTGTCCGCATCCTTGCGGCGGATGGCCGCCAACAGTAGCTCATGATCTTCCTGGCTGGGTTCCGGCAACTCCGAGTCGGTTTCCGTTTGTTCGATGGTCTGGCTCACAGCATTGGCAAAGTAGTCGTAAAGCTCGATCAGTGCCGTGTTGTGGGATGCCTTGACCAGCGCATGGTGAAACCGCTCATCGTGGCGAATGCGCTCGGCGATATCGGTGCCTGCGCCGGCCCGGTCGTCCAGTGCCGTGGTCATTATTTTGAGATCTGCGTCTGTTCGCCGGGCGGCGGCCAGTCGCGCTGCCTCGGTTTCCAGCATGATCCGCACTTCGATCTGTTCTGCCAGCCGGGTACGGGCAATACGTCGTAGGGTTTCGCCCGCATCGCGATTAGCTCGCACGTAGGTACCGTCGCCCTGGCGGGTTTCCAGCATACCAACATGGGCCAGCACGCGAACCGCTTCGCGGATGGTGTTTCGGCTGATGCCCAGCGCTTCTGAAAGTTCTGCTTCCACGGGCAGCCGAGTGCCAACAGGCCATTCGCCGTTCTCAATGTTATGGCGGAGGCTTTCGATGGCAGTGTCCACCAGAGAGCCTTTTCGAATTTTTGTCAGCATATCCTTTGATCCCTTAAACATATCACCCAATCATCCTATGTTTAGATCAAAAGCACAACCACGAGGGGTAACCATGACGAGAATGCCGAGTAACTTTATGAATGAAAAACGCCAGCGGCTGGTCAGGCAGCGACACTGGCGAGAAGGCGGATTCGAGGGAATCCGGTATCAGGGGTGAGCGGTGGCCGTCGCCGGATAGTGCCAGTCCACAGTGCGCGGCTGGCTCTGGGCATTGGTAAACAAGTGGCCAATGTCGGGGACCGCGTACCATAGGTCACCCCGCGCCGGGGCATGACGGGCGAACTCGTTATGGCTCATGCCGATTTCCCACAACTCATTGCTATGCCAGCCTTCGGGCTGCAGCTCAATACGCACCTCGGAGCCGATCAGGCTCACGGACTCAATGCGCAGCGGCAGCCGTGCGTGAGCCGACGGTGAACGCGCCAACTGAACTTCATGGGGACGCATGTACAGCTGTGCCTCCTGGTCGCCCTGGACACTGGGCAGCGATACCCAGGCGTCGCCCTGGGTCAGTTTCTGGTTTTTCAGATTACCTTCAAGCACGTTAACGTGCCCGAGGAAGTCAAAGACAAACCGGCTTTCCGGGCGGGCGTAGAGGGCGGCAGGCTCATTCACCTGTTCCACCTGGCCGTGACTCATCACCACGACCTGGTCTGACAGCTCCAGCGCCTCTTCCTGGTCGTGGGTGACAAAGATGCTGGTGAAATGGAATTCGTCATGCAGCGCCCGCAACCAGCGGCGCAGGTCCTTGCGTACCTTGGCATCCAGCGCGCCGAATGGCTCGTCCAGCAACAGGATGCGCGGTTTGGTGGCCATGGCCCGCGCCAGCGCCACACGTTGCTTTTGCCCGCCGGAGAGCTGTGTGGGGTAACGGTTGGCCAGGTCCGGCAGCTGGATCATCTCAAGCAGTTTGTTGACCCGCTCGCGGATCTCGGTTTTCGGCGGCCGCTGCTTGCGGGGCAGGGATTCCAGGCCAAAGGCGATGTTCTCGGCGACCGTCAGGTGTTTGAACAGCGCGTAATGCTGGAACACAAAACCAATATTGCGGTCCCGCACGTGCAGGTCACTGACATCGTCGCCCCCGAACAGGATGCGCCCGGCGTCGGAGGATTCCAGGCCGGCGATGATGCGCAGGAGGGTGGTCTTGCCAGAGCCCGAAGGCCCAAGCAGGGCGGTCAGCTTGCCCTCGGGAATGTCCAGGCTGACGTTGTCCAGTGCGGTAAAACCGCCAAAACGCTTGCTGATGTTTTCAATGGTAATGCTCATGTTCAGACACCTCCTCTTTCGGGCGCCGGCTGTTCTGGTCGTGACTGCCGCCATTCAACAAAGGCCTTGGCAATCAGCGTAAGAATGGCTATGCCTGCCAGTAGTGAGGCGGCGGCAAAGGCTCCAACAATGTTGTAATCCTGATAAAGCAGTTCAACATGCAGTGGTAAGGTATTGGTTTGACCGCGAATATTTCCTGAAACCACGGACACGGCACCGAATTCCCCCATCGCACGGGCATTGGTCAGGATTACGCCGTAGATCAACGCCCATTTGATGTTGGGCAGGGTGATCTTGCGGAAGACCCGCCAGCCCGAGGCACCCAGTACCACGCCGGCTTCTTCCTCTTCGCTGCCTTGCTGCTGCATCAGCGGAATCAGTTCCCGGGCCACGAACGGCGACGTTACAAACACGGTAACCATGACAATGCCCGGCCAGGAGAACATCAGCTGGATGTCGTACTGGCCCAGCCAACTGCCTACCCAGCCATTGCGCCCATACAGCAACAGGTACAGGAGACCGGCCACGACCGGCGATACCGCAAAGGGAATGTCGATCAGCGTGGTCAGAAGCTTACGCCCCGGGAACCGGAAACGGGTGACCGACCAGGCCAGCGCGGTACCGAACACCAGGTTCAGGGGCACGGTCAGCAGCGCCACAAACAGGGTCAGGCCGATGGCATGCAGGGTGTATTCGTCCAGCACGTTACTGGTGAAGGTGCTCCAGCCTGCACTCAGGGCCTGGTAGAAAATCACGACCAGGGGAATGACCAGCAGGATCACGGTGATACTCAGGGCCAGGCCGACGAGGATGCGTCGCACCCAGGGCTGGTCGCCCACGCGATGGTGTTTCGCCGCCATTTACCGGCCCTCCAGGCGGCGCAGATAGCGCCCTTGCCAGAGATGGATGGCAAACAGCAGGCACAGCGAGACCAACAGCATCAGTGACGCAATGGCACTGGCCGCGGCGTAGTCGTATTCCTGCAGACGCACGAAGATCATCAGACTGGTGACTTCACTGACGTAGGGTGTGTTGCCGGCAATGAAAATGATGGCGCCAAATTCGCCCAGGCTGCGGGTGAATGATAGGGCAATACCGGTCACCACCGCCGGCCACAGCGAAGGGAAAATCACTTTTCGGAAGACCCTCAGGTCGGAGGCGCCCAGGCTGACCGCCGCTTCTTCATCGGCCGGCGACAGCTCTTCCAATACCGGCTGAACCGTGCGCACCACAAAGGGAATACTGGTGAAAGCCATGGCCACTACGATGCCCAGCGGGGTAAATGCCACTTCCACGCCGATCTTCTCCAGCATCTGACCATACCAGCCGTTGGTGGCAAACAACGTTGCCAGGGTAATGCCGGCCACGGCGGTGGGCAGCGCGAAGGGAAGATCCACCACTGCGTCCACCAGGCGCTTGCCGGGAAAATCGTAACGCACCAGTACCCAGGCCAGTAGCAGGCCGAAGGCCCCGTTGAACAGGGAAGCCGCCAGTGCAGTCCAGAGGGTGACCTTGTAGGATTCCACAACGCGGGGATCAGTCACGGTGAACCAGAACTGATCCCACGTCATGCCGGCGGTTTCCATGACCAGGCCGGTCAGGGGAAGCAGCAGCACCAGACTGACGAAAAACAGCGAAATGCCGAGGCTCAGACCGAACCCCGGCAATACCCGTTTACTGCGACCAGCAAAGCGCCGCACGGGGGCGGCGCCTGCTGCCTGGGAAGGCGCGGACATAGCGACCTCTTAACGCCGACGCTGCAGTTGGTCGAGTTTGCCGCCACTGGTGAAGTGGGTTTCCATGGCGTTGTCCCAGCCACCGGCAATTTCATCGATGGACTTGAGCTTCAGTTCCGGGAAGCGATCCGCGTTTTCCTGCTTCACGGTTTCGTTGTGTACCCGGTAGTTGAAGCCCGCCAGCAGGCGCTGGGCATCCTCGGAATAGAGGTGCTTCAGGTATTCCTTGGCCAGGGCTTCGGTGCCGTTCTGCTCGACGTACTCGTCAATCCAGGTCACCGGGAATTCGGCCAGGAAGCTCACTTCCGGTGTTACCGGCACGTATTCGCCATTCTCGAAGCGGTCGGCAATGTTCAGCACTTCAGATTCGAAAGTCAGCAGTACGTCGCCAATGCCACGCTCAACAAAGGTAGTGGTGGCGCCGCGGCCGCCGCTGTCGAAAACCTTCACGTTGCCGAGCAGCTCCGACATGAACTGGTCGATTTTCTCCTGGTCATCGCCGTAGGTTTCCTGGGCATAACCGAGGGCAGCCAGGTAGGTATAACGGGCGTTACCGGAGGTTTTCGGGTTCGGCATCACCAGGTCCACGTCTTCGCGAACCAGGTCGTCCCAGTTCTGGATGTTCTTGGGGTTACCTTCCCGCACCAGGAAAGCCATGGTGGAATAGTACGGCGAGCTGTTGTTCGGCAGGCGGTCGGCCCAGTTCTCCGGGATCAGGTTGCCGCGTTCGTGCAGGATGTTGATGTCAGTTACCTGGTTGAAGGTGGCCACATCGGCCTTCAGGCCCTGAATGATGGCTTGCGCCTGCTTGGAGGAACCGGCGTGAGACTGTTTGATCTCGACGGTTTCACCGGTTTTTTCAAGCCAATGGTCCTTGAACTCTTCGTTATAGGCAGCGAACAGTTCACGGGCAATGTCGTAGGAGGTATTGAGCAGCTCACGGTCTGCCGAGAATGCGGGTTGAGCGGAGAGCAGGGCGGCGCCCAGTGCAATGCCTTTCAGCAAGTGTTTCATGATTGCTCCTCAGAAATCGGTGATTGAAATCTGAGGAGCAATGTATCAGAGAGGGTTAAGAACGAAAAATATTAAAAATAAATATTATCCGAACTAAAGGGAATATGCATTAGTAGCGCAGCAGTGCAGAACCCCAGGTAAAGCCACCGCCGAATGCTTCCAGCAGCACGGTCTGGTTCCGCTGGATACGGCCATCGCGAACCGCCTCGTCCAGCGCCAGGGGAATAGAGGCTGCGGAGGTGTTGCCGTGCTTGTTCACGGTCACCACCACCTGGTCCATGGGCATGTGCAGCTTTTTCGCCGTTGCGGCAATGATGCGCAGGTTGGCCTGATGGGGAACCAGCCAGTCAACATCGGACTTCTGCATCTGGTTGGCTTCCAGGGTTTCATCCACGATGCGACCGAGGGTGTTCACTGCCATCTTGAAGACTTCGTTGCCTTTCATCTCTACAAAAGCCGTGCCGGCTTTAACCGCATCAAACTCATTGGCAACGCCACAGGGCACATGCAGCAGCTTTTCGTAGCGACCATCGGCATGCAGGTGAGTCGAGAGAATGCCGGTTTCCTCGCTGGCCTCAAGCACAACGGCACCGGCGCCGTCGCCAAACAGCACGCAAGTACCGCGATCTTCCCAGTCCAGCAGACGGGAGAACACTTCAGCGCCGATGACCAGTGCTTTCTTGCTGGAACCGGAAGTGATGAACTTTTCGGCGGTGGTCAGTGCATAAACAAAGCCAGAACATACGGCCTGGACATCAAAGGCGGGGCAGCCATTCTGGATACCCAGTCGCGACTGCAGCAAGCAGGCGCTGCTGGGGAAAACCTTATCGGGCGTGGTGGTGGCAAAGACAATCAGGTCAATGTCGTTCGCCTCAATACCCGCAGCCTCCAGGGCGCGGAGCGAGGCTTGCTCAGCCAGATCCACGGTGCTCTGGCCTGGAAGGGCAATGTGACGCTGCTCAATACCGGTTCGCTCACGAATCCATTGATCAGAGGTGTCCACCCGCTTTTCGAGATCGAGATTGGTGACGATGTTGTCTGGCAGGTAAGAGCCGGTACCGGCAATGCGTGCAAAAGTCATGCGTCGTTTCCAGTGTTCGATAAGGTAAAGAAAACCCGATAGTAACCCTTTCCAGCGTTCAGAGTAATTAGCGGTTTGTCATAGTCTGGCCGGCACAGTCTGTGCCACTGTGCCGGCCAGCCCGGTTTGCTTCTTTAGCTCTCCTTGAGCGTGTTCATATCGATCACAAACCGGTATTTCACATCGCCTCTCTTCATCCGTTCGTAGGCTTCGTTGATGTTCTTCATGTCCAGCATCTCAATATCGCAGGTGATGCCATGCTCAGCGCAGAAATTCAGCACCTCCTGGGTTTCCGGCATACCTCCGATAAGCGAGCCTGCCAGAACGCGACGCTTGAACACCAGTTGGCCAGCCTGCAGTGCTGGCTCAATCGGCTCCAGAAGCCCAACCAGAATATGGGTGCCATCAAACTTGAGGCAATTCAGGTAAGGATTCAGGTCGTGCTGTACCGGCACCGTATCCAACATGAAGTCAAATGATTCTGCCACGGCTTCCATCTGTTTTTCGTCCGTGGAAATGACTACATGGTCGGCGCCCTGTTTTTTGGCTTCAGCAACCTTGCTCTCGGAGCGAGTGAAGATGGTGACTTCCGCCCCCAGTGCCTTGGCGAACTTTACGCCCATGTGGCCCAGGCCGCCCATGCCAATTACGCCAACCTTATGACCCTTACTCACGCCATAGTGGCGCAAAGGTGAATACGTGGTAATGCCAGCGCAGAGAATGGGCGCCGCGGTGGCCGGGTCCAGGTTCTCCGGAATACGGACCACAAACCGATCACTGACAACGACAGAGGTGGAGTAGCCACCGAAGGTGATGCTGCCGTCGTGGCGATCTTCACCGTTATAGGTGCCTGTCATGCCCTCAAGGCAGTATTGTTCCAGGCCAGCTTCGCAGGCAGAGCAGGTGCGACAGCTATCGACCATGCAACCCACGCCAACCAGGTCGCCAACTTTGTAATCTTTTACCTCGGGCCCGACCGCGGTCACACGGCCTACAATTTCGTGCCCCGGCACTACAGGATATTCGGTAACGCCCCAGTCGTTTTCCACGAAATGGATGTCCGTGTGGCAGACGCCGCAGTAATCGATGTCAATCGCCACGTCGTCAGCGCGCAGCTCCCGGCGGTCAAAGGCATAGGGGCCCAGGCCGGAAGATGGGCTGGTTGCGGCATAAGCTTTGGTATTTGCCATGTTGTTCACTCCTCAACGATTGGTGTGAAATGCCCTTCGGTATACGTTTAGCAGACTAACAAGATCACGCAGGCTACGTATATAGCGCTCCTTGAATTGTAGAGACGACCGGTCTAAAATATTTTCCATGAACACAGCAGAGCAAACAGCAAACCGCGCTGAACAAGCGGACCAACAAGCCCCACGCCGGCGGGGACGACCGCCCAGGAAGAGGGAAGATCTCACCGAGACCCGTGAACTGCTTTTGCGCGCCGGGCTGGAAGTGTTGACGGAGAAGGGTTTCTCGTCGGTTGGCATCGATCAGATCCTTCGCCGGGTAGGGGTTCCAAAAGGGTCTTTCTATCACTACTTTAAGAGCAAAGAGGCTTTCGGCCTTGCCCTGATTGATCGCTACACCCGCTTTTTCGCCCACAAGCTGGACCAGCACTTTCTCAACACCGAGCTGGCGCCATTGGACCGGGTAAGGGCGTTCGTGGATGACGCGGCCGAAGGCATGGCCCGTTACGATTTCCGTCGGGGCTGCCTGATTGGCAACCTGGGCCAGGAAATGGCCGTTTTGCCGGAAAGTTTCCGGTCCAGACTCAAGGAAACGTTCGAGGACTGGGAAAACCGGTTCAAGGCATGCCTGATGGAAGCCCAGCGTTACGGTGAGTTGTCCGAGGCTGCCGATACGGAACAATTGGCCAGCTTCTTCTGGATTGGTTGGGAAGGCGCTGTTTTGAGGGCCAAGCTTGAGCAGGAATCCACACCATTGATGGTGTTCGCGAAGTACTATTTCGCCGGACTGCCGACGAAATAAAATTTTTTAACCATAAATAGACGACCAGTCTAATTTAGGAGGTGAAGTCATGTTCAAAGGCATTTTGATCGAGAAAGACGACAACGGCTATCGGGCCGGCCTGAAAGAACTCGACGAGGCCCAGTTACCCGAAGGCAATGTGACGGTTCGCATCAGCCACTCAACCCTGAACTACAAAGACGCGCTTGCCATTACCGGTAAAGGCCCGGTGGTTAAACAGTTCCCCATGGTGCCTGGCATCGACTTCGTGGGTGAAGTGGAAGAAAGCTCCCACCCGGAACACAAGGTTGGCGACAAGGTCGTCCTGAACGGCTGGGGTGTCGGTGAAGGCCATTGGGGTGGCCTGGCCCAGAAAGCCCGGGTAAACGGCGACTGGCTGATCCCGCTGCCGGAGCAGTTCTCACCGGAGCAGGCCATGGCCATTGGTACCGCCGGTTACACCGCCATGCTATGTGTTCTGGCCCTGGAAAAGCACGGCGTAAAGCCGGAAGACGGTGAAATTGTCGTGACCGGCGCCAACGGGGGCGTTGGCAGTGTCGCCATCTCCGTGCTGTCCAAGCTTGGCTACGATGTGGTGGCGGTAACCGGACGCCCGGACGATGCCGACTACCTCAAGCAGCTTGGCGCCAAGGACATCCTGGACCGCGCGGAATTCTCCGAGAAAGCCAAGCCGCTGGGTAAATCCCGCTGGGCAGGCGCCGTGGATGTTGCCGGTGATAACGTGCTGGCCAACATCTGTTCCACCATGAAGTATCGCGGCGTAGTTACTGCCTGTGGCCTGGCCGCTGGCATGAACTTCCCGGCAACCGTGGCACCGTTCATCCTGCGTGGTGTCACCCTGGCCGGTATCGACAGCGTGATGTGTCCGCGTGAAGACCGCCTGGAAGCCTGGAAGCGCCTGGGTACCAACCTGGACGTGGACAAGCTGGGCGAAATCGGCCATGAAATCGGCCTGGGCGATGCTATCTCTAAAGCCGAGGAGCTGCTGGAAGGCAAGGTTCGCGGCCGCATCATTGTCGATGTGAACCGGTAAGAAAGAACCGCAGAACTTCCGGTAATAGCCCGACTCTGGAAGGCCCTCATGGCCTTCCGGAGTTTTTTCTGTTCTTCTGCACACCGTTTTTGATCACTCAGTACTGTTAGCCCCACCCTGGAGACCACCCAATGAGCCGTCTTCCCTTATCCTCACTCTTTCTCATCATCAGCGGCTGTCTGATGCTGATGCTGTCTTTCGGCTTGCGCTCCAGTTTTGGGCTGTTTGTGGAGCCGATTGGCGAGTTCAACGATTGGGGGCGCGATATCCTGGGCCTGGCGCTGGCCATCCAGAACCTCGCGTGGGGTGTGGTTGCGGTGGTTGCTGGTGGTCTGGCAGACCGTTTTGGTACCACCAAGGTGCTGGTGGCCGGTGCTGCGCTTTATGCCGGCGGCATCCTGATGACCGTGAATGTCACCGATGTCTGGAGCCTGAACGCAGGCCTGGGCGTGTTGATCGGCGCCGGCGTTGCCGGTACCTCGTTTGGTATCGTGCTGCCTGCCATGGCACAAGCGGTGGCACCCGAGCAGCGCCAACTGGTCTTGGGCATTGGCACCGCTGCGGCTTCCGCCGGTCAGTTTTTGCTGGTGCCGGTTATTGGCCAGTTAGTGGAATCGCTGGGTTGGAACGTTGCGCTGCAGGCCATGGCAGGAATGGCGCTCGTAATGGCATTACTGGCCATGCCGCTGGCCCGGCCCCGGGGGCATGATGGACACGCTGCCGCCCACCATGATCAAAACGAACCGTCCTTTTCCGAAATCGTGCGCATCGCCCGTGGGCACAGGCCCTACTGGCTCCTGATCCTGGGCTTTTTTGTTTGTGGTTTTCACGTGGCGTTTATCACCGTGCACCTGCCACCATTCCTGACCGAAGCCGGTTTCAGTACCAGCGTGGCCGCCTGGTCCATCAGCCTGATTGGCCTGTTCAATATTGCAGGCTCGCTCCTGTCCGGTGTGTTGTCCGGACGTTTCGGGCTTCGCAATGTATTGATCGCCATCTATGGCGCCCGTGCGCTTCTGATCACGCTGTTCCTGGTCCTGCCACTGACCCAGGTGTCTGTCATCCTGTTCAGTTGCGTGATGGGGGTGTTGTGGCTGGCCACGGTGCCGCCGACCAGTGGGTTGGTGTCTACCATGTTCGGCACCCGCTACATGGCGACTTTCTATGGCGTGGTCTACCTGGGACATCAGGTGGGCAGCTTCTCGGGCGTTTGGCTGGGTGGCGTACTGTATGAACTGACCGGCAACTACAATATCGTCTGGTGGCTTGCCGTGGGTCTCAGCCTGGTGGCCATGGCCCTGCATTGGCCCATCAGTGAGACGAAGGCGGAAGCCAAAGTGCAAAACGCCTGACAAAGAAGCCCGGCACACAGCCGGAATACTTCCCGTTATACCCGGATTCTGGGAGACTGTGAGGTCTTCCAGAGTTTTTTATTTGGTTCAGTCCTCACGGCTCGACTTGCCAGTGATGTGTTCTAGGAACGCTGCATTAAACCGGATCAGCTTCCTGCGGTATCCCCGGAACTTCTGCCACTCGACAAAGAAGCAGAAGCCTTTAGCGAGGTAAGAAAGTCGATGGACAGTCATTCCAACAACTGTTTCGAGCACACAGAAACGACACCCGGCAATACACCAGTGGCATCCGGGCTTGCTGAACGTCTTGTGAACCTGACCGGGCAGAAAAACAGGCTGGACACGCCCATCCGCGGGCTCAGTCTTCATCGCTGGGAGAGCCCCACCGAGCCCACCAGCTATATGCTGGCTCCCAGTATTTGCCTGATCGGACAGGGCAGGAAGCGTGTTTTCCTGGGTGAAGAGGTTTACGTTTATGACGCCGACCACTTCCTAATCACCTCGGTGGATCTGCCGGTGGTCAGCCAAATCATTGAGGCCCGCCCGGAACGACCCTATGTCGGTTTAACCATGGAAATGGACCTTAGGGTGATCGCCCAGTTGATGGTGGAATATCCGTCGCCGGACGATAAACGCTCGGCGGACAGGTTGGGCATTGCCGTTGGCGAGGTGAATGAGCGTTTGCAGGATGCTTTCAGTCGTTTGCTCGATCTTCTTGAGCATCCGGAGGACATTCCGGCCCTCGCGCCGCTGATCCAGCAGGAAATCTTCTATCGCTTATTGCAAAGTGACCAGGGTGCAAGACTGCGACAGATTACCTCCAGCGGCAATCACAGTTACCAGGTGGCTCGCTCCATTGACTGGCTAAAAGAAAATTTCAGCAAGCCGGTGAAGGTGGAGACCCTGGCAAGGCAGGCGGGAATGAGCGTCTCATCGTTTCATAACCATTTCCGTTCTATGACGGCCATGAGCCCGTTGCAGTTCCAAAAGAAAATTCGCCTGAGTGAGGCTCGCCGGCTGATGCTGGCCGATCACCTGGATGCTTCCCGTGCAGCCTTCGAGGTTGGTTATGAGAGCCCGTCCCAATTCAGTCGGGAGTACAGCCGCCTGTTCGGCTTGCCCCCGGTGAGGGATATCCGGCGGCTGGTTCAAAGCGCCGCCGGCTGAGCATTTCCCGTTAAAACCCGGGTAATCAATCTTTCTTGACCGGACCGGCCAGGTAGTCCTCATCGGATACCGGTTCCAACCAGTCAACCGGACTGCCATTCAGGGCCTCCTGAACGGCCACATGCTGCATGGCGGTGGTATCGGTCGCACCGTGCCAATGACGACGACCGCAGTTACACCAGATAACATCGCCAGGACGGATTTCCGTTTTCGGCCCGCCTTCGCATTGTGTCCAGCCCACGCCATCGGTGACTAGCAGAACCTGACCCAGTGGATGGGTATGCCAGTTCGTGCGGGCGCCCGGCTCAAAATTGACCACTGCCATGCCCACGCGGGAGGGCTCCGGGGCACTGAATACCTTGTCAATTCGAACATTGCCGGTGAAGTAATCGCTCGGCCCTTTGATGGCTTCAGTCGAGCCGGCTCTTATCACCTGCATGTTGTCTTGTGTGGAATCCGTGTCTTTCATAACTGCCTCCGTCGTTAACCGAGTCTCTATAAGTGTGGGGGCCGGGAGCCGGAACCGTTAGAACAAAATCTTTGTTTTCTTGCCTGATTGTCCAGACCTTTCCGATTGACGGGTATTGGCAGCTTTTCAGGCTGAGTTCAGTTTTCTTCTGCAAGGTGTTGAAGAGAGGAGGATGACGCACAAAGTCCTTCACATAGAGGGCCCGGGCAAATGAACTATGTTGGTTAACAGTCATCGCGTATAAGGAGAACCGGTTTGAGCAACTTCATGGCACTCTGGCACGAAGCGGCAACCACCAGTCTCGGCTTTTTCTGGATGGCGCTGTGGGCGTTTGTACTTGGTTATGTCATCAGCAGCCTGATTCAGGTGTTGGTCACTCGAAAGCGCATGCAGCAGGCCATGGGCAAGGACGGCCCGCGCAGTATGGCACTGGCCACTTTCTTCGGTTTTATCTCCAGTTCCTGCAGTTTTTCCGCTCTGGCCACGACCCGAGCCATCTTTAATAAGGGGGCCGGGTTGGCACCTTCGTTGGCGTTTATGTTGGCCTCCACGAACCTGGTGATTGAACTGGGTATGGTCATTGCCATTTTCCTGGGGTGGCAGTTTGTCGTGGGCGAGTATGTTGGCGGTATTCTGTTGATCCTGGTGACCTGGTTACTTATACGAATTACCCGCCCACGCCGGCTGGAAGCGCAGGCGCGCCGAAAAATGGATGATGGCGACTCCGAGGAACACGGCGAGCAGAAAGGCTGGAAGGAAAAGATCACCAGCCGGGAAGGGTGGCAACAGATCGGCCAGACCTACGTGATGGAATGGCAGATGGTCTGGAAAGATGTGCTGATTGGTTTCACCGTGGCCGGCATTATTTCCGCCATGTTGCCCAAAAGCTTCTTCGAAGCCCTGTTTATTGGCTCCGGAGGCGCAAACGCGGCGAACCCGGCTTTCCTGGAGGTGCTGGCCCAGACTCTGGTGGGTCCCGTTGCCGCGTTTTTCACGTTTATCGGCTCCATGGGCAATATTCCGCTGGCTGCGGTCCTGTTTAGCCAAGGCGTGACTTTCGCGGGCGTCATGGCCTTTATCTTTTCCGACCTTGTGGTACTGCCGGTACTGCGCATTAACGCATCCTACTACGGATGGAAAATGGCGCTGTACATCCTGGCGTTGATGCTGGTAGGCATTGTCAGTGTGTCACTGATCATGCATTACAGTCTGCTGATGCTTGGCATGCTGCCGGACTTCAGTGGCCACGCGGCAATTGCGGATCGTGAATTCTTCAAATGGAACTACCAGGCGGTACTGAACATTATATTTGTGGGTGTGACCGTGGTGCTGGTCTGGTTCTGGCGCCAGTCGCAACAAGGGCACTCTCACCATCATCATCACCATGACCATGACCATGACCACGGCGGTGTCTCTATGACCGATAAGGTGTTACGAGTATTAGTTGTGGTTGCAGTGATCTGGCTAGCCGGTGGAGTGACGCTCCCTTTGGTCTGATGAATCAGAGCTCGACAATCACCCGCAGCCCACCATTGGCTGCGGTCACAAAATGGGTTTTGCCGCTGTAACGGGAAACAATGTCTTCAACAATGGCCAGTCCAAGTCCGTGGCCAGGCATCTGTTGATCAAGCCTTAACCCTCGCTGGCCAAGTTGGGTTATTTCATTTTCCTTAACCCCAGGTCCGTCGTCGGTGACGATGACCTGCCGGGTTCCATTAGCCTGTTTCAACTCCAGCTCGACACATTGCTTGGACCACTTGCCAGCGTTATCCAGCAAGTTGCCAAGTACTTCACTCAAGTCATGCTCCTCAATTGGCCATCTTGTCTCCTCAGGCAGTGAACTCGACAGCTCAAAAGACTTGCCGGGGTATAAGCGCCCCATCAGCCAGAGTAGATCCCGCGCCTGGTCAATTGGGTGGGCGAATTTGCCGACCTGTGGACCGGCGAATTGGCTGCGGCGCATTTCTGATTCCAGCTGTTTGTTGATATCGTCCAGGCGAGATGCCATCTGGTGTCTCAGTTGGCTATCCAGGGGGCGGGTGTCGTCTTCCAGAATCTGACGCACGGCTGCAATGGGTGTTTTGACACTATGAGAAAGGTTGGCCACAGCCTCCCGGGACCGCTCCAGTCGTTGGTCCAGCGAATCCAGAAGCTGGTTTAGTTGCAGTACCAGTGGTTGGAACTCCTCTGGTGCCTCCACGTCAATACGCGAGTCTTCGCCTTCCTGGAGTCTTTTCAGGGCGGCTTTGATAGGCGTTACTGGTTTCATGGACAGATTGATGCCAAACCAGATAACCGCCACCAACAATGTTATCAAAAGAAGAGAGACAATGGCTGTCCATGCGTGTAGCTCCCCCTGGCTGCGCTTAAGGGCACCAAGATCCTCGGAGACAATGACCACAACAGGCGTTTGATTGACCTGGAATGACGTGCGATAAGCCAGAATATCTGAGGGAGCTTCAGGAATGACAGATTCCTGTACCCGAGTTATGCCGTCTGAACCCGCTTCCAGTAATGGCATTAATAACGGTCTCCAAGCCTTTGGTGAAACGAGAGTTTTCGAGGGCGAGTGAACCGCAAATGCATGGTGAAACACGTCCTGGAAATAGTCGCCGGTTTTAATGGCGTCCAGTTCACCATTGGCGTTTCGGATCTGGTGTTCAAGAAAGGCGGCTTCGTCTTTAAGTCGGCTTTCCAGAAATGATCGGGACATCCGGTCCAGAAGCAAGCCATGAACCAGCCAGGCCAACACCATCAACAAGATACCGGCCGGTAGCAGGAGAGTCAGCAGGGTTCCTTTTACCGAAGCCGGCTTTTTAAACAGTGTCATCAAACAGGTACCCCTGACCACGGCGGGTGACAATAGTGTCGGGCCCCACCAGCTTCCTGAGCCGCCGGATATAGGCCTCAATCACGTTTTCACTCGGACTTTCGCTCAGGTTGTACAGTTGCTCCATCAGTTGTTCTTTGGAAAACACGTGGCCAGGACGGCTCATCAGGCATCGAAGCAGCCGAAACTCTGTGCCGGTCAGGCTGTGTTCAGTACCGTCAGATACTGTCAGGCTTTGACGGTTTTCATCAATTTCAAAGCGACCGGCGGTGAGCATTGAATGGGTGCGCCCTTCACTTCGGCGAACGATGGCGTTGAGACGAGCGATCAGTTCCTCGGACTGAAACGGCTTGGCGAGGTAGTCATCCGCGCCAGCTTTCAGGCCATTCACCTTGTCTTGCCAGTCTCCGCGAGCGGTAAGGATGAGGACCGGGAAACTGATTCCGGCCATACGCCAATTTTTCAGAACGTCGAGCCCATTACCGTCAGGCAACCCCAAATCCAGTACCACGGCACGATAATCCTCCTGCCTGCCCAGGATCATGGCCTCTTTGGCAGTCTGGGTCGCATCGACACTAAAACCCGCTTTTTCCAACTGATTAGTCAGGCCTTCGGCCAGCAAACGATCATCTTCCACCAGCAGTAAGCGCATGAACCGGTCCTTTTAGAGCATTAATACTGAGGTTTCCCAGTCTCGCCGATAAACCTGAATCCGGCCTGAATAATAATTAACTCTACTTTTTCAGGAGGGGTTCAGGTTGCTACGTTATGGTATCGGGCTGTGAGCCCAACTGAGAACTTTTTGGCGCTAGAAGACACTTCAGAACGACGATTTTTTGAGGATTAAAATGCGAGTATCTCATTTTTTGTGTGTTGCCGCCTTGTCTGGCCCGGCGTTGACCTTTGCTGCCGGTGCGCATAGTGGAGGCCATGGTGCCGCCAGTGGTAAACCGGGAACAGCCGCTGAAGTAAATCGAACTATTCACGTTGAGATGCGGGATAACTATTACGAGCCCGAGCAGCTCGATGTCACAACCGGAGAGACTGTTCGCTTTGTGGTGGAAAACAAGGGCAACCTTGTCCATGAATTCAATATCGGCACTCCGTCAATGCACGATGCCCATCAGAAACAGATGGCGATGATGGTGGAGCACGGTGTCATTCAGGGTGGCGAACTCCACCATGAAAGAATGGGCATGGACATGGGCAACGGCCACTCAATGCAGCACAACGATCCCAACAGCGTTTTGCTGGAACCAGGCCAGCGCAAGGAAGTGATCTGGACTTTCAGTAAGAAAAATAACATTGAATTTGCCTGTAATGTCCCCGGCCATTACCAGTCCGGAATGTATGGCGAGATTCAAATCAACTAAGTCCAATTTTCAGCGCCGATTCAGGTTCAAATGGTTTCATGGGAGGTGAAGCGTATTGATCTGGAGGTGAGCCATGACCAAAGCACATAAGGCAGCAAACCAAGAAGGGTTTCTGCTGTGCCGTAAGCTAAGAGTGAATGGTCTTGATGATAACCAGTGGCACGATCTGATAGAAAAGCTGAACGATCACCCTTGCGTTGATTTCGCCGAGCGCAAACCCAAAGATCTGCTGGAAGTTACATACGACGGAACCCACTGGTCCACGGAGGAGCTTCTGGACGCAATCAAGGCCCATGGAGGGTGGCTGACAAACAGCTGGTGGCTGAGAAGAAAACTGGCCTGGTATCGGTTCACCGATGAAAACGTCCGTGCCAATGCCAAACACAAGCCCTTTTGCTGCTCCAAAATTCCGCCGATGAAGAAATGATGGGGAGATGATGAGCACGGAAGAAGATCGATCGACTCATTACCAGGAGGGCAGCCTGTCGCTGTCTGGAACTGTCATGTTGGGTACCGGCGTCATGATTGGCGCCGGTATTTTTGCTTTAACCGGGCAAATGGCTCAGATGACGGGCGCTCTATTCCCTCTGGCCTTTCTGGCAGCGGCTGTCATTGTCAGCTTCAGCGCCTACTCCTACATCAAGATCTCTAATGCCTATCCGTCGGCCGGCGGCATTGGTATGTATTTGCACAAGGCTTACGGAAGCCGTTTACCCACAGCGTTCAACGCCTTGCTGATGTATTTTTCCATGGTGATCGCCCAAAGCTTTCTGGCGCGTACCTTCGGATCTTACACGATGCAGCTTTTTGGTGGCGAAAGTGGGCTAATGGTGTCCACCCTTGGGGTATCACTGATCCTTGTAGCGTTCGTGATCAACCTGCTTGGTAACCGGATGATCCAGGGAGTAGCCTCTTTCATCGGGATCCTGAAAATTGGCGGAATATTGATTTTCGGGCTCGTTGGTGTCTGGCTTGCAAAAAGCATTTCCGTCGACTTTTCGAACACCGGCGAGGCCGGAACAGTCGGCAATTTCTTCGGTGCAACCGCATTGGGTATCCTGGCGTTCAAAGGCTTTACCACGATTACCAACAGCGGCTCGGAAGTGAAAGACCCCAAGCGAAACGTCGGGCGCGCAATCATCATTTCCATTGCAGCCTGTGTGGTGATTTACACCTTGGTTGGCTTTGCTGTCGCCGCCAATTTGTCCCTGGCTGAAATTATCGCGACTCAGGATTATTCCCTTGCTGCAGCTGCGCGTCCTGCGCTGGGAGAATACGGTGTCTGGTTTACGGTGGCCATTGCCATAATGGCCACAGCCGGAGGCATTCTGGCCAGCATTTTTGCTGTCTCCCGCATGCTGGCAATGCTGACTGAGATGAAGCTGGTTCCCCACAGGCATTTCGGCATGCCGGGCAGCATCCAAAAACATACGCTGGTCTACACTGTGGTTTTGGGGCTGATTCTGACGGCCTTCTTTGACCTCTCTCGGATAGCGGCACTCGGCATTGTGTTTTATCTGATTATGGATATTGCCATCCACTGGGGGGTATTGCGTTATTTGCGCCGGGACATAAAAGCCAACGTTTGGGTTCCGGCCACCGCCATTTTACTGGATTTGCTCGCACTTGGCGGCTTTGTTTGGGTCAAGCTACACACCGATCCATTCGTTATCGGCGTGGCAGTTGTCACGATGATAGCAATCGCCATTGCGGAACAGGTTTTCCTGAAGACAACAGCTGGAATTGAGCCTCCAAAAGGAGAGCACTCGCACGCTCACCACCATAACTGAATACAGTTAACGGCACGAGGATGTGTACAAGATGGATGGTCATATGTTCGGTAATACCATGTGGGCAGGACACTGGCTGTGGATGCTGGTGCTTGCGATTATCGCCGTCATTCCAGTCTGGCGTATTTGCCAGCGCACCGGGTATCCGGGTTGGCTGGGGGTGTTGATCCTAATACCAGTTATCAACCTTGCTTTGCTTTATTTCCTTGCATTTTCGGAGTGGCCGGCGGACAAGACCGGAGATCGCAATGGCTGAACATCAACGCGCTCACCATCACCAACATCACAATGACAACGCGCAGAAGGAATCCGGCGAACATACGGTGAAGGATCCGGTGTGCGGCATGTCGGTGGATCCTCACACGGCGGAGCATCGAAGTCAGCATGAGGGTAAAACCTGGTACTTCTGTTCGTCGCATTGCCAATCCAAGTTCGACGAAAACCCGGAACAATACCTTGGTGATGAGCCAAATCGGGAAGAGCCCGTAGCACCGGGCACTATTTATACCTGTCCCATGCATCCGGAAATTCGACAGCAAGGGCCTGGGGATTGCCCCATCTGTGGTATGGCGCTGGAACCGGAAGAGGTGAGCCTTGAGGAGGGCCCTTCCGAAGAACTCAAAGATATGACGCGCCGGTTCTGGATCGGCCTCGTGCTGGCCTTGCCGGTACTGATCCTTGAAATGGGCGGCCACTTGACCGGGCTTGATCGGGTTGTCGCTCCGCAGACATCCAACTGGATTCAGCTGGTGCTGGCAACGCCGGTGGTGGCGTGGTGTGGCTGGCCATTCTTCGTCAGGGGCTGGAAATCCGTGGTCAGCCGTAACCTGAACATGTTCACGCTGATTTCCATCGGTACCGGCGTGGCGTTGATCTACAGCCTGGTTGCAACACTGACCCCTCAGATCTTTCCGGATGCGTTCCGGCAGGCAGATGGCTCGGTCGCCGTGTATTTCGAGGCAGCGGCGGTCATTGTCGTGTTGGTGCTGCTGGGGCAGGTGCTGGAATTGCGGGCCCGGGAGAAAACCTCCGGCGCCATCAAAGCCTTGCTTGATCTGGCACCCGCCACGGCCCGCAAGCTGGATGAGGATGGCGGCGAATCGGATGTGTCACTGGATCAGGTCAAGGTTGGCGACCGCCTGCGGGTTCGCCCGGGCGACAAGGTGCCCCTGGACGGCGAGCTACTTGAAGGTAGCTCCAATGTGGACGAATCCATGGTGACGGGGGAGCCCCTGGCGGTCAGCAAGAAATCCGGTGACCAGGTGATTGGCGGCAGCATCAACCAGCAGGGCAGCTTCATCATGCGGGCCGACAAGGTTGGCCGGGATACCATGCTGTCCCAGATTGTGCAGATGGTTGCCAGCGCCCAGCGCAGCCGCGCGCCCATACAGGGGCTGGCAGACAAGGTGGCGAGCTACTTTGTGCCGGCCGTGATTGTGATCGCCATCATTGCGTTTATTGCCTGGTCCTTCTTCGGACCGACACCGCCGATGGCCTTCGGCCTGATTGCGGCCGTCAGTGTCCTGATCATTGCCTGCCCCTGTGCCCTGGGTCTGGCAACGCCCATGTCCATTATGGTCGGCGTCGGGCGGGGCGCCCAGAGCGGTGTCCTGATCCGCGATGCCGAAGCTCTGGAGCGCATGGAGAAGGTCGACACCGTGGTGGTGGACAAAACCGGCACATTGACCGAAGGCAAGCCCCAGGTGACCAGTCTTGTTCCGGCCGAGGGAACCAGCGAGGAAGAACTGATGCGGTTTGCCGGTGGCCTGGAGAAGGGCAGCGAACACCCGCTGGCCCACGCCATACTCGATAAAGCCAAGGCCATGGAGCTGAAGCTTCCGGACGCTGAAGACTTTGATTCGCCTAACGGCAAAGGGGTAACGGGCAGGATTGATAGCCAGCAAGTACTGATTGGTAACCGCCTGCTGATGGAATCCGAAAACGTCGATACGGCGGACTTTGAAGAGGAGGCCGACCAGCTCCGAAAGGACGGCGCCACGGTTATTTTCGTGGCAGTGGAGGGCAAAATCTGCGGCTTGCTTGCCATCGCCGATCCTGTCAAGGAGACCACGGAAGCCGCTATTTCCGCCCTGCAGGAAGACGGCATCCGGGTGGTCATGCTGACCGGCGATAATCGGACCTCGGCCGAGGCGGTTGCCCGCAAGCTTCATATCGATGAAGTGGAAGCGGAGGTCCTGCCCGAAGACAAGGGCAAGATTGTTCAGCGGCTGAAAGACGAAGGCCGTATTGTGGTGATGGCCGGTGATGGCGTGAATGATGCACCCGCCCTGGCAACAGCGGATGTCGGCGTGGCCATGGGCACCGGCACTGATGTTGCCATTGAAAGTGCCGGCATCACCCTGTTGCGGGGCGATCTTATGGGCATTGTGGAAGCACGCCGGTTGTCGCTGGCCACCATGCGCAATATCCGCCAGAACCTGTTCTTTGCTTTTGTATACAACTCCGCCGGTGTGCCCATTGCTGCGGGGGTTCTCTACCCGTTTTTCGGCATCCTGCTGTCGCCAATTTTTGCAGCGGCTGCGATGTCGATGTCTTCGGTCAGTGTGATTGTGAATGCGCTACGATTAAGGGTGGTCAAGCTTGGGAGGCCTGAGCACTGAATTTCTGATGAATCGGAGAGAGCTATGTCATACACAATCAATCGAATCATCAAGGATGCCGATTTCGAAGAGGTAGATAAAAGGACGCGAGAGGCGCTAGCCGACCACAGCTTCGGCGTGCTGACGGAAATTGATGTCAAAGCCACCATGAAGAAAAAGCTGGACAAGGATATGTCCGCCTATCGGATTCTTGGGGCCTGTAATCCGGGAATGGCTTGGGAAGCCATCGGTGTGGAACCTCGCGTGGGTGCCATGCTGCCTTGCAATGTGATTCTCCGCGAGGTTCCAGAGGGCGTTGAGGTCAGTGCGGTAGATCCCGTGGCCTCCATGTCTGCCATTGATAATGCCGAACTCAAGCAGGTCGCTGGGAAAGTCAGGGATATGCTTTCTGAGGTTGTTCAGGCGATCTGACCAGCCCATAACAGGCGGCCTGGTGCCGATTTAATCACTAGCATCTCCCGGCAGACGTAGCCGGGAGATGCTCTATTATCTAGCCAAGCTCTCTGAGCACCGGAAAGGCTGAAAGCATCCAGGAGGCGAAGCGGGTCATCTGGCCGGTCAGCACCATAACGCCCATGAGTACCAGCGTCAGGCCTGCCAGAGCTCTTAATAATCGGCTCCACCGACTGAGCCTGCGCAGACGCTCGCGAAAGTGCTCAATAAACATTGCCGTCCCCAGGAAGGGCAGTGCCAGCCCCAGAGAATACGTTGCAAGATACAGCATCCCCGTCTCAGCGTTTGCATGAGTAGAGCTGAGCGCCAATATAGCTCCGAGTATGGGGCCAATGCAGGGTGTCCAGCCCACGGCAAATGCCAGACCCAGCACGAAGGCTGCTGTTGGTCGTCCGCCTTCCAGCGTGTGACCCAGTCGCCAATCGCGTTGGAGTGCCGGCATACTCCACCAGCCGAGCATGAAGAGACCCATAAGGATGATCAACGTACCGGCGACCAGGTTTGCTTCCTGCCGATAGGCGATCAGCAACTGTCCCAGAAGACTGGCGCTTGCGCCCAACACGACGAACACCACGCTGAACCCGAGCACAAAGCAGAAACTCAGCCAAAATGCTTTCAGGCGATTTGAGGTCTCAGTCACTGCGCCGCCGGTAACAACGGACAGGTAGCCCGGCACCAGTGGGAGAGTGCAGGGTGAGAAGAAGGACACCAGGCCGCCGAGGAACGCGGCCAGAATGCCCCAGGTTGCGAGATCAGGCATTCAAGAACTCCATGCTGATTGGTTTCCCCGCCGCTGGCCAGGGAGCCGGTTTCAGTAGTCTTTATGTTCCCGGAATACGCTTTGCTGACCATTGGCCCGGAAGGCAATTACCTGATAGTCCTGCTTTGTACCCGTTTCCATCCCGGGGCTGCCCTGAACCATGCCTGGCACAGAAAGTCCCGCTGTATTGAACTGGGGGTTTTCCAGGAAAGCGGTAATGTCGGCGGCCGGGACATGCCCTTCAATCACCAGGCCGTCAATCAACGCCGTATGGCACGAGGCCATTTGCCGCGGTATCTGGTGCTTGATTTTGATTTCATTGATGTTGTTTGTGTTATTGACGTTTACCTTGAAGCCATTGCGTTCAAGATGCTCCGTCCAGCCTGCACAGCAGGAGCAGCTGGGGCTCTTGTAAACGGTAACCACGGGCGTCGCCGGACTGGAAACGCTGTTTTTTGTGGCTGGCTCTGAGGCCTGCAGTTTAAATCCAACAGCGATTGCTCCAATGGCGAGTGCTACGGAAGTGGCGATAACAGCCTTGTTTCTGGTTTTCATGGTGCTCTCCTGACAGGCATAACGGCACATAGAGATATTGCCTGCGAACATAAACAGATAATTCGGTTCGCCCCGCCTTCTGGCGGGGGCGTTAAAGATGCAGCAAGGTCAGGAGAGGGCGTCAGGCGGGGGTGTCAGGACATCGGAAGTATGATTGTGATAGGCCTCCCAGGGTGGAATGACGTGGCCCCGGGCAGCAAGCTCAATGGGGGGAATTGGAGCTCCGGTAATTATACCGAGAACCGAGACGGAGGCGCAGTGCGGTGCCGCCAAGTCACACGGTTCCTGTTCAGTGTCATCACAATCCACGGATATTCCGGAATGATTCATGCCAGACGTGTTAGCAGTCTCTGTACCGGGGTAGGTCATTCCATGACAATCAACCGCATTGATAGCAGAACTCTCCAGGGCTCCACTTGCCACATCACCAAGCCCCTGATTAAGGCCGCCAATCAGCAGCAGGATGCTTAGTAACGCTGCAATAAGTGGGCGAGTGAGCATGGCTGATCCCTGGATTGGCTTTTATCACAAGTAACGCTTAAACCATAAAACCCTTGAGTAGCTCACACGTCAAGCATTTCGACCCACTCACGTAATGATTGCGCCGATGCGTACGACCGATGAATAAATTTATAAGCGTTTTCAGCCCGGTTTCAGCTCGGCATGCTCAACTCGCACAGACGCATGTACTCTGAAGACAAGGTGACCCCAATGAAATACCGTTCACGTAAGCAGTGGTTTGCGGGCCCGACCGCCGTATTTTTGATGAGTCTGTCGCTAACGGTGTCAGCCGCTGGCAATCGGGCGTTCATTCCGATGGGGATGGCAGACTCGGTAGGCGTGATGGATCTGGAGAATAACCGTTTGACGTCGACAATTGCTGGCACCGTTAACACCCACGGTTCGGCACTGACGCCCGATGGCCGCTTTCTCATTGTTGGCAGTTTAACGGCTCATGACAGTAAAAAGATGCCTGCCCGGCCGGCTGGGGTCAGCGCAGACGACCACGCTGCCCACCACGGCGGCGGCAGCAGCGCAGCGCCGGATGCCTCCACTGGCCGGATTTTTGTTGTGAACACCAATACCAACGTTGTTGATCGGGTACTCGAAGTACCGGGCCCGGTCCACCACGTTCTGGTAACAACCGATGGCCGTTACGCGGTCTCCACACATCCCATGGGCGGTGGAATCAGCGTTCTCGACCTGGTGTCGGGGGAGGTTGTTGAAGTGATCGCCACCGGTCCATCTCCCAACTACGTTACGACGGCTAATAACGGGAAGACGTTATTTGTCAGCAATACCGGCAATGGCACCGTTAGCGAAATTGATACTCGAAACTGGTTTGTGAAGCGCAATATGCGCATAGGCGGAGGACCCGAGCACATGGTGCTCTCTGCCGATGGGGACCACCTTTACGTCAACGACGCTGCCTCTGGTGAAGTTGCGGCTCTCAAGCTTGCTGACGGCACTGTGACAGCGCGATACAAAATTGGCGATGCGCCCCATGGCCTGGATCTCAGCGCTGATGGGGAATTTCTTTTCGCCACAAGCCGCGGTGATGAACGAATCGTTCGCTTGGGACTCAACAACAATTCCCGCACAAGCGCGCAGTTAGCCCCTGCTCCCTATCACCTGGCCGTCTCTCCGGTTAATGGCAGTCTATTGGTTACCAGTCGTGGTGAGCCAAAGCTCTGGATCCTTGACCCTGAGTCGCTCACTATCCTCAAGGAGGTTACCCTTGAGGGGGTTGGTCACCAGATATCGATTGATGGCCAGTGAACAACCCGGGGCCGATTTCCCTCAACCTGTGGAACGATATTATAAATAAAATTAACCATCAAAATTTCAGGAATGTTTAAGGTTCGTATGGTCTAATTCAATTCCGCAGAGGTAAGCACTTTAGTTTTCCATTTGCGTTTTCTCAGTAATATTAGTGCCGCAGATTCGTCTGCGGCTTTTTTTTCGCAAAAAAAAACCGCAATGTAAATATTGCGGCAATATGCATGAGCCAGGCTTTAATGACTACCTATAAAAGCAGCCCTTTCCCGCTATGAGGCTATCAGGCTTATAGCAGGTGATATTTGTCATTCTTTTATTATGGTTAAAGCTAGAAATGCTCTTTAAGATTTATTGGTTTTCGAGTTTTTGGTTGCGATGGTTTTTGACTGGGATCTTTCATCGCTATCAACGTGGCGGGAGCAGGTCTTTTCGGCGGATTTCGCCTCAACTGTTTTGTTGGGATAGGTTCGTGCCTCGTTTATACGATCCGCGTAACCTGACTCGGCGTATGCACCGGTGGACAGAACTGAAAGCAAGACTGCAGAAACAAAGTATTTTTTCATGGAATTCTCCAACTACTTAATGGAATTCAGGTAGGTTTCAGATTTTCATGATTTATTGGCCATGTCGGCTCCGCCAGCCGCCACAAGGACCCTGCTGGCGGACACCTCTTCATTCAGCTGTTTACCGCAGGGTTATCCTGCGGTTTTTTCTCCTTTTCTTCCAACGCTTCGTGATACGCCTTGCCTTCTCGGCTCATCATTTGAACGCGGGCTTCCATGCCCGCCTCGGACATGCCAGAGACGGTCATATCCCAGTGAAGGCGCTTCATCTTTTCATTGTTCAGGATGGATTCATTCGTTGCCTCATCTTTAAGGCTTGCTTCCGTAAGCGTTGTTAAATCCTGATTGCTATTTATATCAGCCGCCATAACAGTACCGGAAAGGGAAGCTGCAAAAATAAATGACATCGTTTTTTTCACTGCAATATCTCCTTGTTTGTTTGGTCAACGTTTAAAGTTAAACACGCTTTCCTGAAATATTTCTGAAAAAACGCTTAATATTTATTTTTAATCAACAAACTTTTTAGGGGTGGAAATGTATTACTTTCAGGTTGGTTTCAGGTTGGCACCATAGAATTCCCGCGCCGATGTTATTTTTCTGGAGTATTGAATTTGCCGACCTTATCTCGTTTTATAAAGTCAACAGCTTTGGGGGCTGCTCTCCTTACGAGTCTGCCTGCAGCGGCTGGGCCTCTTGCGCTGGACCGTGCCATTGATTTGGCTATCCAGAATGACCCCTGGCTTCTTGAGAGTGTCCAGATTCAGGATGCACTTCAGGAAGAATCCATCGCCGCGGGGACCCTTCCAGACCCCCGCCTTAAGCTTGGTGCCGCCAACTTGCCGACCGACACGTTTGATACCGGACAGGAGGGCATGACCCAGACCACCATTGGGATCACCCAGAGCTTTCCCCGGGGCAATACACTGCAGCTGGCCAGTGAAAAGAAAAGCCAACTGGCAGTGGTCGAGAAGTTTCGCCGTGAGAATCGAAAGGCAGAGATTGAAAGAACCGTGACCAATCTCTGGCTGGACATCTGGAGTTCCGAACAGAGCATTGAGCTGATTGAAGCCAATAGGGGCTTGTTCGAACAGTTGGTGGACGTCGCCGAAGCGGGGTATGCCTCAGCGTCAATGGGAGCCAGACAACAGGATGTCATTCGTGCCTCACTTGAGCTGACACGGCTTGATGACAGACTGACGTCCCTGGAATCGACATTGGCGGCAAGCCAGGAAGGCTTGCGGGAGTGGGTTCAGGCCGAAGTGGGCGGCGCGGGTGTCAGCCGTGAATTGCCTGCGCAATTCTCAGGCCCGGTGGCAAATGGCTGGGAGCTCACCACCGTAGATGCGATCCGGCAGCACCCACAGGTTCGCACCACCGAACAGCTGGTTGAGACCCGTACGGTAGATCTCGATCTTGCCCGCCAGTCTTACAAACCCGAATGGTCCATCTCTGCCCAGTACGGTTATCGGGAGGATGCCCCCAACGGCCAGGACAGAGCAGATCTCTTCTCCGTGGCTGTCGGTTTTGACCTTCCGATTTTCACCGGCAACCGACAGGACCGCCGAGTGAGCGCGTCAACATCCCGCCTGGAGGCCGCCAAGAGCCAGCGACTGTTACAGGTCCGCACCCTACAGGCCCGGGCACGAACCGCTCTCGCCCGGATAGATCGCCTTGATGAGCGCATCCGACTGTATCAGCAAACCCTGCTGCCACAGATGGAGGAACAGGCGGGGGCTGCGCTGTCTGCCTACAACAACGATGACGGCGATTTTGCCGAGGCGGTACGGGCCCGGATTGACCAGCTCAATGCCAACGTTGAGCTGATCCAGATGCGCGCCCAACGAGCCAAACACCTGGCGGACTTCCGCTACCTGACTTCAACCACTGACGCCCCTATCTCTTCATTGACTCACTATCAGGACTGACTTCATGGCCAATTTTATTCGCCCGCTGGGCTTTGTAGTGCTCGGTAGTATCGCCGGAGCGGCGGCCGCTTATTGGCTGGCACCAGATACAACCCCTAACGCTGTGTCACAGAGCGCTGAATCGGACAAAAAAGAACCACTTTACTGGGTGGCGCCCATGGACCCCAATTTCAAAAGCGACAAACCCGGTAAGTCGCCTATGGGCATGGATTTGATTCCGGTTTACGAGAAAGGCGGTTCTGCCGAGGATTCCCCCGGCACCGTTCGCATCTCCCCGACGGTCGTTAACAACCTTGGTGTTAGGACTGAACCCGTGATTCAGGGGCGTATGCCCAACAACATCACCACGGTTGCTTATGTGCATTATAACGAAGACCAGATGGCCCATGTGCACCCCCGCGTGGAAGGCTGGATCGAGTCGCTTTATGTGAAATCCGAAGGGGAGCCGGTGGAGCAGGGCACTCCGTTGTACACCCTGTATTCTCCCACCCTCGTTAACGCCCAGGAAGAACTGTTGATGGCGCTGAATCGAGGTAATCAGCGGCTGGTCAGTGCCGCACAGGAGCGCCTGGAAGCCCTGAATGTGCCTTCTGGCCTGATACGTCAGCTACGGGACGGTCGAAAGATCCAGCGAACCATCACAGTGTATGCGCCAGCGTCTGGGGTGATTGAAAACCTCAACGTGCGGGAAGGTATGTTCATCAAGCCGGGGAACCGGGTGTTGTCCATCGCCGCGCTTGATGAGGTCTGGGTGATTGGTGAGGTATTCGAGAGCCAGCTGTCGGCCGTCGAGGCCGGCAATCGCGTGGAAATGACCCTGGACTACATGCCAGGGCGCGAATGGCGGGGCAAGGTGGACTATGTCTACCCCGAGATCAACCCCGAGACACGGACAGCCAGGGTACGGATGCGCTTCGACAACAGTGACGGCTCCCTGATGCCGGGTATGTTTGCCCGCGTGAAGGTTCAGGGTGAGCGGGGGCGACGGCACTTCCTGGTCCCGCGCGAGTCCATTATCCGGACGGGCGAGAGCGACCGGCTGGTCGTCGCACTGGAAGAAGGCGCGTTCAAGTCGGTTAACGTCAGTGTGGGGCGTGTTGGCGATAAGTACGCCGAAATCCTGGAAGGCGTGATGCCTGGCGATACCGTGGTCACATCGGCTCAGTTCCTTATCGACTCTGAGTCCAGCAAAACGTCCGATTTCAGACGTATGGAAGCACGGCCTGCTGACAACATCGACATGGAGATGGACCACTCCGGACACGCCATGCCAGGCATGCAAATGGATTCGGAATCCGCCCCGATGGACCATGACAACATGGACCACAGCGCCATGAACGGGGAGGCCAGCCAGTAATGATTGCAGCCATTATTCACTGGTCCGTCCGCAACCGCTTCCTGGTGCTGCTGGCCACGGTGTTGATCACCGGGCTCGGCCTGTATTCCCTCAAGAAAACCCCGGTTGATGCGCTGCCGGATCTCTCCGATGTGCAGGTCATCATCAAAACCAGCTTTCCCGGCCAGGCGCCGCAGGTGGTGGAGGATCAGGTCACCTACCCGCTGACCACGGCCATGCTCTCGGTACCGGGGGCTGAAACCGTTCGCGGCTATTCGTTCTTCGGGGATTCCTACGTGTACGTGATCTTCGATGAAGACACCGATATGTACTGGGCACGTTCCCGGGTGCTGGAGTACCTGTCTCAGGTGGCTCCCAGTCTGCCGGATTCCGCGAGCCCCCAGTTAGGCCCTGACGCCACGGGCGTGGGTTGGGTTTACCTGTATGCGCTGGTAGACCGCACCGGCAACCACGATCTGAGTGAATTGAGAAGCCTGCAGGACTGGTTTCTGAAATACGAACTGCAAACCGTACCCGGTGTCTCTGAGGTCGCAGCTCTGGGCGGTATGGTGAAGCAGTATCAGGTGAAGGTCAGCCCGGAAAAACTGCGCGCGCTGGGCATTCCGCTGGCACACATTCAGAACGCCATCAAACGCGGCAACCAGGAAGTGGGTGCTTCAGTCATCGAGATGGCCGAGGCCGAGTACATGGTTCGCACCTCCGGCTACATCCAGTCCCGGGAAGACCTGCTGTCCATTCCGCTGGGGCTGGATGACAACGGCACGCCCATCCTGCTCAAGGATGTTGCCACTGTGGAAGTCGGGCCGCAGATGCGCCGTGGGGTTGCGGAGTTGAACGGCAACGGCGAAACCGTGGGCGGCGTGGTGGTGATGCGCTTTGGCGAAAACGCACAGGCCACCATCAACGGCGTCAAGGCCAAGCTGGAGTCTTTGAAGTCCAGTTTGCCCGAAGGGGTTGAAGTGGTCACGGTTTACGACCGTTCCGGCCTGATCGAAAGGGCGGTTAACAACCTGGGCTTCAAGCTGCTCGAGGAGTTTGTGGTCGTTGCCCTGGTGTGTATCGTATTCCTGTTCCATGTGCGCTCCTCACTGGTGGCCATCCTCAGCCTGCCTGTCGGCATCCTGGCGGCCTTCATCGTCATGCACTGGCAGGGCATCAACGCCAACATCATGTCTCTGGGCGGGATCGCCATTGCCATCGGGGCCATGATAGATGGCGCCATCGTGATGATCGAGAACATGCACAAACACATGGAGCGAACACCCCTGACCCCGGAAAACCGCTGGGAGGTGGTGGCACGGTCCGCTGCGGAAGTCGGCCCTGCGCTGTTTTTCTCCTTGCTGATCATCACCGTCAGCTTTGTACCGGTGTTTGCACTAGAGGCTCAGGAAGGGCGCATGTTTGCTCCGCTGGCCTTTACCAAAACCTACGCCATGGCCGCCAGTGCGGCGCTTGCGGTCACGCTGGTGCCGGTGCTCATGGGTTATTTCATTCGTGGCAAGGTGCTTCCGGAGCACAAGAACCCCATAAACCGGCTGTTGGTCGGCGCCTACATGCCGGTATTGAAGCTGGTTCTTCGGTTCCCCAAAACGACAGTCCTTGCCGCTCTGGTGGCCCTGATCGTTGGTGTCTGGCCTGCCAGTAAAATTGGCAGCGAGTTCATTCCGCCGCTGGACGAGGGCGACCTGATGTACATGCCCACCACCTACCCGGGCATTTCCATTGGCAAGGCCAGGGAGCTGCTGCAGCAGACGGACAAACTGATCGCCACCGTGCCGGAAGTGAAAACCGTCTTTGGCAAAGTAGGGCGGGCAGACACCGCCACCGACCCGGCGCCCCTGACCATGATCGAAACCTTCATCCAGCTCAAACCAAGGGATGAGTGGCGCGAGGGGATGACCACCGAGAAACTCAAGGAAGAGCTCAATAACCTGATTCGCTTGCCCGGCGTGACCAATGCCTGGGTTATGCCCATCATCACGCGAATCGATATGCTGGCCACCGGCATCAAGACTCCGGTGGGCATCAAAGTGGCCGGCCCGGATCTGGCTGTGATCCAGGACATCGGCAAGCAGCTAGAGGAAATCATGGTCGATATTCCCGGCACAGCCTCGGTTTACTCCGAGCGAGTAGCCGGAGGGCGCTACATCAAGGCCGACATTGACCGGGAACGCGCCGCCCGATACGGGTTGAACATTGCCGACGTGCAACAGGTCGTGGCGTCCGCCATTGGCGGGATCAACGTCTCCAAAACCATCGAAGGGCTGGAACGTTACCCCATTAACGTCCGCTACCCGGCGGATTACCGCGATTCTCCGGAAAAACTGGAACAGCTGCCGATTGTGACCGCTTCCGGTCAGCGCATTGCCTTGTCAGATGTGGCGGACATCCGCGTGGAAGACGGCCCACCCGCCATCAAGAGCGAAAACGCCCGCCTTAACGGCTGGACCTTCGTGGACATTGACGGCATGGACGTTGGCACCTACGTGGAGCAGGCCATGGACATTGTCAGCAGCGAACTGGATCTGCCCGCGGGTTACTCTGTGACCTGGTCCGGTCAGTACGAGTACATGCTGCGGGCCAAACAAAAGCTCAGCTATGTGGTGCCGCTGACGCTGGCCATCATCGTGATCCTGCTGTTCCTGAATTTCCGGCGCTTCGCGGAAGTGGGCATCATCATGGGAACCCTGCCGTTTGCGATGATTGGTGCCATCTGGCTGATGTATTTGCTGGGCTACAACTTCTCGGTCGCCGTGGGTGTCGGTTTTATCGCCCTGGCTGGCGTGGCGGTGGAGATAGGCGTGATCATGCTCGTCTACCTCAACCAGTCCTATCAGGAAATGGTGGAGAACTGTGAGCGCAAAGGCCTGACACCGAGGAGGGAAACCCTTCGCCATGCCGTGCTTCATGGCGCCGGCTTGCGGGTACGACCGGTCATGATGACCGCGGCCGCCATAGTGGGCGGGCTTGTGCCCATCATGATCGGCAGTGGCACCGGTTCGGAAGTGATGGGTCGCATTGCCGCCCCCATGGTCGGGGGGATGATCACGGCCGTTATCCTGGCGTTGCTGGTGATCCCGGTACTGTTCTATCTCTGGAAGCAGAAGTCTGTTGAGACATAGACTCTAACAAATTGTTTATAAACCGGATTCCTGCCAATTTGCCATCAACTCAAGTGGTAGGAATCCGGGGCTTTCGTTATCCAGTACCCCCCTATTAGGTGAGCTAATAACTGCTAGACTGACCAATACATGCCATCCGATGTCAAAAACGGAGTCCCACTCTGTTTCTGCGAAGGAGGTAACGTATGGAACTGAATCTTAATCCCGAAACCGTGTGTCTGTTGATCACCAAGGCCCATGAATTTCACGCCAAGGAACAGGTGACCATTACCGAGAACCCCACCAGCCCGGCGGATGACTGGGCAATGCAGACCCTTGCTGACCATGCCGACGATGCCACCTATCAGGAAATGGTCAATCTCATCAATGACCTGGATCCGGACCAGTTGCTCGAATTGGTCGCCCTGATGTGGCTGGGACGAGGGGATTTTGCCTTGGAAGAGTGGCAAGAGGCGCTGTCCCAGGCGGCTGATTCCCACACCTCCCACACGGCCAGTTACCTGATTGGCACGCCGCTGGTGGCTGATTACTGGCAGGAAGGGCTGGAGTTGCATGGCTACACCTGCGATTGATCAAGCAAGGCAGGGCAGAATGCATACTTTAAGATTGATGCTGTGCGGCGATGTGATGACCGGGCGGGGCATTGATCAGATTATGCCCCAATCGTCGGATCCAGCTCTTTTTGAGCCAGTAGTACGCTCCGCGAAGGAATACGTCACCCTGGCGGAAAAGCGGTACGGGACCATTCCACGCAACGTTGAACCCGATTACATCTGGGGCGATGCACTGCCGTTAATAAAGCAGGTGCAGCCCGATGTACGCATTGCCAACCTGGAAACTGCCGTCACCACCAGTGATGATCGCCAGCGAAAAGGCATCAACTACCGCATGCACCCGGCCAATGTCACCTGCCTGCAGGCGGCAGAGCTTGATGTCTGCACCCTGGCCAACAATCACGTGCTGGACTGGGGCAAACAAGGCCTTCGGGAAACCCTGGATGTTCTGCAAAATGCTGGCATTCAAACCGCCGGCGCAGGCCTGGACCTGAATGCCGCTAAGGCGCCAGCCATACAGCAAACAGGCGAGGGTAGAGTGCTGGTATTTGCCGGAGGCCACCCAGACAGTGGCATTGAATTCGGCTGGGCCGCTACCGCCAGTCGCCCCGGCGTTCGGTTGCTGCGGGATTTCTCATCTTCCACCGTTGCTAGCATCGCCCAGAGTATTCAGGCCCAGCGCCGGGACGGCGATGTGGTGGTTTACTCAATCCATTGGGGCGGCAACTGGGGCTACGATATTTCCGAAGAACACCAGGCGTTCGCGCGGATGTTGATAGATGAAGCCGGTGTGGACTTGGTCTTCGGTCATTCCTCCCATCATCCCAAAGGCATGGAGGTCTATAACAAGAAACTGATCCTCTATGGGTGTGGCGACCTGATCAACGATTACGAAGGGATTACAGGCTATGAACAGTTTCGCCCCGACCTTCGGGTGCTCTATTTCCCGTTGCTGAACCAGCACGGTGATTTGGAGGGCCTGGACATGGCGGTGCTGGACACTGCGCGTTTTACCCTGCACCGACCCGCTCCTGAAGATGTCGGCTGGCTACGGGAGCGAATGGCGGAGGCCAGCCGTGAAAGCGGCGTTGACGTGCGCAGCAAAGGCGACAACATTCTCGAACTGCACTGGTAACCCCCTAAACCTGGCAGGCCTTTTCCTTCAGCAGCACGTTCAGAATCCGGTGATTGAGTGAGTAATCGACAGGCAGCTCAATCAGATGAACGCCAGGGCTTGCCAGGCAGTGATCCAGCGTTTCCTGAAAGTGGTCGTCACTGGTGGCCAGATAACCATTGGCGCCATAGCTGCGGGCATAATCAACAAATTTCGGGTTACTGTAGTCCAGTCCGTAGTCATCAAACCCCATGCCTTCCTGTTTCCACTTAATCATCCCAAACGCGTTGTCGTTCAGTACAATAACCACCAGATCAAGCTCCAGCCTCACTGCGGTTTCCAGTTCCTGTGAATTCATCATGAAACCGCCGTCGCCACAGATGGCGACCACTTGGGAATCAGGACGAGCAATTTTCGCAGCGATGGCCGAGGGAAGGCCGGCTCCCATACTGGCCAAGGCGTTATCCAGCAGCATGGTATTCGGCTTGTAACACTTATAGTTGCGGGCAAACCAGACCTTATAGATGCCATTGTCCAGGCTCAGAATGGCACCGTCGTCCAGTTTGCTCCTGAGCAGATTGACCAGGCGCTGGGGCAGCATGGGGAAGCGGTCGTCTTCAAAATAACGGGAAAGATGAGTGTCCACCTCCTTTTTCATGGCTTCGAAATAGGAGAGATCCCAGTGATCCTGCTTACGGATTTGCTGGCCCAGATTTTTCAGAGACAACGCAATGTCACCCACAACATTGAGCTGGGGGAAATAGACGGCATCCACCTCGGCCGGACAGAAGTTGATGTGTATAACCTTTTTGCCGCCATGCTCCATAATGAAGGGCGGTTTTTCCACCACATCGTGACCTACATTGATGACAAGATCTGAATGGTCAATGGCGCAGTGAATAAAATCATTGGCGGATAGGGCAGCTGTGCCCAGGTACAGCGGGTGGCGTTCGTCGATCACCCCTTTGCCCATCTGAGTGGTAAAGAAAGGAATGCCGGTCGCATCCACGAAATCCGTTAGGGCTGAACAGACCCGCTTTCGGTTTGCCCCCGCGCCAATAAGCACCAAAGGAGACTTCGCAGCTTCGATCATGGCCACCGCTTCAGCCAGACTTTTGTCGTTGGCCGCGGGCATACGGTGACCAACCACCTCGAAAACAGTGTCATCACAGTCTTCTCTTGCGATGTCTTCCGGTAACTCGAGATGCACCGACGCAGGCCTTTCTTCCATCGATAGACGAAAGGCTTCACGAACCAGGGGCGCGATGGTGTTGCCATTAACAATTTGCCGGGTGAAACGCGTGACCGGCTGCATCAGATCCACCACATCCAGAATCTGAAAGCGACCCTGCTTGCTGGATTTGATGGGTTTCTGGCCCGTGATCATCAACATAGGCATGGCACCAAGCCGGGCAAACGCTGCCGGTGTCACAAGATTGGTGGCGCCCGGGCCGAGTGTTGCCAGGCAGACACCGGTCTTTTCGGTGATGCGGCCCAGGGTGGCGGCCATGAAACCCGCACCTTGTTCGTGACGGGTAACAATCAGGCGGATGCTGGAATCTTTCAGCGAATTCAGAAGGTCGAGGTTTTCTTCTCCCGGAACTGCGAAGATATACTCAACACCTTCGTTTTCGAGAGCCTTTACCAGCAGGTCTGAAGCTTTCATCTCGCGCCCCGTTTCGGTGTGTGGGCTTCATATATAGAGGGTTGGCAGACAAACGTGAAAAATAGCCCAAAAACACTCCCAACCTATTGAACTACCGTTTTTTTGGTCACCCGAACCCGAGTTCATGTCATTCTGACCGATAAAAGTAACTCAGCCTTGTTGTCGGCCCCGCAGACTCTACTCGACTGGGGACTGACCTTAGCGGATGCGGATTGCCTGGAAGACGCCGTGCCGAAGACCCGGCTGATGTCGAGTGAAGATGCTACGGTGTTGTGGGGCGCTCGGCACCAGCTTTTTAAAAGCCGGTCGCCGGTCACGACAGACAGCAAGGGTGTCTGCCAGGGCGACAATACGTTGAACGCCTCCTGTCTCTGAAGAAGCGAGGAGTTACCTGTCTCACTGGAAGGAGAAGCTCCTTAGCTGGCCTCGGCATCCGCGTGATGTTGCATATTAATCTGGCGCAAACTTGGCTAATGTGTAACTGACGCTTGTCTATATGTTTAGCTTACGATTTACTGTTATCGAATCATCAATAGCAGGACAGTGACATGGCCCCGCAAACTCCTCGAGAACAGTTTCCTTTCGCCAATGCCCGGGTAGCAAGACGCTGGCGCAAGTTGTTGGATGAGCGCCTGAAAGACCTGAATGTCACCCAGGCGCGCTGGTCTACCATGGTCTACTTGCAGCGCGGTGGTGAAGGGCTAACCCAGCGGGAGCTAGCCCGCCTGATGGCCATTGAGAACCCAACACTAGTCCGCCTGCTTGACGGCCTCGAGGAACAGGGCCTGATCGAATGCCGGCTCTGCAAGCTTGATCGGCGTGCCCGGCGGCTTTATCTCACCAATGCCGGTGAGCGCTTTATGAGCGAACTGAATGAGCGGGCGAATGTCTTGCGAGAGGAGATGCTGAAAGGCATTGAAAATACCGACCTGGAAGTCGCCCTGCGTGTTTTTGAGCGGGTTATGGAAAATTCTGCCAACCTCAAAAATACCTGAACCCGAAACATTTTTCAGGCGCGAGCGACAAGATTAGAACTGGAGCGTTCCGCACATTCCACCGGCACAGGACAGTTCCATCACGGCTAGCTGTCAATCATTACTTGTGTTACGTTTAGTTTATACTGAACAGATTGAACAAGTTGTGCGGACAGCCGTCTCATCATTTCTGGCCGGCGACCAAAAAGTCGCCGTACGGAAGGTATGTCAGCATCCGGGAGCAAGTTCTTTTACATCCGGTTCAACCCAGCTTTGGCAGAGGAATCTTCAGTGAAATCTGGATGTTGCAGAAAGCGTTACCGGAATTGGTGCTCAGGTCTGTTGCTGGGTTCTCTTGTGACATCAGCTTCCGCTGAAGGCCTGCTGTCCCTGAAAGTAGAAAACGATGCGTTTTCCGCCGGCGGCGATGGTCAATATACCAACGGCGTAGAGGTGATCTGGGCTTTTGAGCCCCCTGATCGACATTGGAGCCGCCGTCTTGCGGACGTTATTCCCGGCTGGTCTGGCAGTAGTCTTGCCGGCGCAACATATCGGCTAGGACAACAGATGTATACGCCGGAAGATATAGAGGTTGAAGCGCTTATTAAAGATGATCGTCCCTATGCCGGCCTTTTGTTTGGTGGGATTTCGCTACTAAGCGAAAGGGAACACGGTGGTTTGCGTTTGGCAGATAGCCTGCATATCGACGTGGGCATCGTAGGCCCGGCCTCCGGCGCTGAGGTGGGTCAACGAAATTTCCATGAACTTATTGCGGCAGACAAGCCGAGGGGTTGGGATAACCAGCTTGATAACGAGCCAGTTATCAATTTCGGTTATGAACGTGCCTGGTTTATGAAGCAAAACTTCTCTGGTCTGACCATTGAATATGGGCCGTCTGCCGGGTTTGCGCTCGGCAACCTGTATACCTACGCTTCCGGCGGCCTGGGGTTTCGTTTGGGAGAGGGGCTTGATCGTAGTTTCGGCATTCCGTCAGTCGCTCCTGCACAAGGCGGGCAATCCTCTTTTCGGCGGGATCAGGGCTTTAGCTGGTACGTCTTCGCTGCCGTTGAAGGGCGCTATATGGCACACAACCTGCTGCTCGACGGCAACAGTTTCGAGGACAGCCACTCCGTTGATAGTCGCGAATGGGTTGGCGACGCCCAGGTGGGTGCGGCATTGACCTGGGATCGCTGGCAGATCGCTTACACCTACCTGTGGCGAAGCGAAGAATTTGAGGAAAAGGACGGCGTCGATCAGTTTGGATCGATCGTTCTGTCTACCTGGTTATAAACGAAGGCATGGATCGAACGGTTTTTGAGTCTTTGGCCCATTCAGAGGTTAGTTATATGGAAACAGAGAAGAGTTTGATGGTGCGTCTATTTGGGGCCCGCATGCTGCCCATGTGGTTGGCGGTTCTTTTGCTGGCTGGTTGTGACAACTCCTCCGGTCAGACAAAGGCTGAACGGTCTGCGCCGCCGCCTCCAGAAGTCGGCGTTGTTGAGGTGCAGCCGCAGCGTGTGAATCTTTCAATGGAACTGCCGGGCAGAACCGCCGCTTACCGTATCTCGGAAGTGAGGCCGCAAGTCACGGGCATTTTGCAGGAGCGCTTGTTTGAACAGGGCGCCCAGGTCAAAGCAGGTGAGGTCCTCTACCAGATCGACCCCAACCGATACCGTGCTGCCCATCAGCGGGCCCAGGCAGAACTGGAGCGCGCACAGGCCGAATTGCGACAGGCGCAGCGGGAGTGGGCACGTACGTCAGACTTGTTTGAGAAGAATGCGGTCAGCAAGCGTCAACGTGATGAAGCGCTATCGGCCTTGGAGGCAGCCCGGGCGGATGTCTCCCGATCCCAGGCGATGCTCGAAACGGCGGGTATCGAGCTGGCGTATACCGAGGTCAAGGCTCCCATCGCCGGGCGCATTGGCCCGACACTGTACACGGAGGGTGCGCTGGTGACCGCCAATCAGCCCCAGGTCCTGGCGCGCGTGGTGCAGCTTGATCCCATGTATGTCGATATTCAGCTACCGGTCGAAAAACTGGCTCGAATTCGGTCGTCTCTGAAGGAGGGCGCTGCTTCTGAGGCCGGCCCAAATGAAGCCGAGACTGTTTTGTTGCGCGAAGACGGTACCGTCTATCCCCACAGAGGTCGCGTTGACGTTACGGATGTTACCGTCAACCAAAGCACGAGTTCCGTCACTGTGAGAGCCGTTTTTCCCAATCCGGACGAAGATCTCCTGCCAGGAATGTACGTGCGCGTTCGTCTGAGTGAGGGAATTCGGGAGAACGCCATTCTGGCGCCGCAGCAGGGCGTGAGCCGTAACCCGCAAGGAGAGGCCACCGCGTTGCTGGTCAACCCGGAGGGTGAAGTTGTCGCCCGCCAGTTAGAGGCAGAGCGGGCCATTGGCGCTTTCTGGCTGGTGGAAAAGGGGCTGGAACCGGGGGATCGCCTCATTGTCTCCGGCCTGCAAAAGGTTAGGCCAGGAGCCAAGGTGAAGCCGGTTGCCGCAGATATTCCATTACATCCCCCCCAAAACCAGCAAGCCAGTGGCACGAATAATCCGAAGAAGAACGCCTCCGACGACGAGGGCACCGCGCAATGATTAATTTCTTTATTTCCAGGCCCGTTTTTTCCTGGGTTCTGGCCATTGTCGCCATGCTGGCGGGTATCATGGCGATCTTCGTTTTGCCGGTCCAGCGGTATCCGTCGGTGGCACCGCCGGCGGTGGAAATTCAGGCCGATTATCCTGGCGCCTCGGCGGACACCGTGTCCAATACGGTGGTTCAGGTCATTGAACAAGAGATGACGGGCCTCGACAATCTGCTCTATATGGGGTCGACAGCGGATTCCTCAGGCCACGCTACGGTTACTCTCACCTTTGCGGCGGGCACCGATCCGGACATTGCCCAGGTCCAGGTACAGAACAAGCTCAAACTGG